>OMGQ01001857.1_pt1 | contig 10683 bp, 8 predicted proteins | sample 1646071 | NCBI WGS metagenome assembly OMGQ01 (sample SAMN05578585, study PRJEB25193) | human gut metagenome | biome: Human Microbiome; feature: human-associated habitat; material: feces | host: Homo sapiens | place: USA:Birmingham | reverse complement strand
CCAGCATGGTGCGGTCCATACCCTGCATCTTCCGGCGCTTGCGGGCGGAGAGCTTGTTGCCGCCGCAGAGCAGATACACCAGCCATCCAAAGGCCGGGAACAGCAGAATGGGGATGATCCAGGCAATTTTATACCCCGGGTCGGTCTGGCGGCTGACGATAATCAGCACCGCCAGAATGGAGAGCACCACACACCCCCAGTACACATAAATGAAGTCGCTGGAAAACCAGAGCATATAGAGCAGCAGCATCGCAGCCTGGAGGAAGATCAGCAGGGCCACGATCACCGACCGCTGAAAGAGCAGGGAGGCCAGTTTTTTAATATTCATCTCATCGGCTCCCCTCAACGCACGACCACATTCTCCGCGCCCAGCAGCTCGTTCAGCTCCTGGATCAGCGCAGGATGGACCAGGCAGACCGTGCCCAGCCGCTTTCCGGTATCCTCACACTTGACCACCATCTGTTCCGTACCGGGAAACATGGTGAGCACCAGCTTGATCCTCTCCCAGCGGGGGTCGTCCAGGCTGGGTATGCGGATATAGAGCTTCTTGGCCCTCTCCTCCCCCTCCACCGGAGGCAGGTTTCCCTTCACCTGATCCAAGGGGCGTACCCGGTCGCACATGAGCTGGGGCGCCTTTTCATCCCGAACGGAGATGCGTCCCTCAGCCAGGACGGCCACCCCCTCCTTCAGGTAGGGGCCTGCCTCCCCCAGCACCCGTGCGAACACAAGCATCTCCATGGAGGCGGTGTCGTCCTCCAGCGTCACATAGGCCATCAGGCTGTTGTTGCGGGTGGTCTTGGTGCGGGAGGCGGTGATGACCCCCGCCAGGGTGACCCGCTGCTCGTCGTGGTAAATGGCCGGTCCCCCCTCCTGGGCGAAGTCCGACAGGATCGCCCCCATAGAGGCCGCCTTGCACTGCTTGACCACGTCCCGGTATTCGTCCATGGGGTGGCCGGTGAGGTAGAGTCCAGTCGTCTCCTTTTCCATGGTCATGAGCTCGTGTCGGGTAAACTCAGGGATATTTTTGACCTGGAGCTCCGGGGCGCTCTGCGTCTGATCCCCACCGCCGCCGAACAGATCGAACTGGCCCGCCAGGTTCTTGCGCTTGTTCTGGGCGATGGAGTCCACAAGCTGCTCATAGGCCTCCAGTAACCGGGAGCGGTAGATACCCATACTGTCAAAGGCGCCGCAGCGGATCAGATTCTCCAGCACACGCTTGTTCAGCTCCGCGTCGAACATCCGCTGGCAGAAATCAGGGAAGGAGACAAAGGGCCCTCCCCTGCCCCGCTCAGCCAGCACAGCGTTGATAAAGCCCCGGCCCACTCCCTTGACGGCCACCAGGCCGAAGCGGATTCCCCCCTCCGAGACGGTAAAGTCCGCCTGGGACTCATTCACGTCCGGCGGCAGCAGCTCGATACCGCACTCCCTGCACTCAGCGATATACTCCGCCACCTTCTCGCTGGAGTCCAGCACGGAGGTGAGCAGAGCGGCCATATACTCCTTGGGGTGGTGGTATTTGAACCAGGCCGTCTGGTAGGCCACCACAGCATAGCACACGGCGTGGGCCTTGTTGAAGGCGTACTCGGCGAAGGCGTCGATCTCCTCATAGATAGCCTTGGCAGCGTCCTCCGGGATGCCGTTGGCGATACAGCCTGCGATCCCCCGGTCCGGATCTCCATAGATGAAAAACTGCCGCTCCCGCTCGATCTCCTTGCGCTTTTTCTTGCTCATGGCCCGGCGGACCATGTCAGCCTGTCCCAGGGAGTAGCCGGCCAGCTGCTGGAAGATCTGGAGCACCTGCTCCTGATAGACGATACAGCCGTAGGTATTGGACAGGATAGGCTTGAGGGCCGGGTGCTTATAGGTGATTTTTCCCGGGTTCTGCTTGCAGGCGATGAACCGGGGGATGGAGTCCATGGGGCCGGGGCGGTACAGAGCAATGATGGCGGTGATGTCCTCAATGGTCTGGGGCTTCAGACCCACACACACGCCGGTCATGCCGGCGGACTCCATCTGGAACACGCCCGAGGTCTTTCCATCCCCCAGCATGGCCATCACGGCAGGATCATTTTCCTGAATATCGGCAAGGGTAAAGCCAGGCTCCTTTTCCCGCACCATGTGCACCGCATCATCCAGAATGGTCAGGTTCCGCAGGCCCAGGAAGTCCATTTTCAGCAGGCCCAGCTCCTCCAGGGTGGTCATAATGTACTGGGTGACCGGCAGACCGTCATTGGTCGCCAGGGGCACATAGTCCACCACCGGCCGGTTGGTGATGACCACGCCGGCGGCGTGGGTGGAGGTGTTCCGGGGCATCCCCTCGATGGCCCGGGCGGTGTCGATCAGCTTGCGCACCTGGGGATCCCCGTCATAGGAATCCTTCAGCTGCTTGGACAGCTTCAGGGCGTCCTCCAGGGTGATATGGAGGGTCCCCGGACCACTTGGGATCTGTTTGGCAATGGCGTCCACCTCTGCGTAGGGCATATTCAACACCCGCCCCACGTCCCGCACCGCACCGCGGGCCGCCATGGTGCCGAAGGTGACGATCTGGGCCACATGGTCGCTGCCGTATTTTCTGTTCACATAGTCAATGACCTCCTGCCGCCTGCGGATGCAGAAGTCGATGTCAATATCAGGCATGGAAACGCGGTCCGGATTGAGAAACCGCTCAAAGTACAGTCCATATTTCATGGGATCCAGATCGGTGATGTTCAGACAGTAGGAGACCATGGAGCCCGCCGCCGAGCCGCGTCCCGGTCCCACTGGGATCCCATTCCCCTTGGCGTATGCGATGAAGTCGGACACAATGAGGAAGTAGTCCACAAAGCCCATCTTCCGGATCATACCCATCTCATATTCCAGCTGTTTCCGGTACTGCTCCGGCTGCTCCGGATACCGCCGGGCGAAGCCCTTCCAGCACAGATCCCGGAAGTAGGCCTCCCCATCATCATAGCCCTCCGGCAGCTGGAAGTGGGGCAGATGGTATTTGCCGAACTCAAATTCCACATTGCAAAGTTCCGCGATGCGGGCGGTGTTCTCCAGCGCCTCGGGGGCATTGGGGAAGAGCTCCGCCATCTCCGCCTCGCTCTTGACATAGAACTCCTGGGTCTCAAACTTCATCCGCCCGGGATCGTCCAGCGTCTTGCCCATCTGAATGCACATGAGGATGTCCTGCATCTCTGCATCCTCCCGCCGGAGGTAGTGGGCATCGTTGGTGGCGATCAGGGGGATGCCCGTCTCCTCATGGAGGCGCAGCAGACCCCCGTTCACCTGCCGCTGGACCGGGATGCCGTGGTCCTGGAGCTCCAGATAGTAGCCGTCCTCCCCAAACAGCTCCCGCATCTCCAGGGCAGCCTCCTTCGCCTTCTCATAGTCCCCCGCCATCAGCAGCTTGGGGACCTCTCCTCCCAGGCAGGCGGAGCAGGCGATCAGCCCGCCGCAGTGCTCCCGCAGCAGGTCCAGGTCGATGCGGGGCTTGATGTAAAAGCCCTCCAGAAATGCCTGGGAAACCATGTAGGACAGATTACGGTAGCCCTCCTCGTTCTGGCACAGGAGCACCAGATGGGAGAAGGCGGCGTCAAACTCGTGGACCTTCTGAAAGCGGGTGCGGCCCCGGGGGGCCACATAGACCTCACAGCCGATGATGGGCTTGATCCCCGCCTCCCGACAGGCCTTGTAAAAGTCGATCACCCCGTACATGACGCCGTGGTCGGTGATGGCCACCGCATCCTGCCCCAGTTCCTTCACCCGCTCCACCAGCTTTTTGATCCGGCAGGCTCCGTCCAGAAGGGAAAATTCCGTATGCAGATGTAGATGGACAAAGGACATGGTGCAGTTCTCCTTCCCTCGCAGCGGCAGACACCGCATATCTCTGTAAAACGATACCCCTGTTTATTGTTTGGTTTTCAACGATTCTTCCGTCGTTCGGCTGCCATCTGGCACAGCCGCACCAGAAGATATCCCAGGGCGGCCCCCAGAAAATTCAAAATGGAGTCGTCCACATCGGCAGCCCCGGTGGCGGTAGCCCACTGGAGCCACTCCACTCCCACCGCGGTCAGGGCGCACAGGGGCAGGCAGGTCCAGAAATGGCGCATGGTCCGGAACAGGATGGGCAGCAGCATCCCCAGGGGGACCATAATGACCACGTTGCCCAGCAGATTCATGACGCTCACCGGGCTGCCGGTGCTACGGTAAAAGCGCAGGTAGCTGCGGATGGTGTGAAAGGGCTTCAGATTGACGCTGCCACCCCACACACGGTCCAGCTGGAAAAGCCCTCCAAAGAAGAGGAGGACGGACAGGATGGCCAGATAATAGAGGAACAGAGCCCACAGCGCTCCCCGCAGATACCGGGGTCTCGCCCCCTGGGGCAGGGCCTGGAGCCGAAAAAACACCCCCGTCCCCGCCAGAAGAACGGTGACCGCCGGGGCCGCCACCTGAAGGAGCAGGCCCAGACGGTCACCCAGAAGCAGCCACACCAGATTGACCAGCCCGGCCGCAGAATAGCAAAGGATATGAATCATATTTCCCCTATACCTTCTCCACCTGATTGCCAAGCTCCACCAGCTTCCTCAGCCGGTGGTTCAGGGCAGATTTTGTCACTGGAGGACTGCACTGCTCCGCCAGCTGGGACAGGGTATCCTCCGGGTGGGCCGCCCGGAGCCTGGCCGCCTCCTGAAGCTTGTCCGGGAGCGTCTCCAGCCTGCCGGAGCGCTCCAGCCGCCGGATGGCCTCCAGCTGTCCCTGGGCGGCCTCCACCACCTTGTCCAGATTGGCGGCGTCGCAGTTCACCCGGCGGTTCACGCTCCCCCGCAGATCCTTCTCCAGTTTGGCCGTCATCACATCCATGGCAGCCACCGGTGCGCCGATGGCGGTGAGAAAGTCCTCGATGTACTCGCTCTGCTTGAAATAGATCACGGAGTTTCCCTTCCGGTCGGCGTCCTTGGGAACAAACTCTTCCTCCCGCAGCAGGGCCAGCATCTCCCGGCTGACACTGCGGTGGGATGTAGCCAATTCCAGATGATAACCCTTTCTGGGATCGGTCACCGAGCCGCCGGACAGGAAGGCCCCCCGGAAGAAGGCCGCCCGGCAGCAGGGCTCCTCCAGCGCCGCGAAATTGATGTGCAGCGCCAGAGCCTCCGGATCCACCCCATAGGTCTGATGGATAAGCTGAAGCTTGTCCGGCGCATGGATGGAAAACACTCGTTTTCCATCCCCATCCGGCAGCCGGTCGAAGGACAGGCGGAACGCCTTCCGGAACAGGGCGGGCAGCCGCTGGGCAAAGGCCTCGTGCTCTGTGACGATGCGCACCTCGCTGCCGCAGAAGGTATTGCAGTACAGCAGCACCCCGTATGCCTCCGCCTGGGCACAGCATTTCCGGCTCAGCCCCGCCCGGCACAGTTCATTTTTTACCTCTCCGCCAAAGGTCATGCCCTCACTCCTCAATGATATAGCGCTCCTTCCCCCGGAAGATCCGCACCGCCCGCTGGCGGTAGATCTCCAGCACCGCCGCCGCCAGCTTGTCCGGGTCGTGCCGGGCAAAGTTGCCCCCCTCTGAGGCCACCGGCCGCTCCACCAGTTCCAGACCCATTGCAGCGATCCGCTCCCGGTCTACCACCAGGGGGACGGCATCCTCCGCCCGGTACCGCTCCACCAGACCCGCCTGGACTGGAGCCGAATTGGCCAGGCACAGGTCCACCAGGCCGGGGGCTCCGTGGTTCATCAGTGCCTCCAGGTGGTCGCCGGCGGTGTAGCCCTCCGTCTCTCCATCCTGGGTCATAATGTTGCATACATAGATCTTCAGGGCGTCCGACTGGGCGATGGCCTCCGGCACCCCCTCCACCAGCAGATTGGGGATCACGCTGGTGTAGAGGCTCCCCGGTCCCAGCAGGATCAGGTCCGCCTCCCGGATGGCCTCCAGTGCGGAGGGCAGGGCCCGGGGCCGCTCCGGGATCAGAGCCACATGGTGGATCCGGCAGTCCTGCTTCTTTTTGAAGTCATAGATTTTGGACTCCCCCACCACCCGGGTGCCGTTCTCAAAGACAGCCTCCAGCTGCACATCGGCGCTGGTCACCGGGATCACACGGCCGGTAATGGCCAGCACCTGGCTCATCTGAGAGACCGCCTCCTCAAAGGAGCCGGTCACCCCGTTCAGGGCGGCCAGGATCAGGTTGCCGAAGGACTGTCCGGCCAGCGCCCCCTCGGTGAACCGGTAGGTGAGCAGCCGCTGCATGATGGGCTCCACATTGGCCAAGGACTCCATGCAGTGGCGGATGTCCCCCGGTGGGGGCATCCCCATGTCCCGGCGCAGCATCCCGGAGCCGCCGCCGTCGTCCGCTACCGTCACCACCGCAGTGAGGTTCCGGGTATAGTTTTTCAGCCCCCGCAGCATGGTGGACAGTCCGGTGCCGCCGCCGATGGCGACGATACGCGGCCCGCGCTCCCACTGCTGGCTGTTGGGAATGGGTTCCAGCATGGCGTTCTCCTCCTCTCGCCGGTCAGATCCGGCCCAGGTCCCGGTGGACCTCCCCCACGGGATAGCCCTCCTGCCGAACGGCCTCCGCCAGGGCGTGGGCCACCGCCACTGAGCGGTGCCGTCCCCCGGTGCAGCCCACCGCGATGGTCAGCGAGGTTTTGCCCTCCTCCACATACCGGGGCAGCAGATAGGTGACAAAGTCGGTCAGGCGGAGGAGGAACTCCCGGCTCTGAGGGGCGGACAGGGCATAGTCCCGCACCCCGTCGTCCAGGCCGGTGTGGGGCCTCAGCTCCGCCACATAGTAAGGGTTGGGCAGAAAGCGCACGTCAAAGACCAGGTCAGCCTCCATAGGGATGCCATGCTTGAAGCCGAAGGAGGTCACCCGCACCTCCATGGACCGCTCCGTCGGCCCCCGGGCAAACAGCTGCAGCAGCTTTGCCCGCAGCCCCCGGGCAGTAAGGCCGGAGGTGTCGATGATGTAGGCCGCCCGCTCCCGCAGGGGGGCCAGCATCCGCCGCTCCAGGGCGATGGCCTCCTCCAGCGAGTCGCACTCCTCCGCCAGAGGATGGCTGCGCCGGGTCTCCTTATACCGCTGGATGATGACCTCATCCGCAGCCTCCATAAACAGGATGCTGTACGCACACTGCATGGCCCGCAGCCCATCCAAAGCCTGGAACAGGCTGTCGAACCTGGTGCCGCCCCGGATGTCGGTGACCAGCACCACCCGGTCATACTCCCCGTTGCCCCCCATCCCCAGCTCGGCGAACTTAGGGATCAGGGGGGCGGGCAGATTATCTACGCAGAAAAAGCCCATGTCCTCCATAATGGATGCGGCGCGGCTCTTTCCCGCGCCGGACAGGCCGGATATGATGACAAATTCCATTGGAACCACCTCGTCTGCCGCCCCGCAGGCCGCCGGACGGCATTTCTCTCTCTTGTGCGGCTCTGTGCGCCGCAGGACTCACTCCAGAAGCCGCACTTCCCGCTCCAGGGTCACGCCGGTCTCCCGCAGGACCCGCTCCCTCACCTGGTCCACCAGGGCCAGCACATCGGCGCAGGTAGCCCCGCCCCGGTTGATGACAAAGCCCGCGTGCTTCTCCGACACCTGGGCCCCTCCCACGGTCAGCCCCTTCAGGCCGCACTGGTCGATGAGGGCGGCAGCGAAGTGGCCCTCCGGGCGCTTGAACATGGAGCCTGCGCTGGGATACTCCAAAGGCTGCTTCTCGCTGCGGCGCCGGGCCAGTTCCTGGATCTTCTCCTGGATCTCCTCCGGGTCCCCCTGAGACAGAGAGAACTCCGCCTTCAGAATGAGCCAGTCGGGATGCCGGGCAAAGATGCTGCTGCGGTAGCCAAACTCACATCCGGCGGCGGGAATGGTATGCTCCTCACCCTCCCCGTCCAGATAGGTCACGGCGGTGACCGCCTGGGACAACTCGCCTCCGTAGGCCCCGGCGTTCATCATCACACCGCCCCCCAGGGTGCCTGGAATCCCGTGGGCGAACTCCAGCCCGGCCAGCCCCCGGCCCAGGGCCGCATTGGCCAGACGGGCCAGGGAGATGCCGCTCTCCGCCCACAGACGGCGGTTCACTTCCCGGGTCTGGTCCAGGCCGCACAGCTTCACCATAAAGCCCCGGTACCCCTCGTCCGGTACCAGCAGGTTGGAGCCGTTGCCCAGGAAGAAGGGTCGGATGTCCAGCTCCCGGGCCGCCCTCACCGCCGCTTTCGCCTCCCCCGCCGTCCGGGGCAGTGCCATCAGAGCCGCCGGGCCGCCGATCCGGAAGGTGGTGTGCCGGGACATAGGCTCCTCGTTCCGCACTTCCAGCGCGCTGCACCGCTGGGCCAGCAGGGCAGCCAATGCTTCAAATCGATCCATATTTCCTCCTGATCCTCAGGTCAAATTCTAGGTATCACGTTATTATAGCAAATTTCCAAAAAAAATAGAATAGGGGAAACAGAAAATGTCCGCGAGACCGTCACAAAAGCGGTCAGTCACATTTGGGAGGTGCATCCCCCCTGGAACCCGCTCCTGCCCCCGGAAATGACGGACTGTGCCCAGCAAAGCCAGCCGCCTCAATGGGCGGCCGGCTTTGCTGGGCACACGGAAATGATCTGTCACACCATGTCGCACAGCAGGGCAGCCCCCACCACGCCGGCGTCGTTGCCCAGGCTGGCCTTCACCAGCTTGGGCGGATTGTCTTTGTCAAAGCAGCCCCGGTGGAACCGCTCCCGCAGGGGATCCAGCAGCAGGTCGTCATCCGCTGCACTGATCCCCCCACCCAGACAAATCACCTCTGGGAACAGTACATTGGCCAAATTGATCAGACCCACGGAAAGGCCATCCAGATAGTGGTCTAACCCACGACAGGCCGCGGCATCCTTCTGGCGTGCCGCCTGAAACACCATACGGCCATCCACACGCGCCTTCTCCCCCCCGCACAACTGCCACAGGGTACTGTTTGGGCTCTGATCCATCTCCTCCCGGGCCATGCGGATCAAGGCGGTGGCAGAGCCATACTGCTCCCAGCAGCCCCGGTTCCCGCAGCCGCATGGCTGTCCTCCGGGGTGGATCACAATATGTCCCGCCTCCAGGCCAGCACCGCCGAAGCCAGTGTACAGCTTACCGCCCCGAACCATGCCGCTGCCGATCCCGGTCCCCAGGGTGACCACCACCGCAGGGTCACAGCCCCGGGCCGAACCGGCCCAGAACTCCCCAATGGCCGCGCAGTCAGCGTCGTTGCCCAGATAGAGGGGCAGCTCCAGCTCCCGCTGGAACAGCGCCCGGAGCGGGGTATTCCGGAAGGGCATATTGGGCGTTTTGACCACCACGCCCGCCCGGTTGTCCACCAGGCCGGGCAGGCCCGCCCCCACTGCCTGGAGCTGAGAGACCGGGCAGCCGCCCTCCTCCGCCGCCTGCCGTGCCAGACGTGCCAGGCGGGCGGACAGCTCCTCCGCAGTCCAGCTCCTGTCCACAGGGCAGGCGGCCTTGTGGAGGATTTTTCCCTCCCGGTCCACCAGGCCGGCCACCAGATTGGTACCGCCTACGTCAAGTCCGACATACATCCGCCCCGCCCTCCTCTTCTGACAGCTTTTTGAAGTGTTCATCCATCCGGTGGGTCAGTTCCATGGCCGCGTTGTGGCCCATTTTACGGTTCCGGTTGTTGATGGCAGCCACCTCCACGATACTGGCCAGGTTCCGCCCCGGCTTCACTGGGATGGTGATGGAGGGGACCGACACCCCCAGGATCTCCGTCACCGCACCCTCCAGGCCCAGCCGGTCATAGACCGCATGGTCGTCCCAGGGCTCCAGATTGATGACCATGTCGATCTTCTGGGAGATCTTGATGGCACTCATTCCGAACAGCTGGCGCACATCCACCACACCGATGCCCCGCAGCTCCATGTAGTGACGGATCAGCTCCGGGGCGGTGGCCACCAGCGTACCGTGGTTGGTCTGCTTGATCTCCACCGCATCGTCGGCGATAATGCGGTGTCCACGCTGGATCAGTTCGATGGCTACCTCGCTTTTGCCCACACCGGACTCTCCCTGAAACAGGACGCCCTCACCGTAGATCTCCATCATCACGCCAGAGCGGGTGATCTGTGGCGCCAAATAGTTATAGAGGCTGCCGATGAGAGCGCTCATAAAGGCGGAGGTATGGGCCTGGGTGCGCAGCACCGTCCGGCCATGCTTCTCCGCCATCTCCATACACTCCGGGCAGGGCTCCAGCCCCCGGGTGAGGATCAGTGCCGGAACCGGATACTCCAGCATCTGGTCAAAGCGCTCCCGCCGCAGGGCCGCATCCATCTGCTCCAGGAAGGTGGTCTCCGCCAGCCCGATGACGACCAGGCGGCGGGGGTCAAAATGTTCAAAAAAGCCGGTCAGAGGCAGGCCCGGGCGGTTCACATCCAGAGTGGTCAGGGGAATGGACGCGTAATTGGCCCCGGGGTGCAGGATCTCCAGGCCGAATTCCCGGATGATCTCCCCCAGCTTCACGCTTTTGCTGTGATCTGACATTGGCGCTCCTCCATTCATAAATAGAAGTGACTGGATCGTGTTCAGTATATCCCATCCCCCTCCATTTCGCAAGCGGTGATGGTCCCAAATTCTTCTTCCTTCCACTCCTGTTGGGCTTAAAGCAGTTCACCAGAAAAAATTTTTGTTATTTTTCAAAAAATCCTTGCTTTTTTTTTTAATATCTGCTATGATGTCAGAC
>OMGQ01001854.1_pt1 | contig 10705 bp, 10 predicted proteins | sample 1646071 | NCBI WGS metagenome assembly OMGQ01 (sample SAMN05578585, study PRJEB25193) | human gut metagenome | biome: Human Microbiome; feature: human-associated habitat; material: feces | host: Homo sapiens | place: USA:Birmingham | reverse complement strand
GGCCTTGTTCCCCTGCTGGGCCTGGGGGGGAGGCGTGACCACGGCGGGCGCCAGAAAGACGGCGTGGTGGAGCACCAGCTCCAGTACCCGGCCCTGGTTCTGGGGGGTGTTCTCCTGGTGCAGGGCGGCAAGGGCCTCCACCAGTTCGGGATTTTCAATGGGTTTCTTCATATCAGGCATAAAAATGGCCTCCTAATCGAAATCTTGAGTGTACAGAAGGCGGAGCGGCGGCGGGGCGAAGAAGGGACTTGCCTCCCGGTGGCTCCTGGATTATACTCATCGTGGTGTGTCCCAGAATTGTTTGGGGCACAACATATATCATACCAGAAAAAGCCGGAGGAACACAAGATGCAGTATCAGAAAATCCTGCCGGGAATTTTTTTGTCCCGGCCCAACCGGTTTGTGGCCCGGGTGGAGGTGGACGGGGCGGAGGCAGTCTGTCATGTGAAAAATACTGGCCGCTGCCGGGAACTGCTGGTCCCCGGCGCCCGGATCTACCTGGAAGAGTGCAGGAAGCCCGGGCGCAAGACAGACTTTGATCTGATCGCGGTGGAGAAGGGGGCGCGGCTGATCAACATGGACGCCCAGGCACCCAACCAAGTGTTTGGTGAGTGGGCACGGGCGGGAGCGTTTATCCCGGGGCTGACCCTGCTCCGGCCTGAGACCACGTTCGGCGCTTCCCGCTTTGACTTCTATTGGGAGGCCCCGGGGCGCAGGGGCTTTGTGGAGGTGAAGGGGGTGACCCTGGAGGAGGACGGGGTGGTCCGATTTCCGGACGCGCCCACCCTCCGGGGGGTGAAGCATCTGGAAGAACTGATCCGGGCCCGGCAGGCCGGGTATGAGGCGGCGGTGTGCTTTGTGGTCCAGATGGAGGACGTGATCCGGTTCGAGCCCAACGACCGCACCCACCCCGCCTTTGGACAGGCCCTCCGGGCGGCGGCTGCGGCCGGGGTGGAGGTGCTGGCCCTGGACTGCCGGGCGGCCCCGGACCGGCTGGAGCTGAACCGGCCGGTCCCAGTGGTGCTGTGAGAGGCCGACTTGTGCCTTTCCGGAAAAAACCGCTCCGCAGTCATAAAAAATTCATGGTAAATTTGTTTTTCAAATGTGAGGAACTATGCTATAATGTCCATAATGCCACGATTCTGCGGCGATTTCCGGCCTGAAGCGGGGAGATCGCGCCAAAAATAAGGCTGGTAGGGAGGAATTCGGGATGAAAAACAAGATCACCGTCTCCATCGCGGGTCAGGAGTATACCATGGTGGCCGAGGAGTCAGAGAGCTATGTCAAGCGCTGCGCCGAGCTGGTGGACGACCAGGTGCGGGGTGTGATGAACGGCGGGCATCTGGGCCGCTCCGACGCGGCGGTGCTGGCGGCCATGAATATTGCGGACCAGTTTTTTAAGGAGCAGGAGGCCAGCGAGAACCTCCGCCGCCAGATCAAGGACGGCCTGGACGAGAACGCCGGACTGAAGATGGAGCTGTCTGAGGCCAAGCGGGAGATCTTCAAGCTGCAAAACCACAAGTGAACCATCGATGAGACCATAACAACCGGCGCGGCGCGGCGGGCGGGGCGGAGGGCCCGGCCCGCAGCCGCTCTGTGTGCCGAAGGAGGGCATGATCCATGTTGGAGCTGCTGGCTCCCGCCGGCTCCATGGAGTCGGTCACCGCTGCGGTCCAGAACGGCGCGGACGCCGTCTATCTGGGCTATGGCGATTTCAACGCGCGCCGCAACGCGAAAAACTTTACCCATGAGGAGGCCGCGGCGGCGGTCTCCTATTGCCATCTTCGGGGAGCGAAGGTGTTCCTGACGCTGAATACCCTGCTCACCGACCGGGAGCTGCCCGGGGCGGCCCGGGTGGCGGAGGAGATCAACGAGATGGGGGTGGACGCGGTCATCGTCCAGGATCTGGGCGTGGCCCGGATGCTGCGCCAGGTGGCCCCCGACCTGCATCTCCATGGCTCTACCCAGATGACCGTCCACTCCCTGGACGGAGTGAAGCAGTGCGCCGACCTGGGCATGACCCGGGCGGTGCTGTCCCGGGAACTGAGCCGGGACCAGATCGAATACATCTGCGCCAACGCCCCCATTGAGATCGAGACCTTCGTCCACGGGGCCCTGTGTATGTGCTACTCCGGACAGTGCTACCTGTCCTCCCTCATCGGGGGGCGCAGCGGCAACCGGGGGCTGTGCGCCCAGCCCTGCCGGATGAAGTACGGCTGGGGCAGCCGGGCGGACGAGTACCCCCTGTCCCTGAAGGATATGTCTCTGGCCAGCCACCTGGGGGAACTGGAGCAGATGGGCGTGGCCTGCCTGAAGATCGAGGGGCGGATGAAGCGGCCTGAGTATGTGGCCATTGTCACCGGTGTATACGCCCGGGCCCTGCGGGAGAAGCGGGAGCCAACGGCGGAGGAGATGGCCCAGCTGGAGGCAGCCTTCTCCCGCCAGGGCTTTACCCAGGGATATTTTCTGGACCGGAAGGGGCCGGAGATGTTCGGCACCCGCCAGGAGGAGCAGGCACCTGTGGAACTGTACGCCCAGGCCCGGTCCACCTATGAGAGCGGAGAAAACCGGAAGGAGCCGGTCTATCTGTACGCCATGATCCGGGCGGGAGAGCCTGCCCAGGTGGCGGCAGAGGACGCCCAGGGGCGGATGGCCCGGGTGGAGGGCCCTGTGCCTGAGGCGGCGGTGAACGTCCCCCTGACCCGTGAGAAGGTGGAGGGGCAGCTCAGCCGCACCGGCGGCACCCCCTTCACCTGTGAGAAACTCACCGTCCGGGTGGAGGAGGGGCTGTCCCTGCCCCTGTCCGCCCTCAACGCCCTGCGCCGCCAGGTGCTGGACCAGCTGGGTCAGGCCAGAGCGGCCCTGCCGGAGCGGCGGCGGGGGGAGTACCACCCCGGCGTCCGGTATGAGAACCCCCGGGAGGCCCCGGCCCTGACGGTGTCGGTCCGCTCCGGGGAGCAGGTCACCCAGGAACTGCTGGCCCTGAGGCCCGCCCGCCTCTATCTGCCCTGTGACGAGGGGGTTGCCTGTCCCGACGTGGTCCGCCGCTGCCTGGAGCCGGTGGCCCTGCTGCCCCGGGTATGCTGGGACCGGGAGCTGCCCCAGCTGCTCCGGGAACTGGAGACCCTGAAGGGGCTGGGCGTCCGGGAGGCCATGGCGGGCACTTTGGACGGCGTGCGCCGGGCGGTGGAGTTGGGCTTCCTCACCCGGGGCGACTTTGGACTGGGTGTGTACAACAGCCAGACCCTGAAGGAACTGAAAAAGCTGGGACTGAAGTCGGCCACCGCCTCCTTTGAACTGAAGCTGGCCCAGATCCGGGACCTGTCCAAGGCCATCCCGCTGGAGGCCATCGTCTATGGACACCTCCCCCTGATGCTCACCGAAAACTGCATCGTCCACAACCACACCGGACAGCACAGCTGCGGCGGCGGACAGCGGCTGGTGGACCGGAAGGGGGAGACCTTCCCTGTGGTCAAGGCCTGGGGTTGCCGCAATGAGATCCTCAATGGCAAGACCCTGTTCCTGGCAGACAAGGCGGGGGACTATCAGCGCCTGGGCCTGGAGACAGTGCGGCTGATGTTTACAACAGAGAAGCCGGAGGAGTGTGTCCGGGTGCTGGAGCGCTATCAGGGCCGGGGCCGCTATAAGCCCGGTGACCTGACCCGGGGGCTGTATTACCGGGATGTGGAGTGAGTGACAGAGACAAATTGGACCGCCGGACGGCCTGGGGCCAGGCGGAGAACATGAGGAACGATATGAAGCTGAAAATCAAAGCGGTATCCCCTAAGATCGGGACGGACATCCCCGCCCCCTTTTACGCCACCCCCGGCTCTGCGGCCATGGATCTGCACGCCTGCGTGGACGCGGCGGTGACCCTCCGGCCCGGAGGCCGGGCGGTCATCCCCACAGGCATTGCCATCGCCCTGCCCTCGGCGGACTATGTGGCTCTGGTATTTGCCCGCAGTGGGCTGGGCATCAAGCACGGCGTGGTCCCCGGAAACTGCGTGGGGGTCATCGACAGCGATTACAGAGGCGAGATCATGGTTGGACTGTATAACTCTGGGGAATCGGAATATACCGTCCAGCCGGGGGACCGCATCGCCCAGCTGATGGTGACACCGGTGGTCCAGGCTGACGTGGAGCTGGTGGACGAGCTGGATGAGACGGAGCGGGGCGCAGGCGGCTTCGGCTCCACCGGGAAGTAAGGCACCGCAGAGAGGAGCGTCTGTCGATGTTCGGATTTTGGAAGAAAAAGGGCGGGGAGGTCCCCGAGGAGCAGCAGTGGCAGAAAAGCGCCGAAAAGAGGGTGCAGGAGCGGCAGCAGGCCGCCGAGATCCCCCAGGCGCTCCGGGCGCTGGGTCAGGATTTTCTGCCGGAGGAGCTGACAGTGCTGGCCGTCACCGGGGCCGATCCCTTCACAAGCGGACAGGAGGAGGGGGAGGGCCTGCGGCCCGCCTCCATCGGATTGACTGCCTGGATGGAGGAGGACGGCGGCCAGATCCACCAGGGGGACTTCCGCCTGGAGGCTCTGGCCGACGACCGGCTGATGGAGTATCTGCGCCAGCGGGTGCCCCGGGACTTTATTCTCAAGTGCAGGGTCCGCCTCTCCCTGGATGGAAGCCGCCTGTTGATGCTGGAGCTGCCACAGCCCGGCTTTGACCCTGATCTGAAGGCTATTCTGGATGAGCAGAAAAAGCCGGTGACCTTCTGGGCGGAGGGGCTGGGTACCTTTGCCCTCAACCGCGCCCTGGGGTGGTTTGAGGCGGAGGCCGACTGGCTTGGCAGCCCGATCCGGCTCGATCTGGACCGGGATGAGGACCGGGAGCCGTGTCTGGCCCACCTCCGCGCCCTCATGGAGAGGCAGGCGGACTGGGATGAGCGGCTGCGGGTCTGTGCCGCCCGGGACCTGCTGGAACTGGCCAACGACTGGGCCAGCGACGGCGGCTGTGAGGAGCATGAGCCGGAGGAGATCACCCGGGAGCAGTTCATGGAGCGGCTGGAGCCGGATGCGGTCCAGATCTCCGGGGACGGTTCCTTTGACTTCTGGTTCAACGACGGCGCGCTGTTCTGGGGGCACAGCATCCATGTGACTGGCTCCCTGGAGGGCGGGCCGGAGAAGGCGGAGATGGAGGGCTGATGGGACCTGTGAGGATCATACTGGCGTCCCAGTCCCCCCGGCGGCGGGAGCTGCTGGAGCGGATGGGCATTTTGAATTTTGAGATCATCCCGGCCCGGGGGGAGGAGGTCCTGGACCCCGCCCTCCCGCCGGAGCGGCTGGTGGAGGAGCTCTCCCGCCAGAAGGCGGCGGAGGTGGCAGCCGGAGCGGCGCCGGGGGATCTGGTGATCGCTGCAGATACGGTGGTGGCGGTGGACGGCCGGGTGCTGGGCAAGCCGGCGGACCCGGAGGACGCGGTCCGGATGCTGACCGCTCTGTCCGGGCGGGAGCACACGGTCTACACCGGGGTCACCGTCCGCCGGGGCGGGGAGGAGGCGACGGAGCATGAGGCAACCGCCGTCCGGTTCCGCTCGCTCACATTGGAGGAGATCCGGACCTATGTCTCCACCGGGGAGCCTATGGATAAGGCCGGGAGTTACGGTATCCAGGGATATGGCTGCCTGCTGGTGGAGGGCATCCGGGGAGATTATTTCAACGTGGTGGGCCTGCCGGTATGCCGGCTGGGCCGGATGCTGGCCCGCTTTGGAGTGGAGCCCCTGGCGCTGGCCGCAGAGAAGGAGCGGGCGCTGTGAAGGACTTTTTTCGCAGGAACGGGTTCTGGCTGCTGGTCATCGCCTTTCTGCTCAGTGTGCTGATCGGAATCTCCTCCGCCCTGATGGGGGGCAACGCCGACCCCCTCTCCGACCTGGTGAGCACCATCACCGCCCCGATCCGGGGCGGCGTGAGCGCAGTGGCCGACTGGGCCGGCGGTGTGTCCCGGTATGTGTTCCATTATGGAGAAATGGAGCAGGAGCTCCGGGACCTGGAGGAGAAGGTGGCCGAGCTGGAGGGTGAGCTCCGGGAGGGGCAGGAGGCCATCCAGGAGAACGCCCACCTTCGGGAACTGCTGGGCCTGCGGTCCAAGCGGTGTGACCTGACCTTTGAGTCTGCCAAGGTCACGGCGCGGTCCACCGACAACTGGCGGTCCACCCTCACTCTAAGCAAGGGGGAGGAATCGGGGCTCCAGCCGGGGAACTGCGTCATCACGTCCACCGGCGTGCTGGTGGGCGTGGTGTCCAAGGTGGGCAGCCACACCGCCACCGTAAGTACAGTCATCGATACCAGCATGGAGATGGGCGGCATCATCACCCGGACCAACAGCGCCGGCGTGCTGGAGGGGGACTTCGCCCTGATGAAGGAAGGGCGGCTGAAGCTGAGCTATCTGCCCGACGGCGCACAGCTGGTGGCGGGGGACGAGGTGCTTACCTCCGGCAAGGGGGACGTGTACCCCTCCGGCTTGGTGGTGGGCCAGGTGGAGGGGGTGTTCAGCGATGCCTCCGGTATGAACCGCTATGCCGTGGTGGCCCCCGAGGTGAAGCTGGACACCCTGGTGGAGGTCTTTGTGGTCAAGGACTTCGACATCGTGGAATAGAGACGCTCCGGAAGCGGATGGGCTGACGGTTCTCAACAATTCCTAATTCCCAATTTCTCACGGAACGGAGTGATACCGTGACCACCCGGGATCAAGTTCACAAATGGTTTTTCTACGCCCTGGGGCTGCTTCTGGTCTGGGTGCTGGACGCCCAGATCCTCAACCGCCTGCCGGTGCTGGGTACCATCCCCATGCTGCTCCCACTGGCGGTGGTGTCGGTGGCGGTGCTGGAGGGGGCCTATGCCGGGGCCGGCTTCGGTATGGCGGTGGGCCTTCTGTGGGAACTGGCTTACCCCGGCGGCTTTGGTGGGCTGGTGTTTGGTATGGCGCTGGCGGGGATGGTCACAGGCGCGGTGTCCCAGTACGCTCTGAGCCAGTCCTTCCTCAGCTGCCTGCTGTGCTCAGCGGGAGTGCTGGGGGTGCTGGACGGCCTGCGGATCCTGCGGATCCTGTTCCTCCAGGCGGAGACACTGGATGTGCTGCTCCAGATCGCTGTGCCGGAGATTGCCCTCTCTCTGTGCTGGACCCCAGTGGTCTACTGGATCTTCCGCCGGATCTACCGGCGGGTGGGCGGCACCAAGCTGGCCTGAGGCGGGCGGGAGCCCGCAGGAAAGGAGATGATGGGACCCTTGAATCCCAAGCAGTTTCACAGCCGGATCTGGGGTGTGGTGTTGGTATTGGTACTGCTGCTCACCTTTTTATGCTCCAACCTGTACAGCATCCAGTACACCAACGGGCCGGAATATGCCGCCCAGGCGGTGGCCCGGGTGGCCGAGACGGAGGATGTCCCCGCCAGCCGGGGGCTGATCCTGGACCGGAACGGCCAAGTGCTGGTCTCCAATGAGATCTCCTATCAGGTGACCCTGGACATGGGCCGGATGGGGAAACCGGAGGAGCGCTGCACCAATCTGCTCTCTCTGATCCAGGTGGCCCGGGAGGAGGGCGTGGCCTGGGCGGACACCCTGCCCATCTCTGCCGCCCCACCCTTCACCTATACGGAGGAGCGTCCCTTCTATACCGTCTCCGCCAATGAAGAGGGGGAAACGGAGTATCAAATGACCCGCCTGGGCCGTCTGGCGGTCTATATGGGCTGGATCGAGGATCCAGAGGAACTGGCGGAGGGAGAGGTCCCAAAGCAGGACGCCGCCGGCCAGGAGGAGCCCGGCCTGTGGGACCGCCTCATGACCCTGGTGGGCCTCCGGGAGCCGGAGGAGCCCCGGGAGGAGCCCCAGCCCTACCGCCTGCCCACCGCCGAGGAGCTGCTGGGCGAGATGTGCAGGGACCTGGATATCAAGGGCCAGGGGGCAGTGGATGAGAAGGCGGCCAGGGCGGCGGGGGAGACCGTGCCAACCCTGAACCTGGGGGACATGACCCAGGGGGACGCCCGGGCGGTGGCCGGGGTGCTGTATGAACTCTACTACCGCAGCCGGATCGCGGACTGGCCCCCCTACTACTTTGCAGAGGATGTGGATGTGGATTTCATCACCCGGGTGAAGGAGTTGAACCTCCGGGGGGTGGAGATCGAGACCGCCTCAGTGCGCAAGTATGAGACGGAGTACGCCGCCCACCTGCTGGGCTACACCGGCGCCATTACCAAGGAGACCTGGCCGTCCTATCAGGAGAAGGGCGGCTACAATATGAACGATACAGTGGGCGTCTCCGGCGCGGAGGCCGCCTTTGAGGAGTACCTCCACGGGACGCCGGGGCAGCAGGCTTTGGAGCGCAATGAAAACGGCAAGATCGTCTCCGCCCAGTGGCTGACCGATGAGGAGACGGGGGAGAGCCTGGCACCCCAGCCGGGGAGCAATGTGTTCCTCACCATCGACATGGGCCTCCAGCAGAAGGTGGAGGACACCCTGGCCGCCCGGGTCCCCGGGCTGAGCGACACGGTGGAGGGAGCGGCCTGTGTGGTGGAGGATGTGCGGACCGGGGAGATCCTGGCGTCCGCCTCCTATCCCACCTACTCCCTGCCCAACTTTCGGCAGGACTACAACAGCCTGCTGGATGACCCGCTGAAGCCCCTGAATAACCGGGCCTTCAGCGGCCTGTATCCACCAGGCTCCACCTTTAAGATGATCACCGCCATCGCCGGGCTGGAGGAGAAGGAGAAGGAGATCATTACCCCCTCCACCATCATCAGGGACGAGGGGCAGTATACCTATTGGCCCACGCCCCAGCCGAAGTGCTGGATCTACCGCCAGTATGGGCGCACCCACGGCCGGGTCAATGTATCCGACGCCATCGAGGTGTCCTGCAACTACTTCTTTTATGATGTGGGCCGGCGGGTAGGGATCGAGAAGCTGGATGAGTACGCGGCCAAGTTCGGCCTGGGACAAAAGACGGGGGTGGAGCTGTCTGAGGCCGCCGGCGTGGTAGCCAGCCCGGAGTTTACCGAGTCCCTGGGGGGCAAGTGGTACGAGGGCAATGTGTTGTCCGTGGCCATCGGCCAGGAGAGCACCCAGGTCACCCCGATTCAGCTGGCCAACTATATCTCTACCCTGGCCAACGGGGGAACGCGCTACGCTGCCCACTTGCTGAAAACGGTGAAGTCGGGGGATTTCTCTCAGATCTCCTATGCGGCGGAGCCGGAGGTGGTGGGGACGGTGGAAATGGAGCCGGAGAACCTGGCGGCGGTCACCCGTGGGATGCACAACATGACCACTGGGGATGGCTCCCTGGCTCATGTGTTTCAGAATGTCCCTGTGCAGGTAGCGGCCAAGACGGGCTCCGCCCAGGTCAACGGCCAGAGCAATTCCAACGCCGTATTTGTCTGCTACGCTCCCTATGACGATCCCCAAATCGCCATTTCCATCGCCGTGGAGAAGGGCGGCAGCGGCTCCTCCCTGGCGTCCATCGCCGCGGAGATCCTCCAGTATTATTTCACGGCTCAGGATGGACAAGGTCAGCTCCCGGCGGAGAACACCCTGGTCCCCTGATGCGCTTTCTTTCGCTTTCAGCCGCATCTGCGGTTTTGAAAAAATTTTGATGCCCTCCTTTTTTGTGTGTGGGCAGAAAGGAGACATTTCCATGTCTGAATGTACGCACGACTGTTCCTCCTGTGGAGCGGACTGCTCCTCCCGGGACCTGAGGGCCCCGGCCAACGCGAAATCCAAGATCAAAAAGGTCATTGCCGTGGTCAGCGGCAAGGGCGGCGTGGGCAAGAGCACCGTCACCGCCTCCCTGGCGGCCGCCATGGCCAAGAGGGGCCGCAAGGTGGCGGTGCTGGACGCCGACATCACCGGTCCCTCCATCCCCACCGCCTTTGGCATCCATGAGCGGGCCATGGCCACTGAGGACGGGATCCAGCCTGCGGTCACCTCCGGCGGGATCAAACTCATGTCCCTGAACCTCCTCACCGAGAATGAGACTGACCCCGTGATCTGGCGCGGCCCGGTCATCGCCGGCGTGGTCACTCAGTTCTGGACCGATGTGGTGTGGGGCGACGTGGACTATATGTTTGTGGATATGCCTCCCGGAACGGGGGACGTGCCCCTGACGGTGTTCCAGTCCCTGCCGGTGGACGGGATCATTGTGGTCACCTCTCCCCAGGATCTGGTGTCCATGATCGTCACTAAGGCGGTCCACATGGCCCAGATGATGTCTATTCCTGTGCTGGGCCTCATCGAGAATTACAGCTATTACCAGTGCCCAGACTGCGGGGCCAAGCACGCCATCTTCGGCGAGAGCCACCTGGAGCAGGAGGCCATGCAGCTGGGCCTGCCCCTGCTGGCCCAGCTGCCCATCGATCCGGAACTGGCCGCCGCCATCGACGTGGGCAAGGCGGAGACCCTGCCCGTCAACTACCTGGAGGGCGTGGCGGAGCAGCTGGACGTATAAGATCTGTCCGCTGCCCGGTGTAATGGGGCTGTGCAGACAGGCCATCTAGCTGTCAAAGAGAGTATGTCGTAAAATAGGTTTTTGAAAATAAAAACAAATAAAAAGTTACCGAGAACATACAAACTGAAGTTCTCGGTAACTTTTTTAATGCATCAATTTCCTGCCTTGAACTGAAATCTGTATTTTGCGACAGACTGTTGTCTGGCTACAAGGAGAAATCAGCAAGAAAAGCAAGCGGGGTAACGATGCTCTTTGGCAGGCTGCAGCAAAGGCGGCCGCCA
>OMGQ01001853.1_pt1 | contig 10706 bp, 8 predicted proteins | sample 1646071 | NCBI WGS metagenome assembly OMGQ01 (sample SAMN05578585, study PRJEB25193) | human gut metagenome | biome: Human Microbiome; feature: human-associated habitat; material: feces | host: Homo sapiens | place: USA:Birmingham | reverse complement strand
CGGGCCCAGGGGCTGTACCGCCATAACGAGCAGTCGGTGCGCGTGGTCGAGCGCATCGAGAATGGCGGCGCGGGCCTGAACCTTACCTTCGAAGTGCGCGACGGCATCCTCAACCACACGGGCAACCTGCGGGCCGAAACCTTAGAGGGCCGCATTGTGGGTACCGCTGACCGCATCGCTTATGTGAACCATGATATTGACGACGCCATCCGCGCCGGCATCCTGCGCGAGGACGACCTGCCCGAAAGCACCCATCGCGTGCTGGGTGCGAACCATTCGGCCCGCATCGAGCGCTTGGTGTGGGATATGGTGGACACCTCGGCCGCTACGGGCGACATTGCCATGAGCCCCGAGGTGTGGGACGCCATGATGGAGCTGCGCGCCTTCCTCTTTGCCAACGTATACACGGCGCCGGTGGTGATGGCCGAGGTGGAGAAGGCCACCCATCTGCTGGCCGACCTGTTTGACTACTACGTAGAGCACATCGATGAAGTGCCCGACGACTACCGAGCCATCTCTGAGGGTGATGACCTGCGGGCGGTGACCGACTACCTGGCCGGCATGACCGACCGCTACGCCACAGCCACCTATCAGCGGCTGTTCATTCCCCACGCGCTTTCGTACTAGCGCGGCTCTCTCGGAACAGCACGGCGCCCCGCGGCCTTGAGAGCCGCGGGGCGCCGTGTTTCGCGATGGCTTTTGCGTGTCTTGTGCGCTAGTTGTACTTGTAGAAGCCCTCGCCGGCGTTCACGCCGGTCTTGCCGGCGTCGATGTAGCCCTTCAGCGTGGCGGCAATCTTGCCGGCGATGCTGTCGGGATTCGCCGCGTCGGGACTGGCGGCCACAATGTTGTAGGCGGTGTTCAGCCCCACAATGTCCAGGATGCGGAAGGGGCCCAAGGGGGCGCCCGTGCCCAGCATCCAGGCCTTGTCGACGGTTTCCACGTCGGCTACGTCGTTGGCCAGCAACGCCTCGGCGGAGTTCAGGAACGGCACCAGCATGGAATTCAGCAGGTAGCCCGGCTGCTCCTTCTTCAGCTCGAGCGGAATCATGCCGATGGCGCGGGAGAACTGCACCACGGTTTGGTAGGCCTCGGGGCTCGTGGCCGGCTGGCCCATGACCTCGGCAGTGTTGTTTTTCCAGATGTTGTTGGCGAAGTGCAGCGCCAGGAACTTGTCGGGGCGGTCGGTGTAGCCCACGATGGCGCTGGGCAGCAGCGTAGAGGAGTTCGTGCAGACGATGGTGCGCTCGGGCATGTGCGGGCAGGCCTCAGCGTAGAAGGCCTCCTTCTCGGACAGCACCTCGGCGATGGCCTCGATGACCAGGTCGGCGTCGCCGAAGGCCTCGTCGTAGCTGCAGGTCAGCTTGATGGAGTCGCAGGCAGTGTCGACGCGGGCGATAAGCTCGTCGATCTTCTCGACGGGTACGTCGGCCGAATCGGTCAGGCCGCGGCACCAGGCAGCCGGGTTCGTCTTCAGGGCTTCCAGCGTGCTCTTGTAAATGCCGCGCAGACGCTCCAGCTTCGGCTTCGCGCGCTCGATGGAGCCCTCGCTGCGCAGCCAAATGGTGACGTCGAAACCTTTGTAGGCGCTCTGCAGGGCAATCTGGCTGCCCAGCACGCCGCCGCCGGCAACGGTAACCTTCTGAATATCCATGGACACTCCTTTCGAAGAGAGGTGCTTCCTTATGGCAAGCTTGCGTCCCAGCATAGAAGAAAACCTTCGCCCTTCCGTGTCGGCGCGGTAACAGTCGGGGAAGAGCTTAGTGCGGAAGGGAGAGGGGCGGCCGGGGTGCCAATGGTTCCCAGCGTAGCGCCCTCGTCAACGTTGACGCACTGTCTGCGGGTGTCCTTCCGGTCACGCTCGAGCAACGGTTCGGAGCGGGTCGGTTGCAGGTTGGTGACCCCGTCTGTGGAGGTCCTATGATGAAGCCATCGGAAAGGTGCGAATCGAGGAGAAGGGACGTTCCCGAAAGGTAACTCGAAGCAGCGTCGACCACCGCGGCCGCGGCTGCTTCGCCGTCCCCGCCTCCCTTCGCGCACAGGCGTTGCTGCTAGGAGGCACATCATGAAACGCTATTCTCGTCGTCAGTTCATCACGGGCGGTGCCGTGGCCGCGCTGGGCGGTTCGCTTATGCTGGCCGGGTGCGCTCCCATGACGGAGAAAGAGGCCGCTGAGAAGAAGAAGGAAAAAGCGGCGGCTACGGACAAGAACTCCGAGGGCTCGGTGACGGCCATTGGTCAGGGTATGGGCAAGCACGGCAAGTTCGACGTCGAGGTGTCCATGAAGGACGGCGCCATCGACCGCATTACCGTGCTCGATTCCCGCGAGACGCCCGGCATGGGCGATGTGGCCATGGACAAGATGACCAAGGCCATTATCGACAATCAAACGCTGGCGGTGGATACCGTAACCGGCGCCACCTTGTCCTCTATGGCGTTCCTCACGGCCGTGGGCAGCGCGCTGGACACCCTGGGCGAGAGCTCCGAGGATTGGAAGAACCGCATTCCCGCCGCCTGGCAGAACGACGTTGAGCTGCCCGATAAGGCCGACGTGGTGGTCATCGGCGCCGGCGCGTCAGGCGTGCCGGCCGCGCTGTCGGCCTTCGAGGCGGGCGCGAAGGTGGCGCTGCTTCAGAAGGAATCGCAGGCCATCGCGCAGGGCAACTCGGGCAGCGGCATCGACCTGGCCACGAGCGACCCGGCCGACATCGCCAACCTCGTATCGCAGCTGATCGCCGACAGCCAGCACCGTCCGAATCGCGAACTGGTAGAGCTGTGGGCGCAGAACTCCGGCGAGGCTGTGAAGTGGGTCATCGAGAAATCGCTCGAAGGCGGCGCCCAGGTGATCGACCAGGGCAACCTGCAGCATATGCCCCTCATCAACAAGAAGGGGTACAACATCAATTTCGTCACCTCGTTCTTCGGCCCCAAGCCCTACAACACCGGCGACGGCATGCGCGCGCTGGCCTCCACGGCCGAGAAGGAAGGCGTCGAGATCTTCTACTCCACCCCCGCCGAGCAGCTGGTCACGGGCGACGGTGGCAAGGTGACCGGCGTCATCGCGAAGGGCAAGGACGGCTACATGCAGTTCAACGCCTCGAAGGGCGTGATCGTGGCGTGCGGCGACTACCAGAACGACGAGGAGATGCTGCACTACTACCAACCCGACATGACGAACTTCGAGCCCAAGCAGACGAACAAGACCGGCGACGGCCACAAGATGGTAGTGTGGGCCGGCGGCAAGATCGAGGACCTGGCGCACACGAAGATGCTGCACGACTTCGACGCAGGCCCGGCCTCCATGTGCGACATGCCGTTTCTGGCCGTGAAGATGGACGGCACGCGCTTCGTCAACGAGACGGTGGAGATGTCGCTCATGAACTGCTACCTGCGCTCGAAGGAGGATTCGGGGCACTACTGCCAGGTGTTCGACAGCAACTACATGGAAGCGGCGGCCGAGTGGCCCGGCAAGCTGGTGGACCCCGAGGGCCTCAAGGTGTACATGCCCGAAGAGGACGTTGAGCGCGAGGGCGTGTTCGAGGGGCAGATCAACACGTTCAAGGCCGACACCCTGGAGGAGCTGGCCGACAAGCTGGAGATCACCGACAAGGCCGCGTTCGTCGATAGCGTGAAGCGCTACAACGAGCTGGTTGCCGCTGGCAAGGACGAGGACTTCGGCAAGCCCGCGAACTACCTGGTTCCCGTGGACACCCCGCCCTTCTACGGCATCCACCGTCACGTGCGCATGAGCGCCATCTGCTCGGGCGTGGACGTGAACGCGAAGCATGAATGCCTCACGCCCGAAGGCGAGGTCATCGAGAACCTGTACGCCATCGGCAACTGTTCGGGCCACTTCTACGGCGGCATCGACTACCCGCTGACCGTGTTCGGCCTGTCGCTGGGCCGCTGCTACACCGAAGGATACGTCATCGGCCGCATGGTGGCCGAGAAGTAGCAGGTCACGCGGGAGAGCCGACCCCCTCCCCGGCTCTCCTGCGAACGGCTTCGATGGTCGCGCCTATATCAAAGCCTTCGTGATACCATAAGCTAAAGCTCAGCAGAGGAAGGGGCCTTATGGAAGAACAGACCAAGTATGACGAGATTAGAGTGAAGCTGGGGTCTCGCCTACGCAAAACCGGTCGCCACCCCTTTCTGTTCGTAGGCTCAGGCATTCCTATGAGGTATGCAGAGCTCCCCAATTGGGAATCCCTCTTACGAGGGATATGCGCGAGAATATCCGACAATCCATTCGCACTCGAGAGATACGACAACGAGGTGTCCGGCACAGGGAAATTTGAACGATACCCGGCAATCGCTACACTGATGGAGAAAGACTTCAATCGCACTGCTCTCGCCGATCCATCGTTCGAAGGGTTCAGGAATGAGCATTTCGACCAGCTGAAGGCCGGGACTTCCGCTTTCAAGCTTTTCATCGCCCGCTATCTCGACACATACGAACCGACTCTTTTGCACGAAGAACTCTCTGTCCTTCGTGCAGCATCGAATAAGATCTCAGGAGTGATCACCACCAACTACGACCGCTTCATCGAAGGATTGTTCCCCGGCTTCAAAACCTACGCAGGCCAAAGCGAGCTGCTCCTCTCAGATATATACGAAGTGGGGGCGATATACAAAATCCACGGGTCGGTTGACAATCCCGACAGCATCGTCATCACCTCATCGGACTACGATTCGTTCAACACGAGAAAAGCCTACCTGGTCGCCAAAATTCTTACTGTTTTCGTCGAATACCCCATTGTGTTCATGGGCTACTCCATGAACGACAAAAACATTCTCAACATCCTAGAATCACTCGCCGAATGCCTTGGGCCTGAAGGGCTTGGCAAACTGCGCGACCGAATGATTTTCGTGCAGCACGGCAGCGACGTCGGTATCACATATACCCGTCAATCGTTCGGATCCGAAGCTTCCATCGAAATGACAACGATCACTTCCGACGATTTCACCCCTATTTACCAAGCAATCGCGAAATCGGAAACGCTTTATCCGCCTAGGCTTATGAGGACGCTGAAAAAGAAGATATTTCAAATGGATCTGTCAACACATGGCACCGTAACCACTCGAGGCTTCGACGGAATCTCATCTTTGCCCGAAGATGCCAAGATAATCATCGGAATCGGAGCGGATACCACATCCAAAGGGAGCCCCGTCAAGGCTAACGACATCTATCTGGATGCCGTGTTCGACAATATGAACCTCAATCCGAGGCTGGTGGTCGAGCAATATCTGCCCGATTTGCTCAAGCACAATACCGGTGGTTTGCCAATTTTCAAATACTTGGAGGTGTACGAAGGGGAGCTTTACGACAAAGTTTCCGAATTCGCGAAAAACCATACCGCCATCGATTCGTATTTAAACAGTGCCTATCGCAGCCAAAAGAAAAGCTTCCGTAAACAACTCGATGTAAAAACAGTCAGTGCGATAATCGAAATGGAACGCACAAGCGAGAACAAGCCCGACAGCCTCTACAGAAAGCTCTGCTTTCTCGAAATCGAAGAATACGATATCGACAGCTTGGAGACGCTGCTCAAGACGGACATAGGGAACAACCCTCGCATTTTCAACGATTGTCCGGAAATAAAGAGGCTGATCAGGATTTACGATTTCCTTAAACACGGAAGCGCCCCGGACACCGTCACCACTAGTGCGAACACCTAGATCGAGTGTCGGGACGCTTTCCCCGAAGCCACCTTCACCACTAGTGCGAACACCTAGATCCGGTGGTCCTTTTACAGCAGTTAGTATACCATGGTGTCCCGGGCGCCTTCAAAAAACACAAGTCTTTTTACCTGAACGAAACGTTGCATGCGCCTCGAGGAACGACAACCGAGCTGTTGTCCTCTACCAGGAAAGCAGCTCGTGGCCGTCTTCCGTGATGGCTACCTGCACTTCCCACTGAGCGGTGTCGCTGCCGTCGGCGGTGCGCACGGTCCAGCCATTCGGGTCGCTCATGTCGATGGGCGCCTCGCCGGCGTTCACCATGGGCTCGATGGTGAACACGAGGCCCGGCACCAGCACCATGCCCGTCCCCGGTTCCGACACGTGGCTGACGAACGGGTCCTCATGGAAGTCGAACCCGATGCCGTGGCCGCCGAACTCGCGCACCACCGAGAAACCCTGCGCCTTCGCGTACGCGTTCACGGCCGCGCCCACGTCGCCGAGCAACCCCCACGGCTCGATGGCGGCAAGGCCCGCTTCCATGGCCTTCTTCGTCTCGTCCACGAGGCGCGCTCGCTCGGGCGACACCTCGCCGATGCAGAACATGCGCGACGAGTCCGAGTAGTAGCCGTCGAGGATGGTGGAGCAGTCCACGTTCACGATGTCGCCTTCGCGCAGCACGTCGTCCTCGGACGGGATGCCGTGGCACACCACGTCGTTGATGGAGGTGCACACGCTTTTCGGGTAGCCCTCGTAGTTCAAGTCGGCCGGGATGCCGCCGTGCTCCACCGTGTAGTCGTGCACCCAGCGGTCCACCTCCTCGGTGGTCGTGCCCGGCCCGATGCGCTCGGCCACGTAGTCCAGCACCCCGATGTTGACGGCCGCGCTGCGCTTGATGCCCTCGATGTCGGCCGCGCTTTTCAGCGAGGCGCGCTCAGGCAGCTCGAAGCCCTGCTCGTACATGCTCTGCAGGCGCTCGTCGAAATCGAGGTGGCACTTCTTGTACTTCTTGCCGCTGCCGCACCAGCATTCGTCGTTGCGGCCCGGGTTGGTTCGTCCGTCGTACATACGCGTATCCTTTCGTTTTGCCGGCTATTGTACCGCTTGTTAGACATCGCGAACATCGGAAAAGAGGATGAAGATCGGGAGATCGCATCCCACTCTGCCCGTCCCGCCCGCTCCGTGCGCCAGCAAATCCCGCGCCATGCCCCTGGAGGACGTTCAAAATTATGACCAAAACACCTATGGACAAAATGGGGAGTTTTCTCTAGATTCTGAAGACCGTCGCACCGCCCCGCTAAGCGCGTTGACCGCCTACTTCGCCGCACCTCCCGCACCCCCGTCGCGCTGGCGCTTGAAGCGATGGTATGCGAGCGCACCGATCACCACGGCCGCGGCGGTGACGCTGAACACGATGGCGGTCGCCCGCCAATCGCCTGCGGCGGCGAACGACGATCCCAGCGTGATGGCCAGCACCGACGGCAGCCGACCGGCCGTGGTGACAACGGCCAGGTGCACGGGGCGCATGCCGGCGAACGCGGCGAGATAGGCCATGAGATCCTTCGGCAGGCCGGGGATGAAGAACGCCGCGAGAATGGCGAAGTCGAACCTCTGCGCCCCGCGCAAGCGGGCCAGCCACTCGCGGCCCTTTCTCGTGAGGACGAGCTCGAGCACGCGATCGCCGCCGAAGCGCACTACCGCGATGATGGCGAAGCAGCCGACCACGCTGGCGGCAAGGTACACGAACGCGCCCTCCCAGAACCCGAACGCGTAGCCCGCGGCAAGCTCCAGCGGCTCGCTGGGAACGATCACCGTCACCTCTTGCAGAACGACCAGCAGGCCGAACACCACGGGCGCAAGCGGCCCCAAGCGCTCCACCTGCTGCTGAACGCGATGTCCGTCGGTCAGGAAAGCCAGCGCGTCGCGACCGAACAGCAGCGCCAGCACCCCGACGATGCCGGCGAACGCAAGCAGCGCCGCCGCCACGGCCATGCGCCGCTTGCGCAACTCCCTATCCTGCGTGCCTGCCGATTTCGCCATGCCGTTCCTTTCGCCGTACCGCATCCGATTGTCGTACGGCGGCGCCGCGCGCAGGTGTGCGTCCGTTGACGAACCGGTAACGGGATTGCGCTATACTGGGGAAACGGAACCGACGAGGAAAGGATGCCCCATGCGCCAATCCAACCGAGCGTCCCTTCTGACGACTAGCCTCGCCTTCGCGTTCGCGCTCGGTATAGCATCGTTTTCCGGATGCAGCGGGAGCGATCTCCCCGTCGAGCCTGAAACGCACGAACCGCTGGCCGTCATCGACAAGGCCGCACCGGCGTCGAATGCGACCAGTCCCCATGTGCCAGAAACGACCTTCTACGGCGTGAACCCAGCCGACATCGATTCGGCGTACGACCTCGTTCGCTTGCTCTCGCTCGATCCTGAGCACATCCCCGCCACAGTGGAGCGTCTGGGGTTCTCCTACGGCGCAGGTGCGCCCACAGGCGCTTGGGAAAGCACGTCGGCCGATACGCCGCTCTCACCTCCCGGCTCGACAACGCGCATCCTGTTCAGCCTCAACGGCGGCGAGACCACGTCCGATCTCATGCGCGCAGGCAAACGACCAGGCGCCATCACCATGAGCATCACCGCGCCCTATGCCGAACCGCCCGAGGCCGAAGCGGTCGGAGACGCGCTCCTGCAAGCTGCGGGCTTGGCAGACGAGGCATACCGCAACGCAACCGCCAGCGAGAAGTTCGACATGTCCTCAACTGTACGCATCGGGCGGTGCTCCGAGGGAAGCGCCGCAGCAATATGGCAGCTTGCCACGTTCAACGACCGCAACGAGGTGTTCGAGAACACCACCTATTCCTTGACCGTGCTCACGGAGGAAGGCGCGCTTGCGTACGAAAGCGATCAGATGATCGAAGCGCTTGCAATCATGGGGATGTAAGGCAGATACCGCGCTAGTCTTCGAGCAACCGCAGGCACAATTCCCGCAGGGCGGGAATGCTTGTTATAGCTGTTTCCCAAACAATCGCAGGCTTCAATTTTGCATAACCATGGGCGATTCGATTGCGCATGCCATATGCCTGAACCCACATATCCGAAGGATAGAGCTCCTGCAAAGCATCGAGGTATCCGCCTCCGCCGATCAGTTCCCCGATCTGAAATATCGGCATCAGCAAAAGATCGAGATGGTCGTCGTTCAGGCACACGCTTTCTCTGGACATCGAGTAGCGCGCGATTCGGTCGGATACGATATCGCAAAGCGGCACCATGAGTTCGATGCATTCGATCGCTTCAGGATTTCTCATAGATGAGCTTTCTGTCGCGCTCGTAGCGCTCGCGCGCACGCGGGGAAAACGAATCGTCCCCGCACACCACGTCGACCGGCACCCCCAACGCCTCTTCAAGATGGCTGCCGAAGCCTCCAAGGGAAAAGAGCGTGAACCCGTCGTCAGGCTCAATGCACAGATCCACATCAGATGCCGCATCCGCATCGCCGCGCGCGTGCGAACCGAACAGGTACGCTTTCACAACTCCGTAACCAGGAGCAATAGAGCGCACTGCCGAAGCGATGGTATGTTGGTCGAGCACTTTCATGGCATTAGTATACCACCGCCATCGACATGCCGGCCACCCGCCGGCCCCCTGCGTCCCCGTCGTTGCTGGACGGGAACGCAGGAACAGCCCGGGCGAGCCTGCGCTCGGGATGACAACCCGAGCGCCAGCCGCGCCTGAAGGGCGGCCCTACCCGCGGACTTCGGCGCCGGTGGCGCTGGACACCTTCTTGACCAGGCGCTCGTGAGCCTTGTCGACCTCCTCGCTGGTGAGCGTGCGGTCGGCGGCGCGGTACGTGAGCGCGTAGGCCATGGACTTCTTGCCCGCGCCCACGCGCTCGTCGTCGCGGTACACGTCGAACAGGGCCACGCTCTCCAGCAGCTTGCCGCCGGCCGAGGTCATCACCTGCACCATCTTCTCATGGGTGACGTCCTCGCCCACCACGAAGGCCTGGTCGACGACAACGGCCGGATAGGTGGGCACGTCCACGTAGGGACGCGCCGGCTGGGCCTCGCGCACCAGGGCGTCCAAGTCCAGCTCGAAGGCCACCACGGGGGCCTGGGCGCCGAAGGCCTCGGCCACCAGCGGGTGGATCTCGCCGAGCCAGCCCACCACGGCACCGCCGGCCATCATCTCGGCCGCGCGGCCCGGCTGCAGCTGCGGGGCCTCGTCGGCGGAAAGCGCGCGGAAACGCACCTTGGGCAGCGCCAGCTCGCGGGCGAGGTTCTCCAGCACGCCCTTGCCGTCGAAGAAGTCGAACGCGGCCGGAGCGCTGTTCCAGCCGGCGTCGCCCATGGCGCCCGCCATGACGCCGGCCAGACGGCGGCGCTCCTTCGGCTGCTTCTTGCCTTGCGTCGCGAAGAACACCGCGCCCATCTCGTAGAGCTGCACGTTCTTCACGCCGCGGCTTTGGTTGTAGGCGACGTTGCGCATGAGGCCGGGGACGATGCTCTGGCGCATGACGGACTGGTCGGCGTTCAGCGGGTTGATGAGCTCCACCGGCCGCCCCAGCCCCTCGTGGCTCATGCGCAGGCGGTCGAGGTCGCCCGGCTCGGCGAACGAATAGGTCATCGTCTCGTTGAGGCCGCTCGCGCACATGGTGCGATGGATGATGTCGGACACGTGCTCCAGCTGCGAGCGCGTGCCGTAGCGGCCGCGGCCGCCCGGCAGCGTGGCCGGGATGCGGTCCATGCCCCAGAGGCGCACCACTTCCTCGTACAGGTCGATCTCGCGCTCCAGGTCGGGGCGGAACGTCGGCGCCGTCACGGACAGCACGTCGGCGTCGTCGGCATCGGACACCTCGCAGCCCAGGCGGCTGAGGATGTCGACGACCTCCTCGCGCGGGATCTCGGCGCCCATCATCGCGCAGAAGCGCGGCACGCGGAACTTCAGGTCGACGGGCTCGGTCTTCTCCAGCCACACGTCCACCATGCCGGGGCACACCGTGCCGCCCGACACCTCGGCGATGAGCGCGG
>OMGQ01001845.1_pt1 | contig 10753 bp, 10 predicted proteins | sample 1646071 | NCBI WGS metagenome assembly OMGQ01 (sample SAMN05578585, study PRJEB25193) | human gut metagenome | biome: Human Microbiome; feature: human-associated habitat; material: feces | host: Homo sapiens | place: USA:Birmingham | reverse complement strand
AAAACATGCCGCCCTTTACCCCTTCCTGCTGCCCATTACCTTTTGTCCCATTGCATAATGTTTTCTTTTATACCATTATAAAAATATTTTCTTCTATATTATTATAATAATGCTGCCTTTTATATTATTATAATAATTGACATGCCGCATGTAAAGTGTTATCTTTTACTTACAAAATGTAAGTTCAAACTTTCAATATGTAATTGCAAAAGGAGAATTCCCTTGGAGAAAAAACTTATTCACGGCCCCATCACCAAATCCATTCTGCTTTTTTCAGCTCCTATTATCCTGGGCAACCTGCTCCAACAGCTTTATAATGTTGTGGACACTCTGATTGTCGGCCGTTTTCTTGGCGCGGATGCGCTTGCTGCCGTAGGCTCCTCTTTTACCCTGATGGTATTTCTGACCTCCGTTATCCTCGGGCTGTGCATGGGAAGCGGAATCAGCTTCTCCATACTGTATGGCGCCGGCAATACGCAGCGCCTTCATGCATGTTTTCTTCTTTCCTTCATTATGATCGGGCTGATTACTATTTTAATCAATCTTCCTGCCCTGCTCCTGCTGGATCCTATCATGACGCTCCTGCACATTCCTGTAAGCATACGCCCGGAAACCAGAAGCTACCTGCAGGTCATTTTATACGGACTTTTTTTTACTTTCCTGTACAATTATTTCTCATCGCTGCTTCGCGCTTTAGGGAATTCCCTTGTGCCGCTTCTTTTCCTTGCGCTTTCCGCGCTCATGAATATCGCGCTTGATTTACTTTTTGTGATTTCTTTTGGCATGGGAATTGCAGGAGCCGCATGGGCAACCATCATATCACAGGCATTTTCCGCCCTTCTATTGGCCGTTTATACCATACGCAGGCTCTCCCTGCACCGTATCCGGCCGAAAACCCTGCATTTTGATCGCCTGCTCTTAAAAGAGCTTCTTCAGTATTCCCTCCTGACCAGCGTCCAGCAGTCTGTAATGAATTTTGGCATCCTTATGGTCCAGGGACTGGTCAACAGCTTCGGCGTCACGGTCATGGCCGCCTTTGCCGCCGCAGTTAAAATCGATTCCTTTGCCTACATGCCTGTCCAGGACTTCGGCAACGGTTTTTCCACCTTTATCGCCCAAAACCTGGGCGCCGGCAAAACTGACAGGATCCAAAAAGGTATCCGCTCCGCATTCCTGTGCTCCTTCCTGTTCTGCCTGTTTATCTCCGCCGTTGTACTTCTGTTTGCAGAACAGCTCATGCTTATCTTTATACGCCCCGAAGAACTGGAAATCATAGCAATCGGCGCAGGCTACCTGCGTATCGAAGGCGCCTGCTATTTTGCCATTGGATTTCTCTTCCTGTTCTACGGCCTTTACAGAGGGCTTGGCCGGCCGGGAATTTCCGTTGTCCTCACCGTTATTTCCCTGGGAACCCGTGTTCTTCTTTCTTACATGCTCGCACCAATTCCGGCCTTCGGGACTTCCGCTATCTGGTGGTCCATCCCTATCGGCTGGTTCCTGGCGGATGCCGCGGGGGTGTTGTTTTTCTTCTTTTTAAGGCGGAAGTCAATAAAATTACCTTACACAAATACTTAATAAAATGAGTATTTCAATCATAAATATGTAATGAAAACTTTAATATTATTCCTGATAATGATAATAATCGAAAAAAAGAGCCTTCCGTACACCATACCGGAAGGTTCTTAAGCATAAATGTAATATTTTTATTCCTCACGCTTAGAAACAAACAACCCATAAGAATTACTCTGCCATGTAGTAGTTTCAGCGATGCTGTCATCATATTCAAGCAGGCAATGTAGCATTTTTGTTTTCATCCTGCGGAGAACGTGAGTAAATCCTTTTAAATCCGCTAAATTCCGAAGTTCTCCCGGATCGCTGTCCATATCATACAATTCATCATCCCCAAAAGGATTATAAACATATTTCCATTTTTTCGTACGTACCATCCGGCTTGTCAGAAGTGTTGACTCATATCCGTTAAACTCACAGAAAATCTCTGTCCTCCAGTTTTCAGGTATACCACCGTCAAGCAATGGTTTTAAAGATTTTCCCTGTACTTCTTCAGGTATTTCACAGCCTGCAAAATCAAGAAACGTAGGCATAATATCCACAATACTTACAAAAGCCTCCTGCCTGATACCTTTTTCTTTTCCAGGGCAGGAAATAATTAATGGTATATGGTTATCCTCTTCGTACATATTAAATCCTTTATTAAACAGTCTGTGGGACCCTAACATATCACCATGATCTGCAGAAAATACTATCATTGTATCCTCTGTCAGCTTTAGTTCATCCAGATGCTCCATAATTTTACCCACCAGTCTGTCTATATAGCTGCAGTATCCCCAATAAGCTGCAATAACCCTCTGCCAATCCTTCCATGTCAACTGTGCCGTATTCCATCTCATTAATTCTTTTTGCTGTACAATCGGTTTATTTTCAAACATTTCATTGAAATTTTCCCATCTTGGCACCTCGTCCGGACAATACATGCTGCAATATGGTTCCGGAACTGCATAGGGGAAATGAGGTCCATGAAAAGCAGCGCACAACACAAAAGGATCCTTACTCATTGAAAACTTGTCAAGTATACGGCAGGTGCGTTCAGCCACCCATCCATCATGATGATCCTCCGGGCCTAAAACTGACTTCCCATAAAACGGGGCATTCTCTCCCCATTCCAGAGGCTGTACTTCACTTTTCCCCATTTCGTAAACAATACCTTTATCAATAAGATATTGTTCAAAATTCTCCTCTGTTTCCCATTCGTCAAAACTCCAAATATCTTTATTACCGCACTCAGGCAAATGCCATTTTCCTATATATCCTGTCTTCCAGCCCTGTTCTTTCAGGTATTCCGGATATCCTTTCTTTTTCAGCACCTGACGATCAAATACACCATTAAAATTTCCCATATTAGCAAGCTGTCCATGTTTGTGCGGATACACTCCTGTTAATATACTTGCCCTTGCCGGAGTACATAAAGCATTTGCCGTATAAGCACAATCAAAATTAACTCCATTCCGTGCAAGCTTGTCAATCTCCGGGGTTTTACATATTGGCGCTCCATTACATGAAAGGGCGTCAAATCTCAATTGATCTGTCAATAAATATAATATATTCATACCTTTTTCCTTTTCATAAATTTTAACATAGCCGGTTATGAAGCACCTATCCTTTCACCGCTCCTGCTGATAAACCTGCCACAATATTCTTTTGTATAAGAACATACAAAATCATTATTGGCAGCATGGTCATGATAAAAGATGCAAATGCCAGATTATAATCAAATGAATATTGTGATTTGAAATTATACTGAAACAGCTGGAGTGTCCAACTCTTTGTACTTCCATTCAGTATGATTAAAGGAAGTTGAAAATCATTCCATATAAATAATGAATCTTTAATCAAAAGTGTGGATAAAATCGGTTTTAGTAATGGAAAAACAACCTTAAAATAAGTTGCGACATAACCACTTCCGTCCATATACGCCGCTTCTTCAATTTCCATTGGCACAGATTTCAGATATCCCGTTATCAGAAAGACTCCAGGAGGTGTTGTAGCCGCCAGATAAAGAAAAACCATTCCCAATTTTGACATCAGGTGCAGATGACTCATCATCTGTACTAAAGACACCATTCTGACCTGAAACGGAACAAAAAGTCCGCATACAATAAATGCATACAAAAAACGGTAATACTTTCTGTTATTTCTCTGGATACTGTAGGCAGCCATTGGCACAATAAGTAATTCTGCTATAACAGAACAGACCAGAATAACTGATGTATTCAGTATATATCTGAAATAATTGCTTTTATTTAATACCGCAAGAAAATTTCCCATATATAACGAGGATGGTAAAGAAAAAAAGTTATATCCCGATTCCTGAGGTGTTTTAAATGCAGTTACAATAGTTACATACATGGGAAAAATAATTAATATGAGTCCGGGAACCAAAGCCAGAATCACAAGAAACTGTTTTCCTGCTTTTTTTACACTTTTTATTTTCATCAGAATTCCTCTCTTTTGTAACTTATCAGTTATGATTCCTTTGCTTCCATAAATCCCATCATACGGATCTGTAAAAAGCCAAATAAAGCTATAAGGACAAACAGCACCACCGAATTTGCGACAGCGTAGCTGTAGTTAAAGCTTTCAAATGCCGTCTGGTAAATAAATGTACCAATAGAATTTGTAGTCCCTGCCGGACCGCCTCCAGTAATTGCAAGTATATAATCAAAAACTAAAAATCCATCCTTTACAGCCAAAACCAGAACAATAGTAAGAGTCGGCGCCAGAAATGGAAGGGTTATACTGGTAAACTTTTTCCACCAACCGGCCCCATCAATTGCAGCAACCTCATACAGTTCCTGTGATATTGATTGAAGTCCTGCTATAATAATTACAGTAGGAATCGCTATCGCCTGCCATATATTAGCTATCAGGATCGCCCACATAGCAGTTCTTGTGTCTGATACAAGACTTTTACTCAATATCGATATTCCGGTTGCTTTCCCCAGAGCAGGTAATGCCCTGTAATATATTTCATTAAAAATCAGACCAATTATAATAGGACTCATTACTGCCGGGAAAAAATAAATTGTCTTAATAAATCGAATTCCCTTTACCTTCTGGTTCATGAGGATCCCCAGTACCAAAGAGAGAATTAAAATAAAGAGACTGAGCAATACAGCATATTTCACTGTAAAAAATATAGAAGAATAAGACTTTCTGTCACCCAATATCTTTATATAGTTTTCTACGCCTATAAACCGGAACCCTTTGGCGATCCCATTCCAATCTGTCAGACTGTAATAAACACCAAGAATTAAAGGAAGAATGAAAAAAACTCCATAGCATAAAACAGCTGGCAGGGAAAATACAAAAAAAGCAGTTTCTCTTTTCCTGTTTCTCATACGATATCTCCTAACTCCGGGATAATTCCGCTATATCTGGAATTATCCCGCATTATAATTTAGATTTATTTATAAAAATCTGGAGTGATTATATCCACATCCCTCAGGTATCCTTCCAAATCTTTATTCAGGAGCATTGCTGAAATATAATCCATTAAGGTAGTATTGTAGTTAACTGGCCACATATTCGACATCATTTCATAAACATCTCCCCTGTCTATCATTTGATAAGCATTATCAAACTCTGAAATGTTATTCTTTACACCGACAATGCAGGACATAGATCCATCTGCATCATTAAAAACCTGCGCATTTTCAGGTACGGATATAAATTTCAAAAATTCTTTGGCTTCCGGTATATTTCTGCTTCCCTCCGGAATGCATAAGCCAATATCAATATTCATAGACAGATAGGCTTTTTGTCCACTTTCTGCTGGAAATGGAATAAATATAAACTGCAGATCAGGATTCACTTTTTTTATATTCGGATAAGCCCAGGTTCCCTGAAAGAATGCAATCCCTTTTCCATTAGCAAAATCATCACACATTTGAGGAAAGCTTGTTCCGAAAGGATCTTCCTGTGCAAATGAGAATAATTCCAACATTTGTTCTGCCGCCCTGACTATCTCATCTATTTCTTCTGCTTTTTTCTCCCCTTTTCCGATCGCTTCAAAATCTTTGCTGAAATCATTTCCGGAATTCATATACAACTGGCCTAACAGCCTGTCCATCATTTGCCACAAAGTCCAGGTATCCTTACAGGCAAATAGAAATTTGCCATTCTCTTTATCTTGTACTTCTCTCAGTAAGCTGATTAAGTCTTCGTAGGTTTCTGGAACTGTAAGACTGTATTCATCCAACAGCTCCTTATTTATATAAACTCCCATTGTATTTATAGTCAGTGGAAGTGAATATATTTTTCCATCTTCTGTTTTAGCCATTTCGAGAATACTCGGATTCACATTTTCCAGATACTCATCTCCTGTTAACTCAAGTACCTGTCCGCTTTGTACAAGAACCTCAAAATCTGGTCTTAATGGAAAATGATTAAAAATATCTGGATATTCCTCACTGCTCAGCCGTGTAGTCAGCACCGTATATGTATCTGGTAAATTAACCTGCTCCACATCAATTGTATTATTCTGCTCCTCAAAGATTTGAATCACTTTCTCATATGCTTCCACACTTTCCGGCTTTCCCTGCATGAATTCTACGTGAACTTTTCCTGAACTGTTTTCGTTATTTACGGTCTCCTCATTTAAAAGTTCCTGACTGTTCCCGCATCCAAGCATACCGACTGTTAGAAAAATAAGTACTGCCAAACATGTTTTCTTCATAAGTTTACTCCTTCCATTCTTGGTAATTTCTACCTGTTACAATTTTTCTCCACCTAAATAAATAAAAATAATTGACTTTTTTTCATGCAATATATACAATAAATACATTATATAGGTGATGATTATATATAAAATATTTTATATGTTAACTACAATATAATAGATTTAGTAAAAAAAGCAAACAACTAAATACACATAATAGGTGGATTTTTCCGAGGTATACTATGTTTATAGAATTAAATGGTGTTCCACAATTTATAGATTGCGGAAAACTCGTCTCAACTTTTCCTTTTTTACATGCTGAGCGAACAAATAATGATTATCTATTATTGATAGGTATGGAAGGGATACTTTCTATTCGGGTGGGTGATATTCCTTATTCGATAAACCCCAAAGATATTATGCTAATCCCTCCGCATACTCCTATTGCAGGGAGTATTCCTTCCAAACACCTGACTTATTTCTGGTGCCATTTTGACTTATCAGGAGAAGCAACGTGGCTAACACAAACAGAAGCAAAAAAACGGTATCTTCTTATGCAGCAGAAAGATGAAACAGGTAATATTCTTCTGATGCCGGAAGCCCTTCATCTTCCGAATTACTCAAGGGCGATTATTTTCAGCCAGCAGTTACTCAATTACCGATGTTACCAGGAATATCCTAAATCAATTCTGAATCATCTTCTTGGCTGTCTGTTAATTGAACTGTCAACACAAGCTGCAGAAAATACTTTTTCTTTATTTACAAACAAAAACCATCAACGATTTCAAGAGATTTTACAGTGGATACGTGTCAATGCCTATCGTAAGATAAGCGTATTGGAAATCGCAGACACCTTTTCTTACAATCCTGATTATCTTTCCCACCTTTTCCACGAAAAACTGGGAATCTCACTGAAACATTATATTATTCAGGTAAAATTGGAAATTGTAAAAGAATTTCTGATAACAACAGATAAATCAATAAAAGAAATTGCGCAGTACATATCCTTCGATGATGAAAAATATCTCATGAGACTTTTTAAACAAAACGAAGGAATTACACCCAGTGAATATAGAAATGCCTGTTCACAAACTAAATTTAATACAAATCTCAGAATATCAAAACGAATTGATACCCGCTGGGTATCTTTTGTGGAGGAATAAATTAAACATCATTCTTCTTAGTTGTAACCAAAAAATCCCGGAAACATTTCTGTTTCCGGGATTCTTGATTTTGTTCGCAAATTCCAAATAAAATATTATCTCTTGCTGAACTGAGGCGCACGACGTGCCGCTTTGAGACCATATTGCGCGAGTTTTTGAGCTGTTTTTCCTTGATATTCCGGGCTTTTCCGGCTTTCTGCTTCTCAGTTATCCGATGTGCGGACCATAAAAAACGGCCTTTTTTCATTCAGCGACAGGCTGATGAAACGCACCATTTACTACCCCAAACAGCTCCTCTGGTTTATTGTACTTCACTTTTGCATAGATGTCCATAGTTGTTTTGCTGTTTTCGTGTCCGGCAAGGTACTGCACTGTCTTTGGATCGACACCCGCGTAAAGAAGATTGGTGATGTAAGTGTGCCTCAGCTGATGGGGCGTCACATCGAAGTCCAGCGTATATTTGATTTTGGGTTGATTCTTTTGGGTCATGCCCAGCGTTGGAGTAACCGTATATTTGATACTCTCCCCATTTACATACTTATAATAGTTCCGGGGCTTAGTGGAGCGGACAACTACATACTGCCATACTCTTTGAAACTGCGAAGCAGCCAGTGGTTCTCCTTTGCTGTCAGCGATCACATAATCTGATATGGAATTTTCTTTCGTTTCTCTTAGACAATCCACCAAGCACTTCGGTATCGGAATATCCCTTTTTGCTGCCGGAGTCTTTAGCACCGTAGAGACCACGGGCCTGTTATGCTCTGTACGCCATGCCCGCCTTACCGACAGATACGGGGTGGTCTCATCCAGAAATACACAATCCCATTGCAGTGCAAGAATTTCTTCCCTGCGCAGGCCGGAATACAAACCGAGCATAATAAACAAATATGGAGGAAGTCCCTTGACGGTATCCAGAAGCACAGCTACCTGCTGATCTGTCAATGCCTCCTTCTTTTTTGTCGGTTTTCCGCCTTTACCGGATATTCCTGCACAGGGGTTGTGTTCAAGGATTTTGTTTCGCTCTGCCGTATAAAAAATGCACTTGAGCAGCATATTGACCTTATTATATAAGCCTTCCGATTTCTTTGACAATGGAACAAGAGCCAGCCGAATATCGTCAGCGGTCACTTCTTCCATATACATCTCTCCCAGAGGTTTTATGATATAGTTTGTCATATCCCTCGTATAACCTCTGAGTGTAGACGCAGACACCTTTGCCGACTGCATCAGCAGCCACTTCTCTCCATACTCGGCTACTGTCGGGTGCTGCCGGTGAAAGATAATTTCTTCCACCTGCTTCCGGGCCTCTAACTGCTTCTCATACAATTCTTCACAAGTAGCGGCATACAAACTCAACTCTTTGCCATCTGCATCCGTAATTCTGGTTCTGTAATACTGGATTCCTTTCAATGTAATGGTCCCGTACTTCGGGATCTGTGTTTTCTTTTTTGCCATCTTTGATCGTCCTTTCTTGATAATGTGTAGTATCCGTATCTACACTCTCTTTTTATCAGAAAGCCTCGATTTAATCAAAGATACGGCTGATGCAAAACAAAGAGCGAGACATCCTTGCCTCGCTCCTGCTTTACTTCCTATTTTATTATTACTGTGCTGTGTCCCAGCTTGCAAATGCGCAACTCATTGATCTGACCAGTTCATCCGGCCTGTTATACTTAACCTTTGCATAGATGTCCATGGTAATCTTGCTGCTTTCATGGCCTGCCAAGTATTGAACCGTTTTGGGGTCTACCGATGAATGGATCAGGTTCGTGATATATGTATGCCGGAGCTGATGGGGTGTTACCTCAAAGTCCAGGCTGTAAACCACTTTTCCGTTATGAGCGGCCTTTTCTCCCAAGACGGGTGTGACCGTATGCTTTACTCTTTTCCCGTCTTCGTATCGGTAATAAACCCGCTCTTTTGTTGTTCTGGTAATGATATACTGCCAGAGCCGCTTAAACTGCGTGTAAGATAGCGGATCTCCATCACGGTTTGGAACAACATACTCCGAAGTGGAATTTGCCTTTGCTTCTCTCAGGCAATCAGCCAAACAAACAGGAAGGGGGATATTTCTCTCCGCAGCCTTGGTTTTCAATTCATCCGAAATCACCGGTCTGTTGTGTTCTGTATGCCATGCCCGCCTTACCGTCAGATATGGAGTATCCGTATCCAGATATACTGAATCCCATTGCAGTGCAAGAATTTCTTCCCGCCGTAATCCCGCATACAAACCAATCATGACAAACACATACGGCGGTAAATCCCGGATAGCATCCAAAAGGCGCTCTGCCTGTTCATCTGTCAAAGCCTGACGCTCCTCTTGTGGAACTCCGCCACCTTTTGTCGTCAGATAAATCGTCGGGTTATGGTCAATGATCCTGCTTTCCATCGCTGCGCGAAAGATAGACTTATAGAGAATTACCACAGATTTATAAACCGATGCGGATTTCTTGGAAACCGGAACAAGAGCAAGCTGAATATCATCCAGGCTAACCTCGCCCATCCGTTTATCTCCCAATTCCGCTATAATATGCCGCCTGACCTTTGAGGTGTAATCCGTCAAGGTAGTGGCTCGTACATGAACCGACTGCATCAGCAGCCACTTTTCACAATACTCTGCAACTGTGGGCGTTTTCCGATGAAAAGTAGCATTCTCAATCTGTTCCAACGCAAGCGTTTCTTTGTTATATAGTTCTTCAGGTGTTTTTGCGTAGATAGCTATGAGCTTACCATTCGCGTCTTTGATTCTGGTCCTATAATATAGGACACCTCTTTTCATGACTGTGCCATATTGAGGAAGTATTATTTTTCTATTTGCCAATTTCTCCACCTCCTAAGAATAATCTCCAGCGCTGTACCTTTGTTTTATCAGACCTCGCTGATTCCATCAATGATACGGACCGGCTCACGATCTTCCGCTTCGAGGTTTACGGTAAGTTGCGCTTCTCTCAACTGGTTTTGCTCTGTGCGTGCATTTTGCGATATACTCCTGGAGACCTGCCGCAGTAAAATACACACAGCCATTCTGAACATACTGCACATAAGAGATCAAGCCGTTGTTACGGGCGGCATCCAGCGTTGCTATGCTGATTCCTAAGATTTCAGCAGCTTCTTTTCGTGTAATGAGCTTTTCCATAGACTATATTCCCTCCAATCTGTCAAGGTTATCATCGTGCTTTCAAAATCACATGAATACGCTGGCAGCCGAAACTGCCAGCGCATGGTATCTGATTTTGAATAGAAAGCGACCACCCAAAAGAGCAATCGCTTCCTATTTTAATATGACTCAATTCTCGTCACATTTGCCACGCCCCCTGACGATGGGAACACAACAGGTCTCCGCTGGCGCGGCTGT
>OMGQ01001839.1_pt1 | contig 10776 bp, 10 predicted proteins | sample 1646071 | NCBI WGS metagenome assembly OMGQ01 (sample SAMN05578585, study PRJEB25193) | human gut metagenome | biome: Human Microbiome; feature: human-associated habitat; material: feces | host: Homo sapiens | place: USA:Birmingham | reverse complement strand
TCAGCTTTCGAATACATGACAGGCAGTCGACCGTATTTCTGGCGAATCGGCTGATGGATTTGGTGATAATCATATCGATGTTGCCGGCATCACATTCTGTAATCATGCGATTGAATTCTTCACGCTTTTTCGTGTTGGTTCCAGAAATGCCATCATCAGCAAATATACCTGCGAGAGTCCATTCTGGATGGCTCTTGATATATTCTGTATAATGCTCAATCTGAGCTTCGTAGCTAGTAGCTTGCTCATCGCTGTCTGTACTGACACGGCAATACGCTGCGACACGAAGCTTTGGCTTTTCACTTTGCTTTATATTATTTCCGACTTGTGGCTTTGCCGGAATTACCATAACATTTGCCATTATAACACCTCGCTTTCGATAAGACTGTAGATGTATTCTGCCTGCTTGAAAGGATCAGGAAAATTATCATCAGCCTTCTTGATAGAAAAATGTGTAGGTGCGTATTTAGTTGATACTTTTGGAATCTTATTAGTGCGTCCTAATTTATCTGCGCGTTTATGAATTTCCTGCGCAGCAAGTGCAAATGTATTTTTATCAATGATGGCAGGATAGAAGCCATCGCCAATGTAATGAGAGTTGGTAAGTAATCTCTTTGCAGTGCCATGATAGGTTTCAATACCTGCATTTTTAGCTGCATCTGTAAGTGACATGCCTGCTAGGTAATTCTTGTATAAGCATCTGATTCTTGTAGCAGCAGTTTCGTCAATAACTGCAATGCCATTTGTGATTGTATATCCGTATGGTGTGTGTCCCATAGTGTCACATCCTTTCTCTTAGTAATAATCCGCATTTAAGTTCAAAGCCAATTTCTTCTCTTGAGAACACAATGATTCGTTTTACAAATTGCTTAAATAAATCTTCATTGTATTCTATGAGCATGGAAGAGCGCTTAACAAAATGCAGAAGTGAAGTGAGTTCTGTAAGTCTCGCATTTCCTTCGAGAACATTTAAGGAAAGAGACTCCTTTTCAGTTTTATAGTTCTCTGCTTGCAAGGAAAGAGCATTACATTCTCGATTGAAGAGCACCTGGTCTATATAGCCCTGTGCCATCAATTTGGTTAAGGTCTCTTTCTGTTCGGCATTTTATATTATCCTCTGCACAGCTATCGTTAAGTGTTTCGTATAAAGGCTTTAGCACATAGCGATGTCCGTAAATCAACTTATTCATCATTGTTGTAAATGCGCATTTTATATCATCATCCCGAATGTAAAGCATGGTGCATTTACTTGGATTTTCGAGATGAGTATTACAGCACCAGGCAACATATTTGCTCTTTGTAGAAGAGTGGATTCTTCGCTTGAAACTGTTGTTACATTCGGTGCAAATGATATTCCCGGAAAAGGCGTATCTGTTTTGGTATTTAATGTTACCTTTGGAAATACCTTTTTCTGTAGCATGCTGATGCAGTAGAGCAGAAACCTTTTCAAGATCTTCGTGGCTAATAATTGCTTCATGGTGATCTGTCATCATATATTGGTCTTTTTGTCCTGTGTTGGTATGACGGTTGAAATTACAATCCGTATAGGTCTTTTGGAAAATGACATCGCCAGTATATTTCTCATTGGTGAGAATGCCACGAACGGAAGTGCCAGTCCAGCGTCCGCCTTTCTTGGTAGGTACGCATTCATCATTTAATGCAGTTGCAATAGCTTGTGTTCCTATGCCGGCAAGAGCATCGGAGAATATTCTTTTTACAATAGCAGCTTGCTCAGGAACAATAACCATATTTTCGCCATTCCAAGTATAACCATAAGGTGGATAGCTGATTTTATAGGTGCCATCCATGAAACGCTCCTGTATGCCCCATTTGTTATTTTGAGAAATGGATACAGATTCTTCCTCTGCCATACTACTTAATATAGATAGGAATAGCTCGCTTTCCATTGAACCTGTGTTGATATTTTCTTTTTCAAAAAACACAGGAATATTCATATCAATAAGTTTCCTCACAAGTTCAAGGCAGTCAGTTGTTTTTCTGGAAAAGCGGCTAATGGACTTGGTAATGATAAAATCTATAAGTCCGCGCTCGCAGTCTGCAATCATTCGATTGAGTTCTGTACGCTTTTCTGTTTTGGTGCCTGTAATACCTTCATCATAGTAGATGCCGGCATATTCCCAGTCTTTTCGGCTGGTGATATAAGTCTCGTAATGTTTCCTTTGGGCATCGAGACTTTCGAGCTGGGCGCTATTGTCCGTTGATACACGACAATAGGCTGCAACTCTTAGTTTGGTTTGCGATTGCGGTGATACATTTTCTGCAATCTTAGTTACTTTCTTCATCTAATTCGCCTCCTTTTGTAGTGTCACATATTACCTCTTCATTTGGTGGATAGCAACGAAGAACGGGCATGATATCCGCCAGAAATGGTGAGAAATATAGGCGATTTAAAGAAGTTATTTTGTTATATTCTGACAAGGAAATAAGTCCAGAAGATAGAAGAGAATCAGTGATTTTCTGGGCGCGATAATAGTCAAATTCATTTTCTGTATTAATAAACATTATTTAGGTCTCCCTTCGAGTAAGATTCCCTCGGATTGACCATGATTGGCGCGCAGGGATTGATAATCCCTGCTATTTGACTATTTTTGACTTTGATTTACGAAAAGATTGGCTCTGATTTTATTTTGATTCTAACTTGATGCATTTTACAGCTTCAGGAAGCATAAGCTTTGCATCCACACGTTCGGTTACTGTGTATCCTACAAATCCACGGTCTGCGAAACGTTCTACAAGACGTTTCATGGTACGCTTGCCTCTTTCTGCAATCCAGAGATAACTGAAATCACCGTAGAGAACAGGCGTGTCACAGAGATTAGCTTCTGGATCTTCGCTGTTTAATGCATCCGTAACATATACAGGAGTGCCTAATAATAGGTCAGGAGCATTGTCCTTAAGATTGCTCGTCCAAGCAGGGCGACCATTATATGTTTTTATCTTTCTAAGACGAAGATATGCATCGGTTGACATGATATATACAGCATTTTTGCGGTATGGAGCCTTTACAGAATAATAAAGGTCAATCATATCATCTAAAGTGAGGTCATCAATAGATGCGACTTTGCGTGCAACATCTGCCTGATATGCAATGCCAGTAGGTTTGCCATTGCCATCACCATTGAAGAATGCATATTCTTCAGCAATACCCAGTCTTTCGCCAAAAGATTCCTTGATGTAGGCTTCTAAGTCAATGCCGGAATCTTCGAGCATTTCGTCTGAAACTAAGATTGCATCACCAAGTTTATAGGCATCGATAACAATCTGTCCGAATGTCTCATCACCGAAATCAAATGAGCCACCTTCCTGTACCCAGGATGCTGCCGCATGTGAGTTGACAGTAGGAATTTTGAGACGGTGAGTAGTACTGATAGTTGTAGAAAGTCCGCGAAGGATGCTCTTTTCGGAAAGTGCTTGTACAAGTTCTTTATCGTAGCTATCTGGAACAAGATATCCACCAGTACCATCGCTGCCTTCCTTAAGTTCATTGGTTGGCATACCTGTGTGCAAGTGGTCGAAGAATGCCTTTCTGTAGGCTGTGTCATCTTTAGCCTTTTTAGTGGTGTCGGCCTTTGTGCCATTAAATTCTTCCGCCATTTTGTCGAGGCGCGCCTTTAATGTATCAACAGTTGTGTAAATGTTTGTAATCATTTTTCTTTTCCTCCTTATAATTAATATCTGTGGGCTTCGCGTGCGCGAAGGAGTCTTTCCATCGCATCGTCCTGTGGAGATGGCCCAGAGAAATCCACAGAACAGTTTTCTTTCACAATCTGGTAAATCTGAAACCATGCAGCATTGGCCTGTTTCATATATTCTCTTGCCATAGTTACATATGGAGAGGATGTTACAGTTCCGGTTGGCTTTTTGGCTAGGAATCCAAATTGAGTGATTGCTTCTTCGCATTGAATCCAACGAGCAACTGACATTGCATAGGATTCAATCTGTTGACTGGTTACGATGTGGTCACACTTGCGCTCATGAAGCCAGCTCCAAGTTTCCTTGAAGATTTCCTCTGCGCAGGTGATAGTTCCATCTTTCTGAGTTGCTTTTAAATAATCTTTGACTGGTGGCATTTCAACGCCCTGTAGCGCTTCTGTAGTATCACCAAAATCCATAACAGTAAGTTTACGTCCGCCGGGATTACCATTGGTATATTTTTCTGTCACAGCTTTAGGCTTTCTACCTGCGCCAGGTCTCTGTCCGCCACGAGTTGTACCATCTTTTGACATGATAGTTCCTCCATTTCTAGTTTGATTTTTAGGTTTTTTACCTTTGAAAACGCTGATGGTGAGTATTTGACCACGACCTCGTTTTCCAAGTAGTAGCCTGTAGAGATAAATAGGCCCCCACCAATTAACGATTGCGGGTGCAAAGGTAAATGGTTAGTATTCTATTGTCACCTTTTGGGATTGTTGTCTAAGATTGTCTGAGTTTGACTCTGATTGACTCTGATTTGAATTTTTACGAATGATTGACTCTGAATTTCATGAATGCACCAATTGTATAGGTGCGGGAAAGTGTCCGTTGTGTCACGTGTCCACCAATGATAAGAATTATTATAAATAAAAGATATATGGTTTCATTTCTTTTATTTGTGTTATTCTTATACAGTAAGGACAAAGGACTGAAAGGACACCTATCAATCCTTACCTTGATAGAGATATGGATTGACAAGATATATGGATGCGGGACGCCTTCCTTTGCCGGAGTAGGTGTCGCTGTCCTTTAATGCGATATAGCCATATTCTGCCAAGTGGTCAAGAACCGGCTGTACATCCTCTACCTTCTTAAGAGAGCGGCAGAGTCGCATGATGTCTCGTCTTGTAAATTCAGTAAGTCTTGCGGACGTTACTGCATTTAATACATATTTACATTGTTTTACAACATTATCAGCACCCATAAGAGAGAATGCTGCTTTGGCATGCTCCAGATAGTATCTTCCAATGCGAATAGCATTGTTCATGATTTCACCACTGATTACAAGTGGTTCTGGTTCATCGAGAAAATCGTGACTTCTATATACAGAAGCTCTGCAAAGAAGAGCTGCGATTCGAGCGGTGTTACCAACAAGCTTACCAACCCAGTCGCAGATGTCTGCGTATTCATTAGTTAGTTTAGGTTCAAGTTCATCCGCAAATGAAGCGAGTGCTGCATCAGCTTCCGGGGATAGTGTGATAATCTCGGGTGTTTCAGGATACTCATCCTCTAACATATTGCGGATGACAGCTTCGTAGCGCTTGGCAACATCTTCTGGAACGGGAGTGGAGTAATACTTCCTGCGACCTACATTGGACTTAGGCATACAGTAAAGAAATCTTGCTGTAAGACCGCGCCCGCGAAATGTGTTGTTGGCCATAAGACCGGAAAGGACGCTTGGCTGAACCATAAGCATAAGTGTGAGAGTTGGATTCATAACAGTAATGCTATTTCTTCCAATACGATCTACACGAAGGGCATCACCCGAATATCCTTTTAGAATAACGTCGATATTTACATTCTTGGTATAAATACCAGAAAGAATATCGAAGATTCCACCTTCGGATGAAATGATAGCTGCGCGGCCATCGTTTTCTGCTAAGACAGAAGCTATCTTTTCGGTTGTAATATCATCTGTGTATAATCTCAATGGTTTTACCTCGTGAAAATCGGTGATTTCCTTTGCTATTTTATCCAACTCGGACATTTCAGCTTTGCCTTTTGCAACCATGTCTTCAATGGTTTTCTGCCTCTTTTCAAGAACACGCAGTCTTGTTTTGCTTTGTTCAATTGCATAAGCGTTTTTCATATTTTCTTCGGCTTCATAATTATCAATAGGATAAGTACCTCCACTAAGGGACGCTGACTTCCTTTCGGATGGTGGTAGGATAACATCACAATATATATTAGTGTTTTCTCTCCATCCGGGTTTCGGCTGCACCTGCGCTTTTCCCTGATTGCTAACACTGAGTACTGCTAGTGATATAGTAGCCGTCATGTCCACCGGAGTTTGATTCTGCTCGGATAGAGCAACAACGTAATCGCCAACATCAGATGGTAATGCATCTATTGGGAAATCTGGAACTTCGATGTTATCGAATGGAATTGGCACTTCCCATTGTGGCTCTTTGTTTCCATTGTATTCTTCGGGACTTATATAATTTGGATTTGTGGCAATCGCATTTTTATAATACTTGCGAGCACTACCTAAAATTGTATGAAGTTCCTCGTATTCAAGTCTTGGGATGCATTTTTCTGCTTCTGCATAATATTTAGTTGTCATTTCTTCTGTATCGCCATAGCGCTTTAGTAAGCATACAGCCTTTCGATACATGGTTTTGTTGCGAGTACCCTCGTGGATTTCTTCATCCATATTGGCGAAGGCTTCTTCCTTGGATTCTAACATATGTAAGTAATCAGTGATGGTAAGAGAACCATCTTGGATGAAAACCTCCGTGTCAGGATTTCCAAAGAAAAATCTTGCACCGTCCATTGCGTTGGTATCATATATTGGAAAATCTGCTTGAATCCTTTGGATGAGAGCAGTGTATTCCGTGACCGAGGATAAGGTATGGCCGACATAGAATACAATATGATAACGGGGACGAGGGGATGTCTGCTAGTAGTGATAATTAGCTTTACACCAGGATACTTATTAAAAATATCCTCGGCTGTGAACCAATTTTCTTCATTATCAGAATGATCATTATCACAATCGGCTGTGATAACATCTGCGCCGATGTAGTTTGTGCCACTTCGCTGATTATCCTTAAATGAGATAAAAGTGTGGTCATGGCTTATGGCTTTAATAAGTGTAGCAATATCCGGTGGATTAACCACGATAGGATATTTGATGTTCTTAGCATTGCCACAGCAATCTGCTTGGTAGATGGTAAGAGGGAAAGGTAAATTAGTGTTTTCCTTCACTGGCTTCACCTCCCTTGGATTCCTGCGTTAACCATTCATGAAAGCGGTCAACCGGAATAAGGATGCGAGTTCCTATTCGAATGGTGGGAAAGTTAGGCTCATGAACAAGCTGATAAGCCTTGGTTAAGCCGATTCCTAACTCTGCTGCCATCTCAGGAACACTGATTGTTGGTTTCTGCATGTAATGATTCCTCCTTCTTTGCTTTATTACCAAAGTAATGATATTAGCATACTTTGATAGTGCTAGTATATATTACCGTTCATTACCTGTCAATACTAAAAGTTTGCAAAAATAATTATTTTTGTTGACAAAGTGATGAAATTGGCATACTTTAATATAGAAGGAAGGTGAAAAATCATGACAATGGGTGAAAGAATTAAGGAACTTCGTAAAGAAAATGGCATGACGCAGACTGCACTTGCAGAGGCACTTGGTATAACAAAGGGTACGGTATCTACTTGGGAGACCGATACCAGAACTCCTGGATTTGAAACATTAAGTAAGATGAGTGATATATTCCAGAGGCGTATCGAATATATTATGGGAAAAACAGATGATGCATCTGCGCCTGTAATGGATGAAGCTACTATGGAAGATTTGGCTTTGTCACAGGTGGAAGATGACCTTACAGAATATGCATTAAAATATGCTAGACTTGATCAGTTCGGAAGAGAGGCTGTGGAGGCAGTTATCAGAGCTGAATATAATAGATGTAGAAGTCAGAACGAGTTGGCTGAAGCGGGTGTGTATTTTGGAAAGATATCCACTAGAAGAAAGAATGAAGAATAGAATATAGGTGATGATAACCGTCTTGTGCAGGAGTAAATTCTGGGTGCAAGGCGGTATTTTTATGCAAAAGTAATTTCGAGAACTCAAAAGTTATAATTGTAAATTAGAAAAGAATGGTGTATAATATTATGCAGTATTATAGGCTATTTTGACGTGAGAAATATGGAGGAAAATGACATGTCAGAAACTCAAATTAAAATAACATATAAACCTTTATGGAAGATGCTCATAGATCGTGAAATGAGTAAAACAGACTTAAGAAAAAAGACACAGATTGCACCAAGTACATTTACAAAAATGAATAATGACCAGCAGGTATCAATGGATGTATTGGCACGTATATGTGTGGAATTAAATTGTGGATTTGATGATATTGTGCAGATAGAGTCCGTAAAAAAGGACAGTTAATCTGATAGAGTATAGATGGGGTAGTGAAATCCAGAAAGGAAGATGCTATGTTACCGGAAGAAAAAGCACGTGTGAAAATCGATAAACAGCTAAGAAATGCCGGCTGGGATATCATTTCAAGAAATGAATATTTGCCTAACAGCACGACTGCTGTAAAGGAAGCTTTGATGGTTGGTAATACGGAAAGTGATTATCTTCTGTTTGTTGATGGAAAAGCAATTGCAGTTGTAGAGGCAAAAAGAGAAGAAAATCCGTTAGGTGATGAAGTAAAGAAACAGGCTGAGGATTATGCGGTATCACCACAGACTTGGTATGCGCTGTGGTTTGAAAAACTGATTCCATTAGTGTATATGGCCAATGGAAATAAAATATATTTCAAAAATATGCTTGTGGAAGATAGTGAATATGAAGAACTGTCACAGATGCACTCTCCAAAGAAGATGCTTCAGATAATTGGAAAGAAGTCTGAGTACGGAGCCCTTCCATTACTTGAGAAGCGAGGACTTCGTGACTGTCAGTATAAGGCTGAGACTAAATTGGAAGAATCCTTGAAGCTGGGAAATAAGAAGAATTTGGCAGTGTTAGCTACAGGTTCAGGTAAGACATATCTTGCCTGTTTAGCTTCATATAGATTGTTGAATTATACAAAGACGAAAAGAATTTTATTTTTAGCAGATAGAAATAACCTTGCAAAGCAAGCACTGTCAGAATTCAGTTTGTTTGATAGAACTGAAAATATGCAACAAATGGGTAACCTGTATACTATCAAGCGATTAAGAAAAGAAAATGATGTTAATGCCGATATAGTGATTTCAACAATTCAAAAACTTTTTGCAGTACTCACAGGCCAGACAATTCAAGATGGTAATGAAGATGAAGAGGACGAGCTTGCAAAGAAGAATGAGGAAAATGATAGTAAAGAAGTTGTTGAACTTGGTAATGATTTGAAACTTCCTCCAGATTATTTTCAACTCATTATCGTGGATGAATGTCACAGATCCATTTATGGAAAGTGGAAAAAAGTATTAGATTATTTTTCTGGAGCAACGGTATTAGGTCTTACTGCAACTCCAACGCCGGAAGCATATGCATTTTTCAATAACAATATTATCGAAAATTATAAGTATGAAGATTCTATCGTAGATGGTGTCAATGTACCTTCGAGAATATACAGAATTATTACGGATGTTACTGCACATGGTGGGACGATTGAACAGGGAGCTAAAGTTGTTGAAACAGCGAAAAGAACTGGAAAGTCAGAAACACATGCAGCGCCAATTACAGTTGAATATGGTTCTTCAGAACTTGATAGGTCTGTAGTTAATAAAAATCAGATTAGAGAAGTGTTGCTTGCTTATAAAAAGGCTATTTATGAAGATTTGTACCCAGAGCGTGACAAGAAGTGGGAATACATACCTAAGACACTTATATTTGCGAAAGATGATAATCATGCAACTGAAATTGTAGAGATTGCAGAGGATGTATTTAAGACAGAATTTGAGAATAATACCTTGCCGAAGAATTATGTTCAGAAAATCACATATACAGCAGGGGATTCAGATGCATTGATAACGGATTTAAGGACTACAAAGGATTTTAGAATTGCAGTTACCGTTACATTGGTTGCAACTGGAACAGATGTTAAGCCTTTGGAAGTGGTTCTTTTCATGAAGGATGTTCATTCGGATGTTCTGTATACTCAGATGAAGGGTAGAGGATGCCGTGTTATCAGCGATGATAAGCTTAAAGAAGTAACACCAAATGCAGATACGAAGGAATGTTATTACATAGTGGATGCAGTAGGAGTAACGGAGTCTGAAAAGCATATTCCAAAGCCGGGAGTAGGACCTGGACCAAAGAGACCATTATCATTGGAACACTTATTAGAAAGACTTGCACACAACGAAGTAAGCGATGATAACCTTATGCTTCTTAGGGATTATTGTTCAACTATTAACAGACGGTATGAAGAAAGCGTTCTCTTTGGTAGACACCTTGATTACTTTATTACAAGTTATGGTTTCGCACCAAGAAAGCTTGCAAATGATATTAATTCTGCATTTGCAGAGGGAACATTGGTTGAGTATATTAGTCCATCCCATGACAATACTGCAAGAATGGCACTTATCTATTGTTTGATTGGAAATCTTCAGGCGAGAAATAAGTTACTTGAAATGCAGCGTGGTTATATGGTGGAGTCTGGTGATGATGACAAAGTACTTTATGCTGGATTTTCAAAGGAATCTGCAAAGACATACATCGAGAATTTTGAAAAATACCTTGAGGATAATAAAGATAGTATTGAGGCTCTACGTATTATTTATAATTCAGAGGATACGCTTATCACACATGAAATGCTTATGGAATTGCAGGATAGGTTGTTAGCTGAAAGCAGACAGTATGGAGCATATCAGATATGGAAAATCTATAAGCTTCTGGATGAACAGGGAGATGTAGAAGCACTTGATGGCAAGGCTAATGTAAATGCACTTACAAACCTTATTCAGATAGTGCGTTATGCGTATAAAAAGAATCAGAAACTTACAAGTCTTATCAATGGTTACGCACAGAGATTCAGCCTGTATTGTGGTCGAGCGCAGCGTGTACTTACAGAAGACCAGAAGGATATTATGCAGCAAATTGCAGAATACATCATT
>OMGQ01001838.1_pt1 | contig 10777 bp, 8 predicted proteins | sample 1646071 | NCBI WGS metagenome assembly OMGQ01 (sample SAMN05578585, study PRJEB25193) | human gut metagenome | biome: Human Microbiome; feature: human-associated habitat; material: feces | host: Homo sapiens | place: USA:Birmingham | reverse complement strand
GGCGGCAGTTGAGAAAGTAGAGCACTTGGCGGACTTTCAATGCGCTTGCAAGCGCTGCTGGTAAGAGCCCCTTCTAGGGGCAGAGCAAACCACCGGCTAAGCCGGTGGTCCTGATTATGATATCAATGAGGGGGAGGTTTTATTGTGTGGATGTGTGTTATCTTCTGCAGCAGTTATTGCTGTTGCCGCAGGAATTGGAGTTGCGGTTGCTGCCGCAGGAATTGGAGCCGCAGGAGTTAGAGCCGCAGCTGTTACCGCAGGAATTGCCACAGCCACTGCGAGAGTTGGAGCCACAGCCGGAATCACAGCTGTCATTGCAGCTGCATTCTTCCCGACAGCTTGCGGAGCCGTATGTGTCACCGAAACCGCAGCAGGAGCGGGGCTGTGTGGAAGGAGAGAACAGATCCAGAGGGAAAGGTACCCGGTCGAAGTTGCGGCAAGGATCTACATCTCCGTTTGTGGAAATACTGCAAGGTTCGGGCACGCAGTTGCCAAAGCTGTGTACCAGCATATTTACGGTACGGAACAGTTTGATGATGGTGAACAGACCCAATGTGACATTAACGGCAATGGGTGCGCCCATGGATGCGTCACCATTGTCACAGCCGCAGTTGTTGCAGCCACAGTTGTTGGAACCGCAGTTGCCGCATCCACAATTATTGCATCCGCAGTTATTGCAGCAGTTACAGCTGCATCCACAGCCGGGGTATTTCAGTTCTGCTGCCAGACCAACGGCTTTCCCTTCGGCTGTAACGAAAGGTCCGCCGTGGGAATTGCCGCAGCAGTCAAACAAATCGGATACAGTAGTTACGTCGGATTCTGTGGAACCAAACAGTGTCACTTTCAGTGTGTAGGAACTGGTAGCATCTGTGCAGCCGATGGGGCAGCCGTCAGCTCTGCGGAATTCCAGTGTGTAGTCAAACACATACCGCAGTTCCAGATCCCAGCAGCCTTCCCGGAAAGTGTTGGGGCATTTGCGCAGAATGTCGATTCTGCTCAGTTCCGGATTGTGCATGGTAACAGTTGCTGCATTGACGGGGGGAATGATGATGTCGCCGTCGCACATCATGTCGTTGCAGCCATTCATGCCGCCGCAAACACTTCTTGCAGGACCCAAAATGTCAGGACTCAGACATTTCTGAACTCTGCACTGGTCGAAGATTTTCTGTGCGATGATGCAGGCTTCGTTCTGGTTGTTGTTGCTGTTGCAGCCGCAGCATCTTGCAGTGATTTCTGCATTGTTTTCAAATTCAAAAGCTCCCATAAGACAGCCTCCTTTGGATATTGTGATTGGATTCTTTTATATACTATGTGGCTGTGTGAAATGGGTGCATTTAACAGGCATAAAAAATATGCCGTAGAAAAACATTTGTATTTGTGAGATGGATTTGGTGAGTTTTTTTGTAAAAAAGGTGTTATAATAACTGTAACTCATAGAAAAAGGAGCTTTACATCTGAAAATGACAAAAAACAGCAAATTCCAAGGAGGAGATGACGATGTTAGATTTTAGCGAGATTCGAAAAATTGATGGCGCAGTGGCAGATGCCATTGTTGCGGAACTGGAAAGACAACAGCATAATATTGAACTCATTGCTTCTGAAAACATTGTTTCCAAAGCAGTCATGTATACAATGGGAACCCATTTGACCAATAAATACGCAGAGGGTTATCCTGCAAAACGCTACTATGGCGGATGTGAAAAAGTGGATATTGTGGAAAATCTGGCGAAAGAGCGTGCAAAAGAGCTTTTTGGCTGCGATCATGTAAACGTACAACCTCACAGCGGTTCCCAGGCAAACCAGGCAGTATATTTTGCTATGCTGGAACCTGGTGATACAGTTATGGGGATGAATCTGGATCATGGCGGTCATCTGACGCACGGTAGTCCCGTCAATATGTCCGGGAAATACTTCCACTTTGTACCTTATGGCGTGAACCATGAAGGATATATTGATTATGAAGCTTTCCGCAAAACAGCTCTGGAAGTGAAGCCCAAAATGATTGTGGCAGGTGCCAGTGCTTATGCCAGAACCATCGACTTCAAATATATGAGTGATGTGGCAAAAGAAGTTGGGGCATATTTTATGGTAGATATTGCCCACATTGCAGGCTTGGTTGCGGCAGGATACCATCCTTCTCCTGTGCCTTATGCGGATTTTGTGACAACCACTACCCATAAGACACTGCGTGGACCCAGAGGTGGTATGATCATGTGCAAAGCAGAGTATGCCCAGAAGATTGATAAGGCTATTTTCCCCGGTATTCAGGGCGGTCCTTTGATGCATATCATTGCATCTAAAGCTGTTTGCTTCCAGGAAGCATTGCAGCCTGCTTACAAAGAATATATCGGACAGGTTGTGAAAAACGCAAAAGCTATGGCGGCTGCGCTGCAGAAACATGGTGTGGATTTGGTTTCTGGCGGAACGGACAACCATCTGATGCTGCTGGATCTGCGTTCTTTGAATATCACAGGTAAGGATGCGGAAAAAGTGCTGGATGCAGTGGCAATCACAGTCAATAAAAATACCATTCCCGATGACCCTCAGTCTCCTTTTGTCACAAGCGGTATCCGTGTTGGCACACCTGCTGTAACTTCCCGCGGTATGAAAGAAGCGGAAATGGAAGAAATTGCAGAAATCATGGCAATGGTACTGAAGGATTACGAAGGTACCAAAGAAGAAGCGGCTAAGAGAGTGCGTGCGCTGACTGACCGTTTCCCCATTTATGAAGATTAAGCAGTGAAATGTATTTTATGATATTTTGAACATAAAAAAGGTGAAACTTCTTTTATAAGAGGTTTCACCTTTCTTTGTTTATTCGTTTGTCTGTTCTTTTGTTCTGGATTCGTGTTCGGAACGATATCTGGACATCAAACCATGGAACAGGTCCATTGCCGTGGGTGGTGTGAAGCTGATGGCATTTGCGCCTGCTTCAATGGTGCGTTTGATGCTTTCTCTTGTAGGACCGCCAGTAGCAATAATCGGAATTTCAGGGTATTTTTCACGAATTTTTGCAACCACTTCTGGTGTCTTTCCAGCAGCGGAAATATTCAGGATACCTGCGCCGGCTGCGATTCTGGCATCGATATCTGTATTTTCGTCCAGAACTGTGATGACAACAGGAATATCAACGATTTTGCTGATTTCATGAATGACTTCATTGGTGGTTGGCGCATTGACAACAACAGCCATTGCACCAAGGGCTTCCGCGTCTTTTGCCAGCATCACAACACGAGGGCCTGTGGTGGTACCGCCGCCTACGCCTGCAAAAACAGGAATGCTAGACGCGGTGATGATTGAATTGGTAATGACCTGCTGAGGCGTAAAGGGATATACCGCCAAAACAGCGTCAGCGTTACAGTTACGGATGATGGCAATATCCGTAGAAAAGACAAGGGATTTGATACGTATGCCCCAAATAACAATGCCGCTGGCTGCCCAGATTTCTTCCGGCATGGTAACGATATGCTTCCGCAGTCTGGTATTAATGCGAGGTGGTTTTTTTTCTGCCAATTCACTCACTCCTTTATATCTGATTTAGTTTCAAAAAGTGTTTACATAAGAATTACAGTAACAGAATATAACGATTTTTTTTGTTTGTCAAGCATGGGCAAAAGGGAGAAATGTTCTTCTTAGAAGCGGCAGGGGACTGGGGAGAGGGGCGGAAAAAACTTGACATAGAGGGGGTTTCGGGATAAACTTTGAAGTGTAAATATGTAAACTTTGACATTTTGGAGGGAGATTATTTTTGGAAACCATAATTGGTCTAGGCGTTTCCGTTGTATTGAATATCGTGCTGATTGCGAAGATCATGCTTTTGCAGAAAAAGCATGCGCAGCACGCGGTAACAGAAGAAGGCATTCGCCAGATGGTAGATGCAGGCGGCAGCAACGGCTCCATTGATGAATCAGAAAAAGAGATGATCAACAATATTTTTGAGCTGAGCAATACGTCTGTGGAAGAAATTGCCACACACCGTACAGATATCGTTGCGGTGCCTCTGGAAGCCACACTGGCAGAAATCAAGGAAGTGCTGATGGAGGAAAAGTATTCCCGTATTGTGGTCTATGAAGACAATATCGACAATATTGTAGGCGTATTCCATGTGAAGGATCTGGTTAAGTATATTCTGACCGATTCTACCAGAATGGAGGAAGGCAATTTCCATCTGGAGGACATCATGATGCAGCCTTATTTTGTGCCCTTTTCCAAGAAAACGGACGAGCTCATTGAAGAAATGCAGCGGGAAAAAGTGCACATGGCAATCGTCATTGATGAATACGGCGGCACGTCCGGTATCGTTACCATGGAAGACGTCATGGAAGAAATTGTTGGGAATATCTTTGACGAATACGATCTGGAAGAAGAGGAAGACATCTGTCCCATTGATGAAAATAGCTATTCCATCAGCGGGAAAGCAGATCTGCAGGATGTTGCAGAACAGCTTGGCATCGTCTTTGAAGATGACGAGGATTATGACACATTAGGCGGTTATCTGATCGGTCGTCTGGGCAGAATTCCGGAAGATGATGAAATGCCGGAAATTGCTGTGGGCGGCTGGCTGTTCCAAATCAAACAGTTTGAAGAAAAACGCATTGAAAAAGTTTATGCTTTGCGGCAGCCGGAAGTCTTAGAAGAGGCAGAGGATGCCGCAGAGGATGAAGCATAAGAACATCAAGGAGGAAAAGGATTATGTTAAATGAAAAAGTAGCGCAGCTCATTAATGAACAGGTTAACAAAGAATTCTATTCTGCATATCTGTATCTGGATTTTGCGAACTATTATGAATCTAAAGGTCTGGCAGGTTTTGCAAACTGGTATAAAATCCAGGCACAGGAAGAACGCGACCATGCACTGCTGTTCTATCAGTACCTGCACAACAACAACGCAACTGTTACACTGGAAGCGATCGGCAAACCTGATGTGCCTCTGAACAGCCTGATGGACCCTCTGAAAGCTGGTCTGGAACATGAAGTTTATGTAACTAGCCTGATTCACAACATCTATGCAGCTGCACAGGAAGTAAATGACTTCCGTACTATGCAGTTCCTGGATTGGTTCGTAAAAGAACAGGGCGAAGAAGAAACAAACGCAAATGACCTGATCACAAAAATGGAACTGTTCGGTACAGATCCCAAAGCACTGTATCTGCTGGATTCCGAAATGGCAGCAAGAGTTTACGCTGCACCTACACTGACACTGTAATTCTCAGCGAAAAAGAGAAAGCCTCTTAGGGGCTGCTTCATAAAGAAATCAAAATGGCTGAAATCCTTTGTATTGTAAGGGTTCCAGCCATTTTTTATAGGATTATTCTTTTGGAAGGCGAGAAATTGAAAAAAAGAGATGTTTTTTCAGGGGAATCTGCTTTAGGGGCATCCTCATAAAAAACGAAGAAAGCTGAAATCCTTGTTATATAGAGGCTTTAGGCTTTCTTATTTTTAGCAAAATTTTTTCTTCCAAAGACAGCTGTCACAATTCTCTTAAGAAATCAAGGAAAAGCGATGTTTTCTGAAGTGGAAGTTGTTTTATGGATGTTGTCTTTTTTTCTGTGCATATTTCCCCGTTCTCTCTTGTTCCCCTTTTTGATTTGCGGTATACTGAGGTCAATAGGGAAAAAGGGGGAAGGAATATGAATGTATTGGCTATTGTGCTGCCGGTATTCTGTATGCTGGGGCTTGGTATGGCTGCCAATCGTTTTGGCTGGATTAGCCGTGCCGGTATGGATGGCATTAAATTGGTAGCAACCAATATCATGCTGCCTGTTGTTCTGGTAGACGCATTGGGGATGGCAGAGTATAACAAGGTAACACTGCTGCTGTTGGCTGTGATGCTGGTACAGCTTTTCATTGCTACAGGTGCTGGCTATCTGCTGCGGCCTTTGGTCGGCGGCAGTCAGGGCAGATATCTGCCTTTTCTGACAGCGACTTTTGAGGGCGGTATGATGGCATATCCATTGTATATAGCGTTGTGCGGCTCAGAAATGCTCTCCAATATTGCTGCTTTGGATATGGCAAACTGCATTTTTACATTTACTGTTTATCTGGCATTGATTACTGCCACAGGCAAAGGGAGAAGTGGCGGCGGACAACTGCTTTCTATGGTATTGCGTGCACCTGCCATGTACGGGGTTGTACTTGGTATTTTGCTGGGCGTTACAGGCATATTGCCGAAGATTGCAGGAAGTCGGGTGGGAGATGTATATTCTTCTTTGATTTCCATGATTACAACACCCGTTTCCGCATTGATTCTGCTGTGTGTTGGTTATGATTTGAAACTGGATCATCGGGTGCTTTCTTCTGCGGGGAAATCTGCTGCCATTCGTCTGGTGCTGCAAGGGGTGCTTTTGATGGGCGTGTGGTTTGTACTGCGGAATTTTGTGGCAGAACAGGAAATGAAGATTGCGGTGTTCCTGTATGCATTTATGCCGCCTTGTTTTATGAGCCCTCTGTATGCTGTCAGAGAAAAAGACAAGGTGTATACATCAACGACCATTTCACTTTATACCATATTATCCATCATTGCTTTTACCATTTTGTCCGTGATTTTTGGATGATTTTGAAAGTCGCTTTTTCCTGGAAAGAGCGGCTTTTTCTTTTGGTTGGTATGAAGAATATTTTTCAAAATTGTATGGGTAAAAAAACTTCGGGAAAATTCGCTATTGTATCTTTTGGGAATTCTATTTATAATGTACCATAGCGAATACGCATAGCAAATGCAATGAGCAACAGAAAGGCGGAACAAACATGAAAAAAAACTTGCTGGTAGCCCAATCAGGCGGTCCTTCAGCTGCGATCAATGCCACTCTTTGCGGCGTGGTGGAAATGGGATTGGAGCATCCGGAGATTGAGAAAATATATGGCGTGAAAAACGGGATCATGGGAATGTTGTCTGAACGGTTTGTGGACCTGACAGAATTGTTGGCGGATGAAAGCGCCCGTCAGCTTCTTTGCCAGACACCATCTTCCGCATTGGGTTCCTGCCATATGAAATTATCTCCATGGGAAGAAAATGCCTTTGAGTATGAAAAGGCAATCAGCATTTTCAGAAAATATAATATTGGTTATTTTATGTACATCGGCGGCAGTGACTCCATGGATACGGTGCATAAATTATCCGAATACTGCCGGAATCATCATATCAATGATATCAAAATCATTGGTGTACCAAAAGCCATTGAAAACGATCTGCCGGAAACAGACCATTCTCCTGGTTTTGGTTCCGCTGCAAGATATATCGGTACCACATTGACAGAAATTGCCTGCGACTGTAATGTATATGCTTTGCCTTCCATTACAGTGGTGGAAATCATGGGGCAGGATACAGGTTGGCTCACAGCATCCGCTGCTCTGGCAAGGCTGAACGGAGATGCGGCACCAGATTTGATTTATCTGAGCGAACGTCCTTTCTCCGTGGAACAATTCCTCTTTGATGTACGTGAAAAGATGATGGAAAAACGCTCTGTCATTGTGGCAGTCAGCGAAGGTCTGCGCAATGAAGAAGGAGCTTATTTGACTGACAGCCTCCAGAATCGTGTGGAAGATGAATTCGGTCATCGGATTCTGGCAGGGGTTTCCCGTTTCTTAGAGGAAATCCTGCGACAGGAAATCGGCTGCAAAGTCCGCAGTGTGGAACTGAATCTTATGCAGCGCTGCGCATCCCATGTGGCAAGTGCAACAGATATTCAGGAAGCGCGCACCATGGGACGGGAAGCTGTGCGTTATGCACTGGAAGGCGGCAGCGGCGAAATGGCATGCCTGCGCAGAGTTTCTGATGCACCTTATGCATCAGAAGTGTTCTTCATTCCTGTGGATCAGGTGCTCAATCGTGTGAAAAAGGTGCCCGATGAATGGATCAATGAAGAAGGCAATGACATCACACAGGAAATGATGGATTACCTCATTCCTTTGATTCAGGGCGAAATTCCCTGTGCTTATGAAAATGGTGTGCCTGTGCATTTCCATCTTTCCTAATCTATAGCAAAAAAATGTATAAATCAGCCAAAAGTCGTCCATACTTTTCATCGAGGTGGTAGGTATGAAAAGAGGGATTGCGCTTTTGGCTGTTCTTGTTTTTCTCTCCTGCACAGCGGCAGGATATTTATATATCCAAAGAATACAGGAGCCCGAAGTGCAGGAAGAACATATAGAACAGACAGAACCCGTTGCAAAAGAAGAAACGGTCATTGGGGAAAATGCGGAAATCGTATATCAGTATTACTATACGGAAGATCAAAGAACTGCGGAACAGGTGGAACCTGTGCAGAATTATCTGTTGGGTTTGAATCTGGCACAGGTGCGCAGTATTTATGATGGATGGCAGGTGGTTTTCTTTTCGCCGGATAAAGTGATTTTACGCAGCACAGTGGAAGGGCGCAGTGACGAAAGTTTTCTGTTGGGTGAACAGGATGGCATGCTGGCTGTTTTTCGAGAGGATGCCGATGGAAAAATAACATTATATGAATGTACAGATGTGCCTTTATCTGTATTGCCGGAGATAGAACGTCAGCAGATTCAAGAAGGTGTACGGATATTGGGGGAAGATAATCTTGCCAGAGTTTTAGCGGATTATATGAGTTGATTTCCATAAATAAAGAGAAGGAAAAAAGCATTAAATAAGCGGAAAATGCTGGATTTTGTGCAATTACAGCGGATTTTCTGTAAAACAGCGATTTGACAAGAATGATAAAATTTTAGTGTGAAATGGAAATCATTTATTCAAAATCACGGAGGGATGTTTGACAACAGAAGGATTTTTGAAAAAATGATGAAAACTAATCCGCATTTTTGATTGTCTGTAAGAAAAAATTTTTGAAAAAAATTTTAAAAATGGGCTAGACATTTAATGTCCCACATGCTATAATAACAACTGTGAAAACTCCCCAATATTTTCACATTGCGGTAAGACGCAATCCCAATAAGAAATACCTTCTCTTTGTGAAAATGAGCAGCCATCGGCAGGTTGCTCATTTTCATTTTGTCCGAAAAAAGAGTCAGTGTTTGACATGAATTTTCTGGCATATTATAATTGGTGCAGGGACGGTGAAAATATGGATTATTATTTGGACTTGGTGCAAAGCGTAAAAAAGAAATACAGACTTTGCAAGGAAGCGTTTTTGCCACAGGCTGTGTTCAGTGACGAATCGGAAAACTTCCGGAAACCGGCAGAACCGTCAGCCGAAGATTTTGTGGAAATTTCCATACTGACCGGACGCAATAATGCGTCTGCAGTATGCTTATGTGTAGATGACAAAAGATTATTGATGGAACGAGTGGAAAACGGTCGTGTGTTCGACCGTTACCGTGTTGTTCTGCCGCCGACAGAAGAAGCGGCAAATTACTTTTTCCAGATCATATATAATGAAACATCTTATTATTATACAAGAAACGGCGTATCTCAGGAATTTCCCATGGATGGCTATTTTCGGCTGCTGCGGAATTTCCAGACACCTGCTTGGGCACGAGGCGCAGTCATGTACCAGATTTTTGTAGATCGTTTTTGCAACGGAGATCCCTCCAATGATGTGAAAACGGGGGAATACAACTATCTGGAAAATCAGGTGCAGGGCGTGAAAGACTGGTATGCGCAGCCGGAAGACGGCGATTTTTGCCATTTTTATGGCGGTGATTTGCAGGGGATTTTGCAGAAAATGGATTATTTGCAGAATTTGGGTGTGGAAGTATTGTATCTGAATCCCATTTTTGTTTCCCCCAGCAGTCATAAATACGACATTCAGGATTATGACCACGTTGACCCGCACTTTGGCGTGATTGTGGAAGATTATGAAAAAGTGGTGGAGCCCGGTGAGAAAAATAGTCAGGCAAAAGCCTATATTACTAGAACCACCAGTGAACAGAATCTGATGGAAAGTGATGCACTTTTCATTCGTTTGGTAGAAGAAGCCCACAAAAGAGGCATGCGCGTCATTCTGGATGGTGTATTTAACCATTGTGGTGCCTTCCATAAATGGCTGGATCGGGAAGAAATTTATAAATATCAGAAAAAAGGCGCTTATTACTGCAAACAGAGCCCTTACCATGATTATTTTTATTGGAAAGAAGATGGCTCTTACGAAGGCTGGTGGGATTATCCCAACCATCCAAAGCTGAATATGGAGAACTGTTCTGCGCTGTATTGGGAAATTATGCGTATTGGGCAGAAATGGGTTTCTCCTCCTTATAACGCTGACGGCTGGCGTTTGGACGTTGCGGCAGATGTGGGTAAATCCGAAGAATTTAACCATAAATTCTGGCATGATTTCCGCAGCGCTGTGAAAAAAGCCAATCCCGAAGCCCTGATTCTGGCGGAACATTACGGAGATGCGGAAGCGTGGCTTAGAGGTGACCAGTGGGATGGCGTTATGAACTATGACGCTTTCATGGAACCAGTTTCATGGTATTTCACAGGCATTTCCAAACATAGTACAGAATCCCGCCCGGATTTGAAGAACAACAACGCTGCTTTCTGGGATACCATTCGGTACCAGATGGGCAGAATGCCTGCGCAGGCGGCAGGGGTTGCCATGAATGAACTTTCTAACCACGATCATTCCCGTTTTCTGACTAGAACAAATGGAAGAACGGGACGGCTTCACACAGATGGCGCACAGGCAGCAAATCGTGGTGTTAATAAAGCGGTGTTCCGGGAAGCGGTGCTGCTGCAAATGACATGGTCTGGTGCACCTACGGTATATTATGGAGATGAAGCTGGCTTGACTGGAGGAAAAGATCCAAGCAATAGAAAATCATATCCATGGGGAAAAGAAAATAAGGATATATTA
>OMGQ01001836.1_pt1 | contig 10790 bp, 8 predicted proteins | sample 1646071 | NCBI WGS metagenome assembly OMGQ01 (sample SAMN05578585, study PRJEB25193) | human gut metagenome | biome: Human Microbiome; feature: human-associated habitat; material: feces | host: Homo sapiens | place: USA:Birmingham | reverse complement strand
CTCGACGCACAGCACCTCCTCAGCGCCCGCGAGAAATTTTTCGGCGAGCGATTCCGGGAACGGGAACGGCGTCGCGATTTTGAGCACGCGCGTGTCGGGGTCGCCGAGCGCGTGCAGCGCCTCTTTGACATACATCGCGTTGACGCCGCCGGTCACGATCACGCGCTTCGCCTGCGCGCCGCCTGCGCCGTACGTTTCCGCGGCGTTGCGGCTGTAGGCGGAAAAGTCCCGTGCGATCTCGGGGTTGCGCGCTTCGATGCGCGCGTGCGCCTGCAAAGAGAGCTTCGGGAAAATGACCCAGCGCGGGTCCTTTTCAAAATGTCCCGCGGGGATTTCCCGGCGCGCCTCCTCCACGTCAATGACGGCGCAGGCGTGGCAGACGCGCGTCGTCGGGCGGAAGAGCACCGGCGTGCCGTACTTTTCGGAGTAGTCAAACGCCTCGCCGATCATGTAATACGCCTCCTCCGGCGTCGCGGGGTCGAACACCGGCAGCTTCGAATACTGCGCGAAGGTGCGCGTGTCCTGCTCGGTCTGCGAGGAGATCGGGCCGGGATCGTCGGCGACGAGCACGACCATGCCGCCTTTCACGCCGATGTACGCGAGGCTCATCAGCGGGTCGGAGGCTACGTTCAGGCCGACCTGCTTCATCGTCACCAGCGCGCGCTTGCCGGTGTACGCCGCGCCGGCGGCCACCTCAAGCGCGACCTTTTCGTTTACGGACCACTCGACGTAGACGTCGCCCGGGCGCGCCTTTGCGATCGTCTCGAGCACCTCGGTCGAAGGCGTGCCGGGGTAGCCGGACACAACGCCCACGCCCGCGCGGATCGCGCCGAGGCCGATGGCGGCGTTGCCCATTAAAAGTTCCTTCATGTTTCAGCCCTTCCCTTCCTGAACGGGGAACCGTACGCAGGCGCTTTCGCCCGCACCGGCTCAGAATGTATAAACGCCGTCCGCCTCTTGGCGGATGTCGGCTTCATAAAAAGCGGTCATCGCGCGCACCATGTAGTCGGTGTCGAGCGCGCCGGCGGTTTCCACGCAGGCGTGCATCGCGAGCTGCGGGATGCCGATGTCCACCGTATTGAGCGAGAGGTGCGCGTTCGCGATGTTGCCGAGCGTGGAGCCGCCCGCCATGTCCGAACGGTTGTGGAACGCCATCACCGGCACGTCGGCGCGGCGGCAGATCTCGCCGAAAACCGAGGCGGAAACCGCGTCGGTCGTATATTTCTGGTTCGCGCTGTACTTCACGACGACACCGCCGTTCAGATAGCAGCGGTTCGTCTCGTCGCACTTCGCGGCATAGTTCGGGTGCACGGCGTGGGCGTTGTCGGCCGAAAGCATGAAGCTGTCCGGCAGCTTTTCGAGCCATTCGGCCTCCCCGATGCCGAGCGCCGCGCGGATGCGGCAGACCGTGTCGGTGAGGAACGTGGAATCCGCGCCCTGCTTCGTGCGCGAGCCGACCTCCTCGTTGTCGAACACGGCGCAGATAATGAGCTTTTCCGCATTCTCGGCGGCGAGGAACGACACGGCGGCCGAAAACGCGCACTGCAAATCGTCGAGCCGCGGCGCGAGGATAAATTCGCCCTGCGCGCCCGCCGCCGTGCCTTTCTGGCGCGGGTAGAGGAACAGGTCGCTCGAGAGAATATCCTCCGGCGCGGCGCCCGCGGCCTCGGCGACAAGCGCCGTGTAGTCGGCCTTTTCATCGCCGAACAGCGGGAGCAGATCGACCTGCGGGTTCAGCTTCTGGTCGGCCATGCCGCGCGTCATGTGGATCGCGAGGCTCGGGATCACGAGCAGGTCGCGGTCGATGTTGACGAGCACGCTCTTTACGCCCGTTTCGGTGCGCACGACGGCGCGGCCCGCGAGCGAAAGCGGGCGGTCGAGCCACGAGGAGAGGATCATGCCGCCGTAGCCCTCTGTATTGAGCTTTTTGTAATGCCCCTCGACCGTGATCTCCGCGCCGGTCTTGACGCGGAAGGTCGGGGAATCGCTGTGCGCGGCGACGATCTGCACACCGTTGAAGCGCTGCGGCACCGAGAACGCGATCAGTGCGGAACCGTTGCGCAGCACGAAGTAGCGCTTTCCCGCCTCAAGCTTCCACGGCCGGCCTTCCGAAAGCCGCGTGCAGCCGGCGGCCTCCAGCATGCCGGCGAGGTTTTCGGCGGCGTGGAAGCACGAGGGGCTTTTGTCGATGAACTGAAGCAGTTTTTCTGTCGTTTCGTTTGCTCTCTGCATCTTGATTTTCCTTTCCGTAAAGGGGTTATCCGAACATCCAAGGGATGATTTTTTCCACATAGGCGCTCCAGAAATTCATGTCGTGCGCGCCGGCGCCGCACCGCCCGGCGCGTCCGCGCGGCAATCGTTCGGGATCATCATGTCAAAAAACGCCTGCCGGCGCAGCGCGTTTACATAGAGCTCGATTCTGAAATTCGCCATAACAGCCGTACCTCTCCGCATAAAAAATGATTTCTTTTCGATTATAGCACAAAATAAGGGCAATGTGTACCCCCTAAAGGGAAACAGCACTGCCCTGAAAGCTCTGTTTTTTTACAGCCCGGCGGCGATCGCCGCATTCACCCTTTCGCGCATCTGCGGCAGGTAATCCGCGGTGCGCGGGTAATCGGAAAACGTCATACCGCGCCCCGCGCCGAGGCACTCGAGCGCCGCCTCGCGGCCGCTCCGGCTCTCTAAAAGCTCGAGCGCGCGCTGGTCCTGCAGGGCCATGAGAAACACCTTGAGGCGCACCGAGCACAGCGGGCCGTCCGCTCCGGGGTAGACGGAGAAGCCGTCGCCGCCCGGGAACGCGCCGCCCGCGTCCGTCACGCGGAACGGGTCGATCACGGCCTTCGAAAGCGCCGTGTACCAGAAATTGAAGCCCCACTGCAGAAAGCCCGCCGCGCCGTGCTTCCAAAGCTGCGCGCCGAGGATGCGGCCGCGGCCCCGCGGCATCGCGAGAAAGCGGTTGCCCACGTCCACGCACTGCCCGCAGCAGACGTACGCCCACAAGTCCGGCACATGGTTTTCGAGAAACGGCGCGATATGGTCGGTCGCGACGATCGGATGCTCGACGACGCCGCGCGCGTAAAACTCATAGTTCGAGAGCGCGTCGCGGATCGTACAGCCCGCGAGCAGCGGCGCCGCGATCGATTTTGCCGCGAGATAGCTTTCGAGGTGCTCGGCGCCCGGCTCGTCGGAAATATGGAATATGAGGTCGCTTTTCGCGACGCCCTCGCCCTCAAAAAACGCGAGCAGCGCCGGCAGCATCTGCCCGAGAAACGCGGCGTATTCCGGGTCCCCGGCCGCCGTATGCCAGCCGAAGCGCAGCGACCGAACGCCGTTTTCCGAAACGTAGATATTCGGGGCATGCGCCGCGCCCCACTGCGTAAAGAGGTGGGAGATCTCAAATTTTTCGATGCCGCATGCCCGCGCGAGGCGGATCCACCGCCGAAGCCGGTCGAAGCCGAACGCATAGCGCCCCTCCCGCACCGCGATGTCGAGAAGCTGGGTGCACGGCCGCTCGCCGCCGACCGCCGTGTCGAGCGCGGGCGTGAGCACCGGCGTCAGCAGCACGTTGACGCCGTGGCACGCCGTCGCGCGCATATATTTTTCGATCAGCGCCCAGTGCGCCGGCGAGTAGATTTCGACCTTGTGCAGCGAGGCGATGCAGTCCGCGTGGAACCACTGCGTAAAGCAGAGGCGCTGCGCCGGCAAAGCGGCGGGGATCACCGTGAGGCGGAAAACCGCGCGCTGCCCGCCTGCCTCGAGCTCAACCGCATACGTGCCGCCGGGCGCGTCGCCGTCCACGCGCAGGCTGATCCAGAGCGTCTCAAAGCCGTCGACCTGCACCGCATCGCCCTCGAGCGGGTACAACACGTCGGGGAACAGCCCCGGCTCCGTCGTCAGGTAGTCCGCGTCGTGCCGGTCGGGGTACGCCGCGAGCGCGCACGGCACGAAGCCGATGCGAAAGATCTCCGCATGCACCGGCGCGTCCGTCCGCAGCACGGGGCGGCACGCCTCCTGCCCGGTCAAAACGGCCTGAAACGCCGTTTCCTCCCCCCGCAGCGCGCTGCACGACGTGTACGGCGCGAAGCTCTCCGGCCGAAAGACCGTCTCCATCGGTGAAACCAGTTGTATCCGCATCATGCTTCCTCCTCGCAGGGCTCATCGAACTGCGTGAAATCCGGCACATACCGGGCTTTGGCGGCGCTGCGCTCCTGACAGAAGCCGTCGAGCCCGAGCGCCATCATGTGGTCGAGCACCTTGCGGTACTCGCGCGCGGTCACGCGGCGGTTGACGTCCGCAAACTGCGCCTCCTCCGGCACGCGGCCCATCGGCACGTACTGCGCCATCAGGCTGACCGGCACGGCGGGGAACTCCGCCGCGAGCAGGTCGAGCACCGCGAGGGAATTGCGCGTATGCGCCGGCAGAATCAGGTGCCGCACGACGACGCCCCTTTGCAGCAGGCCGTCGCCGTCGTACACGTTTTCGCCGGTCTGGCGCACCATCTCCAGCAGCGCGCGGCGCGCCGTCTCCCGGTAGTCCGGGGCGTTTGAAAGGCGAACGGCGAGCGCGTCGTCCGCATATTTGAAGTCGGGCAGGTAGACATCGACGAGCCCCTCGAGGCTGCGCAGCGTCTCCGCCGATTCGTAGCCGCCGCAGTTGTAGACGACCGGCACGCGCGGCTTATACTGCCGCAGCGCCGCGGCGATCTGCCCCGCAAAATGCGTCGGCGTGACGAGATTGATGTTGTGGGCGCCCTCGCTTTCGAGCGACTGCATCAGCGCGATGAACTCCGCCGTGTCAAAATCGCGCCCGTGCGCATTTTCCGCCGAGATCGTACTGTTCTGGCAGAACACGCAGCGCAGGGAGCAGCCCGTGAAGAAAATGGCGCCGCTGCCCCGTGTACCGCTGACCGGCGGCTCCTCCCAAAAGTGGAGCGCCGCGCGGGCGATGCGCAGCTTTTCCCCGCTGCCGCAGTAGCCGCGCGACACGGCGCGGTTCGCACCGCAGCGGCGCGGGCAGAGCGCACAACCCGTCATTCGGCGACCTCCCCAAGCATCAGGAACGCGGCGTTCGAGCCGCGCTTGCCGCGCGTGACGCGGTGGGAAAAGACGAGGTCGCTGTTCTCCATCGTGCACACGCCGCCGACCGTGATGCGCTCCGGGCGCATGCCGCAGGCGAGCATATACCGCCGGTTGCATTCCCAGAGGTCGACGTGGAACTTGCCGTTCCCGTCGTCGGTGACAAACGCATCGCTCTCGGGCAGCGCGAGGAATTCCGCCGCGCAGGGTTCGTCGACCTCAAAGCTGCGCTTCGAGATAGACGGGCCGACCGCCGCGAGCAGGTCGGCGGGGTCGGTGCCGAACTCGGCCTGCATCTTCTCGATTGTCGCCTTTGCCATGCCGTTCACCGTGCCGCGCCAGCCGGCGTGCGAGAGGCCGATCGCGCGGCGCTTCGGGTCGTAGAAGTAGAGCGGCACACAGTCGGCGCAGTAGACGAGCAGCGGCAGCCCCGGCGTGTCGGTCACAAGGCCGTCCACGCTCTCCATATCCTTCGGTTTCCAGATGCCGGTGCCGGCATTTTCCATCGTGACACGGCGCACGACCGTGTGGTGGTCCTGCGCGCCCGCCGTGATGCGCTCCGCCGGAATCCGGAGCGCCGCCGCAATGCGCCGGAAATTCTCCGCGACGTTCTCGTCGCTGTCGCCGCGGCCGAAACCTAGGTTCATCGCCGCAAATTCATTCCGGCTCACGCCGCCGATGCGCGTCGAAAACGCGTGGACGACCGGCAGGCTCTCCCATGCGCCGAACGCGAGCAGGCCGACGCCCGCCTCGATTTTAAGCTGCATATTTTCGATCTGCATCGGCTCCGCCTTTCTCGGCTTCTCGATCTTCGGCAGGGGGATCGTCTTTCTCGCGACCGTGATCCCCTCGTATTTCTGCTTCACGCGCACCTGCCCGCAGAATTCATAGCCGCAGCGCGTGCACCGGAAGACCGCGCGCAGGCCCTTGTTCTTCACACTCCACTTGCCGCGGCGCTTCGTCTCGCCGCCGCACTTCTCGCAGGTGAAGCGCAGGTGCTGCCGCTCGATGAGCGGGCTCTCCGGGTCGCAGATATAGCTCGTCTTAAATGTGATCCGGCGGTAAAACTCCGGGTCCGTGCAGTCCTGCACGTGCGGGCGGAAGCTCTCGCGCGTGTAGAGCTTTTTCAGGATCAGCGCGGAGAGCACGCTGTCGTCGAGCGCGCGGTGGTGGTCGAGCGCGCCGTCATCGACGCCGGAAAGCTCTGCCGCCTTTGAAAGGCCGAGCTGCTCCTTGCCGTCCAGCCCGAGCATCTGCTCGCAGTACACCTGCATGTCGGCGTAGCGCGCGAGAAACGGCACCGTCGCTGAACCGCCGAAGTAGCGGCAGTTCTCGATCAGCGCCAAAATATCCGAGGTGCCCCAGGTCGCGATCACGCAGTCACCCGCCCATTTGCGGAAGCGGCTGACCACCTGCATAAAAGGCATCGCGTCGGAAAGATTGTCGTCCGTGATGCTCGTCAGGTCCGAAATGACCGTGCTGATCTTTTTTGTGACCTGCGGCTTCACAAAGCACGAGAACCGGTCGGTAATATTCATTTTTTTATCGAGCTTGACCGCGCCGAACTCGATGATCTCATTGATAAATCCGCGGAGCTTGCGGCTGTAGGCGCCGTTCCACTCCAAATCCAAAACAACTATATTCATCTGGCCTGTGCTTTCTTTAAAACAATCGGTTGATAATTCGAAAATGATATGCAAAGCGCGGCTGCCGTGCCCGCCGGACATGCACGTCCGCACGGAGCACAACTGATAAAGTGAGGAACCGAAAATGCCCCTGTTTACACCGACGATCGTTTTTGAGCGCATCACCTGCATCACGCCGGAGTTTTTGGGCGCGCGGGGGCTTCGCGCGCTCATTCTGGACGTGGACAACACGCTCACGGCCCACGGCAGCCAGGAGCTGCCGCCGGACGTGGCCGCGTGGCTGGATACCATGCGCGCCGCAGGCGTGAAGCTCACCATCGCCTCCAACAATATGCCCGGCCGCGTGGCTCCCTTTGCAAAGCGCGTGGGGCTGGAGTATCAGGCGTTCTGCTGTAAGCCGTCGCCGTTTGGCCTGCGCCGGGCGCGCCGGGCCATGGGCGTATCCCGCCGCGAGGTGGCGCTGGTGGGCGACCAGATCTTTACAGACGCGCTGGGCGCGAACCTGTACGGCATCCCGGTGCTGCTGGTGCAGCCCATGCGGCAGGACACCAAAGCGACCATACGCCTGAAACGCGCGCTTGAAAAACCCGTGCTGGCGCGGTATTATAAAAAAGGCGGGCGTGTCCACGGAAAAGAGGAAGACCGCAAACCACCGGACGCATAGAAGCGTCCCGGCCGCCAATACTGGAATAAGAAGGTTGGACCGATATGAAACAACGTACCGATAAACTGCTTGCCGCCATGCCCGGGGGCTTTGAAGCGGCGCTTGTCTCCACGGATGTGAACCGAAGCCGAGGTCATCTTAGAGGGAAAGGCACTGGAGCAGGTGCGGGACATCCTGGCCGCGCACGGCGTTAAGCATCTGTATCTGGAAAACAAGGCCACACTGGCTTATGCGGACCGTGTGCGCGCCGCGCTGCCGGGCGTGGAGGTGGACACCGGCGCCGTGCTCTCCGACGCCATCGACGCCATCCGGGCCGTCAAGTCCGAGGAAGAATTCGACGCCATCCGCCGCGCGCAGGTCATCACCGACGCCTGCTTCGAGCACATGCTGGGCTACATCAAGCCCGGCGTGCGGGAAATCGACGCCGCGCTGGAGATGGAAGTGTTTATGAAGAGCCACGGCGCGGGCAAGCTGGCGTTCGACACGATCTTTGTCTCGGGGGCAAAAACGAGCCTGCCGCACGGCGTGCCCGGCGACAAACGCATCGAGGCAGGGGACTTCGTCACCATGGACTTCGGCGCGAACGTAGACGGATACTGCACCGATATGACGCGCACGGTGGCGGTGGGCCATGTGTCCGACGAGCAGAAAAAGGTATATGATACCGTTTTGAAGGCGCAGCTCGCCTGCTGCGGATTCGCCAAAGCGGGCTACAAAGGCTGCGAGGTGGACAAGGTTGCCCGGGATATCATCTACGGCGCGGGCTACGAGGGCTGCTTCGGCCACGGGCTGGGCCACGCCGTGGGCATCGAGATCCATGAAAACCCCCGTTACAGCCCCACCTGCAGCGACATCATACAGTCCGGCATGGTCATGACCATCGAGCCGGGCATCTACCTGCCGGGAAAATTCGGCGTGCGCATTGAGGACACCACCTTCGTGCGGCCGGACGGCTGCGAGATCGTGGGAAAAAGCCCGAAGGAGCTGATCGTGCTGTGACGCGTGGGCGGGCAGCTGCCCGCCCGGCGGGGAAAGAGCGGCCGTCTTGGGGGAAAATGGCTTAAAATGGCCGAAAACCCTTGCAAAACAGGCGCATATTGTGTAAAATCAGAATAGATAAAATGAACTGGTATGCCCGGCGGCCAAAGGCCGGGGCGGCCGGGATAATATTGGAGGATTCATTCTATGGTTTCTGCTGGCGATTTCCGCAATGGCATCACGTTTGAAGAGGACGGCAACGTCTTCCAGATCGTTGAATTTCAGCATGTTAAGCCGGGCAAGGGCGCGGCTTTCGTGCGTACAAAATTAAAAAATGTTATCAACGGCGGCGTGGTAGAGCGCACCTTCCGTCCTACAGAGAAGTTCCCTCAGGCCAGAATTGACAGAGTGGACATGCAGTATCTGTATGCCGACGGAGAATTATATAACTTTATGAACCAGGAGACCTATGACCAGGTTGCCCTGAACCAGGATATCATCGGCGATGCCCTGAAGTTTGTAAAAGAGAACGAAGTATGTAAGGTCTGCTCTTACAATGGCAGCGTATTCTCCGTGGAGCCTCCGCTGTTTGTTGAGCTGGAGATTACAGAGACAGAGCCAGGTTTCAAGGGTGATACCGCAACCGGCGCCAATAAGCCGGCAACCGTGGAGACAGGTGCAACCGTATACGTACCATTGTTTGTAGAAATCGGCGATAAGATTAAGATTGACACCAGAACCGGCGAATATCTGTCACGAGTATAATACAACTTGTCGGATACGCCCTGGGAGGCGGTTTGTAAGAATTGCTCCGGTATATGCCGGGGCAGTTTTTAACTTTCCGGGAAAAGGAAAGACCTATTGTCACAGTAAAGGAGAGTATACATTGTGAATAAGATTCTGGATATGATGGAGCGGGAATTAAAGCAGGCATTCACAGCCAGCGGATATGAGGATTCATTCGCAAAGGTGGTTTTATCCAACCGTCCCGACCTGTGTGAGTACCAGTGCAACGGTGCCATGGCAGCGGCTAAGGCATATAAGAAAAAGCCCATCGATATAGCCAGCCAGGTGGTGGAACAGCTGGTTTCAGGCGGCTCCCACCCTGTTTTTTCTGAGGCAGAGGCTGTGATGCCGGGATTCATCAACCTGAAGCTGTCAGATGCGTTTCTGGCAGAGTATGCGGGGGCCATGGCTTCGGCAGATAAGCTGGGACTGGAAGCGCCTGAGAGGCCGGAGACAGTTATCGTGGATTACGGCGGGGCCAATGTGGCAAAGCCCCTTCATGTGGGCCATCTGCGGGCGGCCATTATCGGGGAGAGCATAAAGCGCATGGGCCGTTTCCTGGGCCACCATATGATTGGTGATGTGCATCTGGGGGACTGGGGACTGCAGATGGGCCTTATTATTGAGGAACTAAAGGACAGGAAGCCGGAGCTGGTGTATTTTGACGAATCCTTTGAGGGACCGTTTCCACAGGAGGCGCCGTTTACAATCAGTGAGCTGGAGGAGATATATCCCGCGGCCAGCGCCAAGTCCAAGGTGGATGAGGCGTTTAAGGAGAGGGCCCATCAGGCGACCCTGAAGCTCCAGAGAGGATATGCCCCGTTCCGGGCAATCTGGCAGCATATCATGGCTGTCTCTGTGTCTGACCTTAAGAAGAATTATGCAAACCTGAACGTGGAGTTCGATTTGTGGAAGGGTGAAAGCGACGCGGAGCCCTACATCGGGGACATGATTCAGATGCTGGTGGATAAGGGGCTGGCCTATGAGAGCCAGGGAGCTCTGGTGGTGGATGTGGCTCAGGATACGGACACCAAGGAGATTCCGCCCTGCCTGATCCGTAAGTCCGACGGAGCGTCTCTTTATGCAACTTCCGATTTGGCCACCATTGTGGAACGGGAACAGGATTTTAAGCCGGACCGCTATATTTATGTGGTGGATAAACGCCAGGGAATGCACTTTGAGCAGGTGTTCAGAGTGGCTAAGAGGGCAGGTATTGTGAAGGAAGATACCCCCATGATTTTCCTGGGATTCGGCACCATGAACGGAAAGGACGGAAAGCCCTTTAAGACACGTGAGGGCGGAGTCATGCGTCTGGAAAAGCTCATTGAGGAAATCAATGAAGCCGTATACAAGAGAATCATGGAGAACAGGACCGTATCAGAGGACGAGGCCAGAAGCACGGCGGCAGTGGTAGGGCTGGCTGCCCTCAAGTACGGCGATCTGTCCAACCAGGCTGCCAAGGATTATGTCTTTGATATTGAGCGCTTTACCTCATTTGAAGGTAATACAGGTCCGTATATCCTCTATACCATTGTCAGAATCAAGTCCATTATCGCCAAGTACAGGGAGAACGGAGGCCAGGTCAGCCAGGATGCTGCTGAGAAGAAGATTCTTGCCTGCACCGGAAGTTCGGAGAAG
>OMGQ01001826.1_pt1 | contig 10842 bp, 6 predicted proteins | sample 1646071 | NCBI WGS metagenome assembly OMGQ01 (sample SAMN05578585, study PRJEB25193) | human gut metagenome | biome: Human Microbiome; feature: human-associated habitat; material: feces | host: Homo sapiens | place: USA:Birmingham | reverse complement strand
GAGGAACTGGAAGCGCTGGCTGAAACGATTGCCGCCGATATGCCGAAAACGCATGCGGAGGCGGCCGAAACGGCCGCGAGCGGCGGCGAAATCGACGTTAACGCGCTGCTCAAGGTGCCGTACGGCCTCTATGTGCTGACGGCGCGCGACGGCGGCCGCGACAACGGCTGCATCATCAACACCGTGATGCAGGTCACAAATACGCCGAACCGCATCTCGATCGCGGTCAATAAAAATAATTTCACGCACGATATGATCCTGCGCACGGGGCTTTTTAACATCTCCCTGCTCAGAGAGGAAGCGCAGTTCGACGTGTTCAAGCGCTTCGGCTTTGTGAGCGGCAAGGATACCGATAAGTTTGCCGGCGATGCGTCGTCGCCGCGCACGGCGAACGGGCTGCGCTACATTGCAGAGGCCGTATGCGCAGTGATCTCCGGCAAGGTTCTGCAGGCCGTGGACTGTGGCACGCACACGCTCTTCATCGCCGACGTGACCGAGGCCGTCACGCTTTCCGACGTGCCCTGCGTCACCTATCAGTTCTACTTCGACCACATCAAGCCGAAGCCGGTCGTCACGGAGAAAAAGACTGGGTATGTCTGCAAGATCTGCGGTTATATCTATGAGGGCGACCCGCTGCCGGCGGATTTCATCTGCCCGCTCTGCAAGCACGGCGCGGCGGATTTCGAAAAGCTCCAGTAATTTCGAAATAAAACCGAGGCGGCTCGAAACGGCTGCGCACAAAAGGGCGGAGGCTTGTGCTTCCGCCCTTTCTGCATCCTGCGGCAGGCAGGGGGCGGTCAGGCGCTTCGGCGAAGCATCCGCGGGGAAGCGTATACAGGGTAAAATGCGCTGGACAAACCGTGGCGAAGCCTGTATACTGATTGCAGAAAGGCGGTGGATGCAAAAATGCAGGCTGTTCGAGGTAACGGTCCGGTGCAGACGATCTGACGGCGGATTGCATCGGGCATAAAAAGGGCCGTCCTGTCCTGCACCGGTTTCATAATGGCATCAAATTATGAAAGGGAGCGGAAAAATTGGAGACACGAAAGGAACAGTGGCTGCGCGAGGAACGTGCGGCGCATATACATGGGTGGGATTTTTCCCACATCGCGGGGCGGTACGAGGAGGATGGGGATCTACCGTGGGATTACGAGGCGGTTGTGCGCGCATATCTGCGGCCGGCTAAACGCCTTCTGGACATTGATACGGGCGGCGGGGAATTCCTCCTGACGCTGCGCCACCCGCCTGAAAACACGAGCGCAACCGAGGGCTATCCGCCGAATATCGCGCTTTGCCGGTCGGTTTTGCTGCCGCTCGGCGTCGATTTCCGCGCGGCCGACGATGTTTCAAGGCTGCCGTTCGGCGACGCGTCGTTCGACATGGTCGTCAACCGACACGGCGATTTCGACGCTGCAGAGCTGCACCGCATTTTAAAGCCCGGCGGGATCTTCATCACGCAGCAGGTCGGCGCGGAAAACGACCGCGGCTTGGTGGAGCTGCTCCTGCCCGGCACGGAAAGACCGTATCCGGAGCAGTATCTCGACAAGGTGTGCGCGCGGTTTGCACGCGCCGGCTTTGAGCTTCTGCGGGGCGAGGAGGCGTTTTCCAGCATTCGCTTCTACGATGTGGGCGCGCTGGTCTGGTTCGCAAAGATCATCGAGTGGGAATTTCCGGATTTTTCAGTCGGGCGCTGCCTCGGCCGCCTGTATGATGCGCAGCGGATTCTCGACGCCAAGGGCGTGCTGGAGGCCGCAACCCACAGGTTCCTCTTGGTCGCGCAAAAGCCGCCGGCAGAAAAGGCGGTGCTGCCGCACCGAACAATATAAATGAAGAAAGAGCTGCTTCGGTCTGTGCCGGGGTAGCTCTTTTCGCTTAGGTCTCGTCTGTGGGGGCTGTGTGGTCCGGCGTGTCGGCCGCCGCGCCGGACTTTGAGCGCCGGTAGGCGAGCGGTGTCATGCCGAATTTCCGCTTAAAGACGGAATAGAAATAGTTCGTATTCAAAATGCCGATGGCTTCGCTGATCTGACTGATCGGCAGCTTCGTTTCCTCGAGAAGCTGCACGGCCTTTTTCATGCGGGTGTTCGTCAGGTAGTCGTTGAAGGAATACGTCGTGTGCGCCGTAAAGATTTTGCCGAAGTAGGCGGGAGAGAGGCCGACCATGTCGGCAAGCATCCGCAGGGAGAGGTCGGGGTTCGCGTAATTCTTGTCGATGTACTGGCGCGCGGTCTCCGCGGCCTGCTCGTTGCCGTAGCGGCGGCTCAGACTCAGGTGGCGGGTGAGGATCGTGATGAACTCCATGCACTTTAAGCGCAGCATGTAGACATTCGGCAGGCTGCGGTTGATCTCGTTGAGCTTGTCGATCAGGAGGCGGTACGTGTCGTCATCCGAGAAGGTGGAGGAAAAGCTGTCCATCAGCGTCATCATCACGTGGTTGAAATAGGTGATCGCGGTCACGAAGCTCACGTTGTTCATATAGGAGAGCGCGAGGTCGAACTCCTGCGAGCAGGCGTCGAGATCCTCGCTGCGGATGTGCTCGGCGAGCTTGATGTGCAGCTTGTTGTGGTACTGGTTGAGGTTCATCGTCTGGGAAACCTCGTCGGCAAAGAACACCTTGCCGTGATTGCGGATGGCGGAGGATTCGAGCGCAATGGTGGTCGCCTCGTAGCACATGTTGATGTTGTCGGCCGTCTCCACGATGTTGCCGACGCAGATCGTCGTCTCCATATCAAATTCTTCGGCCATCACGTCCACGATCCGGTGCAGCTCGGTATCCATGCGCTTCGGGTACTCGTTTCGGCGCAGCGGGAGCAGCACGGCGAGCATGTTTTTCGAGTTTCGGTAGGTGGAAATGCTGCCGAAATGCCCGGCAACCTCGCTGACGATGTTTTCCAGCGCATAGCTGCAAATGAAATAGTTGGAATCGTCCGGGCCGAGCGCGTTCTCGCGCGACACGCAGTTGACCATGATTATGCAGTAATACGGGGCGAGCAGGTTGATGCCGAATTTCTGGTATACCTCGAGGTGGTTCGGGATCTGCGCCGATTCGCCGTGCAGAAGCCGCTGCAAAATGCGCTTTTTGGAGTCGGAATAGGAGGAGATCAGCCCCTGCTCGAGCTTGTCGGCTTTCGCATACATCTCGGAAAACGCGCGGCTGAGCTGGTCAAGCTCGTTGCCGGCGCGGCGGTCTGTCGAGGGCTTTTTGACGTAGTTGCGGTAGAGCACCTCGATCGGCGCGGAGAGGCGCGCGCTGGTGCGGTAGGAAATAATGGTGCCGACGGCCAAAACGACGAGGCCGGAAAGCAGCGTGAGCACGGCAATCTGCGGCAGGCCGCTGAAAATATTTGAATAGGGGACGATATTCAAAATCGTAAAGCCCGAGGTATCGGAGCGCGCGTAGGTGACGAGCGCACTCGTTCCGTCGCCGAGCGTCTGGGAGAAGGAGCCGGAGGTGCCGGTCAGCTCAGGAAGCGCGTCGACGTCAAGGCTGATGTAGGTGGACTGCGTAAAGCTCTGCGCATCGTCGTAGACGGTGTTGGAGGAAAAGACGTGGCCCTCCCGGTCGAGCAGAAGAACCTGCTGAAAGCCGTTCGTCGTGCGCAGATTGCTGATAGCCTGCGAGAAATAGCCCTCATCCACGTCGATGACCGCGAGATCCGGCTCGCCGGAGTTGCGCACCTTGAGCTCGAAGATAAAGGAATAGACGTATTTCGTTTTCATCTGCTGCGTCGCGTAGTTCGCACCGATCAGCCGCAGCGTGCAGGCGTCACCGTACGGGTCGGAGAGCAGGTCGTAATAGTATTCGATGTCTGCATCCGTGAGGAAATCTGCCGTCGAGCTGGAAACAAAACGGTTCGAGGCGGAATTATAGAAGCTGACATACCGCACGTAGGGGTTTGCCGTCTGCATTTCGCGCAGCTTGATGACCGCCGAGGTCTCCTTCAGCCGGTCGAAGCTGGTGGAGGCGAGGCAGCTGTTCGTCGAGGCGCTTTGCAGGATCTGGTTGCTCACGGAGCGCATCTGCTCGTAGAGCAGGTTCGTCATCTCGCAGACCTGTTCGAGCTGCCCGATCGAGTACGCCTTCGAGGCGCTGATCTGCATATTGGAGTAAAGGGAAAACACGATGACGACAACAAGGGCGATGGTCAGGGAAATGACGCAGAAAAAACTGATGAGATAGCGCTTGAAGAGCTTATTTGTCGATTTTACCTTCAAAAAATCGTCCTCCCATTATTGGCAGCAGCGTCTGCGGACAGCGCTGAAAAAATGCACAGAAATAAAAGTCAGAACCTGTATGAATTTATAATAAACTATTTTTCGAAAAAAAACAAGGCCGAAAACTCAGAAAATGCCTGGCAGTACGGCGAAAAACAGGACGAAATCGGCGCCAAATCAAATTTGTGCACAAAGTCGCAAAAAATGAAGTTTACAAAAAACCCAGAAAATTCTGAATAAAACTAAAAAATGGAGTTAACGTGAAAAAGAGCAGTTTACAGATTATTCACAAAATGTTATGATACAAACGAACAGTTGAGAGCGCCCCGGGCGGCTGAAATCTGTGCGGCTTGCACGATGTACAGGCCGGCGCGCATCTCGCAGAAAGGGTGATTGCAGACATGAGTAAGGCGTCAGCGTTGGTTGATGTCGGAAAGAAAAGGGTGAACCCGCTTCGGGAGCTGTGGCAGAATAAGTTTTTGTATCTTCTGGCGCTGCCGGCGATCGCGTACACTTTCATTTTTTCGTACCTCACTTTGCCGTACATTGTGATTGCGTTTGAAAAATTCAATTACAAAACCGGCATTATGAGCCCGTTTGTCGGTCTCAAAAACTTCGAATACTTTTTTAAGTCGAGCTGGGCGTGGACCGTTACGCGCAACACGCTCGTCATCAACATCCTGTTCCTCTTGGTGGGCACGGTGTGCGCCGTGCTGCTTGCCATCGTGCTCAACGAGGTCAAGGCGAAGAAGTTCCTCAAGGCCTCCCAGTCCATGATGCTTTTCCCGTATTTTATTTCCTGGGTTATCGTCGGCACGTTCGTGCTCAACCTCTTCAATTACGAGACGGGCGTCATGAACAACCTGATCCGCTCCTTCGGCGGCGAGCCGATCAACCTGTACACCTCGGAGATGGCGTGGGTCTGGGTCATCATCATCTGTGCGTTCAACTCTTGGAAATGGGTCGGCTACAACTCGATCATCTACATAGCGGCTATCACGAGCCTCGACGCGGAATGTTACGAGGCGGCCGACATCGACGGCGCCAACGTGTTCCAGAAGATCTGGTACATCACATTCCCGTCGATCAAGCCCACGATCGTCACGATGCTGCTCCTGCAGGTCGGCCGCATTCTCCGCGGCGATTTTGAAATGTTCTACCAGATCATCGGTTCAAACGGACAGCTCTACAACGCGACGGACGTCATCGACACCTATGTGTTCCGCGCGCTGCTGACCAACCCGAATATGGGCATGACCGCCGCCGCATCCTTCTACCAGTCGGCGCTGTGCTTCATCATCATTATGGTTGTGAACAACATCGTAAAGCGGATCGAAGCCGATTACGCATTGTTCTGATCGGGAAGGGGGAAATAATATGTCAGCTACAACTTCGGTGAAATCGAACAAGATCAAGGTTGCAGGCTCCACATGGGCCTTCAACATCATCGGCTACATCTTTATCACGTTTATCGCACTCGTCTGTCTGCTGCCGTTTATCATTCTGATTTCCGGTTCCTTCTCCTCAGAGCAGGCGGTCCGTCTCAACGGCCTGAGCATTTTTCCGCAGGAATTCACGACGGAGGCGTATGAATTTGTTTTCCGCAACCCGCAGGAGATCATCAATTCCTACGGCATCACGATTATGATCACGGCGGTCGGCACGGGTGTCGGCCTGATCTTCCTCACGATGACGGCGTTTGTCATCAGCCGCAAAGATTTCAAGTACAGAAACGTCATTTCGTTCTACTTTTACTTTACGACGCTGTTCAACGGCGGCATGGTCTGCACGTACATCTTCTACATCCAGTATTATGGGCTGAAAGATAACCTGCTCGCGCTGATCCTGCCGGGCCTCACCCCGGTGTTCTACCTGCTGATCATGCGCAACTTCGTCTCCGGCATACCGGCGGCGCTGATCGAATCGGCCAAAATCGACGGTGCGGGCGAGCTGCGCATCTTCTTCCAGATCGTTCTCCCGCTGCTCGGCTCCGGCCTCGCGACGATCGGCCTCTTTATGGCACTGACGTACTGGAACGACTGGTACAACGCGATGCTGTACATCAACACCGAATGGAAGTACCCGCTGCAGTACATGCTGTACAACATGATCCAGAAGGCGGCTGCGATGGCGCGCGTTGCAAGCCAGCTCGGCATCCCGGTGGAAAACCTGCCGACGAACACGCTGAAGCTCGCGATGGCCGTGATCGCGACGGGCCCGATTATCCTTTTGTACCCGTTCGTTCAGAAATACTTTGTCAAGGGCGTTACAATCGGTTCGGTTAAGGGTTAACCGAAAAACAGACCGATTTGTAAAAATATTTTTGGAGGTAGTATTATGAAGAACACCAAAAAGCTCTTTGCTTTGGTTCTCGCGCTGGCGCTCGTATTTACGGCGTTCGCCGGCTGTGCAGGCGGCACCGGCTCTTCCACCGGCGGCTCGGCGTCCGGGGACGCCGGCACGGGCGACGGCGAGGGGCTTCCGGCCCTCGATACTTCGAAGGAAGTGGAGCTGGTCATGTACTTTATCAGCGACCGTCCCGCGAAGTACGATGAGATCGAAGCGAACTTCAACGAGATCTTTAAGGAAAAGCTGAACTGCACGCTGAAAACGGAGTGGATCGCGTGGTCCGACTACGCGAACAAGTATCCGCTGCTGTTCTCCTCGGGCGAAAAGTTCGACCTTGCCTACACGGCGACGTGGCTCGGCTTCTCGAACTATGCGGCAAAGGGCGGCTTTATGAACCTCGACGAGCTTTGGCCGACCTACGCGCCGAACAACTATGCGCTGCAGTCTGAAGCCGGCCTGACGCAGGCGACCATCGACGGCCACTACTACGTCATCCCGACTTTGCTCGCGACGTACTCCGCATACGGCCCGTATTACCGCACGGTATTCGAAAACGGCACGGTCACGTATGACGGCGAGGTCACGAACTGGGAGGACTATGAAGAGTACATGGAGTGGGTGCAGGAGAACACCTCGATCACCCAGCCATACGGCCTGTACTCCTCCGGTCTCGAGGCGGACGACATGTATTACGGCTCCATGGGCCTTTACAACATCCGCGGTACCTCTTGGCTGAGTGTTGACCCGTATGCCGATACGTTTACGCTGGTTCCGAACTACGAGAACGAATTTACGATGGATTACCTCACGATGACGAAGCGCTGGAGCGACAAGGGCTTCTGGTCTAAGTCCGCGCTTTCCGATACGGACAGCACGAAGGTGCAGAACGGCATCGCAGCGACCGGTATCCACAATGTCGATACGTATTCCAGCCGTTACATCGACCAGCCGGAATGGGGCTTCAAGTACACGAACTTTGTAAAGGACGTCTCGAACCTGCCGTTCACGCAGGATGCGTGCGTCATCCCGTCCACGTCCCAGAACCCCGAAAGAGCGCTTGCGCTGTGGGATCTGATCACGACCGACGAGGAAGCCTACCGCGCGTTTGTCTACGGCATCGAGGGTACCTCCTATGAGATCATCGACGATCAGGTTAAGATGATCAACACGGACGACTATGCCGGCACCGGCATGTGGTCCGCGAGAACCTCTGAATTCAACCTCGATTCCTACGGCGCGCCGGCGGATATCCCGGAGATGAAGGCCGAGTGGGATGCGTACATCGAGGAGACCGGCAACCACCAGAGCCAGTACCTCTCCGCGTGGGTTCCGGATACGACTTCGATCGAGACCGAGTACGCGGCCTGCACGAATGTTATCCAGCAGTACTGGTGGCCGCTTGAGTGCGGTTTCGTGGAGGATCTCGAAGCCGGCCTCGAGGAGTATGCGACCCAGATGAAGGCCGCAGGTGCGGAGAAGGTTATCGAGACCCTGCAGGCGCAGCTCGACGCGTTCTGTGAGGAGCATCCGCAGGGCTGATTTCAGGCAGCAAACGCTTGCGCCGCTTTCGGCGCGGGTGTATAATGAAACCGGATGGCGGCGGTGGGGAGTCAATCTCCACCGCCCTTTTCGGGCCGGAAAAGCCTGTACGTACAAATGGCCGCACGGCGTGCTGCCAACCGACAGAAAGGAACCTGTTTTATGAATGAGCTTTTATACGGCGTCGCGTACTACGACGAGTACATGCCCTATGAGCGGCTGCAAAAGGACATGGAAATGATGCGGGCGGCGAACATCAATGTGATCCGCATTGCGGAATCCACGTGGGCCAGCGAGGAGCCGGAGAACGGCGTCTTTAATTTCACGCATGTCGAGCGGGCGCTCAGGGCCGCGCAGGCGGCGGGCATTTCCGTCATTGTCGGCACGCCGACGTATGCGGTGCCGCCTTGGCTCGCGGCTGAGCACCCCGAAATCATCGCGGTCACGCCGCGCGGGCAGGGCAAATACGGCGCCCGCCAGAATATGGACATCACCTCGCCCGCCTACCGCTTCCACGCGGAGCGCGTGATCCGCAGGCTGATGGAATGCGTGCAGAAATACCCGAACGTCATTGGGTTCCAGCTCGACAACGAGACGAAGCACTACAACACCTGCGGCCCGAACGTGCAGAAGCGGTTCGTCGCCTATCTGCGGGAGAAGTTCGGCACAGTGGAGGCGCTGAATGCGGCATTCGGCTTCAATTACTGGAGCAACCGCATCGACTGCTGGGAGAACGTGCCCGACGTGACCGGCACGATCAACTGGAGCTTCGCGGCGGAGTTCTCGAAATTCCAGCGCACGCTGGTCGATGAATACCTCGCGTGGCAGGCCGCGATCGTCCGCGAATACGCGCGGGCGGATCAGTTCATCACGCAGAATTTCGACTACGAATGGCGCGGCTACTCCTACGGCGTGCAGCCGGACGTCAACCACAAGACTGCCGCCCGCTGCCTGATGGTTGCCGGGTGCGACATCTACCACCCGACGCAGGACAAGCTGACCGGCAAGGAGATCGCGGTCTGCGGCGCGCTTTGCCGCAGCCTCAAAAACGACAACTACCTCGTGCTTGAATCACAGGCGCAGGGCCATGTGAACTGGACGCCGTACGAAGGGCAGATGCGCCTGCACGCGTTCAGCCATGTGGCAAGCGGCGCAAATTCCGTGATGTACTGGCACTGGCATTCGATCCACAATTCGTTTGAAACGTACTGGAAGGGCCTTTTGAGCCACGACTTGCAGCCGAACGCCCCCTACCGCGAAGCGTGCACGATCGGTGCCGATTTCAAGCGTCTCAGCGGGAAGCTCGTGAACCTCAAGAAGAAAAACCGCGTCGCAATGTTTGTCAGCAACGAGGCGCTCACATCGCTCAATCTGTTCCGCCTGCCGGACGGCAAAACCTTCTATAACGACGTGGTGCGCTGGCTGTTCGACGCGCTGTACGAGATGAATGTCGAGTGCGACATGCTGTTCCCCGAGGACGAGAATTTCGGGGACTATGACGTGCTGCTCGTGCCGGCGCTTTACACCGCGCCGCGCGCGCTGCTCGAGCGGATCAAGGCGTTCGCCGCCGCGGGCGGCGAGCTCGTCGCGACATTTAAGACGGCGTTCTCGGATGAAAACCTCAAGGTGTACCCGGAGACGCAGCCGGCCGTGCTTTCCGAATGCTTCGGCATCGCGTACGACGAGTTCACGGTGCCCGAAAATGTCGGCGTGACCGGCGAAGCGCTGCCCGCAGGCCCGGCCTCGGTATGGATGGAGCTCGTCCGCCCCGAGGGCGCGTCGGTGCTCGCGCACTACAACCACAAGTTCTGGGGCGAATACGCGGCGGTTACGGAGAATGCGTTCGGGAGCGGACACGCGACGTATCTCGCGACGATGACGACGCCCGAATGCCTCAAGGCCGTGCTGGAGCGCGTCCTGAAACGCGCCGGCGTCTGGGGCGTCGAGCAGCAGGCGCAGTTCCCGCTCATCATCAAGAGCGGCGTCAATCAGGCGGGGAAGAACGTGCGGTTCTACTTCAATTATTCCGGAGAGGACGCCGCGCAGGCGTACCTGCATGCGGACGGCACAGAGCTTCTCGGCGGCGAGGCCGTGCGAAACGGCGATACGCTGCAGTTTGAGCCGTGGGGCTTCAAGATCATCGAGGAGGCCTAAGACGGCCCGCGGGCGTGCTCGGCGCACAGCCTGCGAAAATGTAGGAAATACAGCCGGTGCGTTCCAGCACCGGGGGGCTCGGCGTTTTGCCGGGCCCCTTTTGCGTGCGGGGGCGGCGGATGCACGCGTAGCACGGCGGAAGCGGATATGCGTGCCCGCGGCTTGCCTTTCGCTGTGCGGAAAAGGCCGGGACCGGCATGCCGGGCCGCAGCGGGGCCGATATGCGCGGAACGCGGGCGTACAAAACGCGTCGTTCGGAATACATGGAGGCATGCCGCTAAAAACCCGAAAACCCACGGAATTGCAGGATTTTTATTGATTTCCGTCGAAAGAAGTGCTATTCTTATTCTACGATTGAATTTAGGGGAGGGTGTGCCTTGATTTATACGGTTACGCTGAATCCGGCGGTGGATTATGTGGTATCGCTCGATGCGCTGGAGACGGGGGCAATCAACCGGGCGGCCTCGGAAAACGTCGTGTTCGGCGGCAAGGGCATCAACGTGTCGCTGATGCTGCGCGCACTCGAGACGCCGAGCGCGGCGCTCGGATTTATTGCGGGCTTTACGGGTGAGGCGATCCGCGCCGGCG
>OMGQ01001819.1_pt1 | contig 10878 bp, 11 predicted proteins | sample 1646071 | NCBI WGS metagenome assembly OMGQ01 (sample SAMN05578585, study PRJEB25193) | human gut metagenome | biome: Human Microbiome; feature: human-associated habitat; material: feces | host: Homo sapiens | place: USA:Birmingham | reverse complement strand
CGCGGCGGCGCGCCCGAAGCCCGCCGTCCCGCTTTCTTACTCGCCTGGATGTTTCACGTGAAACATTTGTGCTAGAACGCCCGATGTTTCACGTGAAACATCCGGGATCTCGCTCTATCCCCGCGTACCGCAGCGCTTGTAGAGCTCCTGCACGTTCTCGGTCAGGGCGGCGCGGAACGAGGGGCGCGCTACCGTGCGCTCGTATTGGTCGATCGGGAGGAATTTGCGTAAGCGTTGAAGTCAAGCTTGGGCATGCAGTTCTCCTTCGTCGACGAGGTCGAGGTTGCGGCGGACTGAGCGCAGGTTCGCGTAAGCGAGCTGCTTGGAGGCCAGGGGCAGCGCGTGGCTTTCCCGTTCGATGAGCTCCGGCAGGATGTTCGCGACGGGCTGCTTCGTGTGGGTGAATTCGATGACGCCGTAGGGCGTGCGGTATTCCCCGCTTCGTCCCGTGGTCATGAGGGTCAATCGGTTGATGGGTATCTGCGAGATGACGCCGTGCCTCGACAGCGCGCTTTCGAGGCTTTCGTAGGTGAGCTCGCCGCGCCTGAGGTTGCGGGCGATGTGCTCGATCGTGGTGGGGCCGAGGTGCCTGCTGTGAGCGAACGCATACACGCCGTGTGCGGGCCGCTCGAGCACCCCGGCCTTCTTGAGGCGTGCAAGCGTCTGATCGAGCGTGCGGCCCGATTCGTCCAGCACGATGGCGAGGTCGTGCTTGCGGAACACGTAGCGACCTTGGATGTCCCAGGATCGGAGTATGTTGAGGGCGTCGTTTTGCTTCATGAGCCTATGGTAAACGTAAACCTATCAAAAAGAAAGTATTTACGTGCATCTGCAACCGGCCGACAGCTAGGCCGACGGCCGGTTGCATTCCGTCGTTGCGATCGGGTGCGCGCCTATTCGGCCGCGTCGGCGTTTAGCGCACCCCCCCCCCTCTTCCTCGATGGCGAGCTCGGGGTCGAACATTTCGTCGATGCGCTCTTTGCCGACCTGTGCGAGCCGCAGCTTGAACGGCTCGACCTTGGGCGAGGGGATGGACTGGACGAGGCGCAGGATCTGCTCGGTGGTGCCGGCGTCGGTAAGGCGCATCTTGCCGTCTGCGGACTTCATTTTCAAACCGTTACAATGTGCAACGGTTTGGTTCCCCTCGTCGAGAAGCCTTTTCTTGAGAACGCACCAGTATGTTTGGGGGTTTCTGCTTTCCGTCAACACCGCCACAACGTCCACGATGGAAAAGTTCCCGACTTATGCGCTGCTCTGCCATGAAAAAGGCCGAAAAAGGCAATGTCCGTGACTTATGTGCGCTACGAAAGGCTCCAACCTTCTCTTTTTTGCGGCTCTCGCAATTCAAAAGATTCTGTGACCAGGTATTTCCCTGATCACGTTCACGATGAGACGCGCAGAAGTCTAAGACTTGCTTGGCGGAAGTGCGCATAAGTAGGGGACATTGCCGTTTTCGGCCTTTTTCATGGCAGAGCGCGTTTCACCGCCGGTTTTGCCGTTTGGGCTTGGAGCGAAAAGAGGGTGCATGCGGTTGCGGCTCTCGAAATGCGGGTTCCCGCGTTTGCCTTGCGGTACAATACCCTCTATGAGCGAGCCAGCATCCATAGTGATCATCGAGGACGACGCCGACATCAACGAGGTGGTGGCGGTGCATTTGCGCCGCAACGGGTTCGCTTGCACGCAGGCCTTCTCGGGCAGCGAGGGGCGGCTGCTGCTTTCCGGCTCCGAGCCGTTCGACCTCGTGATCACCGATCTCATGCTGCCGGGCATGGCGGGCGAGGACGTGGTGCGCCTCGTGCGCGCCTGCGGCGACATGCCCGTCATCGTGATGTCGGCGCGCACGACCGCCGCCGACAAGGTGGCGCTGCTGAAGCTGGGCGCCGACGATTACCTGACCAAGTCCTTCGACCTCGACGAGCTGCTGGCTCGCGTGCAGGTGCAGCTGCGCCACGCCGACGTTCGCCGCGCATCCGCGTCCGGCGCGCCTTCCGACGAGCGCCTCCCCGAACCCGCCGCCGCAACCGCGATGCGCTACAAAGACTGGACGCTCGACGTCGACGCCCGCACGCTTTTGGTGCGGGAAGAGCCCGTGCGCCTCACGCGCCTTGAGTTCAACATCCTCGAAGCTCTCGTGCGACGTCCGCGCAAGGTGTTCACGAAGCGCGAACTGTTCGAGATCGCATGGAACGAGGAAAGCGCGGTCGAGGAGAAGGCCATCAACGTGCACGTCAGCAACATCCGCAGCAAGCTGCGCGCCGCGCATTCGGCCGGCGAGATAGAAACGGTATGGGGCATCGGCTTCAAGCTGGCCGAATGAGCAGTTCGCTTGCCGTCGCGCGCGTTCTTACAACTTTCTTAACGTTTTCGGGAGGGTTCCCTAACGCCTTCTCCGTATCGTGGATGGCAGAGCGTTCACGGCAGGAGTAGGCGGGATTGCTGCGACGAGTTGCTAGGCCTCGAGGGTTTCAAGGAGCTAGGCCGCCGCAGCAGCAAGCCGTCAGGAAGGAGATTCACGTGCTGGCAATCGAAACGCGTGGCCTGAGCAAGGCGTATCGCGGGCGCAACGTCGTCGACGGGCTGGACATGCACGTCGCTCGCGGCGATATCTACGGCTTCGTCGGCCGAAACGGCGCAGGAAAATCGACCACGATGAAGATGATCTGCGGGATGATCCGTCCCACGGCGGGCGAGGTGCGTCTGTTCGACCGCTTCGCAGCCGGTTCCTCGGGAAGCGCTTCGCAGAAGGCGCCTCGCAGCGAGGCCGTGCGCATCGGCACGCTGGTGGAGAACCCGGGGCTGTATCCCAACATGACCGCGCTCGAGAACATGCGCTGCAAGGCGATGGCGCTGGGCCTGGTCGACAGCGTCGCGGAAATCGAGCAGCTGCTGTGCATCGTCGGTTTGACCGCCGCGGGCAAGAAGCCGGCGAAAAGCTATTCTCTGGGCATGAAGCAGCGCTTGGGCTTGGCGCTGGCGATGCTGGGCTCGCCCGACGTGCTGCTGCTGGACGAGCCGATGAACGGGCTGGATCCCGAGGGCGTGCGCGAGATGCGCAACCTCATCATCCGCTTGAACGAGCAGCGCGGCATCACCGTGGTGGTGAGCTCGCATGTGCTGGACCAGTTGGGACGCATGGCCACGCGCTACGGCGTGATCAACGAGGGCCGCATGGTGGGCGAGATGACGGCGGACGAAGTGACCCAGGCGTGCGGCGATTACCTCGTCGTGCGCACGGCCGAGCCGGAGCGCACGGTGGCGCTGCTGGCCGAGACGCGTCCGAGCATCGTCTGCACGGCGCTGCCGGACGGCTCGCTGCGCCTGCAAGACGCCTCGGGCGATCAGGGCGCGCTCGATGCAGCCGGCGTGGGAACGCTGCTCGCCGCGCAGGGCATCGCCGTGTACGAGCTGCGGGCCCATGCGCGCGATCTCGAAGACTTCTTCCTCGAGCTGATGGGAGGCTCCCATGCTTAGGTATTTGAGGATGGATCTGTACCGCCTGGTGAAAGGCAAGATGCTGTGGGTGATGATGGGCATCGTCCTGGCGATGTCGGTGATGATGGCGTTCATGATGTGGCTTACCACCACGCCCGAATTCGCCCAGTCCGTCACGGGGTCGGCCAGCATCCATATCGGCATATCGGACGGCAGCAGCGAACCAGTCGACATCCAGGACATTCAAGGATTGAGCGATTCCGTGATTGCCGACTTCACGCAGAACCAGTCCACCATGTGGCTGGGCGGCGGTGCGATGGCGGTGTTCGTGGCCATGATGGTCGCGCTGTTCTTCGCGCTCGACTTCACGACCGGCTATGTGAAGAACCTGCCGTCGGCGCGACGTGACCGTCTGGCGTACTACGGCGAGAAGCTCGTGTTCGTGGTGCTGCTGTCGGCTGCGCTGTTCGCGTTCGGTATCGCGACGTTCGAGCTGGCGCGCATGGCGGCGGGGTTCTCGTACGGGCATGTGGGCACGTTCGGCGAAGTGGCCGCATGGTTCGGTTCGGCGGTGGTGGTCTTGTCCGCGTACGGAGCCGTCACGGCGGTGGTTGCCTGGCTGACGCAGAACAAGACGGCCGCCATCGCCACGGCGCTCGTGGTGGGGTCGGGCGTGGTCGGGCAGGTGCTCGCGATGATCTTCGGGAGCCTGTCGTCTTTGTGGGAGCCGTTTGCCCGCGTGGCGGAATGGCTGCCGTTTTCAAGCTACGCGCTGCTGCAACAGGGCGGCGAAGCGCTGCTGGCATCGTCCGGCGACATAGGCCATATCCTCATCTCGTGCGGTGCGGTGCTGGTGGCATGCGTGGCGGTTGCGCTGGGCGTGTGCACCCGAAAGGACGTGTAGGAACATGAACGGATTCGCGTTGGTCGGTATCGCGGTTGCGGCGTTCGCCGCGGGGGCGGCGCTCGTCTCCTTCCGATACGAGCGGGAGCTGCGGCGCATGGCGCGATTCCTCGACCAGCGCGAACCTGCCGGCAATGCCCGCATGGCGGCGTTCGTGCGCACGCGCGGCGTGCTGGGCGTCGCGCGCGGCGTGAATGCGGAGTTGGACGAGCTGCAAGACGAGCGCATCGCCTCTCAGCAGGCGCGCCAGGCGTTCCGGGCAGGGCTCACGTGCCTGTCGCACGACATCCGCACGCCGCTCGCCGGGGCACAGGGCTACCTACAGCTGGCGGAAGGTGAGGCTGATCTGGCGGCGAAGGAGCGCTACTTGGGCTCCGCCGGCCATCGGTTGGACGACGTGCGGGAGCTGCTGGACGATCTGTTCTCGTTCGCGCAGGTGCAGGATCCGTCGTTCGAGGTGGCGTGCGAGCCGGTGCGTCCGGCTGACGTGCTGGGAGACGTGCTGGCCGGGCTGTACCCGCAGTTCTGCGAGCGGGGCTGGGAGCCGCGCGTGCTGCTGGACGACGAGGCGGTCGTGCAGGCCGATGCCGAGGCGCTCGCGCGCATCTTCCGCAACTTGACGGCGAACGCGCTGCGCCACGGCGCGGCGGCGCCCGTCATCGAGCAGCGCGGCGGGTGCGTGACGTTCGCGAACCTCGTGGCCGATCCGGCGGCGATCGACATCGACCGCCTGTTCGAGCGCTTCTACCAAGGAGGCGGCGCTCGATCGAGCGCGGGGGCAGGCTTGGGCTTGGCCATCGTCTCCCAGCTGGCCGCCTCCATGGGAGCCACCGCCGCCGCCTCTCTCGAGGGAGACGTCCTCCGCGTGACCGTAGAACTGCAGTAGCCGGCGTATCGGGTGCCCCGGCGACACCGGCTCAGCCGGTTCGCTTGAAGCTGTCGATGCAGGCATCCAGCACGTCGCGCACGACGCGCGGCGCACCGGGACGGACGTGGGCTCCGTAGGCGAGGGGCGGCCACTCCATGGGGCGCGCTTCCAGCGGCGGGCATATTTTCGAGATGTTGGAATGGTTGAAGAACGACACGGCGTCGCCTCGAAGGCAGTCCATGGTGAGCTTCTCCCTGAAAATGGATTCCTTCACCACGTTGTCTCGCGCGAAAAAGGATTCGAACTCGTGCAGCTCGGGAACGTCGCGATAGTCCGCTCCTGCGTACACCGTGATGTTTTCGAGCAGGTCGGTGGATATCGTCTCGCGCTTCGCCAAAGGGCTGTCGGGGGAGAACACGCAGTAGTACTTCTCGCGCGACAGCGGCGTGAACGAGGCTCCCATCTGCCGCAGCGCAAGCGAGTCTGCAGAGAAGAAAAGATCAAGCAGCCCCTGCGCGAACCCTTCTGCCGCGTTGCCGTACGAGGTTTCCACGAAGTCGACCTTGAGGTGGGGATGGGTTTGCGCCATCTGCCGGACCGCTTCCATCATGAAGGGGTGGACCTGCCACCAGACTCCGATCGTCACGCGCTCGCTCGGTTGCTCCTCCGCGACGGATCGCCCTTCTTCTTTCGCCTTGTCCAGGATGTCGAGAGCCTCTTTCGCAGCCCGATAGAGAACAAGCCCGGCATCGGTGGGGCGCACGCCGCTCGGGCCTCGCTCAAGGATGCGGTAGCCGAGCTCAGCTTCGAGCGAGTTGATCCTTTGGGCGAACGAGGGCACGGAAAGGAACTGGCCTTTCGCCGCTTTGTTGAAGCTCCCCAGCTCCACTGCGGCTGTGAATGACCTCAGCTGGACATCGTTCATGGCGCCTCCCCGTTTCTTCCCCTGTATAAGGCATTGCCTTATACCCAGATTACCATACTTGAAATATGCAGGGTATTGCACGGCCTGTATGATTGGTGATGCTCCGATTGAATCGGAGCCATTCGAAGACGCGTCGGATGGGGAGCTTCCTGCAATGGTTTCACCGTTGATTGCATGTCGGGTTTCGACTCGACGGTTCAAATTATTGAAAGGAACAAAGGGATGGAGCGTATAGAAGGGGATCTCTCTCGCCGGGGGTTCGTCGGTGCCGCTTTCGCCGGCGCGATGGGCATTGCTGCCGCATCGGTGCTTTCGGGATGCAGTGCGGGCGGCTCGTCGGCTGCTGACGGCGATTGGACGGAAACGTTCGACGTGGTGGTGGTCGGCTCGGGCGCAGGCGGGCATGCGGCAGCCATCGAAGCTGCCAAGGCGGGCGCGAAGGTCGTCCTTCTGGAGAAGGAGAACGGTCTCGGCGGCGATTCCGCGGTATGCGACGGCATCGTTTCCGGATGGGGCACCCGTTTGGCGAAGGCCCAGGGTATCGATGTTTCACCGGACGAGATCTACGACTGGTTCATGGCGCATTCCGAGTGGTTCGGCGCGCTCGATCCTGAGGTGGCCCGTTTGAACGCCGACAAGTGCGGCGAGACCATCGACTGGCTCGAAGAGTTGGGCGTTCCGTTCGAGGAAGAGGTCGGCCCCCGCATGAGCTACACCGATCTGCCTGTTGTTCACCAGGTGGTGGGCAAGGGCGGCGCGATGGTGAGTGCCATGACCGCGGCTGCCGAAAGCGCCGGCGTCTCCATCGAGACGAAAACCGCCGTCACCAAGCTCGTGAAGGACGCTGACGGCCGCGTTGTGGGCGTCGAGGCTATGAAGGGCCGCGAGCCTGTTCGCATCAAGGCCGAGAAGGGCGTGGTGCTGGCTACGGGCGGCTATTCGGGCAGCACCGACATGCTGGTTGCCCTGTGCCCTGCGAACAAGAACCTGAAGGCTTCGGGTGCCGCGGGACTGACCGGCGATGGCTTGACGATGGCGTCTGACGTCGGCGTGTTCACCACACGCACCTCATGGCAACCGCTGATGAGCCCGGTGGCCGGCGCGGCCACGAAGTCGCCCGTGCTCATCGACTACTCCGAGCGCCTGAACGGGCTTCTGCTCGACGAGAACGGCGAGCGCTTCTGCAACGAGGGCCGTCAGTATTTCGGCAGGGCTCTTGCGATCGACGTGCTGGCGAAGCAGAACGAGCAAGATGGCAAGGAAGTTGTTCTCATGATTCCCACGACGCCCGAGCTGGAGAAGCTGCTGAGCGTGCGCGAAATCGTGTGGCCTTGCGGCGACACCGTCGAGGAGGTCGCCGAGCAGGTGGGCCTCGATCCGGCGAAGGTGAAGGCGACGGTGGAGCGCTACAACGGGTTCGTCGAGGCGGGTCTCGACGAGGATTTCGGTCGAAGCGGCGAGCACCTCGTTCCCATGAACGGCCCGTTCTATGCGGCTCCGGTGACCGTGAGCACGTCGATGACCATCGGCGGCGTCAAGATCAACACGAACGGCGAGGCCCTCAAGCTGGCAAGCTCCGGCAAGGGAGACGTGACCTTGGAGCCGGTACCCGGTCTGTACGCCACGGGCGAAGTGTGCGAATGGAACTGCGCGAGCGGTTGGACCGTGCTTAGCGCCGTGACCATCGGCAGGATCGCCGGGCAGAACGCTGCGGCGGAAGGTTCTGCTTCGTAAAACGATCCGTTTCGCAAGAGCGCCGGTCGGCACTCGATCGCGCGGGTTTCGAGAAAAGGGCGCCCACCCCCTCCGGGCGCCCTTTTCGCGCCATCGTCGGGGCGGCTCGGTGTGGGGAAGTTCCCGAGTTATGCGCACTTGTGCCATCGAAAACAGCCTGAAAGCACCATGTCCCCGACTTATGTGCGCTTTTGAAACGGCTTGTGGCCGCGAAGTGAACCATGGTGAACTTCTGGCCTGGGATTATGTTGCACGGCGTGTCGCGAATGGGCCTGCAAAGGCCGAATCGGCGTGGCGGAGGTGCGCATAAGTCGGGGACATGGCCGTTTTTCCCGATTTCGCTGACGGAGCGCGATTCGCGCGCAGCTCACGCCGAGCTTCGCCCGAGGTGGACGCTTGGGCATGGCGCATAGCCGTCAGAACGGCATGCAGTCCCTTCAGCAAAAGGGCCCTTCCTCGAAATATCTTACCGAAAAGATCATGCTCATGCTACCGGTTTGCTAGAATGAAGCGTCGGATAAATGGGCGACACGCGTTTTCGCAGGATAACGCGCTTTTTCGAGGGAGGCGCGACCTTTTGCGGTGCCGCTTGGGGGAAACGCGCCCGTTGGAGGGAAGGATGGGAACCATGGGGGATGAGCCGATCGAGCGTCCCGAGCGCGAAGAGGCGCGTCCGGGCGAGGCGGAGCGTGCCGTCAAGGAGGTGGGATCCGCGAAGTCGGCCCGCGATGCGGCCGGCAAAGAAGGCGCGGAGCCGTACAAGCCCGGCTCGTTCGAAGGGGGCATCGTCGAGTTTCCCTCCGGGGGCGAGCCCGCCGCACCGCCGCGCAAGCGCTTGCCGCTTGTGCTGGCGATCATCGGCCTGGTTCTGTGCTTCACGGGATCGCTCGCGCTCGTGGGCGCGGCGTGCGGCACCGTGTCGCTCGGGCTGTTCGTGCGCGACAGGAAGGCTACGGAGGGCTCGCCGGTCCTCGCCGCCCCGAAGGCGACGCTCGGGTTGGCGGCGTGCTCGTTGCTGCTGGGTATCACGATCATGGCGGGCATGGCCTCCGGCGACGATGCGCAGGTGCAGCAGCCCGACCAGCCGGCTTCGCAGCAACAAGAGGCGCTTCTGGAAGCGGCCGAGGAGCACGAGCTGAGCTTCGTCGTCGAGGCCGCCGGCGAGGAGGACGTCCCCGCTTCCGTGACGGTGCTGGTGACCGGCACGCAGGCCGACGGCACAAAAGTGAGCGATTCGCACAGGGCAGCCCTCGGAAAGACGTACGTGCTGGCGTATCCGGCGGGCTCGTACACGTTCGAGGTGTCCGCGTCCTCGCTCGAAGCGGGCGACGTGCTGTTCAAAGCCGAGCGCGTCGAATGCGCGTTCGACGGATCCGCGGACCGCACGGTGCGCATCAAGGTGTCGCAAGACGCCGCCGCCATGCAGAAGGCGCAGGAGGAGAAGGCTGCTCAGGAGAAAGCCGCGCAGGAGGAGGCCGAGCGCCAGAGGGCCGAGGAAGCGGCGGCTGCCGAAGCTGCTGCGGCAGCGGCAGCCGAGCAAGAAGCAGCAGCGGCCGCCGCTGCCGAACAAGAAGCAGCGGCCGCAGCAGCCGCGGCTGCTGCGGCGAGCGGCGGAGGCGGAGATACCGTGTACATCACGAACACGGGCGAGAAATACCACCGTGACGGATGCCGGTACCTGAAGAAGAGCCAGATCGCGATATCGCGTTCCGATGCCATCGCTCAAGGCTACGGCGCCTGTTCCGTGTGCAATCCGTAGGGCTCGCCCAGGGACGGGGCGTGTGTCAAGGGGACGGGTGATTTGACACACCCTTGGCGCCCTTTCCCCATGAGGCCCTGAGAAAAGCGAACGCCCGGCAGGCACGGGGCTTGCCGGGCGTTCGCGAGCAAACGATCGCCGACCTCTTACGCCGGCCTGATCACCAGCTCCCTGATCAGGCTGTCGTCGAGGCTGCACGAGCCGTCGGTGCAGTTCTCGATCTGGGCGAGGGCGTGGATGATGGTGCCGTTGTAATCGGCGTAGAAGTTCACCGTGCGCTCGTTCACCACGCGCGGGTCCAGCATGCCGAAGCCTCCGAACATGAACTTGTTGTGGTAGTACATCTCGATGGCGTTGCGGCCGAACAGAAACGAGTTCTGGCGCTTCACCACGGAGGGGCAGTAGTCGAACAGCCGGCACTCCTCGGCGAAGCAGGCGGCCAGCGCCTCGTGATCTTTGCTCTGCATCGCGGAAACGAAATCGTTGATGACCATGGTCGCCTCCTAGTAGACTTTCTCGGAATTGAGCAGGGCGTCGGTGCCGCCGTCCACGAACAGGACCACGCCGTTGATACCGCTGGCTTCGGGGCTGGCGATGAACGCCATGGCGTTCGCGATCTCGACGGGATCCATGAGCGGTTCCTCGCCGAAATGGGTGGGCACGGGGATGGCCTCCATGGCCGCGCGCTGCTCGGGCAGCATGTTGGCCGTCATGGCCGTGCGCACGTTGCCGGGAGCGATGGCGTTCAGGCGCACGCCGCGCGAACCCCAGTCGGGGCTCATGCGGCGAACCCAACGCGCCAGGGCGTACTTGGTGGATGCGTAGTATACGTGACCGATGGCCGGGTCGACGTCCTTCACCAGCTCGAGGATGCGATCCTCGTCGGCGTGGTTGTTCAGCATGCCGGCCACGTCCATGCGCGCCGCGCCCTGGGCGATGGAGTTGGACGACGTTACCACGCAGCTGCCGCCCTTCTTCTCCAAAAGGTCGAACACGCCGCGCGCCATCTCGTTGGCACGGCAGGCGTTGATGTCGCCGCCGCTGAGGTCGATGTTCACCACTTCATGGCCGCGTTCGCGCAGGATTTCGGCCGTCTTGGCGCCGATGCCGCTGGTGGCGCCGGTGATGACGTAGATGCCCATGAGCCGTCCTTTCATGCAGATCTTACCGATGCTCATTCATTAGTACAGCGGCAATCATAGCATCCGGTGCGCGGTGCTCGGCGATTTCGAGGTTAGCGGTAGACGAGCCGTCAT
>OMGQ01001817.1_pt1 | contig 10915 bp, 8 predicted proteins | sample 1646071 | NCBI WGS metagenome assembly OMGQ01 (sample SAMN05578585, study PRJEB25193) | human gut metagenome | biome: Human Microbiome; feature: human-associated habitat; material: feces | host: Homo sapiens | place: USA:Birmingham | reverse complement strand
TCGCCATCGACGGATATCATGATGGTGTCCGCCATGCCGACAGCTATTGCCAGCGTCTGTTCGATGACCAGGGGGATGATCAGTTTTTTCAGGTCCTTGTTTGAATATAACATTTGAGTTTTCCTGCCCTTATATTTTTCTTTTGTACTCTGCATAATTTTTAGCTTTTTAGTTTCTTTACAATCAGCTTATCTTTACACAGTAATTACTTATTTATTTTATTCCGTTTTGTGACTGATGTAAATACTTTTCTCTGGTCGCAAGACCGCCCCTGATGTGGCGCTCCGACTTATTTACATCTAATACTTTCCTGGCTTCCTTGGCTAATGCAGGATTAATCTGAGACAGGCGTTCCGTAACATCCTTATGTACGGTTGACTTGCTGATGCCGAACTGTTTCGCAGTCTGTCGTACAGTGGCATTGTAGTCAATAATATAGTTGGCAATATCGATTGCTCGCTCCTCGATATAATCTTTCACGGAATTCCCCCGGAAAACTTGTTTTTACAATGTATGCGGGGATAGAAACCTGTATGTCAACTTTTCCAGGGATAAAATCAAAACTGTTTTCCGTTCACTGTTTGTCCCATTCTTCGAATGCGCCTTCCCACGTTTTCTTCCCGAAGGGCCGCACAGTATCTCCTGTGCGTTCTGCGTATTCCGAAGCATATTTCAGGAAAAAATATAAATGTTCTCTTCTTGAACGAAGCTCCTTTATGCGGATTTTGCTCCAAACCGGAACCCTTTCAAACTGCTCCACCCCACCCCCGCCAGACTCTCTTCACTCTAAAAACCCCCTGCATCCGCCGCCTGATAAATTCCGGCGTCCCGCAGATGCAGAGGGTTTTCTTTTTATTATGTCATCCTAAACTGCCTCTATTTTCCATTACCCTTCATAAATAACGAAAACCTGCAGTTAATGGAGCAATCTTGCAATAGCCCCTTCCACGATGCCCCACAGCGAGAAGTCCTGGCCGCCGTAAACGAGCATCCAGTTGTTGATGGTATTTCCGAAGAAATAGGAACCGAAGCCTACCAGGAATACCATAATAATGCCGCTGAGAGCCGCGCCTACAATACAGCCCCTGATACCGCCGGTGGCGTTGCCGATGATGGACGCGCAGCCGATTTCAAAGAAGCAGGTAAAGGTCAGCGGAATGATAACCGTAGGGAACATTCCTGCGGTGAGGATGATTGTAATTGTTGATGTAATCATGGCTACGATGAAGCCGATAATCAGCGCATTGGGTGCACAGTTGAAAATAACAGGGCAGTCCAGCGCCGGGATAGCTCCCGGAACCACCTTTTCTGCAATTCCCTTGAAAGCGGGAACGATTTCCGCAATCAGCATACGGACGCCGAGAAGCATGATGGTAACGCCCACGCCGAAGTAAATCGCCTTTGTGAAAATAAAGGTGAATATACCGGTCTTTCCGCCTGCATAGCCCCAGACTTCACCGGGAACCAGGCCGTTTGCCTTCAAAATAAAGAACATTGCAATGTATGTAATACAGATAACGATAGATCCTGTAATGGATACCTCACGCAGGAAGCCAAGACTCTTGGGGAACTTGATATCCTCCGTGGATTTCTCCTTGTTGCCGATGACCTTGCCCAGATAACCGGAAATCAGGGAAAGCACGGTGGTGGGGTGGCCGATGGTGAAGCTGTCGTCCCCGGTCACTTCCTTAACCAGCGGACGCATCAGGTTCGGGGATATTACCATATAAGCTGCCGTAAAAATGGTGGCCAGACCGATCAGCTTGCCGCCTGTCAGCCCTGCGTCAACACCCGCAGCAATAAATACATAGGGGAACCAATACAGCATATGTCCTGTCAGGAATACGGATTTCCATTTTGTAAAGCGGGCAAACAACAGGTTAAATGCGAATGCAATCAGCATTACGATACCGATCTGTGTGCCGTACACGGACATATCAATGTCCGGCTTGCCGTTGGCTGCAGGCATCATGGTATTAAAAGCCGCCGCCAGGCCGTCAATGGAATTGCCTGTGATAATCCCGGTGCCCTGGGACAGAACGAAGAAGCCGATTGCGGTCATCATTGTGCCGCGGACTACCTCGCTGAACTGCTTCTTTTGCAGCAAAAGACCAATCATAGCGATTAATGCCAGGAAAATAGCACCCTGACCGAAGATCTCATTAATGATAAAATTCAATACAACCATAAATCCCTCTCCCTCCTATGAAACACTATTTTTCCAAACTTTCAAAGTATTCCAGCGTTTTCTGCGTTACTTCCTTCTTATTTACGAAGCTGCCGATCGTCACTACCGGAACCTTACTGCGTTCCTGGACACGTCCGGCAAGCTCCTCCGATGTAAAAATCACGTCGCAGGGCGTTGAAGTGCATGTGCCGACATCTCCGCAGAATACCTCCGCATCCAGCTTATTTTCCTTCAGGATTTCTTCAATTTTCATTTTCAGGAAAAGGGAAGAACCGCATCCGAAGCCGCACACTGTCTGAATTCTTACTGTGCCCATCCATTTTACCTCCTTCTCTTTAATCTCTGCCTGATTCAGGCAGGCATTTCCTTTCCGGCCATTATCCGGACCACCTCTTCCACACTGTCCGCTTTGGCAATCATATCGATCCGTTCCTCCGCAAGCAGTGTTTCAGCGACCCTGGACAGAGTGTCCAGATGTGAGGTACTGTCCGTACATCCCAGGCACAGGAGCACGGACACCGGGTCATTGGGTGAGCCAAACTCAACCGGAGTATCCAGTGTAATCAACGCCATGTCGCTTTTTACCACATCTTCACACGGTGCTGCATGGGCCAGCGCAAAGCCGGGCATTATCACGATATAAGGCCCCAGCTCCTTTACAGACTGAATCATCTTTTCCACATAAGCAGGCCTGATGCTTCCTTCCTCCACCAGAACCGCCCCTGCCTTACGCACAGCCTCCTCCCAGTCAGCCGCTTTTTCTTTGATTCGTATATGACTCTCATTGAGTATTTTATCCAAAGACACGACCTCCTTTTATCATTTTTTGTGCATTTAGCATAACATTTCTCAGGGTCAATGCCTAGTTCATTTTCTTTCACATTCTTTGGAAACAACCTTGCCTTTCCTCTCCCCTTCCCCGCCCTTATAATGAAATTATATTGGAATTTTATGTTTGGATACCTGAAATTTATATACTCCCTGGCCCGGCCGAAAGGCGGAGCCGTAAAGCGGACAGCGCGGCAGACTGTGAGAAGAGGCAGGGGAATACATAAATTTCAGGTGTACAGGCATACAATACGGAAAGGGGGATAATGCATGAACAGGCAGACAAGCAAGCTGCTTACCATACTTCTTAATTCGCCCGGCCAGTATTTTCATTATGAAGAGCTGGCGGCGCGTTTTCATGTCAGTACCCGCTCGATCCGTAATTATGTCCAATCCATCCTGGAATTTCTGGAGGATCAGAACCTGCAGCCCGTTCTGTCGGTTTCCGAAGGAGGAATTGCATTTACCGGAGGAGCCGAGGAAAGCAGCCTCCTGCTGCAGGCCGCTGTGGATAATGATTTTTACCTGTACCGGCTCTCTCCGGAGGAACGCAGCCATATCATCCTGCTGACTTTGCTTATCAGTGATGATTTCTGCAATATTTTTGAGCTGTCGGAAAAATTCAATGTCAGCCGCACCACCATTTTAAAGGATATGGAGCAGGTGAAGGTTTTTCTGTCCCGCTACAACATCAGCTTCGATCCGGCCATGAACAGAGGTTATCTGCTCCGTCCCACGGAACGGCAGCGCAGGGACATGATCATGCGGATAATCCAGTCGGCCATGGGCGCGGTTTTTTCCCTGCACAGGGAAGTGAATATATATGAACGCTTCCTATATGATGAGTGGGATCTGGAAAACTATTTTCCGTTCCTCAAACAGCTCCTTCTGGATGTGGAACAGCAGTATGAGCTGGATGTATCCGATGCGTGTTTTGAAGAGCTGCTGCTCATGCTCTCCATCATTACCGTCCGTCTGGAAAGAGGCGCCTGCATCAGGGAAAGCACGCTGGAGGAAAAAACCTTTCAGAATCTTCTTGTTTACGAGCTTGCCGGAAATATCCTGGAGGTGCTGGGCCGTCGTTATCACCTGGCCGTGAGCGAGGCTGAGATCCAGTATCTGGCCTCCAAGCTGTATTATTGCCGTTTTTACAGCCGGGCGCCCATAGAAAACGCCCAGGACGTAAAGCTGCACATGGCGTTGACCAGCTTCCTTATGAAAATAAGCGGTGAAATGGATATCCCGCTGTATGAGGACAACAAAATCGTCAACCAGCTGGAAAGCCATCTGCGTGATATTGACAAGGCGCATGCCGAGGGCGTTCCCCTGGAAAATGATTATACGGAGCAGATGATTTCGGAATATCCGGAATATTTTCAGCTGATCTGCCATCATCTTCCCACGCTGGAGGCCACCACCGGTTATACCTACACCAGGGATGACATCGCGGTAATCCTCATCTACCTTGTAGTAGCCGTGGAACGGCATTTTAAAAATGACATCCTGCCCAAGGTGATCGTGGTATGCCACACAGGCATCGGCACAGCCAATTTTCTTGCGGAGCGGCTGAGCACCAATTTCAATATCAGAATCATGGCGGTTACCTCCAACCACAAGCTGCCGGATATCATGAAAAACTACGATTTTGATCTGATAATATCCACCATCACGCTGTCGGAGCCGGAGGAGCTGTGGGTCAAGGTTTCCCCCATGCTGGAGGACGAGGACATCCTGCGGCTGCAGAAGCTTTTCATGGATATTAAAAAGGATAAAAAAAGAATGAACGTACAGCCCCGGCCCCGTGAAAGCATGCCCGGCATCCGTTCCGTGCTCCGGGAGGAAAACATCCTGCTGGATACGCCCTGCGGCGACTGGAAGTCGGTAATACAGAGAGCCGCCGGCCCGCTCCTGATGAGCGGCAGCATCGATACCAGTTATATCGATGCCATGATACAGTCCTTTGAAACCAACGGTTCCTATTTTGTTTACTGCCCCGGCGTGGCGCTGGCTCATGCAGGCCCCGGGGACGGCGTGCATTTCTTCGGCCTGTCCCTGATCCGGCTGAAAAAACCGGTTCCCTTTGGCCACCGCCTGCACGATCCGGTCAGCTGGTGCATCTGCCTTGCCATCCAGGAAAAGGACGAAAGAATCCAGTACGTCCTGCGGCTGATGGATCTGCTGAGCAATCCCCGCATCCTCCGGGAAATGGACGGCATCCGGGACAGAAAGGAGCTGCTTGCATATCTTCTTGAAAAAGAAAGGGAGGAATCATATGAACAGTAAAAGCTTTGACTATCTTACACATGTGGAAGAGATTCTGGAACGGGTAAAAAATACCCAGTGGGAATCCATGGATGCCTGCGCAGGGAAGATGGCGGAGGCCATTGCCGGCGGCCATTCCGTCTTTGCCTTCGGCGCATCCCACGCCGGCATCCTGGCCCAGGAGCTGTTCTACCGTACCGGCGGGCTGGCGGTCCTCAACGCAATCCTGCCCTCGGAATTCATGCTTAACACCCGGCCCGTCACCCAGACAAGCACCATGGAAAAGCTGGATGGCTACCCAACTGCCATCCTGAAGCATACCCCCATTCATGAAGGCGATGTGCTTCTGCTCCATTCCGTTTCCGGACGTAACACGGCCGCCATCGAAATGGCAATAGAGGCCCGGAAAATGGGGGTATCCACCATTGCAATCACCAATATGGAATATACAAGCCAGGTGAGCAGCCGCCATAAAAGCGGCAAAAAGCTGTGCGAGGTCTGCGACATTGTTATTGACAACTGCGGTGATTTTGAAGACTCCAGCATGCTGCTGCCCGGCATGAACCAGAAAATCGGCCCCACCTCCAGCGCGGTAGGCTGCACCATCGTCAATATGATCGTGATCCGCACCGTGGAGCACCTGCAGGAAATGGGCATTGAGCCGCCGATTTTCCACAGCGCCAACGTGGACGGCGGAGAAGAATTCAATAATGTTCTGTTTGAAAAGTATAAGGATCAGATTCATTATATGTAACCGTAACGGGCGCACAAAAATCCGGCGGAGGTTCTTCACCTTCCGCCGGATTTTTATGGCCACATGCCCGATTACTCCGTCTCTGTTTCTCCGGGCCCGTTCTTTCCAACCCTGTTTTCTCTCCCTATAATCCGCCGCATCGTCCGGATTAGGTCTTCCATCTGAAAAGGCTTCGCCAGATGGGCGTTCATCCCGCTTTCCAGAGATTTCTTCACATCCTCCTCAAAGGCATTGGCGCTCATCGCCACAATGGGAACCGTCCTGGCATCCGTTCTTCCGGATACAGGCATTCGGATATCCATGAGGATCAAATCATAATATCCCTCGCTGCTCTCACAGAAACGATCTACGCCCTCCTGTCCGTTCAACGCTGTCTCTACCTGACATTTCTGCATTTCCAGGATCGTCCTCGCGATTTCCAGATTCAGCTCATTATCCTCCACAAGAAGGATTCTGGCTCGCTCTAACCCTGCCAGCGCCCCCTCGGTAAGCTTATCGTCTTCCTCCGCCGGCCTCCTGCCGACTGTCTGAAGCAGGGTAAAGGAAAAGTCGCTTCCTTTGTTTTCCTCGCTTTCCAATGCTATGTGGCCGCCCATCATCCGAACCAGACGGTCGCTGATGGCAAGCCCCAGCCCGGTTCCTCCATATTTCCGGGAGGTATCGTCGCTGGCCTGCTCAAAGGAACGGAAAATCCGCTGTCTGTTTTCACTGCTCACGCCAATTCCGTCATCCCTCACAGAAAAAGTGGTTTTTACCATTCCTTCCCCTGCCGGCTTCTGCACGGCCTTCAGCCTGATATGCCCTCCCCGGGGCGTAAATTTCACCGCATTTCCCAGAAGGTTAATCAGCACCTGGTTCAGATGCAGGCTGTCACCCGTCACCCATTCCTCTGAAATCACAAATTCCCGGGTAAATTCAATATTTTTCCATGGTCTGCGGTTCGATCAGATTATATACGCCCTCCAGCAGCTGCTTCATGCTGAAAATACCATTTTCCAGCTTCATCTTTCCGCTTTCTATCTTGGACATATCCAAAATGTCATTAATCAGGCTGAGCAGATACTGGGAAGAGCTGTCAATCTTGTGCAGGCAGTCCTCCACTTTCTGCGAATCCTGCTTTTCCTGTATGGCAATCCCTGTCATGCCGATAATCGCGTTCATGGGAGTACGGATTTCATGAGACATCCGGGAAAGGAAATCGCTCTTCGCCCGGCTTGCCAGGTCATACCGCTCACGGTTGATATTGCTCTCGATGATTTTGGCTATTTCCAGAAGCTCTCCCCTTTCCGCCTCGCGCAGGTTGAGCTGTTCCGCATCCGCCGCATAGGTGATACAGCCCGTATATTTACCGCTGTCATACAACGGTACTGTCAGGCAGCTTGTGCGGGGAGGGATTACAAAGAAATCATTCTCCTTCTTACGTTCCGCGCTTCCTGCAAAAATACGGAAGCCGCCGTTCAGGCTTGCGGCATACTCCTCATATTCCTCCTCTGTAAAATACTTTGCTCCGCCGCCTATCCTGTATTCCGGCCTGCTGTGCCACTGATAGGCCATATGTACCGTATAGAACTGCGCGTCCGCCTCAGATATCAAAATATCAGAAAGCCCGTAATGGGTTCCCAGCTTCACCAGCAGGACGGACAGAATTCCTCTCACATCGCTGCTTTTGTCAAAAAAGTTAAAGACAAGAGGAACCATGGGAATCCCCCTCTGATAGGAAACACTGACTATTTCATCAATCTCAGGCTTCCTGCAGAGACTTTCAAGCTGTTCCCCGGACAGATCCTCATAGAATACCGATACACCGCTGCGGCTGTTTTTCGCATAGGCCAGCGCCCAGGCGGCCCTGTCCATAAGTGCTGACAGCTCTTCCTTTTTCCTGCGTACCGCCCCGCCGGAGGATATCTGGAGACAGAATCCCGCATCCGGATAAATACCGGCAATCCTCTCCCGCAGAGCCTGCAGGAAATCAGCCGCTTCAGCCTTCCCGGCGCCCTCCATCCAGATGAGTATCTCATCGCCGCCCTCACGGACCGCCATCATCCTGATTCTGCCGTCTTCCGTAAATGTTTCCTTTATTTTTAATATGGAGCTTCCAATCTGTTCCAGGATGGCATCGCCGAATACAATGCCGTATCTTTCATCAAGCTCACGGAATCTGTCCATATCAAGCAGAAGCAGACAGCCTGCGGTATTCTCCTCCCACTGGGCCGAAATCATCTTTTCGCCTACGCTGCGGCGGTAGAGTCCGGTAACCGGATCTCTCCTGACCGTATCCAGCTCCATCAGCTCCTGTATCTTCTTTTCATGGATATTTTTTATGCTGCCGATGATTTTGGAACGTTCTCCATTTGCGTCACAGATAACCTTTCCGGTCATTTCCATCCAGGAATAATCCGTCGCCTCTTCACTCATCCTGGCTTCAAATACCAGATCGATCTCATTTTCGCTTTCCCGCAGCGCCTCCCTTACCATTTCCCGGTCGTCCTCATGAAGGCAGCATGCTTTCAGCTGTTCCAACGCATCCGAATCATAATGGCATTCCGTTACACCCTCCATTCCTTCTTTGTCGCCTACATTGTATACATTCATACAATCGCCGCGCACATCATAGGAATACAGGATATCCGTACTGCTCTGCAGCGCGATCCGGTAACGTTCCTTTTCCTCCATCAGGCTGTATTCCGCTTCCTGCTGCCTTACCATCAGCTCCTGAACCACATCAAACAGCTCATCAACCTCCGCAATATCGCTCATCTGGTAGCCGGTAAGCCGTTTCCCGCCGCTGTTTCTGATACACTTCACCAGTCCTCTGATAGGCTTTGTAAGATGGGAAACCATTATATAGATACTGACCATGCCGAACACAAGACCCACCAGTATCGCAATCAAAAGATTCCATACAATCTTGTTCCCAATTCCGAACAGCTCCCGCTCTCCCTCCACGCCTGCCACCACCCAGACCTCGTCTGAAAACGGCGTATTGGTGTTGTAAAGATGAAGCCTGCTGACACCCGCATAGGCCTCCTTTCCACGTACGGAAAGACGGTACAGGGAATTATATCTGGTTGTTTCCGTCTCAAGCCTTTCCATTGTCAAAACCGCCGCCCCGGTCACCACCATAGGATCCAGGCTTCCGTCCTCCGCCAGCCCGGCCAGCATGTAGCTGCCCTGGTTCTGGCTGTTCAGCTCTCTTACGGGAAGCATTTCCGCCAGATAATTCTCAGAAATTTCCACCCCCATCACACCGTAAACCGTTCCCTGGTACACCAAAGGAATCGAATAGGCAATCATATGATAGCTGTCGCTTTTCGTATTTCCCTCCAGGGTAAAGGGCCTGCTCCAGTAGGCCAGATTCCTGTAATCCGTATCAGGGTACAGCTTTGCCGCTTCATAAGGCTTGAAGAAAAAATCGTCACAGCTCAATTCCCCGCTTTTACCCAGATGGAAGCTGGTGGTCCAAAGCGTATCCAGGGGAATACCCTTTGCATGGGAAAAGCTGCTTGCCCCTCTTTCCAGCAGGACATCCGCATAATCAGCCGGATTTCCCGTAGGATCGGAATCCCTGAAATAAATGCCGTCGCAGGTACTCTCCTGCGTACCCACGCTGTCGTTTGCCAGAATGAGAAAGGATCCGGTAACCGTATTTTTTCTCATCATATAAAGCATGGTGTCCAGCATATTTTCCAGGAAATCCTTCTGGGCCTCTTCATTATTCAGAAAATCATGCACCGTTATTCTTCTTATCGTAAGCTGCTGCTCCAGCGCATTCTTCGCCTTAGCTTCTTCCTCCTTCATCTCCGACCAACGCTGTACCATATCGTTTTCCAGAAGGATTTTCCGGTTTTCCACTGTCTGGTTCAGAATACCCACAGAATATTCTTTTAAAAGAAAGGGTGTGCCGCTGAAAAAGAAAGTTCCATAGGATATCATGGCCTGAACCATCATAACCAGTATCAGCGGTACCACAAACAAGCTGAAAATCGTTCTTTTTTTCATTCTCATTTACTTTCTACTGCTTCCTGCAGCTTACTCTGCAAACCTGCAAACCATTCTTCAAAAGCCTCATCAGAGATAAACTCCGATACTGCCTCGTCAGGATCAGCCCCCGCTGCCAGCTTCTCCTCCACAACAGCCCGGTCAGCAACGGCTTTGTCGGAAAGGTTATATTCCAGAACCTTTCTCGCCGCTGTGCCGCCCTGGAAGGCCTTGTTGGTATACATGGTGCTGCTCTTAACCGTATCAAAAGCAGCCACAAGCGTATCATATGTCTTCTCCGGTACCTCAAGTCCGCGTTCTTCAATGATTTTATCCAGCTCAGCCTTATCATTGGCCGCCTTTTTTACCGGAAGATAGCCGGAGGAACAGCCGAATTCAATGTTGTTCTCCGCCTGGGTAAACCACTTCAGGAATTCAGTACAGGCATATTCCTTCTTCTCATCCGTTTTGGTCACTACCATGCCCGCGCCCTGCTGCACCGCATAATTCTCACCGCCTTCGAATACGGGCGCCGGAAGGATTATGTATTCTATGGGGTAGGTTTCATCCTCCAGCTCCACCGCATCCGGGAAATACATGGCGGAGGTAGTGGAACCCGTATAGGAAATCAGCTCGCCTATTTTCACATCATCGGAACGGAACCTGCCGTAAGCGCTGAAGTATCCCTTCACATAGGGTATGTACCAGGTGTCCCAGATACGCTTCATCACAGCTTTATCCACCTGAAGCGTCACCTGCTGGTTTTCCACCTTGAAAATCTCAGTGCCCAGCTGCATGGAACCGATAATAAACAGATTCGCCATCGCGTCCCTGCCGTAAAAAGCCTTGCCGTCATTGGGTATGTCCGGTGTCAAGCTGTCCGTCCAGTCATAATATTTTCCTGC
>OMGQ01001813.1_pt1 | contig 10936 bp, 9 predicted proteins | sample 1646071 | NCBI WGS metagenome assembly OMGQ01 (sample SAMN05578585, study PRJEB25193) | human gut metagenome | biome: Human Microbiome; feature: human-associated habitat; material: feces | host: Homo sapiens | place: USA:Birmingham | reverse complement strand
TTCAGCACCCTTCCTCTGAGCGGACTGTAAAGCTGCGTCTGATGAAGCAGGGCGGCCCGTTTCTCCGCCTTTTTCCCTTCCCCGTCTGTCTCAGATTCTCCCTCAGCTTCCACCGATCCGCCTTCCGCTCTACGATCTCCTGTCGCCGTTTCTTCTGCCGTTTTCTTATCATCCTTATAAAAAATCATAGTTGCCGCAAAAGCAATCACCATAGTAATCGCCACACCTGCCAGGGCCACAATCAGATTTCCCATCCCGCCGTCAGGCTCAATCATGGCCGGGAATTCAAAAATCCCCATGCCGCCCATCATAAATTTACGGAAATTAAAGGCCCCATAAAAACCGCCGCCGATACAGCCGGCAATACAGCTGATAATAAACGGCTTTTTTAACGGAAGGAGAATTCCGTAAATGGCAGGCTCGGTCACCCCGAAAATACCGGAAATAAAATTAGGCAGCGCCATTTCCTTCAGCTGTCTGTTCTTTGTTTTGAAAAAGATTGCAAGAACCACCGCCGATGTGGCAAAGGTACAGGCAAAAAAAGGCATCATTACATTGTCATATCCGTTGGTCATAATGTTGTTGATATACACCGGAATAAACCCCCAGTGAAGTCCGAAAATAACAAGAATCTGCCATGTCAGCCCAACCAGCGCGCCGGCCAGCATCGGGCTGAAGTTACGCACCGTCATAACCCCCTGGGCAATCAGCGTAGAACCAAAGGTTGCCAGCGGCCCAATCAACAGAAAGCCTGCCGGAATGCTCACCAACAGCGTAAGCATCGGCACAAAGAAAAATTTTACCAGATCAGGAATAAATTTATTAAAGAATTTTTCACATTTGGAAGCAAAATAAACTACAAAAATAACAGGAATCACCGTGCCTGTGTAATCCATGGCTATCATGGGAATGCCGAAAAAATCAGTATATACGGCGGATTCGAACATCGTTCCGGAAAACAGTGTATACAGCACCTGCCCTCCTGCCGAAAGCGTGCCGGCCTGTACGGTGGGATAACACATAATCGCGCCGATTACCAGCCCTATCATCGGTTTCAACCGGAATTTTTTCGCGGCGGTATACCCAAGAAACAGCGGCAGAAAATGGAACAGGCCGTCACCAATGGCATTTAACACAAGATATCCGCCGCAGGTTTCCGGATACCACCCCAGCGCCACAAACAGGGCATTCAGCCCCTTCACCATACCGCAGGCCGCCATAATACCCAGAATCGGCTGGAAAATTCCTGAAATAATATCAATTGCACGGTTAAACAGATTTCCCGACGGCGTCTCATCCGCCTTATCCGCACTGCCTTCCTCCAGCCCCAGCAACGGCATTACCTCCGCATATACCTCAGGCACATGATTCCCTATTACTACCTGATACTGGCCGCCGCTTTTCATAACGGTCACAACCCCGTCCATATTTTTGATGACATCATCCTTTGCCAGGCTTTCCTCCTTCAGTTTGAAGCGAAGCCTTGTAATACAATGTGTCAGACTGCTGACGTTTTCTTTTCCGCCCACATTCCTGACGATTTCTTTTGCCAGATTTTCGTACTTGCCCATTCTTTTTTCCTCCATTTTATAAATAATTATATTGATGAAGGTTTGGCCAACCAAATGTCACCATCCCGGCGTACGTGTCCTTTTAAGTAACTGTCCTGCCATGTACTGTTATTGTCACAGCAGATCATCGCCCTCATCCTCATAGGTCCGCCGTTCGATCAAACGCTTGGCAAAAAATTTCAGATGTGTGATAAACCGGTAATAATACACATCATCCTCGTCAAAATCCACATGGAAATAATATTTAACTATATTGACCACTTCCTGCATTATCCTTGTAATTTCATACATATTATGCATCACGTCTTCGTCCATCTGGGCGTTTGCCAGATGGAGCGCAATAAATCCGGCTTCATCCTCCGGCAGGCGTACCTTGCATTTTTCTTCAATCAGTTCAAGCGCCCACAGGCCGATTTGGAATTCATCCCTGTAAAATCGCCGGATATCCCATAGAAGCACATTTTTTACCGTTATCCCGTCCAGGAAACGGACAATAGAGGTATGGACATGATCAATCAGGGATATGTACAGCATGTCGCTGAGCTTTTTACCCAGCTGTTCCCTGGCACGGGAAATTATTTCTTCCCCGATGGCAATGTGTTCCATGGGAATATCCTGTACCAGCGCCTGAAATTTGCTGTTGGCCTCCGAACCGGAAAGGAAGAAGGTCTTATCGATTATTTCATCGGGAATTAATTCACCCGCCTTCTTTTTGAAGCAGATTCCTCTTCCCATTACGACTTTTTCCCGGCCATTTTCATCCAGCACCACCGCCACATTATTGTTGAGAATCTTGTATATCTGCATATCCCCATCCTCCTGACAGTTCTGAAGTTTTGAATACAAAAAAACCTACATACACAAATAAATCCGGAAACACCTGCTTCCAAACATATTTCTGTATATAGGTTTAGCATGCTTTCACAATCGCTATCCTGTTCTGAAATTCAGCTTAGCACGATAAAAAGCGGAAGTCAATCTCCTTTTGGGAAACGCTTCCGCTTTCTCTTTTTTTTACAAAACAGGAGCTGTAATTTTGTTCATTTTCCCTATTAAATCAAACTACAGATACCGCTGTGAAATCAATCTTCCGCATTATACTGCAGCGCATTTGTGGCAGAGAACCATTTGCTGTCAGAAGTCTTTGCAGCGGTTATTCCTGCCCAATAAGAATTTCTGCTACCTGCAAATCAGTTCTGGCAGGAGCTTCTGTCAGCAAATCTGTAATCCTTTTTACATAAACCGGATCCAGCTCCATGACTTCCGCAATCTTTTGTACATCAAGTCCTTTTTCTGCCTTTTTCCGGATGATAGCTACTATTTCTGCTTTTCCTTCTGCCTTGCCTCTCTCAATCCCATCATTAAACAGCATCGTCCCTAACTTAGTCATCGCAATCCGCTCCTTTACTTTACTCAAATCTTCCACACCTAAAAACTTATCCGCAAGTGTGTACAATACTGCATACATTTTTTCCAGTTCGGTTTCCGTTACGGAAGCTCTGGAACCTTGCAGCAGTTCAATGCTTCTGATAATCCTGTCCCCGATATTCAGCCGGCCTGACATGAGCGGGGTTAAAAGCAAAGGTACCAGATCCTCTTTTCCCAACGGTTCCCCTTGCTTCTGTTTTTTCTCCAGCCCGGAAATTAAACTGTCTGCATTTTTATCCTTCAGACGTATAATATTTACCTGGTAAACATTGATTCCTTCCGTCAGTCTGTTCATTAATTTCCTGACATTTGAGGAACAGATTACATATGTAATCACTGCCACCTGGAATGTGCGGCTTGTAGCCGCTTCATATTCCCGGAAACGTCTCAGATCTTCCCTTGTGACGGAATCACTTTCAAACTCCAGATGTATCCACGTTCCACCCGAAGTAATATAATTGAAATCCTGGTACATCTGCCTTGCCTCAAGCCTGACATTTTCGGTAGGCGCCGCATATCTTACCTCCGACGTTATTCCCAATAAGGGCAGCAGCTCCTCTCCAAAGTACTGAGCGGCCGTTTTCAAAGCCAGGTCCTCGTGGTTGATTTCCTGTACCTCCGCCTGTTCCCGCGCCCTGGCCTTTGCTTTTCCCCCGGTTTGTTCCCTTTTTTCCGGACTTTTCTTTGTCTCTGTCTGTTTACCTTTTTCTTTCTGTTCGTGTTTATCCACACGGCCTCCTGTTCCGTAAGCCATGTGCAGATGCCTGTCTTCCATACAATTATAGCTGAAAATCCGTCACCGGGCAACCGTATCTTACTATCTGATGTATCTTATTATCTAATTCATAATGCTTAACTAAAAATTAGTTGAAAGTGTTGTCCGATCCGGACAGAATATATGAGATATTTTATGAATTGGTAAATGAAAACTAATTGCGGCTGACAGACTCTTACACATGCCCGGCCGCCGGTGTTTTTATATAATACCATATATGCCGTTTTATTTAAAGCGGTTTTCAGATATATTATTAGATGGGATTATATTCCACACGGGTGTAAATAATTGTTTCGTTTATCGCCCTTGCCATAGTAGTTTCTATCCATTCCGCATAGGGAGGTAAAATCACGATTCAAGCTTAAGAAGTGTGGCAATACTTCAAAAAAATGACTTGTTGGGAAGTATCCTCAACCTCTTTTTTACAAATAATTATTTATGGTTTTCGAATAATTTGAATAATAAACAACAGGCATGATACAATACTTCTTAGAAAATCACATGAAATATGAAGAAAATATATATTAGGCGGTGTGAAATGGATTTATCAAAGTCTGTTGATTTTCTCCTTGAAAATGCGGGAGATGTAATTAAATATCGGCTTCATAAAGAAATTTTAAAAGATTTAAGCAAAACAGAGGAAGAAAACCTGTTTGAAAAGGTAATGCAAACAACTAATTTCAAACTTGTTAAAAGCTATGTAAAACCAAATGGATATATTGGCATAGGTATGCATACCGGAAACAATAAAGAATTACAACTAAAAGAAGGTGAAGCAGCAGCAAGATTGTTGTCAAGCTATGCTGTTCCAAAGCAAGACAAAATTATTAAGAATTACATTAATGCTTTGAGAAATGACGAGATCTTAAAGGAAGAATTTTCCTTTTCATCGACTGCTTTCCGATTTTATAATGATAGATTTTTAGGTGTAAACTGCGGTTTTTCTTTGATGATATTGTTATATACAATGCAAGCCATGCTTGGATATGGTGACGATGCAGAAGTTAAAAAATATCAGAATGCAGCTTTACATGCATTCGCTGATGTTTTAAAAATAGAGAAGCTATCCGACGTCACAAAAACCAATCAAAGAAAAGGGAAATATTGCTATCCATACATAGAAGAAAGTACATTTTTACCCTCTGTCTATCATTTAGTCGGGCTTGCTTATACGCAAAACTGGAGAACCCTCGAGAATATTGAATTGTTAGCTGCTGCAATAAACCATCGAGACAGTATTCTGCCTGCAGATAACAATTTGCAGATAAAAGTTAAAAATAATTATTATTCCGTCGGATTGCTTTTTAGACCAATTAAAATATTTGCCATTGATAATATTGACTTTATTCTTTATCGCAGAGTTTTAACCGAAATTGCTATGCTGGGTGTTGGTACAAAAGTGAAAGGGATACGGGAGAGTATGAATAATTTAGAAGAAACGCTTTCAAAAGATGGCATTTTGAAATGGAAGCTATCTTCTTATCAGAAACAACAATTAAGAACTTACCGGATTCCATCGGCATATTGCGATATTTGGCTTGAAGAAGATTATAGTAAACCACATGCGTTGGAGTGTGATTTAACATTTTGGGCTTTGCAATTTTTACACATTATCAATCATACAAAATGAGCATAACCTGCGTGTTCAAAATGCAGAGTAACCAGAATTCACATTAAGATGATTTAATAATAACTGACATAAAAAACATAGCTACAATTCTACCCATATTCTACTTCCGGTGGATATTATTATTTCTGTTATAAGGTTACAATTATAGTAATTCTTCAGCAGGCCAGTTTGTAAATGCCGGCAGCGGCTGCAGGAGTTCACAGCATGTAGCAATCAATTTTCATTCGTGGTGATATCTGCGCAGGCAGACATATCCGTTTGGATAGACTTTACAAACAGCCGTACAGGAATTAATCAATTACAAATTACGCCATCAATACACGGAGGTAACACAATGGACCAGTCAGCTATCGGCTTGGCGTTTCCAACAAGACCATCTCCAAATGGGAAAACGGCAAATGCATGCCGGATTACAGCATTATAGAAAATTTATGCAACACGCTGGGAATTACGATATCCGAATTTATAGATGCCGAAGACGCTGCTGATGACAGTATTCGTATGTACGATGAAAAGCAACTTACGGATCTGCTCAGAAGAACTCAGGAGCTTGAGAATCAAAAAGCGACCATGTACGGCATGTTCCTTATCGTAATTGGTATCGCCATGCTGCTGATGTCCCACACTGTCGGCGGTTCCGATATGAAAGATTTTATGTCAGGCGTTCTTTTTGGGATTTCTGTCGCTGAAATACTGGTTGGCGTATATTGTATCGGCAGAAGCTTTCTCAGAAAATGAAGTTCTGGAAATACCGCTGTCCAAAGACATTCCAAAAACAGCGCCAGACAGTTTGACCGGCCGGAACTATTATAATAAAATTCCGGCCGGTCAAATACAGCCAGTCAGTCAGATACAACCTGCCACGGTTATCATTAACGGCATATATATTGATATACATAGGGAGGATATACATTAGAGCCTGTTAAAAAGCCATCTCCCTGAAGGTCCCCGCCATTCCGGCCACCAGATCCCACTGGCGCTCCATATACGATTTCAGCCCCGCAGCACTATCCCTGTAAACGTCACAGACGCTCCGGGGATCCTCAAAATGCGCCGCAACCGCATTTGCCGCCAGGAACCCGCTTTCCATTCCGGCCGAGATCCCTTCTCCCATGGGATTGAGGAAGCCTGCCGCCTCTCCGGCAAACAGCACACGCCCCATGCCAAAATCAATCCGGCAGCCGGGCCGGACATGGGGCATCAGCCATTTTTCTTCCTTCGTCTGCCTGTTGATCCGCAGGTTATGCCGTTCCCGCATGTAACCAAGAAACCGGTCATAAAACAGGGGAATTCGCGCCGGATCCTTCACCGATACACCCAGGACAAGAAGATTGTTCTTCACATTAAACCACGCATCATATTCTGACAGCTCCGGCTGCAGATAAGCATAGAAATAATGAGGATCAAGGTCAATTGTGCCTTCATTGAAGGTCTGGTAGGTGGTTATATATTCCAGTGTTTCCTTTCGCAGCCTGCGCCTGACCGCCCCCACAACACCTTCACAGTCCAGCACGTAAGCTGCTTTCTCCACGAAGGTTTCCTTTCCCTGCAGGGTGACCTCCACAAAACCCTCCTTCTTTTCACAGGCAACCACCGTAGTGCAGTCTCTCACCTGCGCGCCGCTTTCCCTTGCCTTTTCCGCCAGCAGAACCCGAAGGCCCCTGTCCGCCAGGACTTTAGCAGCTGTGCTGCCCGCCGGCCCAATCGCCAATGCCTCCTCCACTGTAAGCCGTTTCTTCCTGCCCTGTTAATAAGCGATTCCAAAACATTGCAATATCCATTTGACAGGCCTGCTCCCCTGATATTAAGATAGAAGCAAATCAGCCTCCATCACAGCCGGAAGGCAGAAAGAAAACAGGTGCTTCTTTATGAATGCTAAAATCCTACTGGCAGATGACGAAAAGGATATTCTTGATCTTCTTGAAAATGTACTGCGAAAAGACGGTTTCCAGTCCATACAGAGGGCGGAAACCGGAATGGGCGCGCTGAAGGCCTGCCGGGAATTCCAGCCGGATGTGGTCATTCTGGACATCATGCTGCCGGATATTGACGGCCTGGAGGTGTGCAGGAAAATCCGTGAATTTTCCTATTGCTCCATTCTCTTTTTATCCTCCAGAAATGATGATATCGATAAAATCCTCGGTCTTTCCTGCGGCGGCGATGATTATATTACCAAGCCCTTCAGCCCCCGGGAGGTCGTATTCCGCGTCAAGGCGCAGCTGCGGAGGCAGCAGTACCAGAAAACGTCGCCGGACGGAAATGCCGCCCTGCTGAAAGCCGGCTCTCTTACCCTGGATCCGGAAAGCGGACGGGCCTATAAAAACGGAGAAGAAATCAGCCTGACCGGACGGGAATTCCTGCTGCTGTCCTATCTGATGGAAAATACGGATAAAATCATCAGTAAGGAACGCCTTTACGAACAGGTTTGGGGCGAATACAGCAGCATCTGTGATAACACCATCATGGTACACATCCGCCATCTTCGGGAAAAAATTGAGGATAATCCCTCCTCCCCCAGACAGCTCATTACCATAAAAGGGCTTGGCTATAAGCTGAAAAAGAGGCTTGAATCATGAAAAAATCCGGTTACCGCACTGTCTTTCATATTTATCTGATTTTCCTCCTGGGCCTGCTTGGCGCCTTTCTTGCCTCCGCCTGTTTCTTTTTTCTGCTGATTACTGTCAGGAAGCCAGACGGTTCCCTTGCAAAAAGCGACTGGCCGAAGCTCATGACGGAAAGCTTCCGGGAAGAAATCCTTTTCCTTGACGGGAAGCCGCAGCTGTCACAAACAGGCCGCGAGCTGCTCCGGATGGAAAAAACAGGCCTGCAGCTGCTGGATGCCTCCGGCCGCGAGCTGTTATCCTGGCAGAAGCCTGAAGAAGCCCAAACGGGCTACTCGGCTGCACAGCTCCTGCGCATCGTAAGCAGCGGACATCTGGAAGGCAGGCAGGAATCCTCCTTTGCCGCAGTTTTCACAAAGGATGGGCAGGAGTACACCTGCCTGCTTCATTTTCCGGTGAAAATCTCGGAAAATACCATGTATCTTAACGGCGAACGTTTCTCCGGCGGAAAAAATGTCCTTTTGCCCATTGCTGCCGTCCTGCTTGTTCTCATCTCCTTTTTTGCTATCCTGTATGGCTTCAGGCTTACCCGCACCGTAAAGCAGCTGGTCATTTCCGTTGATGAAATCGCTGGGCGCTGCTATCTGCCCGTCCGGAGCACCGGGGCTTTCCGCGACCTGGGCGAAAGCCTGAACCGGCTGGACGCTGAGCTCCGGGAAGGGGATCAGCTGCGAAGGGATACGGACAGAATGCGGGAGGAGTGGATCACCAACATCACCCACGATCTCAAAACCCCCCTCTCCCCTATCCGGGGCTATGCGGAGCTTCTTTTGGAAAATGGAGTTCCTGAGGAGGGCTCCTGCCGGCAGTATGCCGCTGTCATGCTGAAAAATACCTCCTACATGGAAACACTCATCGATGACCTGAAGCTCACCTATCAGCTGGATAACCGCATGCTTCCCATCCACCGCAGCAGGCAGGATATCATCCGTTTCCTGAAGGAGCTTGCCATCGATATCCTGAACACACCGGAATACGAAAACCGCACGATCCATTTTCTAAGTGACGATGCGCCCATCCTGTTTTCGTTTGACCCTACCCTCTTAACAAGAGCCTTCCGTAACCTGATCATCAATGCTTTTGTCCATGGAAATGAAAACACCGAAGTCACAATACTGGCCGCCGTTACGGATTCCGTGCTCCAAATCGCCGTTGCCGACAACGGAAGGGGAATCCCTCCGGAGGATGCGGCACATCTCTTTGACCGCTATTACCGCGGCCAGGATACCAGCCGGAAACCGGAGGGCACCGGCCTTGGCCTGGCCATCGTAAAAGGTATTGCCGAGCTTCATGGAGGCAGTATCAGCGTTTTCTCCCTGCAGCACCAGACCTCCAGGCTCCTCTACGGTTCCCCCGGCGCCGAACCGGTTTTGCTCAACATCCCTGCGGACTGCAGAACCCTGTTCCAGATAGACTTTCCTTTAATTAAGGTTAATTAAGGTTCCCTGAAAATCCCCTTAAGGCTGACAGCGTATCATGTACCTATGGTAGCTGCCAGCCTTATTTTGCATATGTGCAAGCTGCGCAGTACCATAAAAATCAAATTCAGAGGAGGTATCTTGTGAAAATCATACTGAAGTACATCATCACCAACGTTAAGGAACGCAAGCTGCGGAGCGGTGTCATGCTGCTGTCCATTCTTCTTTCCACCACGCTTCTGTTCGTATCCTTTTCCATCGGCGCATCCTATGAAAGCGCCCAGAAAAAAATGGCGCGGGGGATGGCCGGGAGCGCAGCACTGTCCGTATCCTCACTGTCCGGCGCCGTCACTTCCCAGGACATTCCGGATCTGCCAGCCATTGGAGCGGCGGTTGGCATATTGAAGGGATCTGCCCTTTACCATGAAAATGGTTATTATGAAACCATTGATCTCATTGCCGCCGATCTGCCTTCCCTTAACAAAATCAATCCGCCGCGCCTGACGGAAGGCGGGGAGCTTTCCGATTTTGAGGGAGACCGTATCCTGCTGCCAGATCGCTTTACATCAAAGTACGGCATTCAAACGGGGGATGATTTTTCCCTGTGGATAGAAGGGACTCCGGTAACCCTTAAGGTTGCCGCAATCGCAGCCTACGACACCGTTTTCCTGCGGCACACAAGAGGCGCCACCGCGCTTTTGCCTATGGAAACGCTGGCCGCCCTTACCGGGCAGACGGAAGGCTTCAGTGAAATCCTGATAGCGCCTGCAGACGGCGTTTCAGCAGCGGCGCTGAAGGAAGCGCTGGCCGCAGCGCTGGCAGACGGCCTTCAGGTCACCGAAACTGTGAAGGAAGCGCAGATTGCCGCGGACGCCAGACAAAAGTCCATGCCCTTTTTCCTCATCAGCTTCTTTTCTCTTACCATGAGCGTTTTCATTATTTACAGCAGTTATAAGGTGATTACGCTGGATCGTCTGCCGGTCATCGGAACGTTCCGCAGCATCGGCGCAACACAGAAAACAGTCACCCGGATTCTTCTGCTGGAAAGCATGCTGTATGGCATTATGGGCGGTCTGCTGGGCATTCCTGTGGGAATCGCATTGCTGCGGCTGATTTTACAGGGCAAATCCCCGTTATCGTTTCCCCGGCCGGCATCCTTCTCTCCTTTGCCGTGGCCGTTGTTGTCTCCCTGTTAAGCGCCTGGCTTCCCATACGGCGCGCAAGCCGTCTTCCCGTGAAAAAGGTAGTGCTTGGAACTGTAGAGGAGGCACGATCTTCCCACCGTTTTATTGCCGTGGGCGGCGTGATCCTGTTTGCCATTTCCGCCCTTCTGCCCAGGGCTGTCACGAAAGACCTGCTTTATCCGGCCGGCGGTTTTTCCCTGCTGGGCCTCATTGCCTCAGCCATTCTGTTCGTACCTCTTTTTACCAATCTGGCCGCGCGGGGAATGGAGCGTCTGTATGGTGCGGTTTTCGGAAACGAGGGCAGGCTTG
>OMGQ01001810.1_pt1 | contig 10958 bp, 6 predicted proteins | sample 1646071 | NCBI WGS metagenome assembly OMGQ01 (sample SAMN05578585, study PRJEB25193) | human gut metagenome | biome: Human Microbiome; feature: human-associated habitat; material: feces | host: Homo sapiens | place: USA:Birmingham | reverse complement strand
TTAATACAGATTCCTAAAAAGAAGGCTCCGGTCATTGCGACCGGAGTCTTTCTTTTTAGGTGCTTTTTACCACATTATTAGATAATCCTATGGTATAATCAACATACAGAACCATCACTTAATATATCTCTATATGAAAGGAAATCATGTATGAAGAAAAGAAAATCATGTTTTATCTGGCTCTTGTGTATTCTTTTTTTGGTCACAGCTTTACCTGCTGTAGATTTTACAGATGTCCAGGCAGCATCTGTCAGCAGTACTTTCACCGGATGGAAAACCTCCGGCGGAAAAAAATACTATTATAAGAATGGAAAAAAACTGACAGACCTGCACAAAATCGGCAAGTATTATTACTGTTTTGCGGCAGACGGCACCATGCTTACAGGATGGCATCGTATTCATAATCGTTTCAGGTATTTTGGCAAACAGACCGGAAGAATGCGTATCAATCAGACTGTAAATGGACGAAAGATCAACAGTAAAGGTGTCTGGACTCCTGTTGTTGTACTGGATCCGGGGCATTCTGCTGTCGTTGCCGGTGGTTATGAACCTCTTGGTCCTGGTTCCGGTCAGATGAAGGAGAAAGATACGTCCGGAACCCAGGGTGTTGCTACAGGTGTGGAGGAATATAAGCTCAACCTGAGCATTGGTCTTCAGCTAAGAACCCTTCTTCAGAAAAGAGGGTTTAAGGTAATAATGACCAGAACCAACAGTAAAGTAGCTCTCAGCTGTATTGACCGCGCAAAAGTGGCAAATAAGGCAAATGCAGATGCGTATATCCGTATCCATGCCAATGGAAGTGATAATTCCTCTATCAGTGGAGCACTGACTATCTGTACAACCAGAAACAGTCCTTATATTTCATCTATGTACAGAAAAAATAAAGCTCTCTCTGAGGCTGTGCTCAATGCATATGTGTCAGCTACAGGATGCAGAAAAGAATACGTCTGGGAAACAGACTCTATGACCGGAAACAACTGGAGCAAAGTTCCGACAACGATTATCGAAATGGGATATATGAGCAATCCCTCCGAAGACCGCCGTATGCAGCAGAGTTCTTATCAGAAAAAAATGGTACGGGGAATTGCAAATGGAATTGAGAATTACCTGATCAAATAGCCTTGCTTTTGTAGCACAGACAGTTTATACTGGACTGAATGGGTATAAAAAATAATTTGGAGGATTTTTCAAATGAAAATTGCAGTAACATACGATAATGGAGAGATTTTTCAGCATTTTGGAAAAACAGAGTCTTTTAAAGTTTATGAAGTGGAAGACAACAAAGTAGTTTCCAGTGAAGTGATCGGTTCTAATGGTACAGGACATGGTGCACTTGCAAGTCTGCTTGCTGAGCAGGGTGTAAATGTTCTGATCTGCGGTGGTATCGGCGGTGGTGCTCAGACAGCTCTCACAGAGGCAGGAATCGAATTATGCGCCGGAGCTCAGGGAAATACTGACCAGGCAGTTGAAAGCTATTTAAAAGGTGAATTAGTGTCTTCCGGAGCTAACTGCGACCATCACCATCATGAAGAAGGTCATTCCTGCGGCAGCCATGAGGAGGGACACTCCTGTGGAGACAGCTGTGGTAGCGGCTGCGGTGGATGTAGCGGATCACAGCCACAGCTTACAGGACGCAATGTAGGAAAAACCTGCCGCACACATTACAGAGGAACTTTCAATGACGGAACACAGTTTGATTCTTCTTACGACCGTGGCGAACCGCTGGAATTCATCTGCGGTGCAGGCCAGATGATCAGAGGGTTTGATGCTGCTGTAGCTGACATGGAAGTTGGTCAGATCATTGATGTTCACCTTATGCCTGAAGAAGCATACGGTATGGCAGATCCAAACGCTATCTTCACTATGGAAATCGCCCAGCTTCCAGGTTCCGAAGATCTGACAGTTGGCCAGCAGGTATATCTGTCAAATCAGTTCGGTCAGCCATTCCCTGTTAAAGTGACAGCTAAAGATGAGAAAAACATTACATTTGATGCAAACCACGAAATGGCTGGAAAAGAACTTAACTTCAAGATTGAATTAGTAGAAGTGAAATAAGACAAATACTCAGGGCAGCCTCCCGGCAAAGATTTTGCCGATGAGACTGCCCTGTTTTATACTTTATTTACTAAAGTGATAGTGCTTTTTGTAGTTTTATAATTTACGAGTAAAGATTTATCGTTTTTGTGGGCTTACTGTATATTCGCTTACCGTTTACTGTCTTAAAAGCTTTTACATAATAGTTATAAACCCAGTACATGCCTGTCTGGGAATCATAAGCTTTTGTGTCTTTCCAGGTTGAGACAGAGGATTTCACTGTTTTGGCTGCAGAACCATTGCGGTAAATTACATATCCGGAAGCACCGGCTACTTTTGTCCAGGAAACCTCTGTACCACCGTTACTCATTTTACATGAAACTTTAGATGGAGCCGGGACAGCAGCTTTTCTTGATTTCACCGCTGAAAATTTAGAATATTTGTTTTTTCCACTTGCGTTGGTTCCATAAGCACGGACTTTAAATGAATAGGTTACGCCCGGTACTACAGCTGCATCGAAACTGACAGCTCCTGTTTTCAGGGTTTTTATCCGCTTATAAGAAGACTGGGAATCTGTCTTGCAGTAAATCTGGTATCCTTTGGCACCCGGAACCTTTTTCCAGGTTAAATGTATTTGATCTGCAGATTTCTGGGAAAGTTTCAGCACAGGTTTTGTCAGTGGTGTGTTGTTCTCAGATACCTTTACCGTCACCTGACACTGGGTCTGAAAATCTCCGGCAGAAGCAGTGATTACTGCCTGACCATAACCGTTCCCCTGAATGGTTCCATCCTCTGAGACAGACGCAACCCCAGGATTACTGCTTGTCCAGACCACATCTTTTACATCATCAGAGTTAGATGGTGTAAAGGAAGGTGTGAGTTTTTGTGTATTTCCTTCGTCAATTGTCAGATTTGTCTGGTTCAGAGCAATTCCATTAAGTGGAGTTGTCACTACGGGGATTTCATACAGGTATGTGCGGGAACTGTCATAGTTGCCGTTATCATAATTTCCGGATACCCATACAATATTACGTCCCCATAAGATCGGCTGTGAATCCGTCTGGATCGTTACATTCTTGTATAACTTGGATAATATTACGTTTTCGGAAGCATCCATAAGGAGATAATGCAGAATACTCTGTTCTGAGGTTTCCTCTGAGAAAAGGACTGCGTACTGATTATTTCCTACGGGGATAAGTTTTGGTTCTGTCAGAGTTATTTCTGCTCCTGACGGTGAATACTGAGTGAGCCAGATAAATCTGGAAGCCATACTGTTCTTATCTGTGATTATCATAAAGATATTTTTGTTAAGATTCTCATATCCGGTCTGTCCATTCACAGCAAAACCATGGGGAACAGACTTGCCTACTGTGATCAGATTATTTCCTGCCAGAGAAAATCCGGTTACCTCGCATCCGGTATAATTATCACCTGTAGCCCCCATAAAAGGAAAGATATTTACAGCATGATCCTGGGCAATATATCCACCGGAATATGCGGAGAAGGAGGACAGGATCAGACCTCTGTAATAGGCATCCCCATGATCCAGAAAATACACATGAGAGCCGTCATTTACAACAAACTGGTTAAAGGAATGGCTGCAATAAGGCATATCTGAATTAATAAGTGTCATATCCTGAGTGTTAATGACAAAAGTGATATCACTCTGATGATGTATCCCTTCCATCCCATACATTTCCCGTCCTGTATGGACGATCAGGGTAGAACCGATCTGGGTCATGCGCAGGGAAGCAGCGTCAAAAGGAATGTAGATTCCTTCAAACATATTTGTATATCCGCCACCAATGTCCGTTGCACCAAGCAGTTTCCAGGCACGGCTGTATTTAAGGATTCGGACAGCCGTTATGCTGTTGTCTTCGTTCAGATTCTTCTGCCCTGCTGCAACATAAAAGTTCCCGTCTGGTGCAGCATAGAATCCTCCCCACAATGGAAGCGGAAGCTTTACTGTTGTTACATTGGTAACATTAAGATCGGAATTGCAGACAGCATCGTATAAAGTCTGATCTTTCCAGGCAACAATGTGAAGATTTCCTGCCTCATCTGTATAATAGGAAGTATATTCAGGATTTGCCCAGTTCCAGCTGTAAGATCCGCTGTTGATTCCCATACCCTGAAGCTGGGAAAGAGCCTTTCTTCGGCCAAAGGAAGACTTTGAGGAATATGTGGAAGTACCAGCTGTTATTCCCTGACCTGCATTTGCAACCAACGTGTCCCCCTCCTGAACAGAAGGCATTTCCTTTTCATCCGAAAAGAAATCATCGTCTGTCTGTTCCGAAGTAAACTCATCTTCAGTGTCATTGAACTCTCCATTGTTATCAAGCTCCTCAGGAACAGAAATTACATCTTCGTTTGCCACATTATCCGGGTCAGTAAAAATATCTGTACCATATGCAGGAGCAACATTCATTAGAGCCATAGAAGAAGCCAGTAATAAAGCTAACAATTTCTTTTTCATTTTTCAAATCCTCCTTGGAAATAATGGTGGTTTTGTGTTGGAGTTGCATTGTACCAATCAGTGGTCTGGTACATCGAAAGAATTATTCTTATATAATCAATATAGCACACAACTTTTGCAACGTCTATGACAGATTGTGTTGATTTAGTGCGTGAAATTGCCAGACAGAAACTGCTCGGCACTAATCTTACTGGGGCAAGTCCAGTCATGGGTATTTACCGCCAAGTGTAGCGAACCACAAGTCGGTATCAGTAACGGTATGGATAATGGTAAACGTAAACCGAAATTGTAAATCAAGAGGTTGTGGAACGAAAGATTAATGTCTTACCTCGGGAAACCCTACTCATCCTGCTATTATCCAATCCTGTTACTGGATAATCATGCAGCCTAAGGGGGGGATTTTCTCCCCTACCCAGTTACATATATCAGTTCATTATAAAATGCTTAAATTTTTGTCTTGACAACTGAACCACTATAGTGCGTATACTATGGAGAAAACGAATGGGATGGTCCACTTTCGTTAAAGGATATGCTGGAAATCCCAGAGAAGATAAAGCAACTGGTATCGGACTATAGGATGAACTTGATTCAGGTGAGAACAAGTGATTCCCTGCGCTTCTGTAATTCAGATGTAAATATGGTATTTGATGTGAGCAGAAGCATTTATGCAAAAAAATTATGAGAAGATCAGGGAAATGTACCAGGATCAGGAGATCTCTGCAAGTCTTGGACTTGCGATAGGTGCAATCACAGAATCGCAGCAGCTTATTGACCATGCTTTAAGATCAGAACAGGAAGAAGGGCCGATGAGTATGTGTAATGCATTGGAAGAATTAAGACGCGAAGGGGTGCTTGAAGGTCAGCGTGAGGGACGACTTGAGGGAATCCGTGCAACGATAAGAACCTGCAAAAAATTCAACATTAGTGAGGAGGATATAATCAGAAATATCATGGAAGAATTTTCCTTATCACAGGAAGAAGCCTCTGGTTATGTAAAGAAATATTAGTAGATTGTGAATTACTCGGTAACTGAGTTACCAGAGCATCTGAAGATGAAACATACAGAGAACAATTATATAAAGAGTTTAAAATCTAGCCAGTGGTTTCTTTGTGCCAGAATCGGAACTGGGAACTGTCAGCTATGTAAAAAATACTGGTAAACCAGTACGGAGAGTCTTTGATCATATTGGTCAAAGGCTCTTTTTTGTACAAAGAAGAACCTCGGTCGAAATGATCTATTTCGATGAGTCTTTAGACTCCAGTGCCGGTAACAGACCCTTATAGGGTCAAAGCAAACCACCGGCTAAGCCGGTGGTTGTGATTTAGGGACTTATTTCACAGACCCTTTCTTTTTAGGAATCTGTGAGTATGTAAATAAATTGTTTATTAACAATACCTGAAAGTTATCGATATGTGTGACTCTTAATAAATTATTTCTTTACATAGATTTCGATTTTTTTAGTTTTGACAGAGCAGGAACCTGTTGTTACCATTTTGTATCCTGCTGGTACCGGAACTTCACTGGCTTTAATAGATGTAGCTTTTTTATCGACAACGATTTCTCCAGTAGCAACAATTTTGTTTGTTTTTGCTAATCTATAAATAACTTTAATTGTTTTTCCTAATTTTTTAACCTCAACAGTTACTGTATTATTTTTGGAAATTTTTAATTTGGAACCAGTTGTTACAATCTGATATCTGTCTGGTGCTGTGATTCTGCTCATATTAACATATTTGGCAGTAGCTACTACAGAAAGTTTCTTACTGCTGACAACTTTACCAGATTCTTTAAAAATAACAGTTACAGATTTTTTATTCTGGTCTACAGTAATATAAACTTTGTTATTTTGGGAAATTTTAATGTCACCAACGATGCCAATTGTATATCCATCTGGTGCTGTTAATTTGCCAGTGTTAATATAAGTAGCATCTTTATCAACAGTCATAGGAGCTGTCTTGATGACATTTCCTTTTCTATCCTGATATACAACAGTAATTCCTTTTGTTGTAACTGCTTTACGAACAGCAGCGTATACATAACCATCATTGATTGCAAGATCACCAGCTAATACCAATTCATAGCCTTCTGGTGCTGTAAGTTTGCTGGTATTTACAGATGTAGCATCTTTATCAACAGTGAACTCTACTTCTGCAATCTGTTTTTCTTCTTCTTCAGAATAGTAGTTGATTTTTACAGTTTTTGTAGCTGCTCCATTAGCACTATCGACATCAGCAGAATCAAAAGCTTCTGGTGAGGCATCAGTTCCATCAGAGAATACGCTGACGTCAGAAGCTGCTACAGGTACAACGCTGGTCCCTGCTACGCAGGCAGCGAGCATTAAAGCCATGATTTTTTTTCTACGCTCTTTTAATCCCATATTCTTTTTCTCCTTTATTATCTGAAAAACATATTTCTTTTGCATTGCAAGAATGGGGCATAATCATGAATTATGCCTCGTCTTGCCTGTTGGAATCTTATATAAAATTACCCAAATGGATTATTTTACAGTGATCTTTTTAAGATTGGACCATGGGCTGAATACTTTCCTGCCGTTTTCGGAAGTTCTGTTGAATGCATGCATTCCTACTGTCCAGCTTCCTTTTGGTACATTCTTAAATGTAGCTGTTACTGTACCTTCTTTGAGGTTCAGGATCTTGTGATCGCCATAGTGGTATGGACGAGTCTCTCCGTTTTCTTTCTTGGAGGATGTTCCAAGTACTACGTCGTATCCTGTTGCATTAGCAGCTGCTTTATATGTTACTTTTACAGTTGTTCCGCTTACTTTTACGCTTGTGATGATCGGAGCATCCGGTGTGATTGCAGATACAACGAATGGATATGCATTTGACCAGTCGCTGAATACTTTCTTACCGTTTTCGTCACGTTTCCAAGCGTGGCAGTATGCGTAGTATGTTCCCTGCTGTACATACTTAAAGTTAGTGGATGTGCTGACCTGATTCTTGCTAATGGAATCATAGTCTTTATTTGTGATGCAATCGCGATCTGTAGAGATTACGTAGTCATAACCTGCAGCGCCATCAGTATCACCAGAAAGAACAACTGTTGCTTTGTTTCCAGTAACATTTACTTTAGTGATCATCGGAGCATCCGGTTTTTCATCTTCTGCTTTTCCGTCTGCAACTACTGTCTTGGATCCTGTGTAGTTTTTGGATGTGCTGTTTGCTTTTACTGTATATGTTCCGTCAGTGTTCTTTTCAGAAGTATATTCTGTAGCCGGAACTGGGAGATATCCATTTAATACAGTTGTAACGCCATCTTTTACAGTTACAGTACAATCGTTGATGTTCTTCTTATCAACGCCCCATGTTAAGTTTGCTCTGGAATAAGCTGTACTGTCAACATCGTCTGTATCGAATGTTGCAACACCAGACTCTGTGTATCCGTTGATACCTTTGATTTCTACGCCGTAGATGTCTCCAACTGTTACATCGATAGGAGTTACAGTATTGCCATCTTTGTCGATTAATCTAAGTGTATAATCTTTGCCTTCAACTAATGTGCTTCCGCCAATCTGAATCAGTACTTCAGGTTTAACCGGAAGACCAGCTGCGTATGTAGCATTTTTAACACTTACATTCTTAGCAACAAATTCAACAGATTTGATTGTAAACGGGATATAAGCAACAACACCATTGATAATTGTTCCGTCAGAAGTAACAATTGTCTTGGTTCCTGCAAATCCTGTTCCTTCTTTAGCTACTGCATAGATATAACCAATGTTTTCTTTTCCTGCAGTTACTTTCTTACCTGTGATATTATCAGCGTATTTAATCTCGAAATCACTTTCTTTTGCAGTTGTCTTTACGCCATCATCAGTAACTTTTCTGATATTGCTTAATAATGCTTTTGCAAAAGTATGCTCATTTCCATCAAATGTGAATGCAGTCTGGCTGTTATGAACTACGCCGTTTACATTTCCATCAGCATCTTTATCTACATCTGCTGTATAAGCGTCTGTTACGTCAAATCCTTTGCTGTCATAAACGTTAAGAGTAGCTTCTACTTTTTCTTTTACGATATTGAAGCTTGCTGTGATGTTAGAACCTGTGAAGTTCTTGTTTCCATCTAATGGTTTCAGAACAACTGTTCCGACTCCGGCTTCAACGTTTTCGCCATAAGAAACGATTTCAAACTGGTTGGATACATCGTTTCCGTTTAATGTTGCTGTAAATTTACGAGGTCTTACCTGTTTTCCAGTGTAATCCTGATCAGCGATGGATACTTTTACATCTGCTGTGTTTGCAGCTGTGATTGTAAATGTTCCAGTTGCTTTTCCTGAATAGAAGTAGTTGTATCCCTGTACAGTGATTGTTCCAGTACCAACATTTACAGCATTGCTGATGCTTACTTCCTCATATTCAGCATCTTCATCGTTAACTTCACCCTTCTTGTAAAGAGCAATAGCACCGTCAAGCACTGCATAAGTAGGCTGGATCTTTCCACCTGTGTAAGTATAAGTAGAAGGTGTTGCAACAACCATAGCGTCTGTTAATTTCTTAGGTACGATTTCTGTCTTACCGCTTGCTGTAACAGTTCTTGTTTTGCCGTTTGTTGTTTTTAAAATATAGTTTGTGTTTGTAACAGTAACTTCTGTAATGATGTTGTTAAACAAGCCATTAGCGATATCTTTGTTTTCATATTCATATTTAACTGTGAAATCGCTGTCTGTGAGAGTTTTTTCTACTTTTTTGCCTGTTTCGTCTTTTGCTACAACTGTTACAGGAAGTTTATATTCGCCTGCTTCTGTAAGTGCTTTATTAATAGAAACATCATCCGGTACAGTTACATAATCAGCTTCAACTACCAGTGGTTTGATTAAGAACGGAATAGATACTGTCTGATCTTTGTATGTTCCGCTTGTAATCTTGATGTTAACGTAAGCGTTTGCTACTGGATTGTAATTTCCGTCATATACAGTTGTTGCATTTACGTTGTTTGTATATCCTGTGATTTCGTATCCGTCTGTTCCAAGATCTTCTGTCTTAGGAACACCAGTAGCGTTATAATACTGAATAACTAAATCGCCTAAATCGCTCTTGGAAGGTTTGATCTCATCGCCTGTATAAGGTGTTGTATACTGTGTTTTTGCAGATACAGCATTTAATGCAGCTGCAGTAGCAACAACAGTAAATGTCTGCTCACCTGTGCAGTTTCCACCGTCTTTTGCACGTACTGTAACAGTATATGTACTTCCGTTTTTAAATTCTGTAGCGTCTGTACCATCAGCGTTCTTTACGATGAGTGTATATTCTTTGTTGGAGTTTTTAATTGCAGAAAGGTCTGAGCCTTCTACACCTGTAAATGCCAGATAATTAGCTAAATCTTTTACAGCAATGCTTGTTGGAATCTGTCCGCTTAAAGTTTTCACTGAAATTTTTGTTCCTGCTGTAGAGAGATCACGTTTTGCAACGTTAACAGTTTCATTTGTTGTATAATACTCATCTGCATCAGTGAAGTTCTTTAATTTTGTTTTGTCAACATATACAACAACGGGGTAATCACCTACTTTTGTATATTCAACCTGAGCAGTTGTAACTGCAGCAGATAAATCAGCACCGCTTAATTTTCCATCAGCGCCTTTATTACTGGAAGCAGATTCTTTTAATGTAATGTTATCTTTGGAAATCTTAATAGCCTTACCTGTATACTGATAGGACTGTCCTTTTGTTGCTGTTGCAAGGATATCTCCTTTTGCATATGCTTTTGCTGTAACCTTACCGATTACAAGTTCAGCACTGCCTGTGTAAGCAGAGTCTTCTTTTGCTGTTACAGTAAGTTTGAATTCTTCTTTATTATTAGTTGCATTAGTTACAGATGTTTCATAAGCATCAGCAGCTACATTTGCTTTTTCAGAATCCAGAACAGTAAGTGCAACGCCGTCAGCTTCAGTAATAGTCTGAGCAAAACCGTTGTATGCTTTTGTTGTGGTTGCAGATGTAGCAGTCACAGAATTTAAAGATCTCTTTTCTACAGCTACAGAAATACCTGTGTTAATGTCATAAAGAGTCTGCTGATTGCTGTCTACATCGTAAACATAAAGGGTTAATGTTTTTCCAGCCATGTCAGCTGTTGTATTTAAACTCATATCAGCTGCATCGTCTACTTTTCCGTTAGAAGATGCATATGCAATACCTTTTTCGTCAACCCAACGATACTGCCATCCACCTTCTACTTCTGATCCGTCAGTTTTAGTTACAGTACCACTGATAACAGATGCTCCTCCCCAAACAACTTTTTTGCTGTCTGCAGATAAGTTAAGAGTAATATCAGCTTCATTTACCATTACAGATGCTGGAGCTGCGTCTTCTGTATCGTCAACAACAGGAGCTTCTGCAGCGAACGCATCTGCTTCAGTAGCTACGGAAGCGTCAGTACCATCGCTGAACTCAGCAGCCCATACCGGCACATTAGAAGTAGCAAGCATTG
>OMGQ01001806.1_pt1 | contig 10979 bp, 10 predicted proteins | sample 1646071 | NCBI WGS metagenome assembly OMGQ01 (sample SAMN05578585, study PRJEB25193) | human gut metagenome | biome: Human Microbiome; feature: human-associated habitat; material: feces | host: Homo sapiens | place: USA:Birmingham | reverse complement strand
ACATAATCGGCAAATTCCGCGCCGGAACCGAAGGTACCGGAAGCAACCGTCACCGGATTATTCCACTCAACACCTGCAATATTCACCTTCATATTCATTACAGCTCCACCTCCGTTGACAAGAATACCGGACCATCTTTGCAGACACGCTTATTGTGTACATTGCTGTGATGGTCCTTGTCTTTTGACTGACAGACACAGCCGAGACAAGCACCGATTCCGCATGCCATACGTTCCTCCATTGAGATATAGCATACGATATTCTTTTCTTCCGCATACTGCTTAATTGCACGCAGCATCGGAGTTGGTCCGCAGGCATAGATGATATCCGCTTCCAATGCCTGTTCCCGAATGGCATCCATCACATTTCCTTTTGTACCGGCACTTCCGTCTTCCGTAGAAATATATACCTCGCCATTTTCTTCAAACTCTTTTTTCAAAAATGTTCCAGCATCCCGGTATCCGACCACAATCTGTTTCTTCTCACAATCCAACTGCTTTGCCAGCTCCAGTATCGGAGGAACACCGATTCCTCCGCCCATCAGAAATGCTTTCTTTCCTTTTCCCTCTTCCAGTGGGAAACCATTTCCAAGTGGTCCTAATATTTCAATTGTATCCCCTGCTGCCATTTTAGAAAACTGCTCTGTCCCGGTGTCCACTCCGGTTACACGATACACAACACGCAGTTGGTTCTTTTCCTTATCAATCTCACAAAGGCTGATCGGTCGCGGCAGCAGCTTACTTCCATCATTGGTATACATAGAAATAAACTGTCCCGGCACAGCCATCTTTGCTATCTCTTCTGTCTGAAGCCACATACTGTAAATTCCATCTGCCAACTGCTCCTGAGATACGACTGCGGCACATTCCTTTCTCTTACAAGACATATTCCTTCTCCTATTTTTCCGTATATTTAAACTCTTTATTATCGAGTCTCAAGCGCGCCGCGAATATCCGCAACCATTGCCTCTACTGCTGCTCTGGAAGCATCTCCGAAATTCTCAGCGCCAAATTTTGCATACGCCTCCTGCTTATAAGCTGCAATGATTCCACGAGAAGAATTTACAATCGCGCCCAGTCCGTCTTCATTAAAGAAATGCACCAGATCCTTGCCCTGTCCGCCCTGTGCACCATATCCCGGCACAAGAATATACGACTTCGGCATTACTTTACGGAGAACCTTTCCCATTTCCGGATAAGTTGCACCGACAACCGCTCCGATATAGCTATAGGAATCGCCCATACACTCTGCTCCCCACTCTGCTACCTTTTCTCCAACCAGCTCATACAGCGGACGACCGTCAATCAAACGATCCTGGAACTCTCCACTGGATGGATTCGATGTTTTCACGAGGATAAATAATCCTTTCTTCTCTTCCTGACACACTTTAATAAACGGATTAACCCCATCAGATCCCAGATATGGATTGACAGTAGCAAAATCTTCATCAAACGGAACATATTCCTTACTTCCTACCTGCACTTTGCCAAGATGCCCTACAGCATATGCCGCAGATGTAGAACCGATATCCCCTCTCTTGATATCTCCGATCACAACCAGATCTTTTTCTTTACAGTAATCCACTGTTTTCTTAAACGCCATCAGTCCCGGCGCTCCAAACTGCTCATACATCGCAATCTGCGGTTTTACCGCCGGAATCAAATCATATGTCTTATCTACGATTTCCTTGTTGAACTGCCAGATTGCCTCTGCTGCGCCTTCCAAAGTCTCTCCATACTCAGCAAACGCCTTCTTCTGAATGTGCTCCGGCACATAAGAAAGCATTGGATCCAATCCTACTACGATCGGCGCTCCTGTTTTCTGAATCTTCTCCACAAGCTTGTTAATCATTTGTATATCCTCCTTAATATAAATATTTTATATTCTTTTTCTATTATTATAGATTATAGTTCGCGTACATTTTACCATATTCCGTTTTTCGAAACAATCCTTTCCTGAGAACCATTTCAGGTTGCAGAAATAGAAAGCAACATCTTATAGTATATGAACTGAAAATCTGCTATAATTTTTTTAAATAATCTTTAACTACGAGGAAATTATGATAAAAGCAATCTTTTTTGATGTTGACGGCACATTATTATCTCACAGACAAAATGCTGTACCGGTCAGTACAAGAAACGTTTTAAATTTATTAAAAGAACAAGGAATAAAATGTGTCCTTGCAACCGGAAGACATCTGACAGAATTAGCCGCGCTTCCGATCAATGATATTTCTTTTGATGCTTATATTACATTGAATGGGCAACTGTGTCTGAATGACAAAAAAGAAATTTTTTCTTGCAATCCAATTAGCTGTTCAGACAAAGAATACATTGTACAATTATTTCGTGATAAATCCATTCCTGTCATGCTGGTGGAAAAAGATAGAATGTATATCAATTTTATAAATGACGCCGTAAAAGCTGCCCAACAGGAAATATCTACCCCTGTTCCCGATGTACAAGACTACAAGGGCGGCGATATTTATCAGGCGATTGTCTATATCGGTAAAGAAACTGAAAATGCAATTCAGACGCATCTGACAGATTCTAAAATTATCCGCTGGAATCCCCGGGCAATCGATATCATTTCCAAAACAGGCGGAAAAACCACAGGAATTCAGGCGTATTTAGAAACCATAGATATTTCCGCCGATGAAACCATGGCATTTGGCGATGCCGCAAATGATATCGACATGTTAGAATTTGTCCATATCGGTGTTGCAATGGGAAATGCATCCGATGAAGTCAAAGCACATGCAGATTTTGTAACCGCTTCCGTCGATGAAGACGGAATTGAAAAAGCATTGCTTATCACGAAAGCTCACTGGAGGTATTTATGAAAAAATTATTTGAACTCGGAAATCAATATGTAAAAGAAAGCGACTGGAAAGATTTAGCCCTTATTAAATGTTGTCTGTGTTCTATGGGAATTATCATCGGCACACAGGTCGCCCCAAAACACAGGAAAAATATAGCATGTATTTCTGCCAGTGTTTTCATCACAACTTATATTCCTTTGATGGCAAAATTTTTTAAAATTGCAGCGCGTGATAAATCATGAAAATCACAGAAGTCAAACCCAACAAAAGTCTCTATCTTCCGCTCCTGCTGCTTGCAGATGAGCAGGAAGACATGATTGATAAATATCTCGGCAAGGGAACCATGTACATCTTGGAAAACAACGGCGTGAAAAGTGAATGTGTTGTTCTGGATGTTGGAGACGGCATTCTGGAGATCAAAAATATCGCAACCATTCCAGACTATCAAGGAAAGGGCTACGGAAAAGCCCTGATTAATTTTGTTGCAGAAACCTACAAAACGCAATATTCCATTTTGCAGGTTGGAACCGAAGGCAGCCCGCTGTCAATCCCTTTTTATGAGAAATGTGGATTCATCCGGACACATAAGATTCCGAATTTCTTTACAGATTATTATGACCATCCAATATACGAATGTGGAGTGCAGCTCATCGATATGATTTATCTGCAAAAGAAACTATAAACAGATACCGAAGGATAAACAGATTATGATATACCTATCCCATTTTGAATTTCCATCTTCAGAGGTGGAATATGATTTCATTTTCCACCAAAAACACACCTGTTATGATACTTACTATCCATTTCAGATATTATCAAAGCATGGTTTCTGCAGGATTGACTTTGAACCGGTCATGATTCTGTATGGCGGCAACGGTTCCGGAAAAACAACCGCGCTTAATGTAATCGCAGAAAAGCTGGGACTTCAAAGAGATGCTTTATATAATCGCTCGAATTTTTTTGAAGATTATATCAGAAGGTGTTGTTTTGAAACCGCAGAAAAAATTCCAAAACACAGTGCAATTATTACGAGTGATGATGTTTTTGATTTTATGCTGAACCTCCGCAGTCTAAACGAAGGAATCGACAGGCGGCGGGAAGAATTGTTTGAAGATTATTCCGGGAACATTCCAACGGTGAAAGCGCTTTTCTATATTTTGCTGAAAAGATTCAGGAAAATGGTTTATACCTTCTGGACGAACCAGAGAACAGCCTGTCTCCCGAAAAACAACAGGAACTTCTTCGATTTCTAGAAGATTCCGCTCGTTTTTTTGGCTGCCAGTTTATAATCGCCACGCATTCACCTTTTCTTCTCTCTATGCCACAAGCAAAAATCTATGATCTGGATGAAGAGATTGTAGATGTCAAGAAGTGGTACGAACTGGAAAATGTCAAGGCATATTATGATTTTTTCAAAAAACATGAGCAGGAATTTACCGAAGGGAAAAATTAAAAAAGCCGAAAATTTACCAAAGGAGAACAAAACAAATGGAACAGACACGCTGCAAATGGTGCAATTTTAAAAATGACCTTTATGTAAAATATCATGATGACGAATGGGGTGTTCCCACCTATGACGATTACTCTCTTTTTGAGTTTTTAGTCTTAGAGCCTTTTCAGGCCGGTTTATCCTGGGAAACTATTTTGAATAAACGAGAAAATTTCAGAAGAGCATTTGACAATTATGATATTGATAAGATTTGTAATTACAAAGAGGATAAAATAACCGAACTGATGCAGAATCCGGGTATCATTCGTAACCGCAGAAAGATCGAAGCCGCAATCAACAACGCCTCCGTTTTTAAAGAAATACAAAAAGAGTGGTCCTCCTTTTCCGACTACATCTGGCACTTTACTGATCACCAAACGATTTATGAAGTCGGAAAAGCAAGTTCTCCACTCTCTGATGAGATTTCAAAAGATTTGAAAAAACGCGGAATGAAATTCATTGGAACAACTATTGTTTACGCATATTTACAGTCCATCGGAGTAATCTACTCTCATGATGAAGGGTGTTTTCTATACAAAAGGATATGAGCCAAGAATTTCCTGTCGCCCTCCTAATCATCTATAGGTAAACAAATTCCTATATTTTTTCATTTCTATTTCTGCCTGTTCAAAATTCGCCATCCTCCACTCCCAGTTCGGACTTCCCACCGTTCCGGGTGTATTGATATGCCCTTCTTTCCCTTGTCCCAGCACATCTGCCATTGGCAAAATCGCATACTCTGCCGGACTTTGTAAGGTATAAGTAATCAATCGATCTTTGATGCTGCCCTGCCCGATTCCCTGACGTGCAAGAAATCTCCGAACTTTTCTCCGGGCTGCACAGGTCAGATTTCCATACCACTCCATCAAGGTGTCATTGTCATGGGTTCCGGTATAGATAATCATATTTTCCACGTCATGCGCATTGTCATACGCATACTTTCCTTTTGTCTCAATGGAAAATACAAGAATTTTCATTCCCTTCAAATGATAATGATTTTTCAATTCCAACACTTCCGGACGAAGATCTCCCAAATCTTCCGCCACCAGATTCACTCCCGGAATCTTTGCTTTCAAAGTGTCTATCACTTCATATCCCGGAGCCTCTATCCACTCACCCTCAACAGCAGTTGGGCAGCTTGCCGGAATCTTCCAAAATGTATCAAATGCTCGGAAATGGTCAATTCGAATGATATCAAATAATTTACTGCTGTATCCAATCCGTTCTACCCAGAACTGATAATCATTTTTCTTCATATAGTCCCAATCATAGATTGGATTTCCCCATCTCTGTCCTGTTTCGCTAAAATAATCCGGCGGCACACCTGCAATAAAGATCGGTCTGCCATCCGTATCCAGCAGAAAGTTCTGTTTTCCTGCCCATACATCTACGGAATCCACCCCAACATAAAACGGAACATCTCCCATAATCTGAATACCGGCCGCATTTGCCTGTGCTTTCAAACGCATCCACTGACAGAAAAATTCATACTGTAAAAACATCTGGTATTGTATTTCGGTTTCCAATGTCTCCGGTAAAGTTGATCGTGTCTCCGGCCAGTTTTTTGCATCCTCTGTCCATTCATTCCAGCAGATGCCACCATGTTCTTTTTTCAATGCCCGGAACACACCATATTCATACACCCAGCTCTGTCCGATAAAATTTTGGTAAGACTCTTCCTTTTGTTTTTCCAAACTGCAAAATGTCTCAAATGCCTCTCTCAAATACGGCTCTTTAAACTCACGAACTGCATCATAATCAATCTGAACTGCTTTCTCTTGAAAACTCTCCGCCTTCTTTTTTAACAGTCCTTCGTCATATAATATATCCAGGCTGATATACAGTTCATCTCCGGCGCAGGAGGAATACGGCTGATACGGAGAGTTGCCGTATCCCACCGGATTCATTGGCAATATCTGCCAGATTTTCACACCGTTTTCTTTTAAAAGCCGAATAAAATGGAACGCCTCTGCTCCCATCTCTCCCACCCCTGTACGTGATGGAAGAGAGGCAACAGGCATTAAAATTCCGCTCTGTCTCATTGTCTTTTCTCCTATAAATGCCAAATATCTCTATTATACTCTGCAATGGTTCTATCAGATGAGAAGAATCCTGCTTTTGCGATATTTACCAGCATCTTCTTCTCCCATGCTTTCTCATCCTCATAATCCGCAAGCATCTGCTCTTTTGTCTTGATATAATCTTTTACATCCAACAGCGCCATAAACCAGTCTTTGCCAACAATTTCCTTATACAGACGAGCTAAGTTTACCGGATCTCCGATACGAATTAAGTCTTTGCTAATGATAAAATCAACCAGTTCTTCCACCATCGGATCATTATCATAAATATCAGCAGAGCAATAACTTGCGGTATCATACAGTTCAATTACTTTTTCAGATTTTTCTCCAAAAATATAAATATTCTCATCGCCAACCAACTCATGTATTTCTACATTTGCTCCATCTTCTGTACCAAGCGTCACAGCACCGTTCAACATAAACTTCATATTACCGGTTCCGGATGCCTCTTTGGATGCCAGAGAAATCTGTTCCGAAATATCACATGCCGGAATCAATTTTTCCGCCTTTGTTACATTGTAATTTTCCACCATGACAATCTTCAAGTACGGACTTACCTCCGGATCATTCTCAATCAGCTGCTGCAGACACAAAATCAAATGAATAATATCTTTTGCGATTGTATATGCCGGCGCTGCCTTTGCTCCGAAAATCATCGTAACCGGACGCTTTGGCAGATTTCCCTTCTTGATTTCTTTGTATTTATAAATCGCATACAATGCATTCATCTGCTGTCTTTTATATTCATGAAGTCGTTTGATCTGAATGTCAAATACTGAGTTTTCATCAAGCTCTATTCCCTGTGTCTGTTTCAGATATTTTTTCAGCTCCAGTTTTGCACCCTGTTTGATTTCCTTTAATCTTGCTAAAACCTTTTCATCATCCTGGTATACCAGCAATTTTTCCAGTTCTTCTGCATTTTCCATGTATCCAGGTCCGATGAGCTCCTTTAGGTATTCTGCCAGATCATAATTACAGTGTGTCAGCCATCTGCGGAAGGTAATTCCATTGGTCTTGTTATTAAACTTCTGCGGATAAAGGTCATAAAATGGCTTTAATTCTGATTCCTTTAAGATCTCTGTGTGCAGCGCAGCAACCCCGTTGACTGCATATCCAAAATGGATGTCAATATGTGCCATATGCACGCGGTTCTGCTCGTCAATAATGTAAACCTTCGGATCATTAAAATCTCTTCTGACTCTTCGATCCAGTTCTCTAATGATCGGGAGCAAGTGCGGCACTACTTTTTCCAAATAAGAAACCGGCCATTTTTCCAAAGCCTCTGCCAAAATAGTGTGATTTGTATACGCACAGGTCTTGCTGACCACATCCACTGCCGTATCCATATTAAATCCTTTCTGTTCTGTCAAAATACGGATCAATTCCGGAATCACCATAGTCGGATGTGTATCGTTGATCTGAATACATACATGTTCATGCAAATGATACAGATTCACGCCCCGCTCTTCTGCCTCTTTTAAAATCAGCTGTGCTGCATTGCTCACCATGAAATACTGCTGGTAAATACGCAAAAGCCGTCCTGCCTCATCGCTGTCATCCGGATAGAGGAACAATGTCAAATTCTTTTGAATATCATTTTTATCAAAGGAAATCCCATTTCCAATGATGCTTTCATCCACGCTGTCCAGATCAAACAAGTGAAGTTTGTTGCATCCACTGTGATATCCCGGAATATCAATGTCATACATAGTAGATTTTAAGGTGAAATCTTTAAACGGGACCTCAAAGCTCACATCCGTCCGATTCAGCCAGCTCTTCTCTGTGATCCAAGGATTCTTTTCTTCCCACTGTTTATTGTCAGCAAATCTCTGAAGAAATAATCCCTCATGATAATTCAGTCCTACACCGTCTCCATTCAGCCCCAAGGTTGCAATGGAGTCCAGAAAACAAGCTGCAAGACGTCCAAGACCGCCATTTCCAAGAGACGGCTCCAATTCCACTTCTTCCACCTCTGTCAAATCATGACCATATTTTTTCAAGACTTCTCTCGTCTCATCAAACAAGCCTAAATTAATCAGGTTATTTGACAATAATTTTCCAATCAGAAACTCTGCAGAAATATAATATAATTTTCTATCTCCCTCGTTGTGTTTCATTCCCTGCATCTTCTCTTTCAACAATGTTAAAAGAGCTGCATAAATTTCCTCATTGGATGCCTCTGTGATGCTCTTGCCACAGCTTGCTTGTAACATTTGTTCTAATTCTCTTTCCATCTTTGTTCTCCTTTCGCATTTACCTTTTACAGGCACTGGGATTATTATTTTTTTCCAGTTGTTCATATACTCGAAGAATTTCTCCAACACTCCATGCCTGTGCAAAACATCCTTTAGAAGATACCGGATTTTTTCCGTCATAAATTTCCGGAAGCTGTCCGATGCATCCTTCTCTCAACGCGCTTTCCATAATTTCCAGCTGCTCTGTTACAGTCTGTTTTGCTGTTTCACTATAATTATATACTTTCAAATATGCCAGATAATATGCTCCCAAAGGGAATGTCCAGACAGTCCCCTGATGATATGCCATATCCCGATCCTTCATTTCCCCCTCGTAGACAGGATGAAACTGTTCATCCGCCTCTTCCAGGGTGCGTAACCCATAAGAAGTATATAGCTTTTCAAATACCGTTTCCACTATCTGCCGTTCTTTTTCCCCATCTAAAATGGAAAACGGCATTGAAACTGCCCAAATCTGATTACATCGAATCTGCTCATCCGCATAAGTCCCTGAAATTACATCTTTTAAACAGCTTTTTTCCGGCATCCAGAACTTCTCTGCAAAGGATCTGCTTGCCTGTTCTGCCTGTTTCGTATAGCGTTCCGCTTCCTGCTTCTCTTCTGCAAACAAAGCCATAATCCGCAGCGCGTTATACCAGTACGCATTAATTTCCACCGGTTTGCCGTGTCGTGGTGTCGGCAGAATATCTCCCACTCGTACATCCATCCAGGTTACCTGTGCCAGACCTTCTCCTGCACAAATAAGCCCATCTCTATCCATGTAAATTCCAAACAAGGTTCCTCGCTGATATCCGTTTATAATTCGCTCCATAACCGGATACAGTTCCCTGACAAACGCACGATCTTTTGTCGCTTCATAGTACAGATATACACTGTTGATAAAGAGCAACGCTGCATCCACCGTATTATACAACGGCTCCTTTCCGCCCTCCGGGAACAAATTCGGCATCAAACCATCTTTTTCATTTTGTGCAAATGTATAAAGAATTTGTTTTGCCGCTTCATACTGACCGGTAGAAATACAGAGCCCCGGCAGTGCAATCATCGTATCTCTTCCCCAGTCTTCAAAAAACGGATATCCCGCCAGAATAGTCTTTCCTCCGGTAGACTCCCGCTTTGAAATAAACTGGTTCGCACTTTTAACAAGCATTTTTCCGATTTCAGACGTAAGCCCTGCTTTTTCTTCCAGTGCTTTCCGATACTGTTTCGTTTCCAGAATTACTTCTTCTGCCCGGATTTGTGACAATTCCATTTCATAAACCAGATCCAGCCCGATGTGCTGTCCTGCTTCTGCTTCTATTGTAATCTTATGATATGCCCTTGCACACCCATAAGCTCTGCGTCCGTCACAAATGTCGTACCGATAGAAATAGCTTTCTTCTATCTCTTTTATACTTTCATTCTTTCCATCTGTCCGACAAAAAAGGCTAATTCCGTTACTCTGAATTCGTGTATTCCCACTTATATTCTCGCAGGAAATCTTCTGTATTTTTTCCAGATCATCCCCTTTTGGTACAAACTGGTAAAATGGTGTCACTGCAAATGTTACCTTTTTTCTGCTTCGATTATGAATATCATAATGAACTGCCACCGTATTTTTTTTCTGCAACATTCCGATTTCTTTGCGGACTTCTACTCCGTCTATAAGAAATCTCCAGACCGGAGTATCCTCATAAGTAAAAGAAGTCAGATACAGATAGCCCTTCTCCGGTTCTCTTTCCTTAAATTCCTGTGTAGATAAGGTTTTATTTTCTCCGGTCTCCGTCAAAAGTTCTTCTTTCAGACGGTGTACTAAATTATAACGACAGTTCGGAGCTTTTGTACACGCCATCAGAAGTGCATGGTCATTTCTGGATGCACCTCCCGTCATGGTAAGAGAAGAAAATCCACCAAGACCATTTGTCAGCAGATAACAGTTTTCCAGCCCACGCTCCAATGTTTTCCAGTCCTGTTTTCCATAAATCCATTTCATAACAGTTCCAGTCCTTTCTATTTCCGTTGTCCCAATATCAATATGCTGACCGGAGAAGCTACTGCCTCACGTGCAATCTCTACCGGCATTTTCCAGCGATAACTATCTTCTCCGTCTGCCAGAATTTCCCATTTGTTGTTTTGTTGCTTCCTTATCATTTGCCCGATTATCAACAAGAAATCCCACACAGCCGGATCTTTTTTGCAGAGTTTGAATTCTCTCCTTTGCTTCTGCACTTTTATCACATAATCCCGGCAATTGTTTTCGCAGACCAATCATCCCCCGATAATATTCTATCAGTTCCTGCTCTTTTTCTGCCTGTTTCCAGTTCAATAGATTAATGTCAATAGAAGCGTTGTAT
>OMGQ01001804.1_pt1 | contig 10990 bp, 11 predicted proteins | sample 1646071 | NCBI WGS metagenome assembly OMGQ01 (sample SAMN05578585, study PRJEB25193) | human gut metagenome | biome: Human Microbiome; feature: human-associated habitat; material: feces | host: Homo sapiens | place: USA:Birmingham | reverse complement strand
AGAGCATCTGCCTTACAAGCAGAGGGTCACAGGTTCGAGCCCTGTAGGCCCCATAACAATTTCATATGCCGCAGTGGCGGAATAGGCAGACGCAAAGGACTTAAAATCCTTCGGGAGCAATCCCGTACCGGTTCAAGTCCGGTCTGCGGCAGGTGTAAAATGACTTAAATCTTTGATTTGAGTCATTTTTTTTATTACATAGGAAACTACGTTCCTATGTAATAAAAACCCTTTGGGAGTCCTTTTTTTGGTGCTGTCACTTTACAAATACATTTGAGCAATAAGAGTAGGATAGATAAATTGTATTTATAAAAAACAGAGTGCGCTCTGGACATTGAACGGTAAATATTGTAAAATGCATTTTAACGGTATAAAAATAAATACAAAAGAATCGAGTGGAAAGGAAGTACGAGGATGAATAATCTTATAGAAATCAGATGGCATGGCCGGGGCGGACAGGGTGCGAAAACCGCTGCTTTGCTTTTGGCGGATGTGGCATTTCAAACGGGAAAATATGTACAGGGCTTTCCGGAATATGGTCCGGAACGGATGGGCGCACCGATTACAGCTTATAATCGAATCAGTGATACACAGATACGTGTACATTCCAATATTTATGATCCGCAGTATGTGGTTGTCGTGGATGAGTCTTTGCTGGAGGCAGTTGACGTTACCAGCGGATTGAAAAAAGATGGAGCGATCCTGATCAATACGCAGCGGACAAAGGAAGAAATCCTGCCGCATTTGCGTGGGTATGAAGGAGAGGTCTATATCATAGATGCACATAAAGTTTCTATGGAGGCGATGGGAAAATATTTTCCAAATACACCACTTTTAGCAGCAATCGTAAAAGTTGCGGGAATCATGGACGAAGATATTTTTATGAGGGAAATGGAAGCGTCCTTTAAACATAAATTTGCCAGCAAGCCGGAAGTAATAGAAGGAAATATGAAGGCTTTGAAACTGGCATTTCAGGAGGTGCGGTAATGACAGATATCAGTAAATTAGGAGTGAAGGCAGCTTGGAAAGATCTGACGGAGGGGATGATCATTGCCGGAGCAGGAACGTCCAAGGAATTTCATACGGGTGAGTGGTCAGAAATCAAGCCGGTATTCATAGAAGAGAAATGTAAACAGTGTTTATTATGTGTTCCGGTCTGTCCGGACAGTTGTATTCCGGTAAAAGAGAAGATGCGTGGGGCTTTTGATTACGATCACTGCAAAGGATGCGGCATTTGTGTAAAGGCGTGTCCGTTTGGCGCAATTACGATGGAAGGGGTGAAATAAAATGGGAAAGAGAGAACGTTTATCTGGAAATGAAGCGGTGGCAATTGCTTTGAAACAGATCAATCCGGATGTATTTCCGGCATTTCCGATCACACCGTCTACCGAGATTCCACAGTATTTTGCATCCTTTGTGGCTAATGGGGAAGTGGATACAGAATTTATTCCTGTGGAAAGTGAGCATAGTTCTATGAGTGCGGCCATCGGTGCATCATCAGCAGGAGCGAGAAGTCTGACTGCAACCTCATCCTGCGGATTGGCGTATATGTGGGAAGAATTATATATTGCAGCGTCCAATCGACTGCCGATCGCATTGGCGCTTGTCAATCGTGCACTGTCAGGCCCGATCAATATTAACTGTGATCATTCAGACAGTATGGGAGCCAGAGACGCGGGCTGGATTCAGATTTATGCGGAAAATAATCAAGAAGCCTATGATAACATGGTACAGGCATATCGCATTGCAGAACATAAGGATGTAAGACTTCCGATCATGATCTGTCAAGATGGATTTATTACCAGCCATGCGGTAGAAAATATTGAACTGCTGGATGATGCAGAGGTGAAAAATTTTGTAGGAGAATACGAGCCGGAAAATTATTTGCTGAACCCGGATTGCCCGATGGCTGTGGGCCCGTATGCGATTACAGATTACTATATGGAGGCAAAGCGGAATCAGGCAGAAGGCATGAAACATGCGGTTGGTGTCGTGCAGGAGGTAGCAAAGGAATTTGCAGAACTTTCCGGAAGATCCTATGGATTATTTGAGGCTTATCAATTGGAAGATGCAGAACGAGCAGTGATTATGATTGGATCGGCAGCAGGAACAACGAAAGACGCAATTGATCAGCTGCGGGCACAGGGTGAGAAAGTTGGTCTTCTGAAGATCCGTCTGTTCCGTCCGTTCCCGGCAGAAGAGATTGCAGAGGCACTGAAACATGTAAAGGCAATCGCCATCATGGATCGTGCGGAAAGTTATACAAACCATGGCGGACCTCTCGGAGCCGATGTGATGTCGGCGCTTTTCCGGGCAAAATCAGATGCATTGGCAGTAAATTATATTTATGGTCTGGGTGGACGTGATGTGCGCGTGGAAGATATGGAAGAAGTATTTGCAGCCTTACAACAGATGATAGAAGATGGTGATGCAGGTGAAACTTATCGCTATATGGGAATTCGTGAATAAGGGGGTGCAAAGAGATGAGTTATAATTTCAAAGAAACAATGAATAAACCGGAGCGGCTTGCACCGGGACATAGAATGTGTGCAGGATGTGGCGGAACAATTGCAGTAAGAAATGTACTGCGTGGTCTTCATGAAGGGGACAAAGCGGTGATTGGAAATGCGACCGGATGTCTGGAGGTGTCAACATTTACCTATCCTTATACTGCATGGGAAGACAGCTATATCCACAATGCCTTTGAAAATGCCGGAGCTACGATGAGTGGAGTGGAAGGCGCTTACAAGGCATTGAAGAGAAAAGGAAAATTAAAGGAAGACGAAACGTATAAGTTCATTACATTTGGCGGAGACGGTGGTACTTATGATATCGGAATGCAGTCCCTGTCAGGAGCTATGGAGCGAAATCATGACATGGTGTACGTTTGCTATGACAATGGCGCGTATATGAATACCGGAATCCAGCGTTCTTCTGCTACTCCGATGTATGCGGATACGACGACAACGCCGGTAGGAAGTGAAAGCAATGGAAAGCCGCAGAACCGAAAGGATCTGGCATCTGTCATTGCGGCGCATGATATTCCGTATGTAGCACAGACTACTTTTGTACAGAATTTTAAAGATCTGCACATTAAGTCGGAAAAGGCAATCTATACACCGGGCGCAGCGTTTTTGAATATTATGGCGCCATGTCCTCGTGGATGGAGATACAATACGCCGGATATTATGGAAATCTGTAAATTAGGTGTAGAGACTTGTTATTGGCCACTGTTTGAAGTTGTAGAAGGCAAATGGATTCTCAACTATGAGCCAAAGAAAAAACTGCCGATTGAAGAATTTTTAAGACCACAGGGCAGATTTAAGCATTTGTTCAAAAAGGAAAATGAGTATCTTCTGGAAGCCTTCCAAAAGGAAGTAGACAGACGTTGGGAAGACTTATTGTTCCGTTGTTCAAAATAAGGAAAACAGAATGTTCGGCATTTGTAATGGGGAGATGGCATCAAAAGTTACGGATGACCGGACATTTGTTAATGTAGGAGGAAACATGGACAATTGGATTATAGGAACGGCCGGACATATTGATCATGGGAAAACGGAACTGATCAGGGCGTTGACCGGGAGAAATACGGATACTTTAAAAGAAGAGCAGAAAAGGGGAATTTCCATTGAGCTGGGATTTACTTACTTTGAACTCCCGGATGGTATGCGTGCCGGAATCATAGATGTACCGGGACATGAAAAATTTCTTCCCAATATGCTGGCAGGGGTCTGCGGAATGGATCTGGTATTGCTTGTAATCGCATTGGATGAAGGGGTTAAGCCACAGACGCTGGAGCATATAGAGATTCTATCGCAGCTGGAAGTGGACAAAGGAATCGTAGTTTTGACCAAACAGGATTGTGTGGAACCGGAGTGGGCGGAACTGATGGAGGAAGAAATTGGGGAAAACCTTCAGCAGACAGTGTGTGAAAGCTGGCCCAGAATCAAAGTGTCTTCCAAAACCAAAGCGGGAATTGATTCGTTGAAAGCGCTGATTGTAAAACAACTTTGTCAGGAAAGAACAAAACGAAATCCACAGGCGCCTTTTCGGATGCCGATTGACCGGGTCTTTTCTCTGGAAGGGCGCGGGACAGTAATTGCCGGAACCGTTTTGGAGGGAACGATTTGCCGGGATGAAAATGTGGAGCTGTATCCTTCCGGAATATGTGTTCGCATCCGGGAAATACAATCTTATGGAACAACGGTTTCTACTGCCCGGGCAGGACAGCGTGCGGCATTGCTCTTGGCGGGAATTAAGAAGGAACAAATTGCGCGAGGAGCTGTGGTTGCGGCGGAAGGAACACTGCAGTTATCAGAACGGCTGGATGTAAAGCTCCGGATGGCAAGAGATACGAAACGAACATTAAAAAACAGGATGCGGATGCATTTGCATATCGGAACCGGTCAGTGTGTGTGCAGAGTGGTCTTGTTTGGCAGCGAGGAATTGAAGGCAGGAGAACAAGGTTATGCACAGCTGCTCTTAGAGGAACCACTGGCAGTAAAAAAGAGAGATCCTTTTATTCTTCGTTTTTATTCACCGTTGGAAACCATCGGTGGAGGAATGATATTGGATGCGTGCGCACCAAAACACAAACGCTCGGATAGCAGAGTACCGATGCGGTTTGCCCAGATGGAAGAGGGAAAGAGCGAACAGTTGTTATTGGATACGCTGCAGACGTTTGAAGGACAGCTGGTGTGTGTGGAAGAACTGGCAAGGAGTACCGGACTGGATGAGGATTGGATTACAGAACAGGTTACGGAAGGGGAAATCAGCGGAGTACATTTCTTCAAAGGGAAAAAAACAGGATATGTGGTGTCGGATCAATCCCTGGATTTTTGGGAACAAAAGAGTATGGAATGGATGGAAGAATATCGGAAGAAACATTCTTATCAAAGTGAAATCTCCAAAGCGGTATATCAAAAAGCGGTTTTTCCAAAATGGACCAAAGAGCAGTTTGAAGTTTTGTTTCAATATTATGCAGATCAGGGCTTGTTTTTGGAAGGAACCGGAGTGGGCGGAGGAGAAACGTTTGTGTGTTTATTCTGTCCGGTGCGCCGGGACGGGCGGTTTCTGGAGAGTCAAAAACTGATTTTGAAAAGGTTGGAGAAGGCTCGTTTTCAATTTCTCAGGGGCGAAGAACTGCGACCGGAGAAACTGTCGGAAGTCTTGTATCGGGAATTGATGGGAACATTAGAATATGAGGGCTGTATCGTGCATATTTCGGAGGATTATTATACAACATCAGAACTTGTCGAAGAGGCGACCGAACGGACAAAAGTGTATTTTCAAGAACAGGAAGTGCTGACATATACGGCTTTGAAAGCGATGTTAGAAACAACGAGGCGTTCCGTCAAAGCGCTGGTTTCGTATTTTGACAGGAAAGGGATCACCAGGCCGGCGGGAGGAGAAACAGAACGCCGGAAAGGTACGTTCTTTTATTGAATTTTCAAGAGATACAGAGTATAATCAGCTTAGTGGTACATTAAATCATAGAATAAGGAGAGATACAACAATGATAGAATGGAAGAATTTTGATAGTCTGGATGCTTATGAAACTATTGCAGATGTAGATCGTGTAAATCTGGCAGAGGTAATGTCAGGAACAAATGGAGCAGATCGTGTGAAATCCTACAGCGTTCCGATGGCAGCAGGACTTGCATATAACTACGCAGCAAAGCAGGTTGATGAGAATGTCCTTTCAGCGTTGGAAAATCTGGCTGAAGAAGCACAGTTGGTTGAAAAATATAAAGCGTTGTACAATGGCGAGATGATCAATACCGGGGAGAAACGTCTGGTACTTCATCAGCTGACACGCGGACAGCTCGGCGCTCCGGTTATGGCAGATGGCGTGGACAAACGTGCATTCTATGTAGAACAGCAGGAGAAGATTGCTGAGTTTGCGAACAAAGTACATAATGGTGAGATTACCAATGCAGCCGGAGAAAAATTTACAACGGTAGTACAGATCGGAATCGGCGGAAGTGATCTGGGACCGCGTGCAATGTATCTTGCTCTGGAGAACTGGGCAAAGAAAAATGACATGTTCAAGATGGAAGCAAAATTCATCAGCAACGTGGATCCGGATGATGCGGCAGCAGTATTGAACTCTATAGACGTTGCACATTCTATTTTCGTGCTGGTATCGAAGTCCGGTACAACATTGGAGACATTGACGAATGAGTCTTTCGTAAAAGATGCGTTGAAAAATGCAGGTCTGGATGCATCTAAGCATATGATCGCAGTTACAAGTGAAACCTCTCCATTGGCAAAGAGTGATGATTATCTGGCTGCATTCTTTATGGATGATTATATCGGAGGCCGTTTCTCATCCACTTCAGCAGTAGGCGGGGCTGTACTTTCATTGGCATTTGGCCCGGAAGTATTCGCACAGTTCTTGGAGGGAGCAGCAGAAGAAGACAAGCTGTCTATGAATGAAGATCTGCTGCAGAATCCGGAGATGCTGGATGCGCTGATCGGTGTGTACGAGAGAAATGTACTTGGTTATCCGGCAACAGCTGTATTGCCTTATTCACAGGCTTTGAGCCGTTTCCCGGCACATTTACAGCAGTTAGATATGGAATCCAATGGAAAATCTGTCAATCGTTTCGGAGAGCCGGTTGATTATGTGACAGGACCGATGATCTTTGGTGAACCGGGAACCAACGGACAGCATTCTTTCTATCAGTTGCTGCATCAGGGAACAGATATTGTGCCGCTGCAGTTTGTTGGATTTAAAAACAGTCAGATTGGTACGGATGTAGTCATTGAGGAAAGCACGAGTCAGCAGAAACTCTGTGCAAATGTAGTGGCTCAGATTGTTGCTTTTGCATGTGGTAAGAAGGATGAAAACCGCAATAAGAACTTTGAAGGCGGTCGTCCATCCAGTATTATTATTGGAGAGCAGTTGGATCCGAAGTCTTTGGGAGCGCTTTTGGCACACTTTGAGAATAAGATTATGTTCCAGGGATTTGTATGGAATGTAAACAGTTTTGACCAGGAAGGTGTACAGCTTGGTAAGGTGCTTGCAAAACGTGTTCTTGCACATGATACAGAGGGTGCATTAAAAGAATATAGCGATTTGTTGAATATTTAAGCGTAGGAAAAATAGTACTAAAATATAACAAAACTTGGAAGTTATCACCAAAAGTAATAGAGAAAAAAGTTCAGCGCGTACGGCGGATTGCTCGTACGCGCTGTTTCTTATTTCTTAATCGTCCGGCTCCATTTCAATGCCAGAGACAGTGTGATCAGAAGGGTAAATACCATGGTAACTGCATGTGCAAAGGCAATGCCATAGATTCCAAAGGAATGATTCATGATAAAAAGAACTGGCATGTATATGAGAAATTTATCCAAAGTCGAGGAGAAGATAGCGTAGCTGACTTTTCCCGTAGCCTGCATAAACGTCTGGGACAATTGATAAATACCGTATACAGGTCCTACGATGACAGCTGCAATTACAAAAAACCGACCCATGGAGATGACATCCTGATTGTCAGAAAAATACCCAGAATCATTGTAAAAAGCCCGGACTGTTTAATAACATAGTACATTCTTTTATAATTTTTACTGCCGAAATTATAAGAAATTGCCGGCTGTATTCCCATACAAAAACCAAGGATCATCATTGTAATGATCATACTGATTTTGCCGGCAACACTTTGTGCGGCCAGAGCATTTGCACCATAGGAAATGAGCATACGGTTTTGAATGGTATTGGAAATACTTCCGATTACGGTAGAGAGTGTCATCGGAAGTCCCAGTGTCAGAACCGGAATGCTGATTTCGGCAGCAAATGTAAATTGTTTTAGTTTTGGAATGAGATGTGTCTTTTTCTTAAAAATAAGAAGGACTAAGAGAATACAGGCGAATAAATTGCCTAGTACAGTGGCAAATGCCGCGCCGAAAACATCCCATTGAAAAACAAGGATAAACAGTGCGTCCAAAAAGATATTGGAAACGGTACCGGTAATGTTAGGGAGCATGGCTGCTTTTCCATCTCCGTCAGCACGCAGGAGACTTCCGAAAGAAGTGGAAAACAGAACCAGCGGACAGGCGAAGGAAAAGGTTTTCAGGTAAGTAATCGTATAAGAAAGCGTTGTCTCATCTGCTCCCAATAAAAGCGCCAGTGGCTGTGTGAATAAAAAGATGATCAGAAAAAACAGACAGCCTACTGCAATACATCCAAAGAAACAAAAGCTGGTAATCTTTTGAATCTTCTCTTTGTTTCCTTCTCCAAGAGCAATGGAAATAGCAGTTGTTCCGCCGTTTCCAAACAGCGTACCGATTCCGGACAGAATTGTAAAAACAGGCATATTTAATGAAATTGCGGCAATTTTACTCGGATCCCCGGTCTGACCGATAAAATAAGTATCGGCTACAGTGTAAACAATCATAATGATGATAATGATTACAGAAGGCAATGACAAATTTAATAATAGCTTTCCAAAGGATCCGTTTTTTAGTATTTCTTCACTTCGACTCATGATTTTCTCCTTGAAATAATAAATGTGTAGATTTAATATAAATATAGTATAATCAAATGAAATGTGCTGTACAACCGTCAAAAAGAGGGGAGTATAGAAATAATGAATGTGGAAAATAACCAAAGATATCAAGAGACTGAAAAGAGGATTTTTCAGGCGTATTGGAAATCAGCCAGTTCGAAAGAAATTCCGAAAATAACAGTTTCTGATATCTGCAGGGAGGCAGAGATTCATCGGACAACATTTTATGGACATTTTTTAGATATAAACGACTTAGGAGAAAAGGTTGTAAAAAATCAGTATATGGTTTTTTGGCAGGGCTTTTTTAACAAAGACGGACAGTGGGATTTTCGAGATGGTATGCAAAAACAGATGGAATTTTATGCACGAAATAAGAAGATCATAAAAATACATTTCTCCGGAAGAGATGGCAGAATTATTGTGTAAAATATTTACTGCTTAATAGAGTATCTTCTCCATATCTTCCGGCAGCGGAGCGGTGAATTCCAGAGGTTCCTTTGTAATAGGATGGAGAAAGCGCAGGCAATGGGAGTGCAGAGCCTGCCGTTGAATCCATTCCATGTCGGGATTGTAAAGGTAATCTCCAATCAACGGAAAACCGAGATATTTCATATGAATACGGATCTGATGGGTGCGTCCTGTTTCTAAATGAAGAGAAACAAGGCTGTGCCCGTTTTTTTCTTCTATAACTTTGTAATGCGTAACGGCACGTTCTCCATGCTCGAAATCTACCATGCGTTCGATCACTGAACCGGATTTGCGGGAAAGCGGGGCGTCAATGGTACCACAAGGCGGTGTTACAGAACCCCGGACGATAGCGAGATATTCCCGGTCAATCTGGTGTTTATATGCATAGGAGGATAGGATGTTGGAGCTGACCATGTGTTTGGCGATGACAGTCACTCCGGAAGTATCCCGATCCAAACGATTGGTACATCGGAAGATAAATGGTTTGTTCTGCTGAGCATAGTAGTAGGCACAGGCGTTGGCGAGAGAATATTCATAATTATTCATGGAAGGATGAATGGGCATTCCGGCAGGTTTGTTGACGACAAGAATATCCTCGTCTTCATAGAGAATGTGAAGGGGAAGATTCGTTGGCGGAATCTTTTCCGAAACAGCAGTTTCTTGAATGTGAATCACTAAAACGTCTCCGGCAGAGAGCACTTCGGTGAGATAAGACCAAACGCCATTACGGAGAACACTTTCTTTCATTTTTTTAAGATCCGTCAGATTTTGACGGGAATATCCATGATGACGCAGGAACTGCTCAATGCGCAGCCCTGCGTCTTGTTCTGTAATATGGTATGTAAGTATGCGGTTCATAGAATACCTTTCGTTCTGTTATTGATAATAAATCTTAGTACTTCCATTGATCGTTTTCTGGATAGAATCCCGAATAGCTGCTTTGGCTCTATTTATATCACGCTGTTCAATCGCATCGATCAGCAGTTTGTTTCGTTTGTCCATTGGCTCCAGACCATGCAGTTTGAAGTAACGTTCCAGCAGCATCACATTTGGAATCTTGAAAGAAGAAAACAAAATTGGCAGCAGGATATTTCCGGAAAGGACGGTAAGCAGATGGTCAAATTCATACATGAGTTCTGCCCAGTCATGTGGAAGGGGTGTTTCGTGAAAAGAGTTTAATATCCGGCGAAGAGCCAGGATACTCTCATCGGTAATGTCCGGTACAACTTGTTCCAACGCGTAATCCATGAAAATCAGACGGATATCCAAAACGGAATGAATGTAATCCTCGGTAATACTTCCGTTTTTCATAATTGCGATCAGGATATCAATCGTTCCATGCTCTTTGTAATCGGCCACATAGGTTCCCTGTCTGGGGACGATGTTTAAAAAACCGCGGTGTGCAAGGTCTACAATGCCATCGTTTACGACAGAACGGGAAATCTGCATCTGTTGAGCCAGTTCTCGTTCCGGAGGCAGTTTTTCTCCGATAGAGAGTTCACCGGAAAGTATCATGGATTCAATTTCTGTTACAAACAGTTCTTTTAATGTGGGCGAACTGATTTTTTTAAATTCCATAAGGTACTCCTTTCAGCAGTTGTTCTGTACCTCATTTTAATGTAGTGAGGGGAATTTTGCAAGTATTGACAACAATAGAAAAAGAGATTACACTCTAGGAAATTAATGCTTGGAATTCTTGTACAAAGAAGGAAATAAAATAGAAAAAAGAAATTAGAATAGAAAGAAAAGGAAGGAAAAGAGTTATGAAAAAATTTCAGCGTATTTTTGTGATTGTAATGGATTCTCTTGGAATCGGGGCAATGCCGGATTCGGAACGATTCGGAGATATTGGAGTTAATACATTGGGACACATTTCAGAGTCGGTAGATTCGTTACAGATGCCGAATCTGCAGAAGCTGGGAATGGCAAATCTGACACCGTTAAAGCAGGTGGAGGCAGTGGAAAAACCTCTGGGATATTATGGGAAAATGCGGGAGAAGAGCAACGGAAAA
>OMGQ01001795.1_pt1 | contig 11051 bp, 9 predicted proteins | sample 1646071 | NCBI WGS metagenome assembly OMGQ01 (sample SAMN05578585, study PRJEB25193) | human gut metagenome | biome: Human Microbiome; feature: human-associated habitat; material: feces | host: Homo sapiens | place: USA:Birmingham | reverse complement strand
CACGCAGGAGGCGTAGTCCGGATCTGTCTGATACTCCATGATGCCGGCGATCTCCCGGAACTGGCGGCGGACCTCCACCACGATGGACTGGGCCGCTGTCTGGACGGCGTTCATGGTCAGGGCAGAAAACACGAAGGTAAGCATGGCCCCCAGGAACAGCCCCACCAGCATCAGGGGGTTGGTGAGGGACAGGTCCAGAGCCGCCTCCGACTTCTCCGCCACGATATTCACATAGGAGACCAGCAGGGCCAGGGCGGTGAGGGAGGCCGAGCCGATGGCGAAGCCCTTGCCTGTGGCCGCAGTGGTGTTGCCCAGAGAGTCCAGGGCGTCGGTGCGCTCCCGGACGGACTCCGGCAGGCCGGACATCTCAGCGATGCCGCCGGCATTATCCGCCACCGGTCCATAGGCGTCCGTAGCCAGGGTGATGCCTAGGGTGGACAGCATTCCCACGGCAGCGATGCCGATGCCGTAGAGCCCCTGGTTGAAGGAGGCCCCGCCGCCGGCAGCATAGAAGCTGATGAGGATGGCGGCGGCCACAATGAGGATGGAGGCGATGGTGGACATCATGCCCAGGGACAGGCCTCCGATGATGACGGTGGCCGAGCCGGTCTCAGAGGCGGCGGCCAGCTTCTGGGTGGGCTTATAGGTTTCCGAGGTATAGTACTCCGTAAAGTAGCCGATGGCGCAGCCCCCCGCCAGTCCGCAGAGGATGGCGGCATAGACGCCCCAGTCTCCCAGCACGAACCAGGTCAGCGGCGCGGCGGCCAGGGCGGACAGGGCAGCCGCCAGATAGGTCCCGGTACGCAGAGAGCGCAGCAGGGACTTCTGGGTGGCGTTCTCTTCCGTCTTAACGAAGAAGGTACCCACAATGGAGCAGAGGATGCCGCACACCGCCAGCAGAAGGGGCAGAATCATGCCCTTCCAGCCATATCCGGCGCAGGCCCCCAGGGAGAAGGTGGCCAGGATGGAGCCCACATAGGACTCATACAGGTCGGCGCCCATGCCGGCCACGTCACCCACGTTGTCTCCCACATTGTCCGCGATGGTGGCGGGGTTGCGGGGGTCATCCTCGGGGATACCCGCCTCCACCTTGCCCACCAGGTCAGCGCCCACGTCGGCAGCCTTGGTATAGATGCCGCCGCCCACCCGGGCGAACAGGGCCATGAAGGAGGCCCCCATGCCATTCATCACCATGATGTTGCCCAGGGTCACCGGGTCGTCGATCCCGGCCCCCAGGCGGAGGATCACAAACCAGAGAGAGATGTCCAGCATCCCCAGCCCAACCACCGTAAAGCCCATGACAGAGCCGGAGGAGAAGGCCACCCGCAGTCCTTTGTTCAGGCTCTCGCTGGCGGCCTGGGCGGTACGGGCGTTGGAGTTCGTGGCGATTTTCATTCCAACCAGGCCGGCCAGCATGGACCAGATCCCGCCGGTCAGTAAGGCGAAGGGGGTAAATTTGGAGAGCATGGCTCCCCCTGTGCCGAAGGCCATGGCCAGCAGCAGGAGGAACACCACCACAAAGACCTTGGCCACGGTGGCATATTGGTGTGACAGGTATGCGTTGGCCCCCGAACGGATGGCGGAGGCGATCTTTTTCATGGCGTCGCTGCCCTCTGAAAAGGCCAGCACCCGCCTGCTTTGCAGCCATGCGAACAGGATCGCCGCGGCCGCACCCAGGAAACCGATCCAATACAAGTTCTCCAAATCAATCCACGCTCCTTCTTTCCGAATTTGCCATCTTAGCTGGATATAACACATTGTCTCAGCCCAGCATCTCCAGTATTGTCTCTATTTTAGCACATTTTGCAGGAATCGCAACAGAAAATTTCACTTTATTTTTCTTTTAATTGATTGATTCAGATCATAAGGTTATACTAAAGCGCATATACACCCCTATTACCGTCCCATCCAGCCACACACATCCAGGGCCGTTTTTGGCACAAAAAAGCCTGTCGAAACGCCGATCCAGACATTTCGACAGGCTGATACGCAGGGTTTAGTCCCGCCGCCAGGTGCGGGCGCTGAACATGACCAGGATAGGGAAGATCTCCAGCCGTCCCACGATCATACACAGGGACAGCACCAGCTTGGACAGATCCGAAAACCCGGAAAAGTTCCCGGTAGGCCCGATGGCAGCCAGGCCAGGGCCCACGTTGCTCAGACAGGTAAGCGCTGCTGAGAAGGACACATCAAAGGGCATCTCGTTCAGAGACACCACCAGGGCAGCCCCCAGCAGGATCAGGCTGTAACACCCCACAAAGACCAGAACGGAGTGGACTGTGGACTCCTCCGCCACCTTGCCATCCAGCTTGACCACCTCCACCGACCGGGGGTGGGCGATTTGATGGATCTCCCGGCGGATGGCCCGCAGCAGCATCAGCACCCGGGAGCACTTGACTCCGCCGCCGGTGGAACCGGCACAGGCTCCGCAGAACATGAGAAGGACCAGTACAAGCTGGGACAGCTGGGGCCACAGGACGAAATCTGCCGTAGCAAAGCCGGTAGTAGAGATAATGGAGGCCACCTGGAACAAGGCATAGCGCAGACTCTCCAGTGCGTTCTGGTACATGGGGAGCAGGTCCAGAGTGATCACCACGGTAGCCGCTGCCACCACCCCCAGGAAGAAGCGCAGCTCGTCGCTCTTCAGCGCCTCCTTCAGTCGGCGGTGGAGCACCAGAAAATACACACTGAAATTGATGGAGAACAGCAGCGCAAATACCGCGATGATCATCTCGATCACCGGGCTGCCGTATGCCCCCACGCTGGCATTCCGGTTGGAGAAGCCGCCGGTCCCCGCAGTGGAAAAGGCGTGGATGAACGCGTCGTACAGGGGCATCCCCGCCAGCTTCAGCAGGACCACCTCCACGGAGGTCATGGCGAAATAGATCGTATACAGGATCTTGGAGGTCTGGGACTGTTTGGGGACCAATTTGGAAAAAACCGGTCCCGGACTCTCCGCCTGGGTCAGGTAGTGGGAGGGCACCCCCAGCGAGGGGAGGATGGCGGTGGCCAGCACCAACACGCCCATGCCGCCCAGCCAGTGGGTGAAGGAGCGCCAGAACAGGATCCCCCGGGGCAGTGCCTCGATGTCCACCAGGATGGTGGCTCCCGTGGTGGTAAAGCCGGAGCAGGTCTCAAAAATACAGTCCACGAAGGACTCAAAATATCCAGAGAAGTAGAAGGGCAGTCCACCCACAACACCGGTGACCAGCCAAATCAGCCCCACAGAGACAAAGCCCTCCCGGAGAAAAAAATGCTTCTCCGTACGCATAGAGGCCAGGGGCAGACTGATGGCCAGGATGATTGCGATGCTCAGAAGAAAGGGCACAGGGCTCTCCCGGTACAGCAGAGCCACCCCCATGGGGAGCAGCAGAGCAAAGGATTCCGCCGCCATCACCCTGCCTAAAAGCCTCAGGACCAGTTTAATGTTCATTGTTTCCTCCTGAGACGGTATAACCTCCCTCATCCTCATAGATGTCGTTCAGATCCAAGATCCGCAGATCCCGGGAGATCAGAATGACGGAGTCCCCCTCCTGGATGCTGGAGGAGCCCTCTGGGATGATGATGTCCCCTCCCCGAGCCAGCACGGCAATCAGGATCCCCTTCCGCAGATGGAGGTCCTTCAGGGGGACCCCCAGGTGACGGGTATTGGCGCTGGCTGTAAACTCCATGGCCTCGGCGGAACCATCGGCGATGCGGTACAGGGTGTTCATTACACTGCCCTGGGAATTTTGCATCCCGCGGACCACCTGGAGGATCTGGGCTGCGGTGATCTGCTTGGGGGAGATCACGCTGTCCAGCCCGATGGTCTGGGCAATACCGGCATAGTTCTGCCGGTTGGACTTGGTAACCACCTTCTGCACCCCCTTCTGCATGGCGTACAGAGAGAGGATCAGGTTGTCCTCGTCCCGGTCAGTGAGGGCCACAAAGGCGTCCGCCGCCGCCAGCCGCTCCGACTCCAGCAGTTCCTGGTCGGTGCCATCCCCGCAGATCACTGTGGTATGGGGGAGTTTTTCGCTGATCAAGCGGCAGCGCTCCTCCTGGATCTCCACAAGCTTGACCCGCATCTTCATCTTTTCCAGCACCGCCAGCAGATACAGCGAAATTTTCCCACCGCCCACGATAAAGACACTCTTTACCTTAGGGCTGTACCTGCCCAGCAGGCGGAAAAACTGGTCCAGGCTGGAGGGCCGTCCGATGATATAAAGTCGATCTCCTGCCTGGGGCACAAAGGAGCCGTTGGGGATAACCACCTCACCTCCCGGCCGCTCCACGGCGCAGAACAGCAGCGAAAGCTGCTTGACCTGGTCCGACAGGGCGTGGAGAGGTCGGTTGACCAGAAAGTCATCCTCCAAAAGGCGGAATCCGATCAGTTCCACCCGGCCGCGGCAGAAGGTCTCGATGTTGGCAGCGGGCGGGAAACGGAGCAGCCGGGAGATCTCCACCGCCGTGGCGTTTTCCGGGTTGATGACCATATCGATGCCCATGTTCCGCTTCAAGTCGCTCAACCCGGTGTTATACTCCGGGTTGCGGATGCGGGCAATGGTATACTTGGCCCCCAGGTGCTTGGCGGTCAGGCAGCACACCATATTGATCTCGTCCGAGTTTGTGGCGGCCACCAGCAGATCAGCCTCCGGGACCCCCGCCTCGATCAGGGTAGCGGCGGAGATCCCGTTCCCCTTCACGCTCATAATATCCAGGGCATCGGCGGCGCGGCGGAGGGTGTCCTCCCGCATATCCACGATGACGACATCGTACTTTTCCCGGACCAGCTGTTCGGCCAGGGAAAAACCGACCTTGCCATTTCCTACGATCACGATTTTCAAGGCAAGCGACCTCTCTTCTTTCTCTTATCCTCTGCCGGGCCGTCCGCCCGGTCAGATGGTCCACTGGCTGTGGATCAGACCCACCAGCCGCCATTGTCCCTCCAGAGGGACGAACACCAGCTTGAGAGAGCACCAGTCCAATCCCCCAAAGTCCGGATCCAACTCCGGATAGCACAGGTCCACGAACCGGCAGCCTGGATAGGCCTGGGCCACATTCTCCAGGGCGTTGCCGCTGAGCACCACCTGGTCCACCCCCACCTCTGGGGCCTGGGTATAATCCACAGCAAAGATATACTGCTGCATAAACTCTTCCATAGTCAGAAGGATGGGATCGCCCCGCCCGTCCTCATAGCCCCACAGATACTGCCTGGAGTTCTTGGTCAGTCCCCGGATCTCATCGGCAGTAAAATTCCGGTCAGCCTCCAGATCCACTGTGGAGCTGGCGGTGAAGGTGAGCCCTCGTTCCGGGTGGACCAGATTCCCCAGAGCCCCATAGTCCTCCGCCTTCAGGGCCTCCGCCGCACGGGCCGCGGCCCGCAGCAGGCCGCTGGTGGAGGCCTCCCGCGCGGGTGCAGACTCCTCCCCCGACCGGGCAGCGGCAGTCATCGGGGCTGCACCCAGTTCGGGCGACATGGTATGAATGGGAAACAGGCACAGCAGCCCCAGAACAAAGCCAAACAGAAACAGGGGAAACACGGCACGGCGCACGGCAGAGATCCCTCCCTATCCACTGAGTTCGGGCCGGGAGGCCCGTTTTTCCCCGCAGCCGGACCGCCACAGGGGATCAAATACGCCCTTGGGCGCACGACTCCAATTATACTGGCTATTATAGTGGGGGGGCGGCAAAAAAGCAAGAGGCGGCAGGCACATCCACGCTTTTTTCCAGTTCCTGTCCGGTTGATATTTCCCCGCCAGGGTGGTATCCTCCTGTCAGACCGTCCCGCCTGCCGGAACGGTATCACATCAATGGGGGCTTTTCCATGTTCCAACTGTCCGATCTGCTGTTCGACCAGATCTGCACCGCCGTCCGGGAGGCCGACAGCCTGCCTGGCTGAGTTCAAACCGCAGACACGGCGGGAGGCCCAATGGGCCCCCCGCCGCATCTGCTCCTATGCCTTGAACTGGTTCTGCTTCGGATCGTAGCAAAAGCCGGCCGACTCCAGGCGGGCCGTCAGTTCCTCCGGCTCCGCCCCCTCCTGGGCGCACAGTTCTTCCAGCCCGCCGCAGCCGTCCCGCAGCTTCATATTCACATAGCTCAGCAGGATCACAGGGTCCTTGGGCAGCATCTCCTCACCCTCCTCTGGTCAAAGTCCCAGGCCGTAGACCCGGTTCGCATTTTCAAAGAACACCGCCTCCCAGTGCCGCTCCGGCACCAGGCGCTGAATGAAGCCGATGTACTCCCCCAGATTGACGATGGGCCAGTCCGTCCCATACAGGATCCGGTCCCAGGCGCAGGTGCAGGCCAGCCAGCTTTTCAGCAGCCCGGCGTAGCCCGCCTGCTCCTCAAAATAGCGGTCCAACTCCACCCGGCCCTCCAGCAGACCGGACAGATCGGTGCAGACGTTGGGATTCTTCTCCAGGACAGCGGCCGCCTCCTGGAGGAAGGGGTTCCCGAAGTGGCACATGACGAACCGGGTGCGGGGGTGGTCCGCCGCCGCCTCGTCCAGGGCCAGGGGATGGCTGTACTTCAGATGGGCCCGGGCATAGGCCGTCAGGCCGGTGTGGACGGCCACAGGCTTGTCATAGCGCTCCGCAAGGCGGTAGATGGGGTCGTACACCGGGTCGGTCAGCCACAGGCGGTTGTACCCCGGATACAGCTTCACCCCGCAGCAGGAGGGCCGCTTCAGGTGCTCCTCCACCTGGTCGGGCAGATCCTCCGGGATGGAACGCCCCCGGTCCAGCACCAGGCTGTCCAGGCCCACGCAGTAGTGGAACAGATCCTCCGGATAGCAGTGCCGCCCCATCTCCAGTGTGCGGTTGCCCATGACCACCCCGTGGACCATCCCTAACTCCCCATAGACCTGCCTCAGATGCTCTGTGGAGTTTTGGTGTCCCACCGCCTCCGCCATGGCGTCGGTGCAGGGCTCCGGCGGGAAGAGGTGCAGGTGGGCGTCAATGATCTTCACCGGATGCCTCCTCCTGCCCCGCAGGACCCTCGCGCAGGGCCTCTCCGGGGACGTCATAGTAGAAGGTCAGCTTCTCCCGCCCCTGGAACAGGGCCGAGCCGTCCGCATTCCCCTCCAGGGCCAGCAGCCCAGGCAGCAGGAAAGGGGCGAACACGGTGGGCTGCCCCTCCTGTACGCCGCAGCGGGCCCGCCCCAGGGTTCGGCCGCTGAGGATGTACCCCTGCAAAAAGCCGGTGAGCAGTTCCCCGTTGAAGCCGGCGTGGTCACAGGGCAGGAAGCACCGGCTGGCCCCGGACCGGGCCGCCCGGGCCCCCGCCGCCACTGAGGCGCTGAGGGGACGGTTTTCCGGCACCACCACCTTATTGAAGCCGAACTCCCGGATTGGGGCGTCCAGCATCTCCTTCGCGGTCACCACCAGCACCCGCAGGCCCATCATGGCGTCCGCCGCCTGGCGGGCTGCCTCAAAGGCACGGCGGTACAGGGGTGCGCCGCCCGCCGCCCCCAGCAGCCGCTCCTCTCCAAACCGGCAGGCAGGGCCCGCCGCCAATAAAATCAGATCGATCATATTCTCTGCCTTTCTCAGAATACTCCCTTTAGGTTCCGCCGGAACGTGCCCCGGCGTGTGTCCATGCTGCTTACCCCAGTAGAACGGCAGCCGGAACATCTTGAGTCCATTATACTGTATGATCCAAGAAAAAACCAGAGGGTCTGTCTCCCTCCCCCTCTGTCTATTTTTACCAAAATGTCCTCGGGCGGCCCAAATTGACCGCCCGAGGACATTTTACAGTCACAAAACCACAGGTACTTCTGTCCGGATCATACCACCTGGAACTGCAGCTCCGCCCCCGCCGCACAGGCGGCGACGTTCTGGGCGCAAATCAGGCTCACCGCACCGATGGCCTCCTTGGAGTACATCCCGATGTGCGGTGTGATGATCACATTGTCCAGGGTCCGCAGAGGATTTTCCGCCGCCATAGGCTCCACCTCGGACACATCCATGGCCGCACCGGCAATATGTCCGGAGACCAGGGCCTCATACAGATCCTTCTCATTCACGATCCCGCCCCGGGCCGCATTGATCACATAGGCGCCCAGCTTCATACTGGCCAGCTGGGGCGCAGAGATCATATTCCGGGTCTCCTCGTTCAAAGGAAGGTGCAGGGAGAGAAAGTCGCAGCCGCTGACTACCTCTTCCTCGCTGCACAGGGTGACATAGCTCCGGAACTCCTCCGGCAGTTCTTTCACATAGGGATCGTAGGCCAGCACTTTCATCCCGAAGCCGTTGGCACGGCGGGCCACATTCTTGGCGATGGCCCCAAAGCCCATCAGGCCCAGGGTCTTTCCGCAGACATCCACGCCGATGGCGGTCTGCCACCGGCCCTCGTGGACCCAGCGGTTGGTGCTGACGATATTCCGGGCCACCGCCAGCATCAGGCCAAAGGTCAGATCAGCCACCGCGTTGGAGTTCGTCCCAGGGACATTGCACACGGCGATCCCTAATTCCTTGGCCTTCTCCAGATGGATATTATCCAGTCCCGCTCCATGCTTGCAGATGATTTTCAGCCTGGGGCAGCGCTCCATGACCTCCTCCGGAAACTCATGCGCACCAATGATGAGGGCATCGTACTCAGGGATCATGGCCTCAAACTCCGCTTGATCGAAGTCCTTGCCCTTCATCGTGACTTCAAACCCAGCCCCAGTGAGGATATCCAGCGGCTCACTGCTGATCTTGCCAAAGGACCGGGATGTGATCAAAACTTTCTTATGCTCAGGGCTTCGAACTGCTCCGCCAGGCCAGCCAGCACTACCACTGGGACCTGGATCTGGGCGGCATCGCCCTGCTCTTCCGCGGAGGCTGCATCATCCGTGCCGAATTCCTGGACCGTCTGGCCCAAGCCTACCGCTCCTGTCCCACACTGGAGAATCTGCTGCTCTCTGCCGATTTTTCCGCCACCCTGGCACAGTATCAGTCTGACTGGCGTGACGTTGTATCCACTGCCGCCCAGTGCGGCGTGGCAGTCCCCGCCTTTTCCGCCAGTCTGAGCTACTACGACGGGCTGTGTGATTCTGCCGGTCCCCTGAACCTTCTGCAAGCCCAGCGCGACTGCTTCGGCGCCCACACCTTCCGCCGGATCGACCGGGATGGAGTGTTCCATCACAACTGGTAAGTGTCCCTTGCATTTCGGACGGATACCACCTATAATAGATTCAGGTTAAAAATCCTATACCGACCTACCGGACCGCGCTCAAATGGTTCACCCATTTCCTTCTTACCCACCTTTCTTCGTGTGGGGACTAAGGCACCTCCCGGCCCAGGCGGTCAACGCGGAGTCAGCCACTTTAACAGGGGGAAATCGTTCATGAACACTGGTACGCATCTCGTCTCCAGCGACACACTGGTAGATGTGGCTTATCACAACATCCGAAAAGACATCATCGAGGAATATCTGCCCGCCGGCCAAAAGATCAACCTGAGTGATCTCTGCGCCCGCTACGGCGTCAGTCCCACACCCATCAAGCAGGCCCTCAACCGTCTGATGGCGGAGGGCCTGGTGGAGAACATCCCCCGTAAGGGCTGCCGGGTACGACCCTTCAACTGGTCCGAACTGGATGAGATATTCGAGCTTCGCCTGATGATGGAGGTCAACTTCGCCCCACAGGCCACCGTGTCGGTCCAAAGCACCCCTCAGCTTCAGAGTCGTTTTGAGGACAATCTTCAAAAAAATATGGAGCTGGTTCAACGCTATGACACCGCAGAGGAGTATTTTGAGACATACGAAATCGACCAACAGTTTCACGAACTCATTATTCTCGCCAGTGGAAACCGCACCGCTCTTCGGGTCTATAAAAATCTGAACTCCCACTCCTATGCAACCTACCTGTTCGGAAAGCAGCCTCGGATCCAAACCATCAATGGTATCTTAGAGCACCGTGCGATCTATGAGTCCATGAAGGCAGGCAATGTGGATCAGGTCTGCCACCTGCTCCACTCTCACCTGGAAAATGCCCGAAAGAAGATCAGTCTCTCTTTGAAACTCCAGCAAAACAATCACCAGGCTTGATCCTATTATGATAAAAACACCGCGCCGCAGGAAAGTCTCCCTGCGGCGCGGTATTTTTTCTATTAAATTCAGCCTATACGGTTCGGGAAATCCGTCTCACACTGCACAGGAAAGGAAATGCTTTTCTCCTCCCCGCCCCGGCGCACTGTCAGGGTGGCAGTCTCCCCCGGGACCAGGGTGTTTTTCACCTGGCGCAGCTCCTGGATGGTAGGCAGAGGTGTCCCATTGAGGGCCAGGAGCACATCGTCCACCTGCAATCCGGCGCGGCCGGCGCTGCTGTTCTCCTCCAGGGCGGCTACCCGAAGGCTGCCGCCGCTGAAATCCACCGTGAAACCCATGGCGGGCTGTCCAGCAATGAGCCAGTCCGCCACTTCCTTTACCTTCTGCATCGGGATGGCAAAGCCCAGTCCCTCCACCGTGCTGTCCTGGGCCATCACCTTCAAGGTCGTGATACCCACCACCTGCCCCCTGTCATTGATGAGAGCCCCGCCGGAATTTCCAAAGTTGATGGGTGCGCTGGTCTGGATGACCTGGAGCTCCACGCCGTCCACGGGCACCGTGCGGTTGAGGGCAGAAATAATTCCCTGTGTAATAGAAGTGCGGTAGCCCAGGGGGTCCCCAATGGCCACCACCATCTCGCCGCAGCGCAGCCGGTCCGAGTCGCCGAACTCCGCCGGGGTCAGACCGCTGGCCTCCACCTTCAGCACCGCCAGATCCTCCCCGGCGTCCGCTCCCACCAGGCGGGCTTCCAGCACCCGCTCATCGGACAAAAGCACCGACATCCGCAGGCTGTCCGCCACCACATGGGCATTGGTGAGGATATACCCGTCTCGGCTCATCACCACACCGGTCCCCGTGCTGTACTCCTCCTCCCCGTCGGCCTGGATAGAGACGACAGAGGGGACGCACTTTTCATAGATCTCCACTGCATCCATGGTCTCTCCCTCCCGCTGGGAGATCTGGACCTGAACGCCGGTCCCAGTCTCTGCCCGCTCCAGAGCGGCAAAGGGATCCCGCTCCTCCTGCTTGGACAAATA
>OMGQ01001794.1_pt1 | contig 11071 bp, 10 predicted proteins | sample 1646071 | NCBI WGS metagenome assembly OMGQ01 (sample SAMN05578585, study PRJEB25193) | human gut metagenome | biome: Human Microbiome; feature: human-associated habitat; material: feces | host: Homo sapiens | place: USA:Birmingham | reverse complement strand
GAATGCCGAGGGGACGTTTCTTTTTCTTGCCTGGCTTTTCGATAAATACCCTGCGGAGCGGTTTTGCCTTATAACCTTTATCTGTCAAGATCAGAACATTGCGCATTTTGACAGCAGGAGTATTCCATAGCTCCTTGTCAATGCCTGGAGTGTGTTTCCCTTTGTTGGTGGTTACTTTTCTTACCGCCAACGCCTTTGCGTAGTACGAATGCGATAAAAGATATTGGAGTCGCTTCACTGTGTTCCATTTCTTTTCCTGAGTCGCCTTGGCAATCCTAGCTTGTAGCCTACTAACCTCGGCCTCGGCCTTTTTCCAATCGATGGATTTCCACTGGTGTTCCAGCTGTACCGTGTCCGGCAATCTCTCAGGGCTGTTGCGCCCCGTCGTTGAACAATTACCGTTCATAGGTTTACCTCCTTTTCTTGCCATGAAATACCATGGGATAAGTCAGCGCCCTTTCAGGCTGGGGCAAAGTTTGAACCCCTATCCACCCCATTACAGGGCAGCATTCGCTTTTTATCCCGTTCCTCTACCCTCTGCGTCATTTCTTCCCCTTACGGGGTTGATACCTCCGCATTTCTGCGAAGGAACGCATAGGGCTTACCACGTTCCACATAACAAATAATTCTGTGTGCTTTAGGAGCCATCTATGAGCCGGGAGGACTATGTCCATTTGCCGAGGGTACAAGACAATTCCCTCAGCCGCCTCCGTACCTTTTGGTGTAGGCGTAACAGCCTTATTTCGCCTATTCAACGTAACGACCCTTACGATGATTCACTTACATTCTCCATGACACACTTATCCTGGCAGTACGGCTGAATCAGGCTTTCAGCTTTCCCACGTTGTCCCGTGAGTTTCCAACCCAAGCGTTACCACTTACGCAGGTCACGGTAGGATTACCCCAAATGGATAGGGCAGCTATGACAGCAATTCGTTATGCGACCTCGTGTCGCAGATCCTGCGCATTGTCCAGGATAATGGAACAGCCCTCTTTCCCGTAGTTCCGTTCCAGCTGTCCGTAGGACTGGATGATCCCCACGATGCTCAGCCGCCTCGAACGCGCCGCGCTGAACATCAGCTCCAGCGACTCTATCTTCGGAAGCGATCCCAGCTCATCCAGAAAAAACATCACCCTGTTTTTCAACGCGCCGCCCTGTCCGTCCGCCACCACAAGGATCTCCCGGTACATCTGCTGCACCAGCAGGCTCACCATGAAATATTTGCTGCTGTCTTCCTCCGGCAGCACCACGAACACAGCGGACTTTTCACGGCAGAATTTCTCCGCGTCAATTTTAGTTGAAAAGCACAGCATCTGCTCAAGCTCTGAATCCAGAAACGCGTTCAGGCTCGCCATTGCCGTGGAAAGAACGGACGCCATCGCCTGCTCTCCTGCAGTGAGCGCCGCCCCCGCAAACCACCTCGCCTTGTGTTCGGGCGGCAGGAGGCTCAAAAGCATCTGCAGCTGATTCTTTCCTTTCTGGCCGGACGGAGACAGGAGATCCTGTATCAGCTTGAACACTGAAACGATGTGCCTTGTCTCCGGCGGACAGAATTCCGCGACCAGCAGGATCACGGAGGTGATGAGGCCTTCGGCCGCGTCATAGAAATAGGAGTTCTGTCCATGCTCTGTACCGCTGCTGGATGTGACGACCGTTTTCGCAATGATCTTCGCATACTTCTCCGCCCGCGCCCTGCTTGCCAGATCGTCCGGGTGCGCCATATATGCGTCCATGTACTTGTTGACGAGATCCAACAGGTTGTTGCCGTCGCTGCACGCCGGATTGCGCAAGTCTAAAACCGAAACATCATACCCATATATGTCTTTGGCGATGCCCGCGTAATTTCGCGCGAGGTCGCCCTTTGTATCCGATGTGAGGAAACTCATCCCCGCCGCACAGCAATACTCCAGATTCGGATACAGGAAGTACGCGGTTTTTCCCGCGCCGCTCCCCGCCACCATCATTGCATGGATATCGTCGCCGTCCACAAGCGCCGTCACACGTTTGCCGCGCATTTCACAGCCCACCACCAGCCCCTGTACCTTTGGAAGATGCTTTCCCCGTCTCCACGCCCGCGGCCGGAACCGCACCCGGTGGAACGTGCGCCGTATTTCCCCCTTACCGGCAAACCGTGCCGTCCCGTGCTGCCCGTCTCCCACCGTCCTTCCCTTGATGCCGTCCAGGCTGAAACCCGCGCCGTTCGTAACGGCCGCCATCAGCAGCAGGACGCCGACGCACAGCAGCAAAAGCACCGCCGTTTCCTGTCCTAACAAAATCCCATCCTCATCTCTTCCTCTTCTGCCTGTGTATTTTCCCGTCCGGACATTTCAAGCATGCAGGAAACGTCCGCCGCCATCGCCGCAGCAGCGGTGTGCAGCCAGCCATCCGCCAGTTCCGCCTGCTGTCCCGCTGTCCGGGCCGGCATGCTCTCCTCCGCCGCCCGCATTTTCTGTATCTGTCCGCCCAGCGACCGCAGGCGTGCATCCTGCGTGATATGGTCCTTATGCGGCCGGTACAATTCCGCTGCCCTGTCTGCAAGCCGGTCAAGCCCGGCCGTCTCTCCGCCTGTACAAAGCAAGTGCCGGGCACGCAGCAGCGCGCCCGCCGCCAGCTTCTGCAGGAAGCTGTTTTGGAGCTCATCCGCCTGTGCCGAACAGGCCGCTTGAAATGTCCCCTCCAGATACCGCCCGTCCACGAAACGCGGCGCATGCACTGCCCGCGCCAAGACCGCATCCTTTACCTGTTCCAGCATCTGCAGTTTCGGGTGCGGCTGTGCACACACTGCATCCATCCCCCCGCGCGCTTTCAATTCCTCGTTCCAATCCTTCCATGCCGGAAGCTGTACAGAAACATCCGTGTATCCTTTTTCCCGCAGCAGACCAGTCAAACGCATCAGGCCCTCGATCCCACCGGCGTCATTGTCCAGCGCGAGTACGACGCCGCGCACCTCCGGATACTCTTCCAGCGTGCGGAACAGGGCAGTTTCCGCCGTACCGTTCAATGCCAGATAGTTGCCCTGCCGCCAATCCTTTGGATAAAGGGAGACATATGACATGAGGTCGACTGCCGCCTCAAACACATACAGCGGTCCGCTGCCGCCCATATGGCGGAATCCATACGCTTTGTCGCTGCCCGGCGCATCATACCGGAACGCGCGCTGCCGCATCCCCTTGATGTGCGCCTGCCGCGGCGCGCCGTCCCGGTCCATCCCTACCAACACCAGATTGCATTGTGCCTTTCCCTGCCGTACACCTTCCGCCCTGCTCTGGTACACCTGACCGGTCTCGATAAAGTATCTGGCCACGTCCGCGGACACCTTCCGGATATCTGTCAAATATCGCCGCACCTGTTCTTCCGAACTGTCCTTCGGCGGAAGCCGCAGCTGCTTTTGTTCCTGCCGCTCACATTGCACAGACCCGGCCGCAGGAACAGCGGACTGTTCCAGCAGGAACCGCACCGCCTCCTTGAAATCCATATGAAAAAAATGGCGTACAAATGAGATGGCGTCCCCGCCCTCTCCCCGGTAATGGCTGTACCACATATTGCCGCGGATACTCACCGATTCCTCCCCCGGTATACGCCAATGCATTTCTCCCCCGCTGCGGGAAAGCGGAAAACCACGCATTGCAAGCAGCGGCGCGATCTCCATGTTCCGCGCCGCCGCCACTTCTTCTTTTGAAAAGATCTTTTTGTTTTCTGTGATAGCTCTTTCCTCCCTGCTGTATCCGTATTTCTTCTATTGGTATCTTCATACCGCATGTGTCACAGTGACACATGCCATATTCCAGCCAAATATCCCACCTGGCCCCTGGCGGGCTGGTTTTCTTTTTTGCCTGCGTCACATCTGCGGTTCAAAATCGTTTTCCGCATGGCCAAGCGCGCGCTGTTTCTGTTCCAGCTCCCGCCTGCGCTTTCTGTCCAGATACATACAGCGCGGACGGATGCGCGGCACAGACGTTTCAAACATACGGCACAAACTTTCGATCACACCCAGCGCAGCGTCCATTGGGCCGAGCCTGTGCCACTGCGCACGCCGCTGCAGCAAACGCTGTGCGAATTCATTTCCGTCCTGTGCCGCGCTTCGCAGCAACTCCTCCGCTTTCGCCCAATCCCTGGGAACGCCATTTCCCCGGATGTACAGCTTTCCCAACTGGTATTTTGCCCAGGGCGCCGCGGACCTGTGCACAGATACGTCAGACGCCTGCGCCGCTTCGGCAAAAAGCCGTGCCGCGGATCCTGCATCCACGGCACGGCCTTTCCCGCTCAGAAAACATTTCGCAAGCCTGTATTTGGCAAACCCGTTTCCATGCTCCGCAGCACGTTCAAACCAGTCCGCGGCTGCCGCTTCGTCGAAGAACGGCGACGTCTCATCCGCGTGCAGCTTTCCGAGCGCGTATTCCGCAAAATGATTTTCCTGCTTTGCAGCCCGTTCAAAAAACATTTTTGCGCCGGCGTCATCCCGCGGCAAAAAGTATCCCTCCCGGTACAGCTTACCGGCCTGGTATTGCGCATATGCATCCCCGCGCTCCGCCGCGGCGAGTAGCGTCCGGATCGCCGCCTGCACGTCTTCATCCGGATATTCTTCTTCACGGGCGGCGTCCAGCAGCCGCTTTGCACCGTACACCGCATGCTGTGCGCCGCGGTCCTGTGGATCCTGTACCGCGTCAAACTCCTGTTCCGGCTCCGGCGCGGGACAGCCTTCTTTTGCAATGCGCAGCACGATATTTTTCAGATGCCGAAACTCCTTTTGTGTGTGCAGCGGCGGGGCCTGTTCCGGCAGGCTGTCCCGGTATGTGGACAGCACTGTTTTGCGAAGCTCCCACCACGCGCTGTATGCAGCCTTCACCTGCGGCTGCTTTTCCAATTCGCTGATAATACTGTCCACAATGGATTTTACCGGCCAAGGGAGATACCCATACCGGAGTCTCCCCTTTCTGTCCCGCACTTCTTCCGACAGCCGTTCCAGCAGGGATTCCAAAACCGGCATCTCTGCAGGCACATCCCGCATCCCGGCCACCGCCTCTTTCAGACGTGCGCTGAACAGGTCCCGCAGTTCGTCCCGGCTCTGTGACTGGCGGATATATATTGCGTCCAGTTCATCCCGGAATATCTGCCGTGCGAGGAGGGAGCGGAGCTGCACCACCCCCTCCTTTGTGAGCGCCGGCTTTTGCACACTGTCCGCATAACAGACCAGATGCACATGGGGATGGTGCGCTTCGTTGTGGAAGGCTCCGCACCAATGGAACGACCCGACCGGCACATTGAACCGCGCGGCGATCTCCGCCGCATTGGCACGGAGCAGCGCGCGCCATGCGTCCGCTTTATCGTATGACAGGCGGGCGGCGTCTTCACGCCGCAGGGAAAGGATACATGTCCAAATGTTCCCGTCGTGCTCTGAAACCGCACGCGCGGCAGCGTTCAGATCCGGCGCATCTTCCTCCTGTGTGAACAGGCCGTGTGCGCCGCTGCGCTGGACGCGCGGACGCTGCGCGATGTACGAAACATAGTTGGAGCGCGCGTCAAACAGTTCCAGATGTTCCTCCAAGGTCCGCGTGATGAATTCCGACGCGTTGCGGACAGTCGGCCGGCGCGCATAGTCCTCATACTCAAAGCTCCGGCGCGCATCCGGAAAATCCCGCAGCAGTTTTTCCACAAGGACGCGCTGCGCCTGCGCAGCCGGCCGCGCTCCGTTCTCTTCCACATATTTCTCCACGCCCTCCCGCGTGGCAATGTACCGTATGTATGCCTGTGCGTGCCGCGCGGCGTCCGGCTTCAGATAGCGCCATTTTGTGACGAGCTTTGCCATCCGGTATCACCGCCGAACATCTGCGCCTGCACGGATTCGATCTGCGCGCCTTTGCGGCTGACCGCAACTTCCGCGCGCGCTTTCCTGCGCAGCTCCGCATATACCTCATCCGGTATGTCAAAGTGCGAGACAAGGATGCGCTGCAAAATGTTGAGTTCCACCGCCAGCGCGTACAATACCGACACGGTCGCCTTGTCAGACCGCTCCTGCCGCGCGCTGATGATGGACAGCAGTGTTTTTGAGAGATAGTCCTCTGTTTCTCTTGCTTTGATATATCCCAGGTAAAAGCGTGCAGCATTTGTCATAAAGGAATTGAATGTACTGCTCGCTGCATTTCCCAGGTTATCCAATATGTCCCGGTATACATCCTGCGGCAAACGGATCGTGATCCTTTTCCGTGTATCTATCTTTCCGCCCCCTTTTTCGCAAAACAAAAGATGCAGATGCCTCTCAGCACCTGCATCCTCATTTTTTCTTCTCACAACAGTCGTTTGTAATCCCGCGCGCCATAGAAAAAGCGCATGACGACCACTTCTTTTGTTTGCTCATTCAAAAGATATGCTCCGACATAGTTTTCAACGATTAATTTTCGGTATCCTTTTTTCCGCAGGCTTTCATCATCTGCACGCGGGAAACTGAACGGATGGTTTTGAAGCTGTTCAAAGCTTTTTTCAAACGCTGTCATCAACCTGTCAGCTGCTTGCGGCGCGTCCAGACAAATCGAAATGTACTGATAGATTTCTTCCAGATCCGTACGGGCAAGCGGTGTGATCTTTAATTTCCATTCACTTTCCATACTTGCCGCGCAGCTCCTTCAGTACTTCCATACCGTCCAGCAGCTCTGCTCCATCAGCAACTTCTGCCTCAGCAGCAGCCAGCTTGCGGTACATTTCATTCTGCGCCATGATTCGTTCATATACCGCATCATTCATCAGCACAAGATCATTGCGTCCGTTCTTCGTAATGAAGATCGGTTCATTGAGCGTTTTTGCAAAATGCGAGATCTCCGTTGTATTTTGCAGTTCACGGATCGGCCTGATCACCGGCATGTTTACCGCCTCCCTTTGTATATATATTGTATTACTATTTTGTTGCGCGGTCAATTCCTTATACTCCATATCCGCTATATTTGTTTTGATGTCAGCCAAAACCGGCTTATTTCCCTGTGCACAGGCAATTTTCTAATATTTTGATGTCAGGCAAACCGGGAATTTGCTGTTTTGACGCCACCTCGGAACGCCGTTCAGCCCGCACTGCGGGCTGATGTATCTGGCGGACATCAAATTTTGATGTCCGCCTTTCTCCTGCTATACTTTTCGACCCTGCTATACTTTTCGACCCTGCGGTTCTGCCTGAAAGCCGTCCGTTCCGAGCCCTCGGAAATTCGCCCGAAACGGTTCGGAACAGGGCTGACGGCTGTTTATTCCATCCTGCCGCACAAATCGGTACACAGGGGCGGACACGGTGGTTACATCTGCATACTGGGAGCTTCGGACATTTCTTCATCCATTTCTTTTTCTGAAAGCGCATTTTCATCCTCCGATTCCTGATACGAATGCATGGCGTCATCCATAACAGCGAATATCTCTGATTCTGCGGCAAGTTCATTGCGGACATTCCGCCATCTCATATCGGGAGAAACCGGGCAGCAGTATTTCCATTCCTGTTCGGAAGTGAAAATATATATAAATTCTATCCCCTCATCGCTTTCCTCCATATCCTCCAGCGTCATTTCTTTTGCAGGCCACTTGTATTCGCCGCAGTCCCTGCCGAACGCAAGCGTAACATCCTGCTGATAATCCTTGCCGTACCAGTCGTGCGGCAGCGACGGATCGGGTTCTATTTTTTCGCCGAGAAAACAAATGTCGCCGAGCGCTAAAAGCGCATCCACTTTTTCCGGTCCGCCATGCGGCTCACCTCCCTTTTCACACGCGCCCGCCGGGCAGGCCGCGCGCCGATTTATACCGCCCGCCTCAAAGCATCCATTGGATCCCGGGCAGGCTGCGCCTCAATCGTTGCCCTTCTGCGCCGTCATCGCCGGGTCCTCTGCTTTTGGGGAGGGCGACGGCTCGGGCAGGTTCGCCTGCACGTCCCCCTTGCCGTCAAACGACGTGATGACAAAAACATCCGACACCGTTTTTACATCGACGTACGGCGTGACGATCGCGTAAAACGACGAATCGGCGTTGCTGCGCTCCACGCTGTCCACGCGGCCGATCAGAAGGTCGCTCGGGAACATGCCGCCCGCGCCGGAGGTCGTGACGATCGCGCCGGGCTGAACCTGCGTGCCGCGCGTCAGGTAATTCAGCCGCACCTTGCCGCTGCTCGCAAACTGGATGTCGCTCGAGATCACGCCGTTTTCGCCGGTCTCCTTCGCGACGGCGCCGATCTGCGTCTCCTCCGAAAGGATCGACCGCACGCGGCTCGAGGTCGCGCTGACCTCCTCGACGACGCCGACGACGCCCATCTCCGTGATGACCGCATCGCCGGCGGAAATGCCGGAAAGCGAGCCGCGGTTGATCGTGAAATCGTAGAATACGTCGCCCGGGTCTCGCCCGACGACGCTCGCCGCCGTCAGCCCGAGGTCGGGCATTGCGTCCTTGACCGAGAGGATGTTTTCATAGGAGGCGTTTTCCGCCTTGACCTCGTAGTAATCGACGAGCTGCTCGCGCAGCACGCGGTTTTCCTCGAGAAGCTCCGTATAAAGCGCTTGAAGCTCCTCCTTCGACATGCCGTCGAGATTGACGAACTCCTTCGCGCCCTCCGTCATATTCGTGCCCGCCGTGAGCAGCGGCGCGGCCACCGTGCCGAAAAGGCTCGAGAAAACCGAGCTGCCCGCGCTCAGGCTGTAGATCAAAACGCCGAGCAGTACGACTGCCGCAACCATCAGGATCTTAAACGTGCGGGTTGAAAACTTTTCCATGCGTATCCCCATGCCCCGGCAGCACCGAGGCCGTCCTTCCTAAAAAAATCAGGCTTCCTCCGCCCGGCGCGCGTTCGCGGGGATATACGCCCCGCCCTCAAGCGTTTTCCCCGCGCCCTGCGCAACGCAGTCCATCGGGTGCTCCGCGATATGCACCGGCAGGCCGGTCGCCTCGTGCAGAAAGCGGTCTAACCCGCGCAGCAGCGCGCCGCCGCCCGTCAGCACGATGCCCGTCTCGAGCAGGTCTGCCGCAAGCTCCGGCGGCGTGCGCTCCAAAACGCTGTGCACCGCCTCAAACACCGTTTTGAGCGGCAGCATCAGCGCCTCGCGCACGTCCTCCGCCGTTACGGTGATGTCCCGCGGCTGGCCGTCCGCCGCGCTCGCCGCGCGCAGGCTCATCGAGACGCTGCGCAGCTTTTCAAGCGGGTACGCCGAGCCGATGCGCAGCTTGATCTGCTCCGCCGTGCGCTCGCCGACCACGACGCCGTACTTTTTTCTCAGGTGCGCGGCGATCGCTTCGTCGAACTTATCGCCCGCCACGCGCACCGATTCGGACACAACCGGGTCGCCGTAGGAGATGACGGCCACCTCGCTGGTGCCGCCGCCGATGTCCACCACCATGCAGCCGGTGGGCTCCCCTACGGGCAGGCCCGCGCCAATGGCGGCGGCCATGGGTTCCTCAATCAAGTCCACGTTGTTGGAGCCGGCCTGGCGGGCGGCGTCCTCCACGGCGCGGCGCTCCACCTCGGTGACGCCCGAGGGGATACAGATGACGATGTGCGGACGGCTGAACGCGCCCGATTTCAGCGCCTTGCGCACGAAATACTTGAGCATGGCCGCCGTGACCTCGAAATCGGCGATCACGCCGTCTTTGAGCGGGCGCACCGCGACGATCGAGTCCGGCGTGCGGCCGAGCATCTCCTTCGCCTGCTTGCCCACGGCGAGCACCTCGTCGGTGCGCACGTCGACCGCGACGACCGACGGCTCGCGCAGCACGATGCCGCGCCCGCGCACATAAACGAGCGTGTTCGCCGTGCCGAGATCGATGCCGATGTCCTTCACCGAGCTGGAAAATACCGAGAAAAGCGAGGCGAGCCCCGCGAGAATATCCGAACCTATCGCACCCATGCGTCAAAGCCTCCACCGGGCCCGGCCGCCTGCCGCCGGAGCCGCAAAAATTACACAGTACAGTATAGCAAAAAAACGGCGCTTTCTCAACCGCAAAAGTTTACAATTTGTAACTTTTTTGAAAAATCCCAAGATATGCGGCGCATGCAGCCCGCCGCACCATATCTTGAAGCCTTTATTTCCCGGTGCTTCCAAAGCCGCCCGCGCCGCGGTCCGTCTCGGAAAGCGACGCGACCTCCACGATCTCCGGCGCGAAATACGGCATGATGATCATCTGCGCGATGCGCTCCCCCGGCTGCACCGTGTACGGCTCCGCGCTCAGGTTGTGCAGGCCGACGCGGATCTCGCCGCGGTAGTCGCTGTCCACAACGCCGACGCCGTTCGTCACATGGATGCCTTTCTTGATGCCGAGCCCGCTGCGCGTGAAGATGAAGCCCGCCGTGCCCGCCGGGATCTCCGCCGCAAGGCCGCTCGGGAACACCGCCCGCTCACCGGGCGGAACCGTCTGCGGCGCGTCGATGCAGGCGCATAGGTCGTAGCCGGCGCTGCCCGCCGTCGCCTGCTTCGGCAGCACGGCGCCCTCGCGCACGCGCATCAGCTTTAAAACCATTTTCGCTTCACTTTTATTTTCCATGTTTCGTTTCCTCCTGATTTTTCCGCCGTTTTCCGGGCGGGCTGTGCAAAACCGTTTCCACAGCCCTGTTGAAATCTGTTTTGGCTTTGCACTGCGGTTTTTCCGCCTCTTTTTTTCCTGCCGGCAAAAAGTTTTGCACGCTTTCCACAGAGTTTTCCACACTCACAGCACGCCGCGTGTAAAAAGCCCCCGAGTATAGTCGGAATGCGGCTTTTCCTGTCGAATCGCGCGGCGCAGGATTTCCCCTGTTTCCACAGCTTTTTCCACAGAAAACCTTAAAACGCCAAAATCCGCGCCGTTTCCCGCGCGAACGCTGTCTGTTATTGTCAGCGGCACGCTGTTGAAAACCTCCGAAAAAACGGGCTTTCCCGCAAATTTTGTGCAAAGCACGGGAAATTCCACGCCGCGCCGGTCGCGGATCGAAAGCGGCCGCTTGCAGTGCAGGCAGCCCTTTTTCGAATTGGCGAGCGGGCAGTTGCGCGTGAGCATCAGCGGCTGCCGCCCGTAAACGAGCGTGCCGCGCGGCAGGGTGCCGCCGAGCGCCGCAAGCTCCCCGCCGGTCAGCTCCATCGAGACCTC
>OMGQ01001793.1_pt1 | contig 11073 bp, 7 predicted proteins | sample 1646071 | NCBI WGS metagenome assembly OMGQ01 (sample SAMN05578585, study PRJEB25193) | human gut metagenome | biome: Human Microbiome; feature: human-associated habitat; material: feces | host: Homo sapiens | place: USA:Birmingham | reverse complement strand
TTGAACGCGGTTTCGCGGACCTATCAGTGCCGATGGCCTTTGAATGGTAACCAATTGTTTGCGGAAGAGGGGGCGGGAGGCTTATTCCTCCAAAAGCGCCTCGTACTCCTTGCGCTCTTCGGTAAGCTTGGCCAGGTGGTCGTTGAGGGTGTTCAGGTTGCGCTGGGCTCCCAAGAACTGGATGATGCCCCACACCGTTGCCGTGCCGGCCACGGCGGCGATCATGCCCAGAATGCCGAAGGGGCGACGGATGGTGAACAGCGTGGCCACGGCTCCCACGCCGGCCATGATGAGGCCGTTGCGGCGCTCGTCAGCCACGGTGTCGCGCTGGGCCACCAGCTGGGCACGGGCGGCGGCGATGCCGGCCAGGCGCGCTTTAATTTCCGCGACGGTAAGGTACTCGACTTCGACGCCGTCTTCCGTTTCTGTCCAGGCGCGGGCGGCCGATCCAGCGGCGCTGCCCGACGAAGACGAGGTTCCCCGACTGCCTCGGCCGCTGCGAGAGCCCGACGAGGTATTCAGCAGCTCGTAGGCTTCCTGCAGGCGCTTGAACTGCTCGGTGGCGCGGTTCTGCAGCTTGTCGTTGCCCGCGAACTTGTCGGGATGCAGGATTTGCACCGTTTCGCGGTAGGCAATTTTGATGTCATCGGGCGAGGCGTCTTCCTCGAGGCCCAGGATATGCAAGGCTTCTGATCTGTTCATGCGGGCATCCTAGCATGAACCGCCCGCCGCGCGCTGCCGCACTGCGCGGCACCATGAAAACCGCAAGCACAAAAGATAAGCGCCAACAAGCAGAGGAATGGTCACCAGTAGAACCACCACGTCCCCTGGTGATCCCGTGAGGTAGGTGCCCGGCAACGTAATGCCTGACAAAAGAGGGATACCACCGTAGAGGAAGTCGAAGGCAACATGAAGGGCTATAGGCATCGCGAGGCATCGGGCACGGGCCCATCCCGCCGCGGCGAACCAGGGGCTGCCTACGGTCAGCCGACCCATCAGCAATCCGAAAAGCGTGGCCTGAGCAACCTTAAGAATCCCTTGCGCTGCCAAAACCATCCCAGCAGCCCCTTCGCCCGCCAAGTCGCTGGCCGCATCCCACGACGAGTCCGGGACCAGCGGGCCTTCAGGAGCCAAATGCAGTACGCCGAACAGCAAGGCCGAGACTACAACCGCCCGTCTTTCGCCCTTGCGGCCCCACCAGGCCACTAGCCCCCAAAGAATCACTCCCCGGAAAAGCACCTCTTCGACCACGCCCGTTTCTACGGAAAGCCAGACGGCCTCCAACAAGCCCGGGAAAGAAAAGCTGCTGAGCAAACCCCCGCTCCTCTCTGGGAGCGTCCCCAACACCGTCCCCACGCCGCCTACAAGGCCGGCCAACAAGAGCAGAGCCACCATGAGCCCAAAAGCATAGTTGCGATGTGGCCGCGCGCTCAATGGGCTCCTTCCCCTCTCCTGTTCTGCGTTTTCGTTTACTATATCAGCATGATAAGACCAGCAGTAACAAGTTTCACTCTGAAGGTCGTGGCCATCGTGGGCATGACCTTCAATCACGTGGCCAACATTTTCGCGTTGCAGCTGCCTGGGTGGATAACGGTAGCGCTGTGCAGCATGGGAGGTCTCACGTTTCCCGACATGGCTTTTCTGCTATGCGAGGGGTATCGGCACACAAGCGATGTTCAGCGTTATGCGAGGCGACTGGCACTTTTTGCCTTAGTGGCCCAGGTGCCTTACTCGCTGCTTTGGTGCGCCACGGCTAATGTGTTGGTTACGCTGCTTATGGGGCTGGGGATTCTTTGGGCTGACGAGCATTTGCGCAATCGCGTTGCCTTTGGAGCGCTGTTCGTGGGTGTGCTGGTGGCTAGCCTGTGGTGCGATTGGGGCGTAATCGGGCCCCTGATGATTTACTTGTTCCATCGCCTGCACAGCCAGGGAGCGCGGAAAGCGGTGGGGTTGACTATGCTGACGGCCGCGCTGGCGCTGGCCCTTCCCGCCGCTTCGAATGTAATAGCAGCCCTAGAGGGCAGCAATGGTGCGGAATTGTCGCACGCGGCGCTCGCGGGCCAAGCAGCGGTGGGCGCTGAGGGCGCTGTGCCAGACGAAGCGCTTCTGCAAACGGAATCGCCCTGGGCTGCCCTCCTCGAAACCCCCTCGGCAGCCGCGTCTTCCGCGACCCCATCCTTTACCGTGGAGGATGCGGGCGCATTAGCGAGCGGTCTGGGAGCGCTGGGCTACGCCACGCTCGGCTTCGGTGTGGCGGCGTTGTTGCTGATAAGCTACAACGGCCAGCGAGGCCGGCCGTTGAAATGGTTCTTCTATATCTACTACCCCGCCCACCTAACAATACTGTGGGCCTTAGCGCAAGTTTGGTAATTGAGTAGCACGATCCTCTCGCTGCGCCCTCTAATCCTTTGCCTCTAGTTCTTCAGCGCGTCGACGAAGCTCTTCGGCAAGAAGGGCAAGCTCTTCTTTCTCCTTATCGATTCTCTTTTGCGCTGCTTCAGCCGCTGCCTCTCGCCCAGCAACAACCTCTTCCCTCTCTGCGACCGTCTCTTCTCTCTCGGCAGCGGCCTCCTCCCGCTCTGCGAGGCGCTCCTCTTTCTTAACGAGGCCCTCCTCTCGCTCGCCTAAGGCCTCCTCCCGCTCGCCCAAGGCCTCTTCTTTCGACTCGATTAGCTTGGCTCTTCTCTCAAGGTATCCTGCTTTAGCGGCCACATCTTCTTCCCAGGTATAGACGTCCATCTTTTCCCTCCGCCATTCTTCGTCAGCATTTGCTGCTTCAACCGCCTTGCCGATGTCTGCCGTCAGACCCCGCAAATGATTGACCCTGCCTTCTGCCACGTATTCTAACAGGTCGTGAAGAGGCCCACGCTTGAGACTCGCGAAGGCTGTAGCGTTTAAAACAAGCCACGAAAACCCATGACCTATCTTCACTTTCGGATGATCGAGGCAAGCCATGTCGAACTCATAGACCGGCGCATTTTGAAAGTATGGATCATAGTTGCAGATGAAAATGATAATGCTCTGTGGAAGCTCATCATAGGCCTGCCCCTTTTTCAGAGCTCCCACATCCATGGCTCCCTGATAATAGCGCAGCCTTTTCCCCAAATCGAAGCCACCCGATGTTTGCATTTCGATATCGTACACTGCGCTGTCAGTCTTCGCATAGACGTCGGCCCGGATCCCGCGAGCGCCCAACCTTGGCTCAATCGAGTGCTCGATATGAGAGTAGACTATGCGCTCAATCTCGATTCCGAGAATAGCTTCCAGCACCCTGCGACAAATGCTTTCGTCGGACATGACACGGTTAAACATGGGTCCATCAGTGAATTCGAATTTGCCGTTTCGCATGGCTCCTCCTTCTTTTGAGAATTGAGCCAGCAATAATAGCGGCACCAAACCACAGATTGTTCGCCTCTTAGTCACAATCCAGCCGTGTTTTAACCGCGAACCCCATGCAATTCTTTCTCTTTGCACCCGCAAAATAGGCGCACTCCTTCAATTGCTCTACGCAAGAAAAGGGCCGCTGGGATATACCAGCGGCCCTTACCAGTTCCAACAGCTTAAACGCCTCTCGCTAGGCGGCGGCTCCGATTAGTTGGGCTAGTTCTTCGCGGCTGCGGAAGAGCTTGGCCTCGGCGTTCGGGTCGCCGGCGGGCAGCACTTCGCCTTCCCAGATGCTGCCACCCTGGTCGAACTTGTGCGAGCGCACCACCCAACGGAACGCGGGGCGGCTGCGACGCGACAGCTCGGCGGGCTGGTCGGCGTAGCTCAGCGAATCGAGCGTACGCTGGAGGGTAGACACCTCGTCCCAACCGTTCTCCACCAGCACAATGCCACGCTCGGCGTTGTACAGCACGCCGTCGCCCACAAACGCGAGGCGCATCTTCTGGCGACGCTTCTGCTCGGCCCAGAAAATGCCGGCGATTACCGCGCCCACAACAACCCACCACAAAATGGCCACCACCAGGTCAAGCGGCGTGTCCACCTGGTTGAACCCCAGACCGAACCAGGCGGCCAGAAGGGCGACGGAGGCAACCACGGCAAGGGCGGCCACAATCCAATTGTTCGTTCTCATGCTTGTCAGCCTTTCTCATAGGCGGGGCACCCGCGCGGACGCCCCGCCCCTTGACTCCTACAGTGCCTGACGTCCGTCAGCGGTGGAGGGCTGCGTCTCCGTAACGGTGTTGCGGCCCATGATCTGATCCTCAAAGTCGTCGATGTCGCCGGTCATGCGCCGCAGGGTCCACACCTGGGGGCAGTCATAGGAGCCGTACACCGCCGTGGCCACCAGGCCCAGCAGCATAATCCAATGCACCCAGCAAGCAGCGTGGTCGTCCTCGAAGGCGCCCAGCGGCACATCTTCGTCCTGGATGTTCCCGCGAGCCGCCATGGGCGTAGCACTATCGTCGATGGCTTCCTCGACGCCGGCATCGTCCACCTCGCCGTCAAAGTCGGTGTCGGTGGGCTCGTCGGCCAGCGGCGTGTCATCGTTGTCGATAACCGTCGTCGGCGTGGTGCCCGCCGGGGTCACCGTCGTACCCGGCGTGGGATTCGTGCGGCCGGGCGTGGCAGGATCGTCGTCATCGTCAGCCGGAGCCGGCGTGGCGGCGGGGCGCACCGTGAAGTTGCCCAGCTCCACCGTAACCGTGTAGTTATCGTTGTCGACGAAGTTAGCAGTCAGCACGCCAGGATACATACCCACCCGGTTCGTGCGGTTCGTGCGGGAGAAGGTGATGGCGCCCAGGTCGTTGGCGTTCACCAGCGTGCCCGCGGTGATGGAGCCCGTAAACACCGGGTCAGCCTCGCCGCGCACCTTAGAAGCGTTGTTCACCGTAATAGTGATGGGACGCGGGTTGATCGTCACCGTGGCGCGCACAGCCGGGGTGGTCTCGTAGTTCGCAGCATTGGCGCGCACCCACACCGCATAGCTACCCGCGTTGGTGAACGAGGGAGCCTCGGCGGTCCACGTACGGCCGTCGAGCGAGTACTCGAAGGTAGAGCCGGCCACCGAGGCCGTCGGCGTCACCCAGGTAGGCTCGCCGTCATAAACCTTGGCAAGGCCGGTGGTGCCCGGCAAGTTGCTCACGGTGACCACATTGCTGCCCGCCGGCGAAATGGTGAACACGCCGGGAGCGAAGGACACCACGTAGTTACCCTGATTGCGATCGCCCGTTGCGGTGATAGCGTAGTCGCCGGCAGCCTCGCCCGCAGCACGGGACACAGTGTACTGGATCGCATAGCCGTCGTTGGGCTTCGCGTTGCCGGCTTGATCAGCCACAGAGGCCGTCAGCGTCGGGTCAACCGTGCCGTACACCTTGCCCAAGTTGGCAGCCGTCACCGTCACCGGCAGCGGCGTAATCCGATAGGCGCGCTCGACGGAACCCTTGTAGTTGTTCACGCCCGTTACAACGGCGATGATCGTGCCTGCGTTGCGGAAGTCGGTCGTTGCGACGCGTTCACCATCGGCATTCACGCGGTAGTAGCTCACCGTGTAGTCCTTGTCAGCACCCTCAATCAGCACCGTCTGAGGCGTCGTGGCCGTGTTCACCACCTCGGGAACGAACTTATGGTCGCGACCATCGTACCCCGCATCCGTCGCCGTAGTGACAACCATCTTGGACGCGGAGCCGTCCTCGCCTGAAGGCTCGATGGTCAGCGGATCGATGGTGATCTTAAGATCAACCGTGATCTGGTAATTAGCGGTGGTTTCCTCGCCCGAGTTTTTCTTGATCTTCACAGCGTTATCTTCGAAGGCCTTCCACTCAGACACACCCACGTCAGTGCTTGTGAACTTATTCTTCTCATAGGCGCTGAAGTCGGGCGTCTGGTTCTTAGCAACACCCTCAACATCCTCGCTCGTCAAATCAAGCACATGGGCGAATCCGGTGAATACTTCAGTGAGTTCCTTTTTAATGATAAGCTGCCTCGGCTTAATGACCACCTTAACTGGCTCGAGCGTTTTCTCGAAGGGGCCACGCTTGACCGTAATGGCCACCGTCTTGTTCGTCACGTTTTCGTAGGAAGCAACCGAAAGCGAACCGCTCTCGCTCACTGTAACCCACTCGCCGCCATCGACCATTACCTCGTCGCCAGCCACCAAGCCCGAAACGACCAGATTCTTCTCGGTGCCGTCGTACGTGGTGTCGATCTCGTGAGCAGTCAAACCTTCCCAGTCGGCAGTGAACTTCGCAAGGAAGGTCGTGTCAGCGAAGATGCCGCGATCGAGATCTCCATTGATCGACTCCATCGTCGTCATAGAGTCGAGGTTACGCTCAGGGGTCAACTTGGCCCCGTCGATGGCATCGTGCTTGTACCAGCCATCGAACTGATATCCCGGATCGGGTTCGCCCGCCGTCGCTCCGGTGACCCCTTCTTTCGTTACTACGGGAATGCGGTCGTTGACGAGCTGCTTGGGGTCTTCGTTATCGAGGCGCCCACCCTCAGTGGCCAGATACGTCACCTTATAGGTGATAGCTTCGTCGGCTTCCCACTGGGCTACATAGGTCACGCTCTTGGTCACCGCAGGCAGAGCAGATCCCACGGGGGTCACCTTGTCAGTAGCGGCATCTTTCCATCCCGTAAGCTTCCAGCCGTAGGACTTCTGCGGATCGACCTCCGGAGTCGCAGGTGCCTTGGCGTCATACGCGAGGTCGCGCACCTCTGTTGCAGCGCCATCGACAAAGAACTGTTTGTCCGGCGACGTCGTGAACTTCACGGTGAAGTTCTGCTTGAAGAAGACCTTCAGCACCGTCTTGCCGTCGCCGGCAATGGCGGCCGACATGGCTCCAGCCTTCTCGGTTTGATCTGCATCATAGGCGTAGTCGGGGTCGTTGGTCGTCTTGTCGTCATCGGTCAGCTCGACCACTGTTCCCGTAGTGCCAGAACGCTGGATAGAATTCTCCGTATCCTGGAGGTACACGCCGTCTTGCATGTAGTAATACTCAACAGTGTAGGGCGTGCCATCATTCGCCTTCCACTGGGCAATATAAGTGCCGTGCTCTGTGGCCGTCGCGTCCGAGGGGAGCGTCGGCGTCCAGCCTGTGAAGGTATAGCCCTCCTGGCCCTTCGGCTCAGGAGCAACGACCTTGTCACCGTAGTTGTAGGTGCGGGTTGTTTCGTCGAACGCTCCATGCTCGCCCGGCTGGAAGGTGAGGTTAATCTGCTGCTTGAAGTAGACCTTCAGCACCGTCGTGCCGTCGCCCTTGAGAATGGCATCTTCAGTCGACTTCGCCCTGTCGTACACGAACGTACGCGTATCCCCATAGTCCAGCTGAGGCACCGAATCTTCCGCCATAAGCGAGACCAGGGTATCCGTGGTACCGAAGCGGGGCTCGCTTTCCTTAGTAGGAGACGTGGGATAGCCTCCCTGCTCTTCGTAGAAATACTGAATCACATACTTTGTATCAGTTCGGGGGGCGTACTCGAAGACGATCTCGTTGCCCTCACCCTTTTCAAGTACCAACGTTTTACGGCTATCGACAGGGTCATACCCCTCAATAGCGATGGCGTCCTCGGTCACTTCACTTTCAAACGTCTGGCCTGTTACAATCTTTCGATCGGCCAGTTCTTTGGCCCCATCTCCCTGCTGCACGTACTTGACGGTGTAGGAAATATCCGTGCGCTTCTGGTAGTAGACGGTTACGACGTTCTCGTCCTCGTTTGCGCTAAGGGTCAGCGAGGTGGGAATGACTTCTACACGCGTATACCCCTCGATGTCTTCCTGAGTGTTGGCGAAGTCGGTGATGATGTCGCCAACCTTCCAGGTTTTTCCATCGGGGGCCGACACAACCACGTCATCCGCCAGCGAATCACCCGTGTCTTTTTCAAGATAGCGCACCTTATACGACTTAACCGTATTCGGCTCCCACTGAGCCGTCAGGGTAAGGTCGGCATGAGGCATTGTAACCTGAGCACCGGCCGTGTAATTTTCTCCGTTGTCGCCCTTCCAGCCAATAAAGGAGTAGCCATTCTTCTCGGGAGCTTCTTTAATCGTGAAGGGCTCCTCACACTCCTGAATAGCCGTACCCAAGGTCTCGCCTTCAGACTTATAGATAAGCTTGTGCTTTTCCTTAACAAGCTTTCCGTAGAACGTCATGTTGGCGGTGGCCACTGAGAGCTGTTCGGAGGTTGCTTTGTTTTCGCAAGCAGCGTCTGTATACCACCCCTCGAACACTTGACCCTTAGGAGCTTCTACGGACGGGGCCGTATAGCTCTTATTCAACTCGATCACCTTCGGCCAATCCTTAACCGAGGTGTAAACGCCGCCCAAAGCGCTTACCTTGAAATCGATGTTGCGATACTGCTGATAATGCAGAATGGCCACACCGTTAACATGGTAGGTAAGAGTATTGGCGTCATGCTCCTGGCTGCCGACATTCCAGCCGTAAGCAACACCGCAATCAGTCCACTCCACGTGATACGTACCGGGCTTTGTTTCATCGGTATCGTAGGTATAGTCCTTGCCGTCGACACCCTGGATCGTGGGGAAATCCGACGGATATCGTGTAATGTAGCTCATATCGAGCTTGTTGCCTTCGCCAGTGGCCTCAGGAGAAGGACCCTCTATTTTTTCTGCCCCAACATAAACCCATGCATCCTTATAGTTCGTGTCAGAAGCAACCTTGCCCGGGCGCAGAAGATAGAATCGACCCGTGCTCGTTTGAGTGTCCGCAAGCTCAACCGGAAGCGCCGCCTCGCGCGGCGTGACCTTTTGCGGAGCGGGCTGATCGGACGCCTCGGGCTTGTCCTTCTCCTCAACGGGAGCAACGGGAGCGGCCTCGACGTCGGCGTCATCCTCGGACTCTTCGCCTTCATCGTCCAGAGATGCGTCATCGGACTCGTCGGTCTCGTCGTCGCCCTCGTCCGTCACGCCCTCGGCCTCGACTTCCTCGGCTTCGTCCTCAGTCTCATCCTCGGCTTCATCGGCCTCGAGAGTCATGTCCTCGACGGGCAGCGTCGTCTCGCTGCTCTCGAGATCGTTTTCGCCAGCATTTGCCCGGTCCGTGAACATGGTCACGTTTAGGAACGAGAACACCAGGAGGACCGACAGCAAGATTGCTACGAACTTGCCCTCGGCGGTGTTTCGTGCGTCGGCGAAGCGCGCCAACTTGTGCATGGGTACCACCAAACTTTCTTCCTTCGTTGCTTGCAAGGAACCAGATGTCTTATCGCTGGCGCGACAAGCCGCAGTGCGCCCGGATCGGCACTCTTTCGGGCCGGTCTGGGCACGAGGAGGCCCGATCGCCGCAGCGATGAGGCATCCGATTCCTCGAACTTCACTCCCTCGTATTCACAAAATCTGCCAATACAGGGAGTCTTGATGGTATCAAAAGTTCAATGAGTTTCTGACTAAACGATGACAAAACCGCTGATGAAAGGGGTAGGCGTTGCCGTCCTGTAACCTTTTCTGTCAATAAGAAATCGTTCGTTACAAATATCGCTTCGTTCGTTTAAAAGCGAATTTTCGTGTCGCGACAAACTCGCGCACGCCGCGCGCCGCAACCGTCGCGCGGCGGTCTATTCCCGCGCCAAGTTGGAGATAGCGGTGCCCACAATAGCGAAAGCGGCGCCCATGAGAACTACCCAGCCGAGGATGAATTTACCGGGCAGCGACGTCAGCGCCGAAATGAAGTGCCCCACCATGGGAATCTGCGAAACGACGCGGCCCACCACGTTCTTGTACAGCGCCGGATGCGCGTCGATGCCATCGTTGGCGTCGCCTCGCGTGATGAGCTCTTGTTTCTCGCGATCGTTTTCTTCCACACGGTGCACAATGACGTCGTCCTTGCGCCAGAACACCGCCACATCGCCCGGTTGCAGGGCCTCGGGCGCATAGGGTTCGGCGTACACCAAGCTTCCTACCGGGAAATTCGGTTCCATAGAACCCGACACGATAGCGTAGGCCTGCAAACCCATAAGGCGCGGAGCAATGGTCGCGCTAAGGGAGAGAACCAGCACCGACCCAAGCAGCAGCACGCCGAGAATTGAGCAAATCCGCGAAATCGTGCGCAAGCGTGCCAGACGATGCTCCACCTCGCGAGAGAACTCGTCTCGCTCGGGCGCGGGCACGGCAGCAGCCATCGTTCTTTTCGACACGGCTTCGCTCATGGGTGTGGCGCTTCACCTCTTCTCTGCTCTTTCGCGGCTTTTCCTGCAAGCACGAACGTGCGCGAAGCCCCTTCGAGCCTCGCGCACGCCCCTGTTCTCTCAATCTACGCGCTCAGCGCTTTAGTTCTGAGTGCGATCCTTCTCATCGTTACGGCGGCGGCGCATTGCTACCAGCAGAATCGCCAGCGCAATCACGGCAACCAACGCAATGCCCAGCAGCGGCAGCATGTCGCCGGTCTGAGCCAGCCAACCGCCGTCCTTCGGCACCTCGCGAACCTTCTCGCGCTCCTTCTGCTCAACCTCTTCGGCATCCATCATGGTGTCGTACAGGTTGATGGTGTTGTCGCTCAGCTCGGCGTTGCCGTTCTCGGTGCCCTTGGTCACCGACACGTTGCCGTAGCTGTCGATGACGAACTCCACATCCTCGGCCAGCTTGTAGTTATTCGGCGCCTTCACCTCGCGCAGCAGGTACGTGGTGCCCACGTTCAGGGTCTTCTCCAGCTTCTGCGGGGCCTTGCCCGACGTCCAGCTGGCAATTTCCTTGCCGGAATCCTTCTCGAGGATGACCAGGTCGGCGCCTTCCACCCACTCGTGAGTGCGCGTGTCCAGCTTGCTCACCGAAAGCTCGGTGGCCTCGTCGGCCACGCCGCCGTCCTTGTCGTAGGTCAGCAGGATGTTGCCGTCGGCGCTGTGACCAGGCTGAGTCTGATCGTCGGTAGCCTCGGCGGCAGGCTCGGCAGCAGCTTCGCCCGCGGGAGCATTCTTCGCCTGGGCCTCCACGGCCTCGTCAGTCAGCGCCAGAGTCTGGGCCTCGGGCTGCGAAGCCTCGGCACCCGTTTCGGGCAGGAACTTCGAGTCGGTGTATTTCAGCGCGTAGCCGTTGGCAGATTCCGCATCCTCCACCAGGGAGAAGTAGGAGCTACGGAACTCGCTGACAGTGTGGCCGGCCGGCGCCGCGGTCTCCTT
>OMGQ01001790.1_pt1 | contig 11080 bp, 12 predicted proteins | sample 1646071 | NCBI WGS metagenome assembly OMGQ01 (sample SAMN05578585, study PRJEB25193) | human gut metagenome | biome: Human Microbiome; feature: human-associated habitat; material: feces | host: Homo sapiens | place: USA:Birmingham | reverse complement strand
GGTCTGGTCTGGTCTGGTCTGGTCTGGTCTGGTCTGGTCTGGTCTGCGCGCTGCGGCATGCGGGTGACCGCTCCTTTCCAAAAAGCTCTGCTATGTTGTTTTATTTTAACAGAATCCGGCCGCGTTTTCAAGTGGCGGGGCGTATTTATTCGGTGTTGACTTTTTCCGGCGGCCTGCTATAATTAAGGCGAATTCGGGCGGCCTGTGCCGGCCCGGCAGGAAAGGAAAATGAAACGATGATGGATTTTATAAAAGAAGCGGCACACGTCGTACCCTCGCAGCGGCAGCTCGATTGGTTTGAGACGGAGCGCTATGCGTTCGTGCACTTCGGCGTCAACACGTTTACGGACCGCGAATGGGGCGACGGCACCGAAGACGAGGCGATCTTCAACCCGAAAAAGCTCGACTGCGACCAGTGGGTTGCGGCGATCAAGGCTGCGGGGCTCAAGGGCCTTGTGCTCACGGCGAAGCACCACGACGGCTTCTGCCTGTGGCCGAGCAAATACACCGAGCACAGCGTGAAAAACAGCCCGTTTCAGGGCGACGTCGTGCGCGAGGCGGCCGAGGCCTGCCGGCGCGGCGGCATCAAATTCGGCTTTTATCTCTCGCCGTGGGACCGCAATTCGAAGCTGTACGGCACCCCGGCGTACAACGACTATTTCTGCAATCAGCTCGAGGAGCTGCTCACCGGCTACGGCGATATTTTCTGCGTGTGGTTCGACAATGCCTGCGGCGAGGGTGAGAACGGCAAGAAGCAGGACTACGATTTCCCGCGCTATTTTGAGCTGATCCGCAAGCACCAGCCGAACGCCGTGATTTTCAACGACTACGGCCCCGATACGCGCTGGTGCGGCAACGAGGCCGGCGTGGCGCGCCACTCGGAGTGGGCGGTGGTGCCGGGCGAGCTGTGCTTTTACAGCGAGGTGCAGACCGGCCCCGGCCCGATGGCGGACGAGGGTTCGCTCAGCTACATGTACAACACGAACCGTGAGATCGGCACCATGCCGAACATCCTCTATTCAAAGGGCCTCGTCTTTGCCCCGGCGGAGATCGATATGTCCATCCGCCCCGGCTGGTTCTGGCACGAAAACGAGGAGCCGCATTCGCTCGAGCGCCTCTATAAGACGTACCTGCGCTCCTGCGGCGCGAACGCCTGCCTGAACCTCAACGTGCCGCCGAACCGCGACGGCCTGATCGACGCGCGCGACGTGCAGCGCCTGAAAGAGCTCGGCGACCTGATCGAACGCACGGTGGAAAACCGCATCCCCTGCACGGTGGAGCGCGTGGGCGGCACGGAGACCCAGCCCGTCTATGAGGTGCGCACGGCGGAGCCGGCGGAGATCGGCTGCGTCATCCTGCGCGAGGACCTCACGCAGGGCCAGCGCGTCGAGGGCTTCCGCATCCTCGGCCTCGTCGGCGGCAAGGCCGATTACGCGCTGTACGAGGGCACCTGCATCGGCAACAAGCAGATCTGCCTGCTGGAGGATCCGTTCGCCGTGCAGAACCCGCTGACCGGCCACACGGAGAAAAAGCTCTCCGGCGTGCGCGTGCAGGTCACGGCGGCGCGCGACGCGGTGTGCCTGCGCGAGATCGCCCTCGCCTATGGAAATGCCTGAAGGCGCTGGGGAAGTATCATGTACGTGCAAATTGACCTGACGACCGTGCGGGGTGTGCGCGACCTGCACGATTACATCAACGCCGAGCTGCGCCTGCGCCGCGTGGAGCCGACGCTCCCGGCGCTTCAGGCGGCGCTCGAAAGCCCGCGGTGCGCGGCGGAGATCGAGCTTGTCGGTTACGGGAAGCTCACCGGCGAGTTGCTGGATTATGTAAATAAGCTGATCGAAACGATCGTGATCGCCGGGGAGAAGAACCCGGGGGTCACGGTGGCGATCACGATATAACGCGATGTGCGTGGGGGAAGCTGCGGTTTATTCCGCGGTTTTTTCCGCGCACAGCAGCTTTTTAAAGGCGCGCAGCGCGATGCTCTGCGGGTGGGTGGTGTCCTCGATCAGGCAGACGGCGCGCTCGGGGATCGCCTCGCGCACGGCGATGGGGAACACAAGTCCCTGCTCGATCGCCGGTGCGGCGAGCGTCTCGGAAAAGAAGCCGATGCCGAGGTTGTGCTCGACCATCGGCAGCACCTGATCCATCGTGGCGGCCTCGATGTCCACGTGGAACGGCAGGTCGTGCTTCAAAAAGAGGTTCTGGTAAAAGGTGTAGGTGCTCGTGTGCTCGCTCAGCGAAACGAAGGGGTACTGCCGCAGGTCGCGCAGGCTGTGCGTGCCCGCCGCAAGGTGCCGGAACTGCGTGCCCCCGAGCAAAATCTCGCGGAAGGCGAGCAGGCGCGTTTCGCGCAGCGGCCGCGCGGCGCCCGCCGGGGCCGTGACGATGGCGCAGTCGAGCAGGCCGCGCTGCAGGGCCGAAATTGCCTGCGGGGTGGAATCGTTCGTCACGCGCAGGTGCACGCTCGGGTACTGCCGGTGAAAGGCCGAGAGGCGGTCGAGCAGAATCAGGTGCAGCGCCGTTTCGCTCGCGCCGATCGAGATCGTGCCGCTTTCGAGGCTGCAATCGTCGCGCAGCTCCTGCTCGCCGGCGCGAAGCTGCTCGTAGGCCACGGCGACGTGCGTGTACAGGCGCCGGCCCTCGGGCGTGAGCGCCACGCCGCGGTTCGAGCGCACGAAGAGCTTGCAGCCCGGCTCCTGCTCGAGGTTGTTCAGGCAGCGCGTGATGTTCGGCTGGTTGTTGTTCAGCGCCTCGGCCGCCCGCGTAAAGCTGCGGTATTGCGCCACAAAGTAGAAAATACGGTAGTAATCGTAGGTGACCATTGTGCAACCTGCTTTCTTATATCAAAAACGAATGCCGGATATATCAAACATATATTTTACATCTTCTGATTGTATATAGTATAATACAGTCGATTGCGGAATACAACCCTAAAAAATCGGCTGTAGACCGCGGTTTCACGCGTAAAATGAAAGTATAAAGGGGCCGCATTCTGCGTCCGTCAATTTGGGCGGCCGGATGCGGTTGCATTCTGTCGGCGGGGTTTAGGAAGGAGGCGGTGGCAGCCGCGTATTTCCGGCAAAAAGCCGGAGATTCTGAAAGAAGGGAATATTTGTGTGAAGTGCTGCCTGTGCTATCATCACGCTGCCTGCGGCATTGTCGCGTCACCTGCGGTGCCGCCGCGGTACCGATAGGCGGGGCTTCACACAGCGTGTTTGGGTTTTGCCGCCCGCGCGTGCGGCGCACACTCAGATTTCGTAGGAAAGGATAGCCTTTGCACTGCAAGGGCGCGGTGGTTACGATGAAAGAAAGGAAAAAATGGCTGATCGCATGGGTCTGTCTCGTTGTGGTTCTGCTTGCCGCCAGCATTCTGGCGCCGGGCGGCGTGCGCAGCGAATCAATTCAGGAAACCATGCGCGACGCGGTTCTGCACGATACGGGCAGAATCAGCTTTTTCGGCCTGAAAGACGTGAACCCGGGCTTTGTTTCGGCGGTAACGGTCTCGGCGGCGCTTCTGGTGCTTGCGGCGTGCATCCGCATTTTCGCTGTGCCGCGGTTCAAAATGCGGCCGGGCCGCTTCCAGCTTCTGCTGGAGGAGCTCGTCTCCCTGTTTGACAACATGGCGAAGTCGAACAGCCCGCACCGCAACGGGTTCCTCGGCGCGTACATTTTCGGCGCCGGCGTCTACATTTTTGTGAGCACGTTTTTCGAGCTGTTCGGCGTGCAGGCCGCAACGACCTCCGGCGCGACGATCACGCTGCCGGCGCCGCTTTCGGATGTGAACGCGGCGATCGCGATGGGCTGCCTGTCGTACCTTGTGATTCTGTCCGGCGGCATAGCGCAGAACGGCCTGCGCGGCGTGGGCAGCACGCTCAAGGAATTTTCGCTGCCCATCTCCATGAGCTTCCGTCTGTTCGGCGCGCTTTTGAGCGGCCTGCTCGTGACGGAGCTGGTCTACTACTATGTCAATCTCAGCTTTGTGCTTCCGGTGGTTGTGGGCGTGATGTTCACGCTTTTACACGCGCTGATCCAGAGCTATGTCCTCACGATGCTCGTTGCGCTGTATTACGGCGAGGTTTCGGAGGTCCATGAGAAGAAGAAAAAAGCACCCAAAAAAGCAAAGGCCGAGGCGGCCTGACAGAAAGGAATGTTCACGATGAAAATCAATCTGAAGAGAGTTTCCATGATCCTGCTTGTGGTGATCGCGCTGCTTGCGCTCGCGATCCCGGTATTTGCTGAAACCGCAGACAACGGTGCGCAGCCGGCTGCGGTGTCGGCGCAGAACACCGATGACGAAGCGGCCGCGGCCGACGACGGCGCCGGCTCCAGAGCGCTGGCCTCGGGCCTCTCCGTCGGCCTTGCCGCTGCGGGCGGCGCGATCGCGATGGGCCTTGCAGCAGGCAAAGCCGTGGAAGGCATTTCCCGCCAGCCTGAGGCGGAAGGCAAGATCCGCACGACGCTGATGCTCGGCCTCGTCTTTATCGAAACGGCAATTATCTACGCGCTGCTCGTCGTCATCCTGATTATCTTCGTCCTGTAAAGGCAGGTGTGGACTGTGCCATTGAATATTGATTGGCAGCAGATTCTGCTGCATGCATTGAACTTTGTGATTCTGGTCGGCGGCCTGTACTTCCTGCTTTTCAACCCGGTCAAGAAATTCATGGCCAAGCGCGAGGAATACTGCCGCGGCATGGAGGAGAAGGCGGCGCAGACGCTAGAGGCTGCGGAAAAGCTGAAGGCAGATTACGCGGCCCAGCTTGAAACCGCCGGCGAGGAGATCGACCGCAGAAGGGCCGAGGCACAGCGCGCGCTGGACGCCTCCGTGGAGCAGCAGCTTTCCGATGCGAAGGCGCAGGCGGCGGAGATCGTGCAGGACGCTTACAAGTCTGCCGGCCGCGCCCGTGAGAAGATCCTCGCCGATACCCAGAAGGAGCTGACGGAGCTCGCCGTGGAGGCCGCGAAGAAGCTGGTCTATAAGAACGACGGCGACGTGTTCGACAGCTTCCTCGACAAGGCGGAGGGAGGAGAGCCGAATGAGTAACGCGAACCAGATGGAGCGTTTGGCCATTCTCTACAGCGACGTTCAGCCCACCGCGGAGCAGGAAAAGCGCTTCGGCGATTTTCTGCGCCGCAAGTACGGCGAGGAGATCCCGCTGCGCTGGGAGAAGGACCCGAAGCTGCACGGCGGCTTCCGCCTGCAGGTCGATTTCCGCATGCAGGTGGGCGCCGATATTTACGACTGGAGCCTTGAGGGGCGCTTGCAGCAGTTTAAGGACCGCCTTTCTAAGCTGACCCACGGCGCGGATTCCGTGATCCCGCTGATGCAGGACGCCATTGAGAACTGGACGCCCGAGGCGATGGCGGAGGAGACCGGCGTCGTGCTGACGGTGGGCGACGAGATCGCCGTCGTCAGCGGCCTCGAGCACGCGGCCTACGGCGAGATTCTGCTCTTCGCCTCGGGCGTGCGCGGCATGGTGCAGGACTTAAAGCGCGATGAGATCGGCGTGGTGCTTTTCGGCGACAGCGCTTCGATTTCGGAGGGCAGCATCGTCCGCCGCACCGGCCGCACCGCCGGCATCCCGGTGGGCGACGCGTTTCTCGGGCGCGTTGTGGACGCGCTCGGTTCGCCGATCGACGGCGGCCCGGACATCGAATCCACCGATTACCGCCCGATCGAGATGCCGGCCCCCGGCATCATCGACCGCCAGCCGGTTGACGCCCCGATGGAGACCGGCCTGCTCGCGATCGACTCGATGTTCCCGATCGGCCGCGGCCAGCGCGAGCTGATTATCGGCGACCGCCAGACCGGCAAAACGGCGCTCGCGCTCGACACGATTTTGAACCAGAAGGGCAAGAACGTCGTGTGCATCTACGTCGCGATCGGCCAGAAGTCGAGCTCTGTGGCGCAGCTTGTCGAGACGCTCAAGCGCCGCGGCGCGATGGATTACACCGTCGTCGTCAACGCGCCGGCGTCCACCTCGGCCTCGCTCCAGTATATCGCGCCGTACGCGGGCTGCGCGCTCGGCGAGCACTTCATGTATCAGGGCCGCGACGTGCTGATCGTCTACGACGATCTTTCAAAGCACGCCATCGCGTACCGCGCGCTGAGCCTGCTGCTCGAGCGCTCCCCGGGCCGTGAGGCGTATCCGGGCGACGTTTTCTACCTGCACTCCCGTCTGCTCGAGCGCTCCGCCCACCTCTCGGAGGAAAAGGGCGGCGGCAGCATGACGGCCCTGCCGATCGTCGAGACGCAGGCGGGCGACGTTTCCGCTTATATCCCGACGAATATCATCTCGATTACAGACGGCCAGATCTTCCTTGAAAGCGACCTGTTCTTCGCGGGCCAGCGCCCGGCGGTAAACGTCGGCCTGTCGGTTTCCCGCGTCGGCGGCGCCGCGCAGACGAAGGCCATGAAAAAGGCCTCGGGCACGCTGCGCCTCGACCTTGCCCAGTACCGCGAGATGGAGGTCTTTACCCAGTTCTCGAGCGACCTTGACGAAACGACGAAGCGCCAGCTCGCCTACGGGCAGAGCCTGATGCGCCTTCTGCGGCAGGCGCAGTACCAGCCGATGAGCCAGCACGAGCAGGTTATCACGCTGATTGCCGCGCAGGACCACGTCATGCAGGAGGTGCCGCTCGCGCAGGTCAACGCCATGCAGAAGGCGCTCATCGCCCGCGCTGAACAGCAGATGCCCGACCTCTGCGCCAGAATTGACCGCAGCGGCGAGCTTTCGGTGGACGACCGCAGGGAGATCCAGCATTTTTCAAGAGCTTTTCTAGCCGAATATCAGGAAAGCCATAAGGAGCAGTGAGCGCTATGGCCGGCACAAAGGAAATTAAAAACCGGATCGAAAGCGTAAAGGATACGAAGAAGATCACGAATGCGATGTATCTGATCGCCTCCACAAAGCTGCGCAAGGCGAAAAACAGCCTCGAGCGCACGCGCCCGTATTTCGAGGCGCTGCAGGGCGAGATCAAGCGCATCTTCCGCACGGCAGGCGATGTGGATAACCGCTACTTCTACCCGCCCGAGGGGGCCTCGCCGGCGCGTATAACCAGAACGTCATCAAGGAAGCGCAGCGCATGCTGCACGAGCACCCCGATACGAAGCTGTTCGTCGTCGGCGAATACGGGCGGCACTTCTTCGCCCAGCACGGCATCCCGATCGAGCGCAGCTTTCTCTACACGGCGCAGAACCCCACGATGGACCGCGCCCGCGAGATCAGCGCGATTCTGCTCGACGGCTTCGACCGCGGCGAGCTTGAAAAGATCTTCGTCATCTACACCGATATGGAGAACAGCCTGACCTCGGCGGCGCACTGCACGCGCCTTCTGCCGTTTCACCGCGCGCATTTTGCGACGACGACGGTGGAAAAGGCCGTGACGGAGCCGTTTGAGTTTTTGCCCTCCATAGAGGCGGTGCTCAACAATATCATGGAAAGCTATGTTTCCGGCTTTATTTACAGCGCGCTGATCGACAGCTTCTGCAGCGAGCAGAACGCCCGCATGACGGCGATGGACGCCGCAAACCGGAACGCGGAAAAGCTCCTCGGCGAGCTTTCCCTGCAATACAACCGCGTGCGGCAGGCCGCGATCACGCAGGAGATCACCGAGGTCTCCGCGGGCGCGAAGGCGCAGCGCAGAAAACACAGGAAGGAAGCGTGAGCATTTTGAATACAGGAAAAATCGTACAGATCTCCGGCCCGGTTATCGACGTCGCGTTCGAGGCCGGCAGCCTGCCGAAGATCAGGGAAGCGCTCACCGTGGAAAACGAGGGTAAGGCGTACGTGATGGAGGTCGCGCAGCACGTGGGCGACAACACCGTGCGCTGCATCATGCTCGCCGGCAGCGAGGGGCTTTCCCGCGGCATGCCGGTCGAGGCGCCGGGCCGCACGATCGAGGTGCCCGTCGGCGAGACGACGCTCGGGCGCATGTTCAACGTCCTCGGCGAGCCGATCGACGGCGGCGAGGCGATTTCCGATCAGGCGGAGCGCCGCAGCATCTACCGCGACCCGCCCGCGTTTGACGAGCAGAGCCCGGCCGTCGAGATTCTCGAGACGGGCATCAAGGTCATCGACCTGCTCGAGCCGTACCCGAAGGGCGGCAAAATCGGCCTCTTCGGCGGCGCCGGCGTCGGCAAAACGGTTCTGATTCAGGAGCTGATCCACAACGTCGCAATGGAGCACGGCGGCTACTCCGTGTTTACGGGCGTCGGCGAGCGCAGCCGCGAGGGCAACGACCTCTGGCACGAGATGCGCGAGAGCGGCGTCGGCGATAAGACGGCGCTCGTGTTCGGCCAGATGAACGAATCGCCCGGCGTGCGCATGCGCGTCGCGCTTTCGGGCCTGACGATGGCGGAACACTTCCGCGACCGCGAGCACAAAGACGTGCTGCTTTTCATCGACAACATTTTCCGCTTCGTGCAGGCGGGCAGCGAGGTTTCCACGCTGCTCGGCAGAATGCCCTCGGCGGTCGGCTACCAGCCGACGCTCGCCAACGAGATGGGTGAGCTGCAGGAGCGCATCACCTCGACGAAGGAGGGCTCCGTCACCTCGGTGCAGGCGGTCTACGTCCCGGCGGACGACCTGACCGACCCGGCGACGGCGACGACCTTCGCCCACCTCGACGCGACGACGGTTCTGAGCCGTAAGATCGCCGAGCAGGGTATCTACCCGGCCGTCGACCCGCTTGAATCCTCGTCGCGCATCCTCGAGGCCGACATCGTCGGCGAGGAGCACTACCGCATCGCGCGCAAGGTGCAGGAGACGCTGCAAAAGTACAGCGAATTGCAGGACATTATCGCGATTCTCGGCATGGATGAGCTCAGCGACGAGGACCGCATGACGGTCATGCGCGCGCGCAAGGTGCAGCGCTTCCTTTCGCAGCCGATGCACGTGGCGGAGAAATTCTCGAACAACCCCGGCGTATACGTGCCGCTCAAGGAAACGCTCCGCGGCTTTAAGGCGATCGTGGACGGCGAGCTCGACGAATACCCCGAGGCGGCGTTCTTCAACGTCGGCACCGTGGAGGACGTCGTCGCGAAGGCGAAGGCGCTCGCGGCGGAGGCGGTCTGATGAACACGTTTCAGGTACACATCTACCACGCGAACAGCCCGTTTTACGAGGGCGAATGCGAATCGCTGATCCTGCCGACGACGGAGGGCGATTACGGCATCCTCGCGAACCACAGCAACATGATCGCGGCGGTCGTGCCCGGCACGATGACCTACCGCCTGCCGGGCCAGCCCGCGCAGCTTGCGGCGGTTTCGGCGGGGCTCGTCAAGGTGGAGGACAACGACGTGCTCGTGCTCGTCGATTCCGCCGAGCGTCCCGAAGAGATCGACATAAACCGCGCGGAGCGCGCCATCGCCGAGGCCAAAGAGGCGATGCTGCAAAAAAAGACCGTGCAGGAATACAAGATGGCGCAGGCGCACCTTGCCCGCGCGATCAACCGCCTGCGCGTCAAGCGCTCGTTCCGCCCGTAAAGAAAAACGAAATAACGGCGTCTGCCCGCATGCTGCGGCAGGCGCCGTTTTGCGTTTTCGGGGAGCACCGCAGGGCGGCGGCAAAAAAGGCTTGACTTCCAGCAGGGTATAGGGTTTAAACTGATAGGCAGAAGTCCGCGCCCGGCCCGTGCCGCGGCACCGCACAGAATTTTTTTGTAAAGGGGAACGGAATATGCGAATCAAAGAGGTGGCCGAAGAATTCGGCCTGCTGCCGACAACGCTGCGGTTCTACGAGGAAAAGGGGCTGACGCCGCCGGTACCGCGCGATGCGCACGGCGTGCGCGATTACGGCGAGTACGAGCGCGGCTGGGTCAAGTTCATCAAGTGCATGCGCGGCGCCGGGTGCTCCATCGCGATGCTGCAAAAATACAGCCGCCTCTGCCGCGAGGGCGACGAGACCGTGCCCGAGCGCCTCGCGCTTTTAAAGGCGCAGTACAGCGCCTTAGAGGAAAAGGAACGCGCCCTCAAGGAATCGCTCGCCGTGCTGCGGGGCAAGATCGATACGTACGACCAGCATTTGCTGCAGCTCGAAAAAAAGCTGCGTGACACGCCGTGACGCGCCGCGCGGCATACGCACTATTTTAATAGAAAGCAAAGCGGCTGAATAGCCTTTGAAGCTGTATAGTCGAACGGCTTTACAGATGTATAGCTGTTCAGCCGCGCGGCGATACCCGCGGGACAAAGCGCCGCAGCCTCCGTCCGGGCTGCGGCGCTTTGCATGCCTATAAAGCGAATTCACTTTACAGAATGGGGCGCGCGGCGGCTCGGATCCCGCGCGCTATTCGCGCAGGGCAAGCGCGATCGCACGCATGACGGCGGGCGACAGCGCCTGCTCGGCAGCGCGGCGTGAAAATCTGAGAATTCTGCTAAAAACTGTCACGCATAAAGCTCCTTTCCGAAAACAAAATAATAACAACAAACGCGAGAAAAGAAAAAAAGGAGAAAAGAAAATGAGCAACAACAACACGATGGTCCCCGAGGCACAGGATGCAATGAACCGTTTCAAGATGGAAGCTGCGAACGAAGTCGGCGTTAACCTCAAGCAGGGCTACAACGGCGATCTGACCTCCAAGCAGGCCGGCTCCATCGGCGGCCAGATGGTCAAGAAGATGATTAAGTCCTACGAAGAGAGCATGAAGTAATTTCTCTTCACGGCGGGGCGCCCGGAAACGGGCGTCCTTTTCTTTTGCCCGCGTTATATAGCGGCGGGGCGCGGCCGCGGCTTTGTCTCCTGCGCGGGCGGGGCATGGTTTTATCTCCCGGAACACCAGACGCGGGAGGCACATCGTTCCCCGCGCGGGCGAGGCATGGCAATGCAGTGCGCCTCGAGCGGCGTGCGGATAGAGCGCGGCTGCTCCGGGAATACGCGGAGCAGCCCGGCGCCTTCGTCTCCTGTACGGCAGGGCGCGTTAGAGGGCGGCGTGCGCCGGGGCCTCTGCACGTGCTTCCTTCCCGCGCAGGTGGGTGCGTCTCGCAGCTGTTCCCGGCCTCGCCCACGTGCAGCGCTTCACCCCGTGCGGAGGGTGGGTGCGGCCGCACAAACGGCTATGCGCAGCTTCTTTCCCGCGCGGA
>OMGQ01001789.1_pt1 | contig 11083 bp, 7 predicted proteins | sample 1646071 | NCBI WGS metagenome assembly OMGQ01 (sample SAMN05578585, study PRJEB25193) | human gut metagenome | biome: Human Microbiome; feature: human-associated habitat; material: feces | host: Homo sapiens | place: USA:Birmingham | reverse complement strand
TGATTTTAGATACAAAAAGACCGGGGCGTTATTCGCTCCCGGACAAAGAGATATGGCCATGTAATGATCTTATTAAATCACAACAAAGTGAGTGGAGGACATACCGATCCACCCGGCCAAATCCAGTGCCCGGGAGTTCAGCATTCGTCCACAGCGGAAATTGCTGCGCAACAGTTGTTGAAACAGATTGCTCATTTTGCACGCCCCTCTAAAACCAATTTACTCAGTTGGTTTATGGGATTATACTACCACCTATTTCCTATGATGTCAATAGGTAATTTCATGATTGATTGATCTGGTATAAAGACCTGTTAAAGAACCGACCAGAGCAAAAAAGGAGCCATTCACACGAACGGCCCCTTTTCCTTGCTTATGAAATGCACGATTGCTGAATATTTTGAATAATATGCTCCATCAGCGCCACCCGGCGGAACGGGGTCATGAGGTAATAACCGTCGGTGTAGGGGAAGATCTCTTTGGCAATCGCCGTCGAAACGGTGACCGCCAGAGCTTCCGCTGCATCACGGTCCTTCCCCTCATATAAATGAATGATCTCATCGCACACCCGCATGCCTGAAATCTCATTGTTCAGAAAACAGGCGTTTCGGTGGCTCACCACGGGGAATATCCCGCCCAGAATCTTGCCCCGCAGAGTCTTGTGTGCCAATTTCAGGTTGTCCAGCGCCTCGGCGGACAACACCGGCTGTGTCAGAAAGCCGGAAACACCACATGCCTCTTTCTCCTGTGCCCGCCGCAGTTCCACATCAAAATTGCGGGCGTTCAGATTCAGAGCGCCATAGATACGAAAGGGGGTACGCAGGGTATTTTCATTCAGCATATGGACAAAGCGGGCCAGCTTGCGGGAGTTGAAATTGAATACGCTTTTGACTTCGTTCCGATCCTCGGTAGGGATAGGGTCGCCGGTGACCACCAGCACATTGTGTACCCCTTCCATGGACAAGCCCAAAAGCAGAGCCTTGGTAGCATTCAGATTGCGGTCACGGCAGGTCATATGGGGCAACGGCTCTATACCAATATCCCGCTTGATTTTACAGGCCAACAGGCTGCTGTCCGCCCGTGGGCGACCGATGGGACAATCTGCGATCGTCACCGCATCGGCCCCCGAGCCCCGCAAGGCCTGCACCCCCTCCCAAAAGCCCGCGCTGTCGTCATCTACGGGTGGGTCCAGTTCCACGGCAATGACACGCTTACCCGCCTCCAACTTCTCCCAAAGGGAGTTGGACGCATTGGCCGCAGGTTTGAGCAGCTTTTTCGGAGCAGAAACGGTGCACTTAGGAAGCGGCTCTTTCAAAGCCTGCGCCGTCTGGGCAATATGTTCCGGCGTAGTACCGCAGCAGCCGCCTACGATGGAGGCGCCAGCCTGAACGATTTGTGCAATCTGCCCTGCAAAGTAGTCAGGCTGACCGCCGAATACCGTGCGGCGGCCCAGCACGGTGGGGTAACCGGCGTTGGGCATGACAGTCAGAGGCTTATCGCTCAGCTCCAGGGTCTGAATGTATTTCAGCAAATGGCGGGGGCCAGAAACACAGTTAAAGCCCACTGCATCCACCCCAGCCAGTTCCGATGCAAAGCGATACAGCTCGCTGCCCAAACGTCCGGCGCTGGTCATCCCACTATGGTCCACGGCAAAGGAAACCATAAGAAACGCATCCGGATTTTTTTCCTTCAACCAACCAGCCAATTCCGGGAGCCCCTCGTCACCAGACAGCGTTTCCACCAAAAAATGGGTCACCCCCTGTTCCAGAAACCACTGCGCCTGCGTCTGGTATAGATCTGCCGGGGCGCGGCTGTGGTCACGGGGCGCGGGGCCCAGATCTGCAAATACATAAGCCCCATAGGGTTGAGCGGCTTGCCGTGCCAGGTGGCAGGCCGCATTTACGATGTCGCAGGCGGTTTCATCGTTCCCATCGGAGAGATCTCCACTGATGGCAAAGGTATTGGTCTTGATGGCCCGGCAGCCGGCCTGCAAATAAGCGCGGTGGATGCGCAGAATTTCCTCCGGGCGGGTCAGGTTGGCCCGTTCACAGCGTTCCTCAGCCCGGCCCGGATGGGCGGCGAAATAAGTGCCCATAGCCCCGTCAAACAGCAATGGCTTTCCCTGCGATAAATAGGTGCGGATATCCATCATCCCATGACCTTTCTGGTGATCTCCACCGACTGGTGGGCATCCTTGGCGTAGTAGTCCGCATTCATTTGTTTGGCGTATTCCGGCGTCACCACCGCGCCGCCCACAAAGATGACCGGGGGCTCCTCCATAGTGTGCAGCAACCGGATGGTCTTTTCCATGGCGGGCAGTGTGGTGGTCATCAGGGCGGACAGGCCCACCAGGCGCACCCCCTGCTCCTGAACCGTCCGCAGGATGGTCTCCGGCGGCACATCCCGGCCCAGGTCCAACACCTCGTAGCCGTAATTTCCCAGTACGGTTTTCACAATATTTTTGCCAATGTCATGAATGTCGCCCTGCACAGTGGCAACGATGAGTTTTCCCTTCTTCACGGGCACACCGCCCTTGGCGGCGATAGAGCTCCGGATGACCTCGAATACTGCCTGTGCCGCCTGGGCGGCGCTGAGCAGCTGGGGCAGGAATGCCGTACCCTTGTCATAATCCTCTCCCACCTTGTCCAGCGCGGGGATCAGGTGGTTTTCTACCAGAGACAGCTCATCCTCGGTCTCCAGCGCTTTGGCAGCCAGCTTTCCGGCATCGGCCTTCAACCCACGGATGACCGCATCGCCCAACGTCAGGGCATCCGCCTTCGGCGCTGCCTGCACGACAGGGGACTCCGCCGCGAAACGGGCAACATAGGCTCGGCACTCCCGGTCCTCTCCGGAGAGTACACGGTACGCCGCCACCGCGTCCATCATCTCCGTTTGATTTGGGTTGATGATGGGCAGAGTCAGCCCGGCGTGCATGGCCTGAATCAAAAAGTTCTGCGTGATCAGCTTGCGGTTGGGCAGGCCAAAGGAGATGTTGGACACGCCCAGCACCACCTGCAGCCCCAGCTCCTCCCGGATGGTCCGCACCGCTTTCAACGTCTCCGCAGCCTGCTCCTGCTGGGCCGAGACCGTCAGGGTCAGGCAGTCAATCCACACATCCTCTCTGGGGATGCCGTGGTCCAAAGCAGCCTGCAGAATGCGGCGGGCGATGGCTACCCGCTCTTCCGCTGTTTTGGGGATGCCGTTTTTATCCAGCGTCAGACCCACCACGGACGCGCCGTACTTCTTCACAATAGGCAGCACACGCTCCAGAACCTCCGGCTCTCCGTTGACAGAGTTCACCGCAGCCTTGCCGTTATAGACCCGCAGCCCTGCCTCCAGTGCGTCCGGGTTGGAGGAATCGAGCTGAAGCGGCACAGCGATCGCGCTTTGCAGCTTCTTTACCACTCTGGGCAGCATAACCACTTCATTCACACCGGGGAAGCCTACGTTCACATCCAGGATGTCCGCTCCGGCATCCTCCTGCTGGACACCCACATCCAGGATATAGTCCAGGTCATTTTCCAGCAGCGCCTGCTGGAAACGCTTTTTCCCGGTGGGGTTGATACGCTCGCCAATCACCCGCACACCATTCAGTCGGATGGGTGTCACAGGGGTACAGACAAGACCGGTGTTGTTATAGTGCCGGGATACGGGCTTTTTTCCTTCCAGAACTGCCGTCAGCCGACGAATGTATTCCGGGGATGTACCGCAACAGCCGCCCACGATGGAGATACCAGCCTCCACGCAGGTCAGCAGAGCCTGGGCAAAGTCCTCCGGTCCCATATCATAGTGTCCATCCACCGGGTCCGGCAGGCCCGCGTTAGGCTTGACAATGACCGGCAGGCGGGTATTCTCACACAGTTCTTTCAGCAGCGGCGCCAGCAGGTCTGGCCCCAGCGAACAGTTCAGTCCAATAGCGTCCGCACCCAGGCCCTCCAGTGTACGGGCCATGGAGGCGACCGTACAGCCGGTGAAAGTCCGGCCGCCGGCATCAAAGGACATGGTGACAAACACCGGCAGGTGGGCGGCCTCCTTGGCCGCCAGCAGGGCAGCCTTGGCCTCGTACAGGTCTGTCATGGTTTCCACCACGATTAAGTCCGCGCCGGCCTTTGCACCAGCTTCCGCCATTTCGCGGAACAGGTCATATGCCCGCTCAAAAGACAGCGTACCCATAGGCTCCAACAGCTCGCCAAGCGGGCCCACATCCAGCGCCACCAGGGTCCCGGTACCGGCCGCCGCTTTCTTTGCCACGGCGATGGCCGCACCCACGACCTCCTCCACACTGTGGCCCGTCTTGGCCAGCTTTAAGCCGTTGGCACCAAAGGTGTTGGCATAAATCACCTGGCTTCCCGCGGCGATGTACTCTTTATAGACGGAATTCAGCAGCTCCGGCTCCGTCAGATTCAGCAGCTCCGGCCGGCCTTGGGGAGACAGTCCCCGTTGCTGGAGAACGGTGCCCATAGCGCCGTCCAGGATCAAAAATTTGTTTTGAGGTATCTCAATTCCCACAGTGTTTTCCTCCCACGCGCAATTTGCAGGTCTCACGCATCGAACAATATGCGCATCCACGGATGCGGGCCATCTGGGGCCAGTCGGACAAGCCGATGATGGCGGTGACTGACTTGGATGGGTTCATCAAATAGCTCTCTGTTACATACAGTCCAAGCCGCCTTTGGGTATCCAGTGCGGCGCAGATCTTCGGCTGCAAAGACAACGGCAGATCTCCGTACCCGGGACTGAACCGGTCCGTTCTGTAGCGGTTCGGAAGACAATGCGCCAGTTCCTGCTCCACCTGGTCGCACCCGGCCTCCACCCAGGCGCTGCCGCAGGCAGCCAGAATGACTGCCCTGGACATATCACGAGCCTGTTCCCTGCTCCAGCATTTTCGCTGCGTCCGCGCCCGGAAGGACCAGCTCGGCCTCCGGCAGCAGGAATCCGGCCTCTGTTTTTTGAAGGGAACACACGCGGTAGGTGTATCTGGGCTGTATAGCAGCCGTTAACTTGTCTGCGACAGCAGCCACACTCGCTCGAATGGACTCGGCTGCTTGTCCGCCGATGCCCAGATAACGCAACGCCTCGTCCACATTCAGCTCCACACGTTTCCCCTCCTTTTTCTTCTCTTATTACTGCTTCCATGCAGCGCAAGCTTTCCCACCAATCAATATGGATTAAATTAGTATAGCAACAATCTCCTACTACGTCAATGGGTTATCCGGCTTCGGTTTACTTGTTTTGCACGAAACCTACTTTGCGCACCTATAAAATTATATAAAGAGGGCGGTTGTCTCTCATTCCCCGCCCTCTCGCACAGCTCGGTTCCATTTGTATCCCTATAATCCTCAACAGAAAAAGTTCCGTGTGTTTCACTTAATCTACATATGTTGTTTATCTTGACATTTGTTTTTGTCTGTGCTACACTTCTTCCCATCCCAGAATAAGGAGCGGATCCCATTGAAACAAACCAGCCAGCCCCGGGAAGATCTGCGGCAGCGCCGTACCCGGAAGCTCCTCGCCGACGCCCTGCTCTCCCTGCTGGAGGAGCGTCCGCTGAGTGAAATCTCGGTGGTGGATATCTGCCAGCGCGCCATGGTCCACCGCACCACTTTCTACGCCCATTTCGATGACAAGCTGGCCCTGCTGCGCTATGCTGTGGACGAACTACAGAAATACTTCGAGCCGGTGGACCCCTCCCTGGACCCACGTACCGGGCCCCGGGAGTATTTTATGGTCCTTTTTCACAACGCGCTCTCCTTCCTGAAGTCCCACAGGGGGATGTTCCTCACCGTCCAGGGCGCAGCAGAGTTCTACGTGCTGGACGAGATCATTACGGATGCGCTGAAGCGAAAGCTGTCGGAGAGCGCCCCGGCCGCCGGGTTTGACCCGGAGCTGACGGCCCGCTTCTATGCCGGCGGCCTGCTCGCCCTGATCCGCTGGTGGCTCTCCAGCGGTGCAGACGTTCCAGACGAAGTGCTGCTTCGGCATGTAGAGCACTTCATTCCTCAACCCGAGCTCCCGGTTTAGAAAGGCGGAATCCCACCCATGTCACAAACATCAAGCTCTGAAACCCCTGTAACCAAGCTGGCGCGGTTCATTGTCGACAAGCGAAAGGCCTTCTTTCTGGTCTTCCTGGCGGCGGTGCTCTTTTGCGGCAGCTCTATTGACAAGGTGGTGGTCAACAATGACATCACCTCTTATCTCCCCGCCGAAACCGAGACCCGACGGGGGCTGACCCTTATGGACGAGGAGTTCACCACCTACGCCTCCGCTCAGGTCATGCTCTCCAATGTGACCTACCGCCAAGCCGAAAAGGTAGCCGCTCAATTAGCGGAGCTGGATGGCGTGTCCTCCGTCGCCTTTGACGACAGTACCGACCACTTTAAGGACTCCTCCGCCCTCTTTTCCGTCTCCTTTACCGGTGAGGAGGGCAGTCCGGAGGCGGACGCCGCCCTCGCGGCCGTAAAGGAGCTGGCAGCGCCCTACGATCACTACGTCTTCCCCAGCGGCGATCCGTACGACTCAGACAGCCTTATGCAGGAGATGACGGTCATTCTGGCCATTGCCGCCGCCGTCATCGTAGCGGTACTCCTGTTCACCTCCAAGAGCTATATGGAGGTCCCCGTCTACCTCATCGTCTTTGCCGCCGCCGCAGTCCTGAACATGGGGACCAACTTCATTTTTGGGACCATCTCCTTTATCACCAACTCCATTGCCATCGTCCTTCAACTGGCTATGGCCATCGACTACGCCATCATCTTCTGTCACCGGTATATGGAGGAGCGGGACAACGGCCTGGACGCCCGGGAGGCCGACATCGCCGCCCTGAGTAAGGCTATCATCGAGATCTCCTCCTCCAGCCTCACCACCATCTCCGGACTGGTGGCCCTAATGCTGATGCAGCTGCGTATCGGCTTCGATATGGGCATTGTGCTGACCAAGGGCATCATCTTCAGTATGCTGTGCGTCTTTCTGCTGATGCCCGGCCTGCTGATGCTGTTCAGCGGCCCCATTGAAAAGACCCGCCACCGCAATCTGGTCCCCCACATCAACTGGTTCGGCAAGGGGGTCATCCACCTCCGCTACATCCTCCCCCCCATCTTTCTGGTGGCGCTGGTGGCCTGTGCCGTGCTGTCCAACCGCTGCGACTACGTCTTTCACACCAACGACGCCGATTTCGGCAACAACCCCGACTGGCAGCTGGCCGAAGAAAAGGTCAGCCGCACCTTCGGACAGAAAAACACCATCGCCGTCCTGGTCCCCCGGGGCAGCTATGAAAACGAGGGAAAGATCCTCCGGGAGGTGGCCGACCTGGAGCCTGTCACAACGGCCACCGGCCTTGCCAACACCGAGGTGGAGGACGACTGGGTGCTGACCGACGAGATGACCCCCAGGCAGTTCGCAGAACTGGCCGGCGTAGACATCGAGCTGGCCCGGCTGCTCTATCAGGCCTACGGCCTCAACGCCGAGGAATATGGCGCCATCTTCCAGGACCCGGACGACTATGCCGTCCCCCTGATCGACGTATTTGAGTTCCTGCTGGAGCAGCGGGACAAGGGGGTAGTCAACCTGACCGGAGAACAAGCCGACAAGGTGGATGATCTGGAGGAGAAGCTGGATATTGGCCTGGAGCAGCTGCGTGGCGAGCACTGGACCCGCATGGTCTTTGTGGCCGATGTGCCCACGGAGGGTGCAGAGACCCAGGCCCTTCTCAGCCAGATCCGCACCATCGCCCAGAAATACTATGGAGACGATGTACTTTTGGTAGGCAACTCCACCAATGCCTTGGACCTGGCCAACTCCTTCACCCAGGACAATATGAAAATCAGCATCCTCACCGTCCTGTTCGTCATGGTCATCCTGCTGTTTACCTTTAAGTCCGCCGGACTGCCCATCCTGCTGGTTCTCACCATTCAGGGCTCCATCTGGATCAACTTCACCGTCCCTGTACTGACCCACACCAACCTCTATTTCCTCAGCTATCTGGTGGTCAGCTCCATCCAGATGGGCGCCACCATTGACTACGCCATCGTCATCACCAACCGCTATCTGGATCTCAAGACCCAGATGAATCACCGTCAGGCCGCAGTGGAGGCCCTGGACCAGAGTTTTTCCACCATCCTGACCTCTGGGACCATCATGTCGGTGGCCGGCTTCCTCATTGGAGGCATCTCCACAAACGCCACCATTGGCTCAGTGGGCCTCACCCTGGGCCGCGGCACTGTCACCTCCATCGCGCTGGTCATGACAGTTCTGCCCCAGCTGCTCATGCTGGGCGACGCGCTCATCGAGCGTACCGCCATCACCCTCAACCGGGACCGGAAACAGCGCTTCAACCAGGGCTCTATGCGTCTGGACGGCCATATCCGCGGCCATGTATCCGGCTTCGTGGACGGAGAGTTCAAGGGCGTGCTTCACGGCAGTGTGGACGCGCTGATCGAGAGCAAGTATCAGCAGCTGGACCTGCCTGACACAGAGAAGGAGGAACCCCATGAAACTGTATAAACGGGCGGCAGCGCTGGTCCTGACCGCCGCGACGATCCTCTCCCTGGTCCCCCCTGTCTCCGCGGAGGACGAACACATCACCATTTCCAGTGCCAAAGAGTTTTACGCCCTGGTCCAAAGCTGTACCCGGGATGTCTGGTCCCAGGGAGTCACCGTGGAGCTCACCGCCGATTTGGATCTGAGCGGCTCTGATTTTCAGCCCATCCCCATTTTCCAGGGGACCTTCCACGGCAACGGCCACACCATCCGCGGCATCACCTATGACCACAAGGGCTCCACCCTGGGCCTGTTCCGCACCCTGACTGAGAGCGCCGTAGTAGAGAATTTGTCCGTGGAAGGCCTGTTGGAACCTCAAGGCTCCGCCAGTCAGCTGGGACTGCTGGCCGGCGAAAATTACGGCACCATCCGCTCCTGCTCCGCCAAGGGGACTGTCTCCGGGCAGGAGGACGTGGGCGGCCTGGTAGGTGTGAACGGAGAGACGGGCCGCATTGAAGGCTCCTCCAGCCAGGCCCAGATCTCCGGCGTGACCAACGTGGGCGGCATCGCCGGTCAGAACCTGGGTACGCTGGACCAGTGCATCAACACCGGGACCCTGAATTCCGACCCTGATCAGGAGATCCCCACCAGTGTGGGCGGCATCGCCGGACTGTCCCGGGGCACCATTCAGAGCTGCTCCAACAGCGGAGAGATCGGGTATCAGCACCTGGGCTATAATATGGGCGGCATCGTGGGCCTTCAGTCTGGGAGCGTCCTCCAGTGCTCCAACACCGGACAGGTGTGGGGCCGCAAGGATGTGGGCGGCATCGTGGGCCAGTTCGAGCCCAACGCCGACGTGACCTATGGAGATTCCCCCATGGACCGTCTGAACAACAGCCTGGCCGCCCTGTTTGATGAGATGGAGGTCTTTGCCAACCAGGTTAATGTGATTTCCAGCCGGGGTGTGGAGGACGCCCAGGTGATCCACGACGCCCTCTCTTCCATCCAGGACCGGACCTATGACGCCGGCAAGGATGGGAAGGACGACTTCCAGGCCATGTCCGACGACCTCTACCAGTACACCAACGACATCAGCGCTGCACTGGACAGCCTGCGGGACCATGTGGACCGCTTCAGTGACGACGCCTTTGATGACCTCAACGAACTTTTGGATCAGGCCGACCGCCTCAGTCGGCAGCTCAACGACCTGCTTGACCATCTGGACAGCGGCCTCAGTGACGCGGTGCGGGCCATGGACCGCACTGTGAACGGCATACGGGACCAAGCCCAGGCTATCAAAACTCACCTCGCCCAGATCAAGCCAGAGTTGGATGCTTTAAAGCAGTATATCCGAGATATTGCAAAGTTGATCGCAGAAAAGGATTTCGAAGGCGCTCTTCAGCTGCCCTTCCCCACTCTGAACCTCAAGGAACATATAGAAGGGATCCATACTGCACTGAAAAAGATCCCCTCTCTTCTGCTCCGTCTGCCCAACCAATGGCGTGAGATCTTTGAGCAGCTCTCCGACGATCTGGGCGACGACAGGGACCGGATCCAGCGGGTCCTGGATGCACTGAATGATACCGCCTCTCATTTAGTAAATGCTGGAGATCGTGTCGTGGACCAGATTTCCGGCGATCTGGACGAGGTGGATCTGGGTGCCGATCTGATCCGGGAGTTGCTAAAGAACTACACCGATCAGCTGGGAGATAAGGCACAGGCCGCCGTGGACGACATCGACGCTCAGCTGGATGTGATCCAGGGCCGGGTGGATCAGATGACCCAGTACGCCGGCCAGGACACCCAGGAGCTGCACGCCACCACACTGAGTATCATTCAGCATCTTGATGTGGTCCGCCAGGCCATCTATGACCTGGGCAAAAAGCCGGAAATCACCATCACCGACCTCACAGACGTTACCCAGGGGCCTGGTCTCATCTCTGGGTGTTCCGTCTCCTGCACCGTCAACGGCGATGCCAATGTGGGCGGCATTGCAGGCAATGTCTCTCCGGAGCTGGGGGACGATCCGGAGGAAACCCTTGAAATGGACGACCTGAAGCTGCTGGCCGACGTGTACGCCACCATGCGCGCCGTCATCCGCAGCTGCCGCTTCAACGGCGATGTGGTCGTCAAAAACGACTGCGGCGGCGGCATCGCCGGCCGCTGCGAACTGGGCGCCATCCTGGACAGCGCTGCCCGGGGGACCGTGGAGACTGGAACCGATTACTGCGGCGGCATCGCCGGCCGGACCAAGGGCTCCATCATCCGGTGCTCCAGTCTGGTGGACCTCACCGGTGAGAGCTGGCTGGGCGGTGTGGCCGGCCTGGGTGAGGATCTTCTGGACTGCCGCGCCATGGTCCGCGCCCAGGGTGACGGGGAGTTCTGGGGGGCCATCGCCGGACAGGCGGAGGGCGACTTGGCAGGAAACCGCTATCTGATGGAGGATCTGGCCGGTCTGGACGGCGTAGACTACGCCGAACTGGCTCAGGGCCTTGATTTCGACTCCTTCCGCCAGCTGAACTACCTCCCAGAGGATTTCCTTACCTTTTCCTACCGCTTCAACGTCAACGGCTCACTCCTGGCGGAGGTTCCCTTTTCCTATGGCGGAGAT
>OMGQ01001787.1_pt1 | contig 11086 bp, 8 predicted proteins | sample 1646071 | NCBI WGS metagenome assembly OMGQ01 (sample SAMN05578585, study PRJEB25193) | human gut metagenome | biome: Human Microbiome; feature: human-associated habitat; material: feces | host: Homo sapiens | place: USA:Birmingham | reverse complement strand
TGGGCCTGCTGGTTCCGGGTCATCAGATACTTGAACTCATACCGCTGAAAGACGGTCTCTTGTTTCACGATGAGATCCTCCTTGTTTCGAGATGGTAAAGCCAGTGTAAAATCCAAACCATAACTGAACTTAAAAATCAAAAACTTTTTTGCTGACAACGAGCCATGACCGTGCTATCTTTTAATTGTGTTTAAGGTATATCCCGCAAAATGTTGTCAAAACAAAGGAGGGATGCGGTGTGCGCATTTTACTGGCGGAGGATGAACGATCCCTTTCCCGGGCGGTGACCGCCCTGCTGGAGCGGAACCACTATGCGGTAGACGCGGTCTATGACGGGCGCGAGGCGCTGGATTATCTGGAGAGTAGGAACTACGACGCCCTGATTTTGGACATCATGATGCCTAAAATGGATGGGATGGAGGTGCTGAGCTGCCTGCGTCAGCAGGGGAACTCCATCCCGGTGCTGATGCTCACCGCCAAAGGAGAGGTGGAAGATAAGGTGCTGGGCCTGGACTCCGGCGCCAATGACTACCTCACCAAGCCCTTCGCCACGGCGGAGCTGCTGGCCCGGCTCCGGGCCATCACACGGCAGAACGTCCAGCTCAGCAGTCGACTGACCTTTGGAAACCTCTGCCTGGACCAGACTACCTTTGAGCTGTCCACCCCATCCGGCAGTTTTCGGCTGGCCAACAAAGAGTATCAGATGATGGAACTGCTCCTGCGCAACCCCCGGCAGATCATTCCCGCGGAGCGGTTTCTGGAGCGGATCTGGGGTTATGACAGCGAGGTGGAGGTATCGGTGGTGTGGGTCTATATCTCCTATCTGCGCAAAAAGCTCTCCGCTTTGCAGTCGGACGTGGAGATCCGGGCCAGCCGCAACATTGGGTACGCGCTGGAGGTACGGACATGATCCAAAAGCTGCGGGTGAAATTCATCACCGCCTCCATGCTGTCTCTGGCGCTGGTGCTGCTGGTGATCCTGGGCGGGGTCAACGCCATGAGCTATCAAAAGGTGGTCCAAGATGCCGATCACATTTTGGAACTGCTCAGTGAGAACCGTGGTATCTTCCCCCAGCAGGTCCCGCCGGATGACCGAGGTGGAAAGCCCAGGCCCCTGCCGGGATTTGGCCATGGGCTCTCCCCAGAGACCCCCTTTGAATCCCGCTTTTTCTCCGTTTTGCTGAATGGAGAGGGGCAGGTTCTCCAGAGCGACACGGGGCAGATCGCCGCCGTGGATGACCAGAGCGCCAGTGAGATGGCACAGGCGGTATGGGCCGGCGGAAGCGTCAGCGGCTTCCGGGGGGACTACCGCTATGTCCGCGCGGCGGAAGCTGAAGGTACCCGCTTCATCTTCGTGGACTGCGGGCGAAGTCTCTCCAATTTCCGGACAACCTTGATCGCCAGCGGTTTGGTGGCGCTGGCGGGTCTGCTGGCGGTCTTTCTCCTTCTGCTGATCCTGTCCAAGCGGATCGTCCGCCCGGTGGCGGAGAGCTATGAAAAGCAGCGCCGGTTCATCACCGACGCTGGGCATGAGCTGAAAACGCCGCTGACGATCATCGGCGCGGACCTGGATTTGGTGGAGCCGGAGCTGGATGGCAACGAGTGGCTTCAGGATATCCGCTGTCAGGTCCGGCGGCTGACCGGGCTGACCCAGGACCTCATCTTCCTCTCCCGCATGGAGGAGGAAACGCCGCCTATCCAGCCCATCGAGTTTCCGCTCTCCGACCTGACGGAGGAGATGGCCCAGTCCTTTCAGGGGCTGGCAAAAGCTCAGAAAAAGGGACTTACTCTGTCCATCCAGCCCATGCTCTCCTACACCGGGGACGAGAAGGCCATCCGGCAGCTGCTGTCCATCCTGCTGGACAACGCCCTGAAATATACCCCGGCGGAGGGTGAGGCGGAGATCGCGCTGAAAAAAGAGGGGCGCACGATCCGCCTTTCGGTATCCAATACCATCGCTCAGCCCATGGAGGAGACGCTGGACCGCCTTTTTGACCGCTTTTACCGGGGCGACCAGTCCCGCAGCAGCCAGATCGGCGGTTACGGCCTGGGACTGTCGATCGCCAAGGGCATCGTGCTGGCCCACAGGGGGAAAATCCGGGCAGAGAGTAGCGGAGCATCCCTGTCGGTGATCGTTTCTCTGCCGGTATAGATTTCATGCGCCAAGCGCGTATGGAAAGAGGCAAAAGGTTGCGACACATAGCCAATTTTGATATGTCTCGTTTTTCTGTTCAAATTATGGCTCAGGATCATGGCAGAGCGAAAAAAGGTGGTTGTCATATCCGAATAATGTGTTAAAATTGCATCAAAGAATTTGCCTTTAGGAGGTCTGTTTATGTATCAGTCGGCTCTCTCTGCGTCTGGTGAACAAGCATCCGATTCTCAGAATTGTAATGGCCATATTTTGACGTTGCTGACCTCTGAAGAATTGGAGCAGAATCCTTGCCTGCCGGGGTTAGAGGACATACTGTGCCATACGCCGCTTGCGAGGGATGCGCGTGTCTGCAAAGCAGAAGCACACCGGACCTATCTTTGCGGCACCATTGTCACGCCCCGCCATACCAGGGAACAGCACCCCATTTCTTTCGGCTATCTGCTGACGAAGGATCGAATTATTATATGCGATGATGCTGGCGTTGCATATGGGATGCTTCAGAGGATCAGGGAAGAAAATCCTCAACTCACTCCCAATATTGGCGGATTGCTTTATGGGTTTCTTGAATTGCTGATTGCGAAGGATATGCATCATCTCCAAGAGCTAGAAGAGAAGCTGTCACGGCTGGAAGAACAGGTATTGGAGGGGCTTCTGGATAATTTCAATCACCAGATAACTGCACTCCGAAAAGAGCTGATGAGTTGGAGCCACTACTATACGCAGCTGGAGGATATGGTCTGCGAATTTGGGGAAAACGAAAACAAATTCTTTACTGACATAGAAATGCGCCAGTTCCACATGATAGAGAAGCGGATTGCGCGGTTGAAAAACGAGGCGCAGATGCTCCGGGGGTATGGGTTGCAGATTCGAGAGCTATTTCAGGCGGAGATCGATATACGGCAGAACCGGATCATGAAAATTCTCACCATCGTCACTACTATTTTTCTGCCCCTGACCCTGGTGGCTGGCTGGTATGGGATGAACTTTTCCAATATGCCGGAGTTGTCGTGGAAATATGGCTATCCTGCGGTAATCGTGATCAGCTTGGTAATTGTGATGATTTGCCTCTGGTACATGAAAAAGAAAAAATTCTGGTAACTTCAATTTTGTGCGTGACCTTCTCTCGCAAAGATGCGGAAAGCAGTAAGCCTTTTCAGGCTTACTGCTTTTTCTGACCTGCCAATCCGTGGAAAAACTGCACACCTCTGCCGCACCACTGCTGGATGAGTTTTGTGTGCAGGCTGTGGTTCGCTGAGTTTTATATACCGATTCACTCCCACTCCACGGTGGCCGGGGGCTTACTTGTAATGTCATAAACGATGCGGTTGATCCCTTTTACCTCGTTCACGATCCGCACGGAGACCTGATCCAGGACCTCATAAGGGATCCGGGCCCAATCTGCCGTCATAAAGTCATCCGTCGTGACTGCCCGGAGTGCCAGCGTATGGTCGTATGTCCTGCCATCCCCCATGACGCCGACTGAGCGCGTATTGGTCAGAACCGCAAAATATTGACTCAGGCAGCGACTCTGCCCGGCTTTTGTAAGAATATCCCGGAAGATGAAATCGGCCTGACGCAGGGTATCCGCTTTTTCCTTCGTGACCTCTCCGATGATCCGAATAGCAAGGCCCGGTCCGGGGAAGGGTTGGCGGCTGACCAGATACTCTGGCAGCCCCAGCTCTCTTCCCAGCTGGCGGACCTCGTCCTTAAACAGCATTTTCAGCGGTTCCAGAATCGCCCTGAATTTCACATGATCCGGCAGCCCGCCCACATTGTGGTGGCTTTTAATCACCGCGGCGGAGCCCGCACCGGACTCGATCACATCGGGATAGATGGTGCCCTGAGCCAGATAGTCTACTGCGCCGATCTTCATTGCTTCTTCCTCAAACACGCGAATAAATTCTTTCCCGATGATCTTGCGTTTGCGCTCCGGATTAGACTGGCCAGCTAATTTTGTCAGGAACCGGGTCTCGGCGTTGACCCGCACAAACTTCATCGGCCACTTTGCAAAAGCCGCCTGAACCTCGTCTCCCTCGTTCAGCCGCATCAGACCGTGGTCCACAAAGACACAGGTGAGCTGGCTGCCAATCGCCTCGGCCAGCAGTGCGGCGCAGACAGCGCTGTCCACGCCGCCACTGAGAGCCAGAAGGACCTTGCCGCGTCCCACATGTTCCCGGATCTGATGGATTGCGGTGCCCTTGTAATCCGCCATGCTCCAGGTGCCGTGGGCCCCGCACACCTCATACAGAAAATTGCGGATCATCTGCGTGCCATACTCCGTATGACTGACCTCCGGATGAAACTGAACGCCATAAAACCGCCGCGCCTCGTTTGCAATGGCCACATGGGAGCAGGCCGCAGAGTGGGCCGTCAGCCGAAATCCCTCAGGAACACGCGCCATATAGTCCCCATGGCTCATCCAAGAAATGCCTTTCTCCGGGAGTCCATGAAAGATAGAGCTGGACGGATCATACCATGTCACCGTTTTCCCGTACTCCCGAGCGGAATCCTCCTGCGCAGGGGTCACCTTACCACCCAGCATTTGGGCCATCAGCTGACAGCCATAACAGATTCCGAGGATCGGGACTCCCAGCTCAAAGACCGCCGGATTCACTTGAGGGGCCCCTTCTTCATATACGCTGTTCGGGCCCCCGGTAAAGATGATCCCGATGGGAGAAAATGCACGGATGTCCTCCACCGGCATGGTGTATGGATGGACCTCGCAATAGACCTCGCACTCGCGTACCCGCCGGGCGATCAGCTGATTATACTGACCGCCGAAATCAAGGATCAATATACGTTCCATAGCGTCCTCCTTACAAGTCAATGTCGGCATCTCCACCGGAAGCGCCTTCAAGCGCAGGGGTTACTTTATGAAGGAAAGTGTCCACCTGCTCCGGGCAGCGGCCAATATAGTCCTCCGGCTTCAGCAGGGCGGCAAGTTCCTTCTCACTCATAGAAAAGGCCGGTTCTGCTGCCAGCCGATGCAGTAGGTCACAGGATCCTCCCTCCTTCATCCTTGCAGAAGCCGCATGGGAACAGCGCCGGATCACCTCGTGCAGCTCCTGCCGGTCACCGCCCCGTTTGACTGCTTCCATCATCAGATTTTCCGTGGCGATAAAAGGTAGGTATTCCCGAACTGTCTTGTCGATGATCTTTTCATTGACCACAAGCCCACAGGTCACATTCTTGGAAAGGCGCAGGATCGCATCGGCACAGAGAAACCCCTCCGGCATAGAGATGCGGCGGTTGGCAGAATCATCCAGTGTGCGCTCCATCCATTGGACGGATGCTGTCATGTGTGCATTTGCAGCATCTAAAATGAGATAGCGGGCCAAAGAACAGATGCGCTCGCTCCGCATGGGATTTCGTTTATATGCCATAGCAGAGGAACCGATCTGATTCTTTTCAAAAGGCTCCTCCAGTTGCCTATCATGCTGTAACAGGCGAATGTCATTTGCCATCCGATAGGCGCTCTGGGCGATGGAGGACAGACAGTTCAGGATACGGCTGTCCACTTTTCGGGGATATGTTTGCCCACAGACATCAAAGCACTGTTCAAATCCAAATTCTGCACTGATTTGACGGTTCATCTGGTCGATCTTATCTGTATTACCGTCAAACAGATCCAGAAAGCTGGCCTCGGTCCCAGTGGTTCCCCGGCATCCGAGAAATTTCATATGCTCCAGCACATGGTCCAACTCCTCTAAATCAGAGAGAAAATCCTGCATCCAAAGAGTCGCCCGTTTGCCCACAGTGACAAGCTGGGCCGGCTGATAGTGGGTATAGCCAAGGGTAGGCAGCGCCTTGTATTGCTCTGCGAAAGACGCGAGATTTTTCAGCACACCCAGCAGCTCTCCGCGGAGATGGCGCAGGCCGTCCCGATAAAGGATCAGGTCCCCATTGTCGGTCACATAACAGCTGGTGGCCCCCAGATGGATCACACCTGCAGCGCTGGGAGCCGCTTTCCCGTAGGCATAGACATGAGCCATTACGTCGTGCCGCACTTCCGTTTCCCTCTGCGCGGCGCATTCAAAATCAATGTCATCGATATGTGCTTCCAGCTCCGCCACCTGCTCCGCCGTGATGGGCAGTCCAAGGTTATGCTCCGCACGAGCCAGTGCTGTCCAGAGCTTTCGCCAGACCTGAACACGCTTTTTCTGGGAGAACAGATGCAGCATCTCTTCTGAGGCATAGCGGGAGGAAAGAGGTGATTCGTATGTTTCGTACATCATAGGATTCCTTTCTCTGCGTTATTCCACAGTGACGGACTTTGCCAGATTTTTCGGCTTATCGATATCACAGCCGTTTTCCTTGGCAACATAGTAGGCTAGAAGCTGCAGAGGAACGATCTCTGCCACAGACTGGAACAATGGGTCAAGACCCGGAATATAGACCACATCATCCGCCTGTGCCAGTACGGCGCGGTCCCCCTTGACAGCCAGCGCAAGAACCTGTGCGCCGCGGGCCTTGACTTCAACGATGTTGTTCATGGTTTTTTCTGCAATATGCCTGTTGCAGCAAAGGGCAATCACGCTCTGCCCCTCGTCGATCAGGGCAATGGTTCCGTGCTTTAATTCCCCTGCAGCGTAGGCTTCTGCGTGGATGTAGGAGATCTCCTTCATCTTTAACGCACCCTCCAGCGCCGCGGCATAGTCGGTATTGCGTCCGATGTAGAACATGGAGTGGCCGGTATTGTACTTCTTTGCCAGTTGGGGCAGCGTGATGTTCATGTCCAGCGTCTGCTGGATCTTCTGGGGGATGGACTGGAGTTCCCGGATCAGCCGGAGATACTCCTGCTGGGAGAGCAGTTCCATGGTATGCGCCGCATACACGGCAAACAGATAGAGCACAGAGAGCTGAGTAGTATATCCTTTGGTGGTAGCCACAGCGATCTCAGGTCCGGCCCAGGTATAAAGGGTATTGTCGGCTAGCTTTGCGATGGTGCTGCCTACTACATTCACAATGGCCAAAACCCGGGCACCGAGACTTTGGCACTCCTTCATGGCCGCGATGGTGTCTGCTGTTTCGCCGGATTGGGAGAGTACGATCAAAAGGGTTCCGCTGTCAATCTGGGGTTCGCCATATCGCAGTTCGCTGGCAAGCTGTACGTCCACAGGAATGTGACAGAGCTTTTCAATGGCGTATTTCCCCGCACAGCCTGCGTAATAGGCAGAGCCGCAGGCTGTGACCACGATTTTCTTGATTCCGCGGAGATCCTCTTTTGTAAAGCTGAAATCGTCCAGCTGGATCTGATCATTCTGAATTCTGGGGGCCAGAGCTGATTTGACTGCGCGGGGCTGCTCCATGATCTCCTTGAGCATGAAGTGCTCGTAGCCGCCCTTTTCGGCCGCTTCAACACTCCATGTGATCCGGCTGACTGGTTTCTGGATAGCCGTTCCCGTGCAATCGTACACAGTGATGCGCTCCGGCGTCAACTCCGCAAACTCGCCATCGTCCAGATAAATGGTGTTGCGGGTGTACGCCACCAGTGCCGTGACATCAGAGGCAAAGAAGCTTTCTCCCACGCCGATGCCCAGAATCAAGGGGCTGGCCTCCCGCACAGCCATGATCGTCCCCGGGCAGTCGGCGCACAGAACTCCGATAGCATAGGAGCCTTCCAGCCGGGAGGTGGTTTTCATCACGGCCGCTTTGAAGTCCCCGTCATAGTACATTTCCAGCAGGTGGACGATCACCTCGGTGTCCGTCTGACTTCTAAATGTGTAGCCGTTGGCGATCAGCTCTTCCCGCAACTCCAAATAGTTTTCAATGATCCCATTGTGAACGATGGAAAACCGTCCGTCACAGCTCATGTGAGGGTGGGCATTGATGTCTGTGGGCGCTCCGTGGGTGGCCCAACGGGTGTGGCCGATGCCGGAATAGCCCGGCATATTGGCTCCGTTTTCTGTTTTTTCGCAGAGGTTTGCGATTCTTCCACTTACCTTGGACACTGAGATCATGCCGTTCTGGCAGACGGCGATCCCAGCAGAGTCATATCCCCGGTATTCCAGCTTTTTAAGACCCTCCAGTAAAATGGGAGCGGCATTCTGTCTGCCGGTAAATCCAACAATTCCGCACATATGCCCCTCCTGATCACCGCTTGATGTAAGCGTCCCGCTCCGGTCCAACGGATATGTATCCGATGTGGCAGCCGATGGCCTTTTCAATATACTCCACATAAGCCTGCGCCTGTCTGGGAAGTTCTTCCCATGTGCGGGCACCAGAGATATCACAGCCCCAGCCGTCCAGATATTCTGTGACAGGTCTCGCGGTGTCCAGCGCCGCGGGAAACGGGAAGGTCTCCGTTTCTGTTCCATCAACCACATATTTGGTGCAGACAGGAATCTTGGCCATATAACTGAGCACATCCAGCTTGGTCAGCGCGATGGTCGTGGCTCCCTGAGTCTGTACGCCATAGCGTGTGGCCACAATATCGATGGGCCCGACCCGGCGGGGGCGACCTGTTTTGGCACCGTACTCAAAGCCAGCCTCCCGCAACTGGTCAGCCTCAGGGCCGAACCACTCGCAAACAAAGGGCCCTTCGCCCACGCAGGTAGAGTAGGCCTTCACCACACCAATGACCTCATCCAGTCTGGCAGAAGGAAGGCCGGATCCGACCGGTGCGTAAGCTGCCACCGCATTGGAGGATGTGGTGTAGGGGTAGATGCCGTAGTCCAGATCCCGCAGCGCCCCCAGCTGCGCCTCAAACAGGATGCTCTTTCCAGCCAGCTGGGCCCTGCGCAGCCAGTCGCCGGTACCACAGATGAAGGGCTTTAGCTTCTCCCCGTAGGTGCGGAGGTGATCGCGGAGCTGATCCATGGTATAGGGCTTTGCGCCATAAACTCCGGTCAGGGTCAGGTTCTTCCACTCCAGCAAGTCCTCCAGATGACGCGTTAAGTATTCCGGATAAAACAATTCCCCGGCCTGGATCGTCTTTTTCTGATATTTATCAGAATAGAACGGGGCGATTCCCTGTTTGGTGGAGCCGTATTTTTTATCTTTCAGGCGGGCTTCTTCCAGCTCATCCAGCAAAATATGCCACGGAAGCACCAGAGAGGCCCGGTCGCTGATCTTCAGGTTGTCGGGTGTTACGGATACACCCTTTGCGGTGACACTTTCTATCTCAGTGCAAAGACTTTCTAGATCCAGTGCAACACCGTTTCCTAAAATGTTGACCACACCGGGGCGGAAAATTCCAGAGGGAAGCAGATGCAGCGCAAATTTCCCATATTCGTTGATGACGGTGTGTCCCGCGTTTCCGCCGCCCTGATACCGTACCACAACATCATAATCCTGCGTGAGCAGATCTACCATACGGCCTTTCCCTTCATCACCCCAGTTAATGCCAACAATGGCACATGTTTTCATAAATTGACCTCCTTGATCTTGATTTGTTGCCGAATTTTTCGTTCAAACCGATCCTTATCTCCACGGCTCGGAACCGCGGTAGGATATGCTCCGCCGAAGCAGGCAGTACAGAAGCCGCTGCACCCCTCCGCAATCTGTAATAGATGCTCCACACTGAGATAGCCCAGAGAATCCACTCCGATGATTTTAGCAATCTCCTCCACCGTGTGGTGGTTTGCAATCAGATTCTCCGCATCGTCAATGTCCGTGCCATAGTAGCAGGGAGCTACAAAAGGCGGTGCGCTGACTCTCATGTGGATCTCCTTGGCTCCGGCCCTGCGCAGCAGGTCAATCACGCCCCGGCAGGTGGTACCCCGGACGATGGAATCGTCGATCAGCACGATGCGCTTCCCCTCCACCAGCGCGCGGATGGGATTGAGTTTGAGGTTGACGCCCACCTCCCGCAGCTCCTGGGTGGGGGAAATGAAAGTGCGCCCGATGTATTTATTTTTGGTGAAGCCGATGCCGTAGGGGATCCCGGAGGCTTTGGCGTACCCCAGAGCGGCGTCCAGACCGGAGTCTGGGACGCCGATGACCACATCAGCCTCCACCGGGTGCTCGGCGGCAAGAAATGCCCCGGCCCGCTGCCGTGCGGCGCTCACCGCGGCGCCGTCGACCACCGAGTCCGGCCGTGCGAAGTAAACGAATTCAAAGACGCACAAATGCTTGCCGGCCGTCCCGCAACGGCGGGTATCAGATTTCACACCGTCATAGCTGACGGTGACAATCTCGCCGGGGCGGATGTCCCGGAGGAAGCGGGCCCCGACTGCGTCCAGCGCGCAGCTCTCCGAGGCAAAGACCGTTTTACCGTCTGCTGTTTCCCCCATGCAGAGGGGACGGAAGCCGTGGGGATCCCGGGCAGCGATGAGCTTGGTGGGAGAGGAGATTACAAGAGAGTACGCCCCTTCGATCCGGCCCATAGCATCATACACGGCTTCCTCGATGGATGGGGCATGGAGCCGCTCCTGTACGATGATGTAGGCAATCACCTCGCTATCGGTGGTGGTGTGGAAGATAGAGCCGTTCTGCTCCAGACGGTTTCTCAACTCATAGGAGTTGGTCAGATTTCCGTTGTGTGCCAGCGCCATCCGGCCCTTATGGTGGTTGATCATGATAGGCTGGGCATTGCGCTTGCGGTCGGAGCCGGTGGTGGCATAGCGGACGTGCCCCACGACGATGTTGCCGCTCCCCAGCCGTTGGAGGCGCTCCTTAGGAAAAACCTCGTTGACCAGTCCCTCATCGCGATAGGTGGTAAATACCCCATCATCATTGACCGCAATTCCGGCGCTCTCCTGTCCCCGGTGCTGGAGGGCAAACAGCCCGTAATAGGCCAGAGAGGCTACGTCGGCAGGCTCCCTGGAAAAAACGCCAAAGACACCACACTCTTCTCGAATGTGGTGCTCCTTGGGAACGACCTGTTTAATTTGCTCCATGTTCCACAAGCCTCTTCATGATCTCAGCGTATGCCTCCTCTACACCGCCCAGATCCCGGCGGAAGCGGTCCTTATCCAGCTTTTCCCCGGTG
>OMGQ01001786.1_pt1 | contig 11087 bp, 9 predicted proteins | sample 1646071 | NCBI WGS metagenome assembly OMGQ01 (sample SAMN05578585, study PRJEB25193) | human gut metagenome | biome: Human Microbiome; feature: human-associated habitat; material: feces | host: Homo sapiens | place: USA:Birmingham | reverse complement strand
CGAAGGCGGCGGGGAGCGGCACCGGGGAATGACTTCGGGCCAACATGACCCGAAGCAGCCCCATAAGAACACAAAAGCGCCCGGGCGGCATGAAGCCACACGGACGCATGAAATGACATGATAGTTAAGGTTCCAACAAATTTCGCATACATAGCCGGAATAACCCGGAGGGGGAGCTACGCTTTTTTTAGCTGGTGCAGATCATGGGTACTGTGAAAAAAGACAAAAATAGACACGGCGGCAATCCTCCTTATATGCCGCCGTGGATTTACACGGTATTAGGTCGTCGTTGGTTTAAGGTAGACGAAAAGAAACGGCGGCTCTGAAAATCAAAGCCGCCGTTTCAAATGGGCGTGTCAAATTGTCTGCTCTACGACGGCTTTTTTCTTTTGCCGTCGTGCGGCAGATCATTTCAATATTCGGTTGAAGTATCGTTATTCGGTGTTAAGTTCTACTAATACAACCTCTGGACGATTATTAAATCGGAATGGAATAATACTATTTCCAAGGCCGCGGCTAACAACCATATTTGTCTTTCCGTCTGTATAAAGGCCGGAATCATATTTAGGAAACAGCCCTTGATTGGGGGCAACGAGCCCCCCAATAAAAGGTAATCGAAACTGCCCTCCGTGTGCATGACCACATAAAACCAAATCAACACCACAGCATACATAGGTTTCAAATAACTCTGGCCGATGTGATAGCAGTATAGTGTAACTGTTTTCGTCATCAATAAGGCTATTCAATTTTGTGTTGACCATGGCTGGCGCTTCATTAAACATATCGCCCTTAATCGTAAAGTCAGAATCAGAAAGCCCGATAAGGGTAATCATTTCGTTGTTATGCACTAACTGTATTGCTTCATCTTCAAGGACAGTTACGCCAGACGCTTCAAGCCCTGTTTTGAATTGATCATAATGTGAGAAGTTAGCTTCGTGGTTTCCAGTTACAAAATAGACAGGGGCTATTTGAACAGCTTGTTTTATAAAATCAAACGCAATCTCAATGTCTGTATGTCCAGCATCGATTAAATCTCCAGTTATCACAATAATATCCGGTTCGTGTTCAGACAGCAATTCTATCAATTCTGTATTGCTTTCTCCAAATTCAGCATTATGCAAGTCGGACACTTGTGCAATCCGAAAATTAGAAAAGGCAGATGCTATGCGATCGCTGGAGATATTAACCATACTTACCATCAATGCTGAATTGCCCCATATAGTATAGATTATCAAAACCAGCAGTATAGTTGTTAATACACAAATCTTCACCAATACTCTGGTGGAAAGGATTTTTTTCATTTTTTCCTCTCTTTCATCAACTTAATTATAAAAAAATCAGCTTACAAACAGGTGAATTTCAACTTACGAATTTGTAAGACAAAAGTGGGCGGCTTCTAAAGCCACCCGCTTCAAAAGTAGAATTACTGTGCGCTGATTGTATCAACAATGGACATATTGCGTATTCTCTTGATTGGCCCATGCACGGCCAGAATTACAGAGCTTATGACAATCAACAGAATAACAGCTACCTCTGGTAATGGAGGAGTCCAAGCATCCCCCCATCTATAACTTATCAACATTCCAAACAATAGCTTGTTACAAAACAGTCCCAACACCGTACCAACTACACCGCCGATTATGGTATAGGTGAAGGCTTCTGCAACAATCATTTTACTTAGCTGTCCCATGCTAACGCCGATGGCACGGAAAGCGCCATACTGTTTCAACCGTGCAGACACACTCATGGAAATACTATTGATTATGTTAAAAATTGTAATCATTGCAATTAGGACGAGGAATCCATAGATGAACAGCCAAAAACAATAGTAAGTTCCCATGGTACTGCTGTTACCCATGCGTTCATCAGCGAAAGTAAATGAGGAATCTACCATTTGGCGGATCACATAAACATCTTCGTCTGTTGTGCCTTTCACTAACTGCACATCAATAACCGTATATTTCGACTCGCCAGTAATTTGTTCAAATGTATCCTCTGAACAAATAATTGTTCCAACACCGGCGGCACTGTAAAACGGACAGTCGGACAACATTCCCACGATTTGGATTTCTTTACTTTGTCCGTTTGTATTCAACGATACAGTATCGCCTATTTGTATTGTGTTCTGCGAATTATAAACAATTAAGCCCGTCCCTAAATCAGTTTGCACAGATTCCAGAGAACCCTCTAATAAATAGTCCTTTGCCCAATCAAATTGATACTGCTCATAAGAGATTAAATCCATCTTTTTTTCAATACCGTTTGTGACAGACGGAACCTCGTATGCAAATTTTCTTCCATACGCTAAATCCACAACAGGATTTTCCTTTAGATCATCAAGTAATGCTTTGTCAATAGCACAGGCGTTATCAGGGCTTATGATAGATAAATCTGCTGTCCAAGGTTGGAGCGGTGTTAAGGTATGCTGCATGAACTCAACTGTTACAGAGAATGAAAGGAAAAGGATAATACTGAGAGCAAATGAGCTTGTCATCAAAAACAGATTTTTCCGATTTGCTTTTGCATGATAAATTCCAAGTGCTGTATCAATCTTAAGCAGTTGTGTATTAGCAGCATTTCTTGCAGGCTCCAAGTCGTTTGCATTACCGGAAACCGCTGCCAACGGAGATACTTTTGCTGCTTTCTTTGCCGGAGAATAGGCAGCGAACAAAACCGTTACCAGGCCCACAACGATTCCTGCAAGAATACTTGGTACGCTAAATCCGAATGTAGGCATCGCTTTGAAAAATTCCGGACTTAGGAAACGCAAAATCGCACATAAGACCCAAATGACAACTATACCGATGGAAATACCCACAGGGATTGCCAAACGGCACCAACTAAGCGCCTCTTTCCGTACTAAGCGCATAACCTGTTTTGGTGTTGCACCGATACAGCGCATAAGGCCGAAAAATTCGGTACGCTGGGCTACATTGCTGTTCAGGCTGCTTGCAATCATCATAATACCAGCTAACATTACCAGTGCAAACAATACAGCCGCAGCCAAGTAAACCTGTAACAAAAAGGGAACGCGGCTTTGTCCAAGCAATCCAAGCAGATTGTTGTTGGAAGATATTTGTTCATTCGATAAATTGCATTGTTCTTTCAAATCTGCAATTTTCCCTTGTATATTTCTTGTGTTTGCAAATTGAGTAAAAAACATAATGCCGTAATCATTCGGCTCCCCGTCTGATACATTCGGATAAATCGCGCAGTAATCCTCTGTGTTCAAAATGATGCCGTAGGAGTCGCCACTCATGATCGAGGCAGTATTATTCATAAATCCTGATATGGTAAAATTCAGTTTATCGCCATCAGGAGTTTCTACGGCAATGGGATCACCAATCGCAACACCCATTATCTGCTTTGCATTTTCAGTCACCAACGCTTCATTACTTGTCTGTGGAAAAACACCTTCTTCAAGTTGGTCAGTCCAGATTTCAGTTATATAGCTTTCATCACAACCGCATATCGCTACATCTTTTCCACCCAAAGTGTAGCCTAAATCTCCACGATAATTGAGTACGCCATACGGTGAAAATACTTCAATATCAGGGCGTGAAGCAATAATTGCTGCTTCTTCATTGCTGATATTCTTAATGGCAATATGCCAATTCCCAGACTCCTGCTGTGCCTGCAAAATCTGGCTGCGGATGAACATATCTGCCATTCCAAAAATAGTTGTAACCAGAAATACCGCCAGCACAATGCAGAAAATAGACATTCTGCTTTGCTTCTTGTGGATTTTTGCGGATATGGGAACAAGGTCAAGATAATGCTTCATTTGTTTTTCCTCCCAAATCCGTCAAAACGCCATCTGATACCCGGAACACCCGATCAACGGATGCAGTCAAATCCTTATTGTGGGTAATCATCAGGATTGTTTGCTGATAGCGACGGGACGCCTGCGTAAGCAGGGCGATAACATCCTGACTATTCTTGCTGTCCAGATTGCCAGTAGGTTCATCTGCCAGAATCAGTTTGGGCTTTGTGATTAACGCCCGGCCAATGGCAACACGCTGCTGCTGTCCGCCGGATAGTTGGCTCGGCAGGTGATGTCGACGCTCGGTAAGTCCCAAGAGTTCCAAAATTTCTTCTACTGCTGCCGGGTCTGGTTTGCGATAGTCCAAAAGAAGCGGAAACATGATATTCTGCTCCACATTCAGCTCGGAAACCAACTGAAAGGATTGGAAGATAAAGCCGATATTACGACGGCGGAAAATCGTGCGCTGTTCCTCTTTCATGGAAAACAGGTCTTGTTCATCAATCCAAATGTGGCCGGAAGTAGGGGTATCCAAAGCTCCAATACAGTTCAGTAATGTGCTTTTGCCAGAACCGGATTCACCCACAACGGCAGCAAATTCGCCTTTATCCAGGGAGAAGGAAACCTTCTTCAACGCTTCGACTTTCGCCTCACCCTTGCCATAAGTTTTACATAAATCTTGTACTTTCAATATTTCCATAGTCATCAGTACCTCCTTTCTCAAAAGGATAGCAAAAACAGCTTACAAGCAGGTGAATTTGACCTTACAGATCCGTAAGGAAAGATAGTGTAAACAGCGTACCTTTTCCGACTTCACTTTGTACGGAGATAACACCGTTTTGACCCTCAATAATGGACTTGGCAAGGGGAAGCCCCAGCCCGATTCCTTGTGTATCAAGGGAATGTTTGCTGCGATAAAAGCGTTTAAAGATATGGTAAATATCTTCCGGGACTATGCCGTTACCATTATCAGAAATAAAAATCCGAAACATAGCAGGAGTGCGCTCCCATGTAATACGGACAATACCGCCAGCTTGCGTGTGATCCAGTGCATTTTTTACAATGTTTCCAATCGCTTCACCTGTCCATTCCATGTCACAAATAAGCTGCTGTTCACCATCGCCATCTATCTGAATCTGCTTGCTTTCGCTTTTAGCCCTTGTGGTTAGGTCATTGACTGAATGAGCTATCAGCTCGGACACACGGCAACTTTTTTTCTCAAAAATGATGTTTCCCGTATCCAGTCGGGTTATCTTCAACATGGATAAGATTAACTGCTCCATACGCTTTAGAGAAATACCCATCTTCGCTGTAAATTGCTTTACCGTTTCCGCATTTTCCGGCTCACTTTCAATGATCTCCTGATACATGGCGAGGGCTGCCAGAGGCGTCTTGAGCTGGTGAGATATATCGGATATGGTATCTTTCAAAAACTCTTTTGCTTTACGTTCTGTTTCATTTTTGGATTGGAGCATAGTTGCAAGCTGTTCTATCGAAGAAAACACTTGGTAGATAGCCCCCTCATAATTCTGCGGTAAATGACAAGAGTAATCCCCGTTGATGTAATTTAGCAATATTTTGTCGACCTGTTGATACAATCGCTTCCTTTTCCAGAAAAAAATAAATATTCCTATGGCAAGCACAAAGAGAAAAAATAGCACAGTGCATAGCATGGTGCAGAAAGCGGAACGCTGAAATTGATTGAAATAAGGCCGCATACTGCTTTCTGACTGTTTTCCCAAACCCGCAGTCGCTAATAATGACCTACCATCGTCACTGATGTCTGTGTTCGTAAAGGCAACTGCAACCACTTCTTTCGGAACACCCTGTTCCAAAAGTGAGGATGAAACCGCTTCATCATGTTTGAGCCATAGGACTTCCGCATCGTTCACCTGATAAATAGTCAAAACGGTTGCTGTACCTACAAACAGCAGAGCAAACAAAGTCAAAAATAGCAGGAACCCTTTAATCTGTCTATCTTGGTACAAACTCATATAGACACCTCTTTCCATTGGTAGCCGAACCCACGAATGGTTATAAGGTGTTCTGGATGGGACGGATTGGTTTCCACTTTTTCACGAAGCCGCCGTACATAGACGGACAGGGTATTATCATCAACAAAATTTCCTGTATCATCCCACAGCTCATTTAGAATGATGTCCCTTGTCACAACGCGATTTGCGTTTCTTACCAGCAGACAAAGCAAACGATATTCGGCGCTTGTCAAATCCAATGCCTTTCCCTTTAAGGTTGCACGGCTACCCAACAGATCAATGGTAATGTCGCCACATTCCATAGAAGTGTTTTTTTCGCTTTTGGAAACTCCGGCCCGACGCAACAGCGCCCGGATGCGGGAACACAATTCCCCCAGTTTGAAAGGCTTGGTGATATAATCGTCCCCACCGCTATCTAATCCACGAATTATGCTGACTTCTTCATCCGATGCAGTCAGGAATATAATCGGTATCTGCTGATTTTCTTTTCTTACTCTTTCGCATACGTCAAATCCTGTTCCATCTGGCAGAGTAACATCCAAAATCAATAAATCGTATCGGTCGAGTTCGGATAAGTATTGTTTTGCTTCACATACTGTACGGGCAACTTCAACATCAAATTCATTCTTTTTCAAAGAGTAGACCAAGCCATCTATTAGACTGACATCATCCTCCAATAGCAACATTCTATTCATGTTTTAATTCCTTTCTTTGTTTTGTCCTCATATCCACAGGCTTCTCCGCGTCTTTCGGGATAAGCTAGATTGTAGCCATCTTCACAGCGCCGGGAATACGGCCACCGGCGCAATAATAGTTTATCCGTCGAGGGGTCACGCCCCACTTTTCGGCAGCCTCTTTCAATGTCATATAGTCCATTTCGCACCTCCACAGGATATATTATTAGGGTTGAGCAAAACGCGCGTTTTGCAAAGTTGAGTCACAATATATAGAGCTCAAATGAGCTGGATAGTACTATTTAATGTATAGCCTTATGAGCAAATCGGAGTTTTGCTCAACCCTATATATTATAGTTCTCTGCCTCGAATAATACAAGTTAGAGCCTACACGGATACGAAATAAAATACTACTTAATGTAAAATTTCATTACATTCTCATAATCCAACCCGAAATGTAGAATGATATAGGGTGATATGAAAATGAACCAAGATGAAAGAAGGTTTGACTTCCACGGCCTCGGGGCGGCTCTCAAACGAGCCAGAGAAGAAAAGGGATGGACACAAGCCTATGTTGCGGAATTAGTAGACCGTGACTCCCGTACCATTATGAATATTGAGAACAAAGGTCAGTATCCCAGCTTCGACCTTTTTGTTAAACTCATTACTATGTTTGACGTTTCAGTTGACCAGTTTATTCATGCGGACGGAGGGGCAAGGTCAAGCTCTTGCAGAAAGCATATTGATGTGCTTCTAAACTCCATGAATGAAAAAGAGCTTGTCGTGATAGAAGCCACAGCCGAGGGCATTAAGAAAGCCAGAGAAACGGAGGTTCCAGAATAAGGGCCTCTGTTTTTTTGCGCCATTTTCGGGGGTGCCGCTAAGTGGCAAACCTGCTAACGAGTGTCAATAGCCTGAACAAAAAAACATCAAAAATTTATTGCCGGGTGCAGTTGAGCATCCGGCAACTTTAATAAGCCGACAGCACAGCTTGTCGGCTGAAAATCATCGTAATGGTTCATCAGAAACCATCAACAGGCACCAGGAGATGGCTGGGAACGCAGAAATTCAGTAACACGAGCGTAATAGACTCGCAGGAACTTGGCACTTCCTGCGACGGTATAAACGTAATAGTGCTTTCCTTCGGAACGCTTTTTGTCCATAAAGCAGTAAACAGCATTTTCCGGGTTTGAGCGTGTTAAAATAATATTCGATACAATAAAAATAGTTCGCCTCAGATGCGGTGAACCTCGTTTGGAAACATGGCGTGACTTGGATTCAAATGCACCAGACTGGAACGGTGGTGCATCAATACCAGCAAAGGCTACCAACGCTTTCTTGTTTTTGAACCGTCGAACATCACCAATTTCGGCCATAAGAGCAGGCCCGGTAATGGGTCCGGCTCCTTCCATCTGCATTACAACCTCGTATTCGGGGAGCATTGCAGCCAACCGCTGCATTTCAAGCTGGGTGCTTTGCTTGGCCTCGCAAACGGCATTCAGGCTTTTACAAGCCTGCGTGATCAGCATCTTCGTACTTTCGCATTTCGGAAGAGTAGCCACGCCCTCCTGTGCAAGCAGATAGATTTGGTGAGCGGTATCTGTACGGAACTTGTAGTTTTTTCGTTTGCACCATCCCCGATAAGATTCCGTGAAAGCCTCCATGGAATATTGACAGACACAATCCTTGTGCCAATAACGCAGAAAGAAGTCCACCCACTTTTCATGTCCATTCGCATTTTTTGTGTTCGGATCAAATGCAATATTTACCCCAGGAAATATTTGGTCAGCCAGTGCGATCAGCCCGTTCCGCAACGCTGTTGCAGTCGCAGTGATTCGCTCGTTTGCTCTGGATTGCATTTTAAGAAGCAGTCTGGTTTCTTCTTCATTGTTGAACGGGGGTAGTGTATCCAAAAAGGTGAGCGCATAGTTTGCAATTTTAAGAGCATCCGCTCGGTCCGTCTTTAGCTTTCGGATCGTATTATCACTAAAATCGTGAATCAGCATCGCATTGACAATGGAAACAAAAAAGCCCGCTTCCTTCAATGTCAGTGCAATTGGTCTCCAGTACGTACTGGTATGTTCCATTACAATACGGATATCGCCTCCCAGTTTTTTGAGTGTGGATGCCAGCTTTTTCAAGTCACTGTTCGTGTGGCGGACATCGAAAGGCCGAAGTACGATTTCGCCTCCGGGTCTCCGTACCGCAACTGTGCTTTTGCTCTTAGACACATCGATACCGACGGCGGTAATAACAGCAGCTTCCATTTTTCTGACCTCCTTTAATGCCGGTTCCGCCTATGCCCATTACCGATTCAGCTTGCTTTGTGACACGAATGTACGGCAACATTTTTATCTGCCGATAACTCAACCTGCGTAAATCGAACGCTGCAATGGAGATGGCGGAGAACAGTTTGCGCGTACGAGCGTTCAGCTCAAGCAATGCTTCGTTCTCTCAGCACATCTTCATTGTAGCTTAGGTTTGGGCATCTGTATAGCTCACTGGCTGTGAGCTTCTCAGAACCAACACCATTGTAGCAAGCAATGCAGACGTATATACATCTGCTCGTTTTGCGTTGCAAAATACTTGTTGGGAACACCCAAACCCTTGAACTGCATCCGTTGGATGCAGGATTAGCGTCTCCAAATGAGAAAGTATATGGTTCTAACACATTGTCAGCCATTGGTAAACAACTTTTTCCAGTCAAAAAAGAAAATAGCGATGATTAAAGATGAACATTGCAGAAAAATGTGATACAATAGAAAATGAAAATCCAAACAACAGGAGGAACCCCCTCGTGGCAAATAATGTGAACGTCAAAAAACTGGAAGCTGACCTGTGGGAGTCGGCAGATCTGCTGCGTGCAGGCTCTAAACTCACCTCGAACCAATACTGTATGCCGGTACTGGGACTGATTTTTCTGCGGTATGCGTACAGCCGCTTCAAACTGGTAGAGCAGGAGATCCTGAAAGACCGTCCCATGCGCGGCGGTCGGGTGCTGCCAGTGGAGCAAAGCGACTTTGCCGAAAAGAGCGCACTGTTTCTGCCCAAGGAGGCGCAGTACAATTACTTGGTCAATTTGCCCGCCAACATCCCGGAACAGGGGCTGACCGGCATCGAGGGTAACCCGCTGAACAGTCTGGGCGAAGTGGTGAACAACGCCATGGAACTGGTGGAGCAGCAGAGCGAGCAGCTGCAGGGCGTTCTGCCGAAGGACTACACCATCTTCTCGGATGAACTGCTGGGGGAACTGCTGCGAATCTTCAACAATGATGCGTTGGACGATGTGGGCGGCGATGTGATCGGCCGTATCTACGAGTACTTTTTGAATAAGTTTGCCAAGAATGTGGCACAGGATGACGGCGTGTTCTTTACGCCGAAATCGCTGGTGAAAATGATCGTCAATGTGCTGGAGCCTGCCCACGGCGTTCTGCTGGACCCGGCTTGCGGCAGCGGCGGTATGTTTGTGCAGACCGGCGACTTTGTAAACCATGCGGGCATGATCGCCAACAACACCATGACCTTCTACGGACAGGAAAAGGTGGAGTACAACGCAAAGCTCTGCCTGATGAATATGGCTGTGCATGGCCTGACCGGCGTGATCAAGTCCGGCGATGAAGCCAATACCTTCTATCACGATGCCCACAACCTGAACGGCTGCTGCGACTATGTGATGGCAAATCCGCCGTTTAACGTGGACAAGGTCAAGTCGGAGTCGGCGCAGAGTGCCGGGCGGTTGCCCTTTGGCCTGCCCGGCGTGAACAAGGCCACCATCTCCTTCATGACCCAGAAGCTGGTCATCGACGCCGAGGCCGCCAACGCCGACGAGCTGCTGAGCAAGCCTGATGTGGACGGCGGCCTCATCGGAGGCGCCTCCCTGAAGCCTGCGGACTTTGCCGCCATTGTTGCCGCGGCAGGCAAATAATTTTCCGCTGCTCTTTTTGCAAAACAGCGCTGCCCGCGCGGCGCATCCCCATTCAATTTCTCTTTTCAGAAAGGAACCATCTATGAAAAAACCTCTGCTTCTCTGCATTCTGGACGGCTTCGGCTGGGTGCCCGACCAAACCTACGGCAACGCCATCCTTGCCGCCAGGACGCCCAACCTGGATAAGCTGTTCGCGCAGTATCCTTACACCACCATCGGCGCTTCCGGTATGAACGTCGGTTTACCCGACGGCCAGATGGGCAACAGCGAGGTGGGCCACACGAACATCGGCGCAGGCCGTATCGTGTATCAGGAGCTCACCCGCATCACCAAAGACATCCAGGACGGCGGCTTTTTTGAAAATCCGGGCCTGCTGGGCGCAGTAAAGAACGCTGCGGCGGACGGTAAGGCACTGCATCTCATCGGCCTGCTCTCCAACGGCGGCGTCCACAGCCACAACGAGCATCTGTATGCGCTGTTGGAGCTGGCAAGGCGCGGCGGCGTAAAGGATGTTTACGTCCATGCCATTATGGACGGCCGCGATGTGCCGCCCGATTCCGGCAAGGGGTTCATTGAAGAGCTGGAAGCCAAAATGGCCGAGATCGGCGTGGGCAAGATCGCCACCGTCACGGGCCGCTATTACGCCATGGACCGCGACAACCGCTGGGACCGTGTGGAAAAGGCCTACGCCGCCATGGTATACGGCGAAGGCGTGCCTGGCACACCGGGAG
>OMGQ01001780.1_pt1 | contig 11139 bp, 8 predicted proteins | sample 1646071 | NCBI WGS metagenome assembly OMGQ01 (sample SAMN05578585, study PRJEB25193) | human gut metagenome | biome: Human Microbiome; feature: human-associated habitat; material: feces | host: Homo sapiens | place: USA:Birmingham | reverse complement strand
TAAGGAGTAAAGAGCAATTTAACTATAGGAGCAAACTAAGATCCGAGAAATCGTCGTCGCGTTCCTACCATTTTAGATAGCGTGGAACAAGCTCAAAGCACTAGAGAAACACCTCGAGGAGCTGACGCATTCGATTGAGCGCATAGCGACGAAATTGGTCCTCGTCCATAACGCTGTAGGCAGTTTGAGGCCTCTGAGAGGCCAGCAGACTCACGCCATCACAGTCTGCATCTTCAAACGTCGCCTCCAAATACGACGCAACCGTCCCACTGATCTTCGGTGATTCGGCGGCAAAGACTCTCAACTCTTCCAGAATAGAATCCCGCCAATGGGGGAACGAATCCAAGACATAGAAAGCGTAGTAAAGGTCCTTTGCCGTTTTATCACGCTGCCGCCGCCGGGGCGCTACAAGCGCTTTGTGCACTATAAACCGAGACGGCCGAGGCAACCGCAACATACCGTCCTCTGCGAAACCAAGCACTTTCAAAGGGCACGATATCGGCTCGTCGAGGAGAATGCCGACATGCCGAAGCGCCTGGGCGTTGATTGACCCCACAACCTCAACTGCTCCCCTACCCGCCGTTTCGGTAATGAACTCTATCTCGGCCCGCCGGCCTTCTTCCAGATCCTTCACGTACTTCACCACCGGGGGTTTGTCCAAGGAGGCGAAGTCGTAGTTGAAACCGGAATCCAGAATAGATGCATCAAGAGAGAGCGCCCCCTCGACGAAATCGTTCCGCACGAGGGCTACATCAAAATCAGCCGTAAGAAGAGGGTCGTTGTCGACAACGCCATCGTATATCTTCGTGTACAAGTAGGGCACCCAGCCGCCCGCCACAACCAGCTGTCCCAAATAAGGTCGCAAAGGCTCCACGCACTCTCGCAAAAGCTCATTCAGAAAAGCCCTAGCCACGCGATCCCCCTTTCAACAAAGGCTCGATCCGCCGCTTGAAAAGATGATCGGCCGCCTCTTGCCCCCGTCGGGGCTGGCAATGCAGATCGAGATAAAGCTGTAAATCGGAAGCAATGGGCGCATCGTCGACGAGCCGGAGCCCGAAAAAGGACGATGCGGGGTAGACAGGCCGACAAAGGTTGATGTTCGCCCCACGCTCGACGGGCTCAGCACCTAAGCCGTTCAAGGCCGCAAGGGCTTCGGCATGATTTCGCACAAGCACATCGACGGAATCGAATGCGGCAAAGGCATCGACGAAACATGCACCGGAACGGTCGGTCAGGACGCCGCTGTCTCCGAGCAGGCCTCCTACTTTACGTGCCAGAACCTCTGGATTGGCCTCCGGGTAGTACCAACCTTCAACCGCCACCGAACGCGCCTTGTGCCGATAGGCCTCCACCCAGTCTTCCAGAAGAAGACGTCGGGAGACCAAACGGGCCTTTCCTCCCTCCCTTACCGCGTAGCCTCCCTCTACCAAGGCGGTAATCGTCTTTGAGATGTACCCCGGACTAAGGGGAAAGCTCTCTTCCTCCAGCAGAGCGCTCATTTCCCTAATCCCCAGGCTTTCTCCTGAAAACAGCAGGCGCAACACTAACGTAGCCTTATCGGAGAAATAGTCGAGCGAGGCAGAAGCAGGTTTTGACGATGGCTTTTTGCCAGAGCGATCCACAAGAACGCCCGGAGCCGACAGCCATGCGTTCCCGGCGGTGTCAAGAAAGCTCAGCCCGATCTTTCTCAGGTACTCTTGTTTCGCCTCCGAGAAATAGGGCGCAACTAAAACAGGGTACGGGAGCACCCGGCGCGCATCTGCGAGCATCGTATCAGCCTTGCGCTTGATCGACGCCAGCGTCGGAAATTCGCCCGTCTCGAAGAGCACGTCAAGGCGATGCCCGCCGTCTAGCACCAACGTGCCGCTGGCATCAGGCCGCCACGACATCGCCCCATCGCAGACGGGCTGCAACTGAAAATTATCGAGAACGGCGTAGGGAAGCGCCGTCGCAACACTTTTCTGTATTAGCATCTCCTCGTCATACATAGTGTTTCCTAAAATCGATATGTTTCATATTTAGGAAACACTACTGATTTAGGAAACACTTGTCAAGCGATGCTCTACTTGTACTGGCTCTCGTGCTTACGGAAGAAGTCGAAGCGCGGGGGCAGCTCGCGGATGCGGTGGCGGGCTTCAGTGATCTCGCCGGCGCTGCACAGCTCGTCCATGTTCTCGAAGTCGTAGTTCCAGCTGAAGAAGTCGTCGAACTCGAAGCTGAGGTAGTCGCAGATCTTCTCGGCGCCCGCCGGAACCACGGGGTGCATGAGCAGCGTTGCCATGCGCAGCAGGAAGAACGAGTCCACGAGCACCTGGCGGCGCAGCTCGTCATCGCCCGTGTTCTCGGCCTCGCGGATGCCGTCCGACCAGCGCTTGTTCGCCCAGCGGATGAACTCGTCCATGATGGACATGATGGTGTGCAGCTCCACGCGGTGCATCGTCTCGTCGTAGGCGCGCAGCACCTCGTGCACCTTCGCTACCACGTCCTCGGACGCATCGCCCAGCGGCATATAGCCCTCGAAGTTCTTCTGCGCCTCGTAGAAGCAGCTGCGGGCCAAGCGGTTGAACACGTTCGTCAGCAGCGCGCCCTCTTTCAGCACCGGGTCGGCCACGCGCGTGTCCGCAAGCTCCTCGGGGGTGGCCAAAAACGGCTTGGGCTTGAAGCCCACCGACTTCTGGTCGAGGCCGAGCGCCAGGAAGTGCGCGCGCAGCTGCTCGACGGTGTAGTAGTCCAGCAGCTCGTCGGCCGTGGGCGGCTTCACCGAGCCCGACGACGAGGCCTTCTTGTCGCCGAACAGGATGTGATGGTTCGCCACGAGGGTGGTCTGATGGGATGCTCGGTCACGCCGGGCGTCAGGATGTCGCCAGGGCGCAGCGCCTCGATGAGCGCGGGCTGCGCAACCCCGTAGAAGTACAGGTTGTCCTGGCCGATGAACTGGTACACCTCGGCGTCCTCCGAGCACCAGAAATCGCGCCAGCTGCCGCGCGGCAGGCCCATCTTGTCGTTGACGGCCATGGTGAACGACATGGGCGCCCACAGGCTCTCGGGCCAGCACCACACCGTGAGGCCTTCCAGCCCGTCGATGACCGGCGCCTTCACGCCCCACTCGATGTTGCCCGTGATGCGGAACGGCACGAGCGCCTTGCCCGTGCGGAAGCGGATGCCCGCCCGCCCCAGCACCTCGCGCGCCGCGTCGCGGTCGTCGATGGAGGCGAACTCGATCTCGAAGCTCTGCTTGCCCTTCTCGGCCTCGCGCAGCTGATGGGCCGGCAGCTCGCCCGCCACGGCGTCGTAGGCCTCGCGGGCGTCGTTCTTGATGTAGACGACGGGGGCGCTGAGGAACTCCTTGACGGTCTGCGGCACGATGGCGCGCACCTCGGGGTCGGCCTCGAGCGCCGCCACGTGGCCGCGCAGGAAGTCGGCGAACGCGGGCAAATCGAAGTACCAGTTCTCCACCGGGCGCATCTCGGGAGTCGTGCCCGTCAGCGACGACTTCGGCGCGATGAGGTCCTCGGGGGCGTAGCTGTGCCCCAGGTCGCACTCGTCGGCGTAGGCGTGCTCGGACTTGCAGCCCTGCACGGGGCAGCGCCCGACCACCTGGCGGCCGTTGAGGAACGTGCCCGCTTCCGCATCGTAGAACTGCAGCGTGCTTCGGCGCTGCAAGTGCCCGTTCTCGTGCAGCTTCTCGATGAACTTCTCGGTGATCAGCTGATGCACGTCGCCCGAATGCCCCATGCCGGAGCCTTCGTAGATGGACAGGCTGATGCCGTAGGCGTCCAGCGTGTTCTTCTGCGCCTCGTGGTTGCGCTCGACGTACTCGGCGATGGTGCCGTCGAACTCGCCGGCCTCCACCAGCTTGCGGTAGCCCTCGTTGATGGGCGAGCCGAAGCAGTCGGTGCCGCTGATGAAGCGCACGTTGGCCGCGCCGATGCGGTCGCGCAGGAAGCGCGCGAAGGCGTCGGCCGGCACGAACACCCCGGCGATGTGGCCGAAGTGCAGCGGCTTGTTGCCGTAGGGCATGCCCGCCGTGACGACGGCGCGCTTGGGCCACGAGATTCGTTCGTTGCTATTGGGCGATGCTGCCATCGGTGTCCAGCTCCTTCAGCGCTCGGGCGATATCGTCGGTGGAAACGTTGCTCTTTGACATGAGGTCGAGCAGGCTCGACAGGCTGCTCGTGGGATTCTTGAGCGTGACGGTGGTGTAGTGCGCGATGTTCGCCAGCTCGGCTGCCTTCGCCACGGCGTCGTCCTTGGTGCCGATCTCGTCGGCAATGCCGTTCTCGACTGCCGTCATGCCGGTGAACGTGAGACCCGTGGCCGGCGCGCGCACGTCTTCGACGGGCATGTCGCGACCCTCGGCCACGGTCTGGATGAATGTCTCGTTGATCTGGTCGACCTGATCCTGGTAGTAGGCGCGCTCCTCCTCGGTGAGCGGGCGCGTGCCGTAGCTGGAATCCTTGCTGTCGGCGCTGGTGACGTTGTCCACCGAGATGCCCAGCTTCTCCATGAGGCCGGACAGGTCGGTAACCTGCATGACCGTGCCGATGGCGCCGATGGCCGTGGTCTTGGCCGTGTAGATATAGTCGGCCTGCGAGGATATCTCATAGGCGGCGCTCGCATTGACGGACGCGCTGGACACCACGACAGGCTTGCCGGTGCGCTCGGAGAACCCGCGCACGTAGTCGGCCATCTCCTCGCCCGCCGTAGCCGTGCCGCCGCCGGAGTTCACACGCAGTACGACGGCCTTGATATGGCTGTTCTTCTCGGCGCGATCGAGCTGGGCCTTCAGGCCTTCGGGGCTGGAGGTGGTGTTGTCGTACTGGATGGTGCCGTCGATGTCGATGACGCCGACCGCGTCGCCCGTGAGGTAGTCCACGTCGTCGACCGTGGAGCCCGTGCCGAAGGACCCGAACGACGAGGACATGACCGACGTGCACGACCACATGCCCAGCGCCAGCAGCGCGAACACGAGCACGACGGCCACGAGGGCGACGATCCAGCCGCGGCTTTTCTTCGGGGGCTGCACGGCGTAGCCGTACGGCGCGGCCGGCGCGACAGGCTGCTGCGGCGCGGCAGGCTGCTGCCACACCTGCTGCTGCCAGTTGTTGTCTTGAGACATGGTCCCTCCTTGGTTCATGCGTCTGACCATACTACCGTATGCGACAGGGAACCGCACCCAACGGATGCGGTTCCCTGGTGGTTTCCATTATAAGACCGCGACCGGCGCGCACGGTGTCGGCCGGATGACGGATGGGCGCGCCTAGAACTCCAGCGAGCCGTCGGCCTTTGTGTGCTGGGCCTTCTTCGCCGTGCGCACGAGGAACTCCTGGTTCGTCTCGGTCTGCTTGAGCGACTTGATCAGCATGTCCATGGCGCGCTCGGTGCTGTTGGTGTTGGAAAGGATGCGGCGCACGCCCCAGATGAGCGGAGCCTCCTGGCCGTCCATGAGCAGCTCTTCCTTACGGGTGCCCGACGTGATGGGGTCGATGGCCGGGAAGATGCGGCGGTCGGCCAGGTTGCGATCCAGCTTGAGCTCCATGTTGCCGGTGCCCTTGAACTCCTCGAAGATGACCTCGTCCATCTTCGAGCCCGTGTCCACCAGGGCTGAGGCCAGGATGGTCAGGCTACCGCCGTGCTCGATGTTGCGCGCAGCGCCCAGGAATCGCTTCGGCGGGTAGAGCGCCGTGGAGTCCACGCCGCCCGACAGGATGCGGCCCGATGCCGGCTGCGCCAGGTTGTAGGCGCGCGCGAGGCGCGTGAGCGAGTCCAGCAGCACGACAACGTCCTTGCCGCATTCCACGAGGCGCTTCGCGCGCTCGATGACCAGCTCGGACACGGCGATGTGGTTCTCGGTGGGCATATCGAACGTGGAGGAGATGACCTCGCCCTTGATGGAGCGCTCCATGTCGGTGACTTCCTCGGGACGCTCGTCCACGAGCAGGCACATGAGGTGCACTTCGGGGTTGTTCGCGCTGATGGCGGCGGCGATGTCCTTGAGGATGGTGGTCTTGCCCGCCTTCGGGGGGCTGACGATCAGTCCGCGCTGGCCCTTGCCGATGGGCGACACGAGGTCGATGACGCGGGCGGTGACGGTGTTCTTGCCGTGCTCCATGACGAGGCATTCGTCCGGGTAGACCGGCGTGAGGTCGCCGAAGCGCACGCGGCTGCCCAGCTCCTCGACGGGCGTGCCGTTGACGGCCGTGACCTTCTGGATGGCGGCGTACTTCTCGTTCTCGCGCGCCGGGCGCGTCTGACCGGACACGAGATCGCCCTTGCGCAGGCCGTTGCGGCGGATGGTGGAAAGACCCACGTAGCAATCCGTCTCGCTGGGCAGGTAGCCCTGCGTGCGGAGGAAGCCGTAGCCGTCGGCCAGGATGTCGAGGATGCCCGACACCTCGATGAAGCCCTCGGCCTTGACACTGGCTTCGAACACGGCCTCCACCAGCTCGGCCTTCTTGAGGCCCGTCACGTCGAGGTTGAGCTCGGCGGCCTTCTCGCGCAGCTCGGCCACCTTGAGCTTCGCCAGCTCCTCGCGCGACACGCTGGGCTGCACTTCGCGGTTGCCGCGGTTGTTGTCGTGCTGGCGACGCTGACGACGCTGGTTCTGGCTGTTGTTCTGCCGGTTCTGGCCGCCGCCCTGCTTCTGGCGATTGCTGCCGCCGTTGTTCTGCTTGCCGGCGTTCGAGGCGTTCTGGCGGCGGTTGTTCGAACCGCCCTGCGGCTGTTGCTGCTGCGCGCCGCCCGCCTTCACCGATTTGCGCGGCGTGCGCGTGGCCGACGAGTTGCGGCCCGGAGTGGCTGCGCCCTCGGCCTTGCCCTGCGTCTTCGCCTTCACGCTGGTGGAACGTCGCTTGACGGGAGCGGCCGCAGGAGCCTCCGTGGTTGCTTCGGTTTCGCTCATGCTTGCTGAACTTTCTCCCAGTCCTTCATGAACGCATCCAGGCCGCGGTCGGTCAGCGGATGTTGCACGCACTTCTTGAGCGCAGCGAACGGCACCGTGGCGATGTCGGCGCCCATGAGGGCGGCCTGCGTCACGTGGTTCGCGCTGCGCACCGACGCGGCGATGATCTCCACGTCGTGGCCGAAGTCGTAGTTGTTCACCGCGGCCACCACGTCGGCCAACTGCGAGATGCCGTCCTCGGCGATGTCGTCGAACCGGCCGACGAAGGGGCTGATGTAGCGGGCGCCGGCGCGGGCGGCCATGATGGCCTGCGGCACGCTGAAGCACAGCGTCATGTTGACGGGGATGCCCTCTTCGGAGAGCGCCTTGGTGGCGGCGAGACCCTCCACCATGGTGGGGATCTTCACGACCACGTTGTCGGCAAGCGCGGCCAGCTCGCGGCCGTCGCGGATGATCTCGTCGCGCGTCATGGCGACGCTTTCAGCGGAGACGGGCCCGTCCACGATTTCGCAGATGCGCTTGATGTGGTTGTGGAAATCGTCGAGCTTGCCTCCGGTGCGCGCGTACAGCGTCGGGTTCGTAGTGACGCCGGCGAGCACGCCCCAGCTGGCCGCCTCTTCTATTTCGTCGAGATCGGCGGTGTCCAGAAAAAACTTCACCCAGGTCCTCCTTATACAATGGCTATTACAGGTGAAACGCGCGCGACGGCGCGCATGGATTCCGTGATGAGATGCGGGTGTGTTGGATGTGTGCTGTGAGATAAAAGAACTGATCATCATGGTACCGCATGTGTTTCCTTCGTTCAAGCGCAAAGCGGCAGGTATCGTGTAAAAGCGATGGAGGAAGGTCTACGAAACGGTGCGGGCGCGCCTTGCGGACGGCGTGATCCTCAATCTTGCTCGAAACGACCGAGACGCTTCAGCAAAAGATCCATCTCCGTCTCGCGCGTGACGTTTTCCACGAGGCCGACGGCCTTGACGGGCGCGCCCGCCTCGTTCGGCATGGCCAGAAGCGTCACGCGGTTCCACGCACGCGACCCGTCTCCCATGATGGCGCGCACAACCGCCGACGTGCGAGGCGCGCCGGCGTAGAGGTCTCGGTAGATGGCGCGAAAATCCTCGATGGACTCCTCGGCAACCGTCCCCTGCTCGATGAACCCCTCCGGGGCGTTCGCCACGGTCTCGGCCAAGCCGAACGCCTGCTGCAAGAACTCCGAATAGCGAGCGGTGCGCGTGGGGATGTCCAGCTCGAACACCACCGTGCCGCTGGCTTCCAAGGTCATCTCGAAGCGCTGCTCGCTCTTGCGCAGCGCCTCCATGTACTCCATGCGCTCCGTGACGTCGGTCACGGAGCCGTACACCGTGGCCGAACCGTTCGTCGTGTTCAAATGGAACAGGCGCATCTTATGCCAATGGCAGCCGTTCGTTCCCATGCGGCGCACGACCACCTCCACCCCGTCGTCGGGGCAGGAGCGCACCGTCTCCTCCGCCGCGGCCACGAGGGCGTCCCGATCTTCGTCATGCACGAAAGGAAGCAGGCTGCCGCCCTCCTCGGCGCCGTTCACGCCTTCCCCGAGCGTCGCTATCAAGCGCCGGTACGCTTCGTTGCCCCGAATCAGGCGCAGATCGCCGTCGGCATACGAGTACAGCGCCACCGAGCCGATGATGCTGGAAAGCATGCGGTCGCTGATGGTGTTCTCATGCAGCAGATCCCTGAAATCGAGGATGGGACGGCGCGCATCCTGCAGAGCGCATTGCTCGTGCTGAACTTTCGAACCGTCGGTCAGCAGCGCCTCGAACGCCGCCGCCTCCATCGGGCGCGCGTAGTAGTAGCCCTGCGCGTACGAGCACCCCACGTCCAAAAGGAAGTTCACCTGCTCGCGCGTCTCCACGCCTTCGGCGATGACGGGCAGGTCCAGCCAGCGCGCCATGCGGATGACCGATTCCATGATGTCCTTGCTGCGCCGGTCGTCGCGGTCGAGGAAGCGCATGTCGATCTTCAGCACGTCGACGTTGATGTCCTTCAGCATGTTGAGCGACGAGTAGCCGCTGCCGAAGTCGTCCATGAGCACGGTGAAGCCGCGCTCGGCCAGCTCGTCGAACGCGGCCACGATGCGATCGGGGCGTTCCGAATAGGCGCTCTCGGTGATCTCCACCTCGATGAGCGACGGTTCGATGCCGTAGCGCTCCACGAGCGCATGCAGTTCGGCGGCCACGTCCACGAGGTAGATGTCGGCGCGCGACACGTTCACCGACACGGGAACGGGCTGCACTCCTTCGTCGATGAGGCCCCTGATCCACGCGGCGGTCTTCTCCCACACGCGCAGGTCGAGTGAGCGCACAAGGCCGTTGCGCTCGATCAGCGGGATGAACTCGCCCGGGGCGACGATGCCGCGCTCGGGATGGCGCCAACGGGCCAGCGCCTCGGCACCCACGATCTTGCCGGTGCGTATATTGCATTTCGGCTGGAGGAACAGCTCGATGCGATCCTCGCGCAACGCCGATTCTACGCCGGCGACGACCTCGCGTTCGAGGACGAGCGCCTCGCGCATGCCGGGGTCGTACAAAGCCACGCGGTCGAAGTAGCTGCCCTTCACCGTGCGAAGCGCGATGACCGCGCGGTCGCACATGATGCTGACCGGCGAAGCAGGATCCTCGATGCGGTACACGCCCGCGCGCACGATGGCGTCGATGCCGTTCGGACATTCGGAGGAGATGTCGACGAGGATGCGCTCGACGCGCTCGGGGCGGATGCCGGTCGCGCACAAGGCGAACGTATCGGCCGCAAGGCGCGCGAGCGGTTGCGCCCCGTCGGGCGAGAAGCGGAGGGCGAGGGCGCGACCCAGGTACCTTAGAAGCTCGTCGCCGCAATCAAGTCCGTGCAGATCGTTGAACAGTTTGAAATGGTCGACATCGAAGCAGACGATGCTGACATCGCGTGCGCCCGAATGCCTAAGATACGCAGCGGCCTCGTCGAAGAAGGCTTCTTTGCCAAGCAGCCCGGTAGCGGCATCGATGCGCGGGGCTTCAATGGAAACCCGAGCGAAGCCGGTCGAGCCCGCTTCCCCGTCACGGCCTGCCGTCGACTTGTCAGTCACTCGCGTCCCCTTCTAAACCATCCCGTAATCGAACGCAATATTATGAGGCACGATCGGCATCCTCACAACCCCTATGATGCAACGGCTCAACATAAGCGGAATCCTCGGGCCTCGCTGCACTGAGCGTTCCGAGCGAGAGGCGGCTAGCGGGGGAACGCGCGGTAGAAGCAGGTGCGCTCGCCGGTATGGCAGGCCGGACCCGCCGGATGAACGAGCGCGAGCAGCGTGTCGGCATCGCAGTCGTAACGCAGCTCCACGAGCTTCTGCACGTTGCCCGAGGTGGCGCCCTTGTGCCATAGCTCCCGGCGGCTGCGGCTCCAGAACACCGTCTCGCCGCGCTCGAGCGTGAGCGCAAGCGACTCCTCGCTCATCCACGCCATCATGAGCACCTCGAGCGTGTCTGCATCCTGCACGATGCAGGGAACGAGCCCGTCGGCGTTGTAAGCGATGCCAGGAATGTTCATACCTATAATCCTCACTCGATCGATGTACTGCGGCTGCTTGCGCAACCGCAGCCTGCATCCGCCCCTCGCTTCTCTCCTGCGAAGGCGGAAGGCCGGCGCGTGAACGTCCTCGGGACGATCCCAAACCATGCCGTCGGATCGTCCGAAAACCGGATCGCTCCTCCACCTGTGCGGCCTACGGCGTTCTGAATGGCGAAAAGCCATCGAATTCGGAAGACATCGCCCGTTTCAAGCGCATGCGGCGCCCGGGAGCGGAAAGGAGCAAGCCAGCAACCAGGCTCTATGCGCAAAAAGAGCCTCCGACGAGCTTGCGACCCAGCTAGAAACTTCCGAATTCGATGCTTTTTCGCCAGTCGCAGCGCTTTCAGCTGCACGGAAGGCTCGGCCGTGCGACCCCTTGACGCGATGGAGGATCGCGGTCGAGCGACCCGTCGTCGCGTTCGCTCCGGAAACGAGGGCCGCCCCACCCCTACAGCCGCACGGGGATACCCTGGGCGCGCATATGCTCCTTCACTTGACGGACGGAAAGCTCGCCGAAGTGGAAGACGCTTGCAGCCAGCACGGCATCGGCCTCGCCCTCGATGACGCCTTGGGCGAAGTGCTCGAGCTTGCCCACCCCGCCCGAGGCGATGACCGGGATGTCCACCGCACGCGCGACGGCGCGAGTGAGCGCGCAG
>OMGQ01001778.1_pt1 | contig 11150 bp, 10 predicted proteins | sample 1646071 | NCBI WGS metagenome assembly OMGQ01 (sample SAMN05578585, study PRJEB25193) | human gut metagenome | biome: Human Microbiome; feature: human-associated habitat; material: feces | host: Homo sapiens | place: USA:Birmingham | reverse complement strand
CGCTAGAACAAGAAAAGAAGCAAGACAGATCGTTGATCACAAGCATGTATTAGTTAATGGTAAGTGCGTAAACATCCCTTCATACCTTGTAAAGGCTGGAGATGTTATCGAAATCAGAGAGAAGTCTAAGTCATCAGCAAGATACAAGGAAATCCTTGAGTCTACTAACGGAAGACTTGTTCCAGAGTGGTTAGAGGCAGATGCAGACGCTCTTAAGGGATCAGTTAAGTCAATCCCTACAAGAGAAGTTATTGACGTTCCTGTAAACGAGATGCTTATCGTCGAGTTATATTCTAAGTAATCCGTACCGGAAATATAGAATAAAACTTATAAAACCCATAAAAAGGAGGGACTATACATGGTTGATGCAGATTTTAATTTCAAGATGCCAAAGATTGAGATGACAGAAAAATCAGAAGATGGCAAGTATGGAAAATTTGTTGTTGAGCCACTCGAAAGAGGATATGGTTTAACATTAGGTAATTCTTTAAGAAGAATTATGCTCTCTTCATTAGTTGGTACAGCTGTAAGCAGTATCAAGATTGAAGGTGTACTTCATGAATTCAGCTCAATTCCAGGTGTTAAGGAAGATGTTACTGAGATCGTCATGAACATCAAGCAGTTATCAATCAAGAACAACGGAAATTCTGTTGAGCCTAAAGAAGCACATATTGACTTCGTAGGCGAAGGTGTAGTTAGAGCATCAGATATTCAGGTTGATCCTGATATTGAAATAATCAATCCAGATCTTGTTATTGCACATCTTAATGGTGCAGACAGCAAGCTCACAATGGAACTTACAATCACTAATGGTCGTGGTTATGTAAGCTCTGAGAAGAATAAGAGAGATGATCAGCCAGCAGGCGTTATCGCTATTGATTCAATCTACACACCAGTAGAGAGAGTTAATATGGCAGTTCAGAATACTCGTGTAGGTCAGGATACAGATTTTGATAAGCTTACACTTGATATTTTCACTAATGGAACAATAGAACCAGATGAGGCTTTAAGTCTCGCAGCTAAGGTTTTAAGTGAACATTTAAAGGGATTCATCAATCTTTCAGAGAACGCTCAGAAAGTGGAAATCATGGTTGAGCAGGAAGAGGATGAGACTACTAAGGTCCTTTCAATGAGCATTGAAGATCTTGAATTATCTGTTCGTTCATCTAATTGTCTTAGAAGAGCTGGTATCAACACAGTTGAAGAGCTTTGCAATAAGACATCAGATGATATGATGAAGGTAAGAAACTTAGGTAAGAAGTCTTTAGATGAAGTTCTCCTTAAGCTTAAGGAAATGGGCTTACATCTTAGACCTAACGAAGATTAATTTGTAGATACGGCGGCTATACAGTAAGTCCATAAGCGCATGTGTAGCTGTTACAAATGGAGGTAAATCATGGCAAAATATAGAAAGCTCGGCAGAACATCTAGCCAGAGAAAGGCTTTATTAAGAGGTCAGGTAACAGCATTAATCGAGAATGGCAAGATTGTTACTACAGAGGCAAGAGCCAAGGAAGTAAAGAAGATGGCTGAAAAGCTCATCACACTTGCAGTTAAAGAGAAAGACAACTTCGAGACAGTTAAGGTTTCAGCAAAGGTTCCTAAGAAGGATGCTGAAGGCAAGAGAGTTAAGGAAGTTGTTGATGGCAAGAAGGTTACTGTATATGAGACAGTAGAGAAGGAAATCAAGAAGGATCTTCCTTCAAGACTTCATGCTAGAAAGCAGATGGATAAGGTTCTTTACACAGTTACAGAAGTTCCTACAGCAGCTGCTGGAAAGAAGAAGAATACTAAGACTGTTGATCTTACAAACAAGTTATTTGATGAGATCGCACCTAAGTATGCTGGTCGTCAGGGCGGTTATACAAGAATCGTTAAGATCGGTTTAAGAAAAGGTGATGCAGCAATGGAAGTTCTTCTTGAATTAGTTTAATTTCAATTGCAATTTAAGCGGGTAAGGAAACTTATCCGCTTTTTTTGGAATCTGCGGTAAGACTTAAAAGGGCAGGAGGTCATATGGGAATAGTTAAAGCAAAAAACCTCACATTTGAATATATAAGACGAGATGAAGATGGTAATGTTGAGGGAATAACTAAAGCTGTTGATAATGTGAGTATTGACATTAAGCAGGGCGATTTTGTTGCCGTGTTAGGTCATAACGGCTCCGGTAAATCAACATTTGCAAAACATCTGAATGCGCTCGTTATGCCGACAGAGGGAACTGTGTGGGTTGATGGTATGGACACAAGGGAAGAGGAGAATACTTTAAAGGTAAGACAGACTGCCGGAATGGTATTTCAGAACCCTGATAACCAGATAGTTGGAACTCTTGTTGATGAAGAGGTTGGATTCGGACCAGAGAATATTGGTGTTCCAACGGAAGAAATATGGGAACGAGTTGAAAAAAGCCTGAAAGCAGTAGGAATGTATGCTTTCAGAAACCAGTCGCCAAACAAGCTATCTGGAGGACAGAAGCAGAGGGTAGCGATTGCGGGAATTGTAGCAATGAAGCCAAAATGTATTGTCTTAGATGAACCAACAGCAATGCTTGATCCGTTGGGACGAAAGGATGTACTTAATGTGCTTCATGAATTGAACAGGCAGGAAAATGTAACGGTTATACTTATCACTCATTATATGGAAGAAGTAATTGATATAGACAAGCTTTATGTAATGGATGATGGAAAGCTGGTAATGTCAGGAACACCAAGAGAAATATTCTCACAGGTGGAGAAATTAAAGGAATTGAGACTTGATGTGCCACATGTTACAGAATTAGCCTATGAACTTCAGAAGGAAGGAGTTCCATTAAAGAACGGAATATTGACTTCAGAAGAATTTACAGAGGAACTCATTAGAGTTAGAAATGAGGGTTTCAATGTCAATAATAGTAGATAATATCAGCTACATTTATGAAAAAGGCACTGGCTTTGAGAGGCAGGCTTTGAAAAATGTGAGCTGTGCAATAGAAGATGGTGAATTTATCGGGCTTATTGGTCATACAGGTTCTGGTAAATCCACATTTATACAGCATCTTAATGGTCTTGTTAAACCGACTGAAGGCCATATATATTACAATGGCAGAGATATATATGAGCAGGGCTTTAATATGAAAGAATTAAGAAGCAGGGTAGGACTGGTTTTTCAGTATCCGGAACACCAGCTTTTTGAGACTGAGATATTCAAAGATGTATGTTTTGGTCCTAAGAACCTTGGCCTTTCACAGAAGGAGGTTGAAATCAGAGCATTTGAGTCGTTAAGACTGGTTGGAATAGATGATAATATGTTTTATCAGTCGCCATTTGATTTGTCAGGTGGACAGAAGAGAAGGGTTGCGATTGCAGGTGTACTTGCAATGAAACCTGATGTTCTTATTCTGGATGAACCAACGGCTGGCCTTGATCCTAAGGGAAGAGATGATATTCTTAATTGTCTTAAGTATTTAAGGGAAGAGACAGGAATGACTATTATTCTTGTATCACACAGCATGGATGATGTTGCTAATTATGTGAGCAGAATTATGGTAATGAATGATGGTGTGCTGACATATGATGACACTCCAAGAAATGTATTCAGGCATTATAAGGAGCTGGAGGCAATAGGGCTAGCAGCACCACAGGTAACTTATTTGATGAATGATTTAAAACAGGCAGGCTTTGATGTTAATACAGATGCTATCACAATAGATGAAGCGAAGGAAAGCATTTTGTCAGCACTGGGATAAAGGAAGTAATATGATTCGAGATATAACAATAGGACAGTATTATCAGGCAGATTCGGTAATACACAGACTGGACCCGAGAGTTAAGCTTATGGGTACCTTAATATTCGTAATATCCCTGTTTCTGGGAAGTAATATATGGCTGTATCTGGTTGTAGCAGCATTTTTGGCGATTGTAATTGCACTGTCAAAGATACCTCTTAAATTCATTGTTAAAGGTCTTAAGGCAATTGTAATATTAATTGTAATCAGTGCGGCATTTAATCTGTTTCTGACGCCAGGAACGCCTCTTATTAAGATATGGAAGCTGACAATAACGCATGAAGGCCTTAATACGGCTGTATTTATGGTTATAAGGCTTATTTTTCTTATTATGGGTTCATCCCTTATGACACTTACAACAACGCCTAATAACCTTACAGACGGGCTTGAAAAGGGACTTGGATTTCTTAAGTACATTAAAGTTCCGGTTCATGAAATTGCAATGATGATGTCAATTGCATTGAGGTTCATCCCGATTCTTATTGAGGAAACAGATAAGATAATGAAGGCACAGATGGCGCGAGGTGCAGACTTTGAGTCAGGTAATATTATTAAGAAGGCAAAGGCTATGATACCTATTCTTGTACCTTTATTCATATCAGCGTTCAGAAGGGCTAATGAACTTGCAATGGCTATGGAGGCGAGATGTTATCACGGTTCTGAAGGAAGAACTAAGATGAAGCCGCTGAAATACTCCAGAAGAGATATTAATGCATATCTTATTATCGCATTGTATCTTGCATGCATTATTGTGGTTAAGGTTACGCTTAAGTTAATATAATCAGTGTGTATACAGATATGACATTTATAATAGTTTGATTCTGGCTTTTAAGGAGGAACGCCATGCGAAGAATAAAGCTTATCGTAGCTTATGATGGAACAGAATATTCCGGCTGGCAGATTCAGCCGGAAGCACCAACTATAGAAATGTATCTTGACAAGGCAATTCGCGAGCTTACCGGTGAAAATGTGCATGTGACCGGAGCAAGCCGTACAGACGCAGGTGTGCATGCATATGGAAATGTAGCTGTATTTGATACGGAATCGACAATACCTGGAGACAGATTCACATTTGCACTAAACAGATTCCTGCCGGATTCAATTGTTATTCAGGATTCATGGGAAGTGTCTGTAGATTTTCACCCAAGGCACTGTGACACAAGAAAGACATACGAATACCGCATACTTAATACTGCTGTTCCGTTGCCTCAGAAGCGCAATTTCACATGGCATGTTGCAGGCAGTATTGATATTGAAAAGATGAAAGAAGCTGCAGCATATATTGTTGGTGAACATGATTTCAAAAGCTTCTGCTGTGTGAGAACTCAGGCAGAATCGACTGTCAGGACTATATATTCACTTGAGGTCCTGCAGGAAGGCAGTGAGATAATTATCCGTATTAAAGGAAATGGATTCTTATACAACATGGTAAGAATTATTACAGGCACGCTTATTCAGGTAGGAAAAGGAAGATTCAAGCCTGAATATGTGAAGCAGATGTTAGAGGCAAAGGACAGGACTGTTGCAGGGCAGACTGCTCCTCCACAGGGACTTACACTTGTTGGCATTGAATATGTGGATAATGATGACGCAAGGGTTGTCTGATGTGGATAACTTTTTTGGATAAAACATTTGCAAAAGTATATTGACACACGTGGTTATGTGTTATATAATTCAGAAATGTGGCGTGATAAGTGCGCCCATAATTAAGGTTTTAAGTGTTTCACCAATGCCCCGGAGAGACATTTATATACATTAATAATTAAGCATTATAGCAATATTTCAGGAGGAAAACTAATGAAAACTTATATGGCTAGTGCATCTACAATCGAAAGAAAATGGTATGTAGTAGATGCTGCAGATTATACATTAGGTCGTTTAGCATCACAGGTTGCTGCTGTGTTAAGAGGAAAGAATAAGCCAACTTACACACCATTCCTTGACTGTGGTGACAATGTTATCGTAATTAACGCTGATAAGGTTAAGTTCACAGGAAAGAAGCTTGACCAGAAAGTTTACTACAGCCACTCAGACTATGTTGGTGGTTTAAAGGAAACAACACTTAAGGAAATGATGGAAAAGAAGCCTGAGAAGGTTATCGAGCTTGCTGTTAAGGGAATGCTTCCAAAGGGACCTTTAGGACGTCAGATGTTCACAAAGCTTCATGTTTATGCTGGTCCAGAGCATGAGCAGGCAGCTCAGAAGCCAGAAGTATTAAAGTTTTAATATAAGGACACATATAAGGAGGAATTAACAGTGGCTAAGAAAGCAAACGGAAAGTTCTACGGAACAGGTAGAAGAAAAAGCAGTATTGCTAGAGTATATTTAGTACCAGGTACAGGTAATATCACAATAAATAAGAGATCACTTGATGAGTATTTCGGTCTTGAGACACTTAAGGTTGTTGTAAAGCAGCCATTAGCTCTCACAGAGACAGCTGACAAGTTCGATGTAATCGTTAACGTACACGGTGGCGGATACACAGGTCAGGCTGGTGCTATCAGACATGGTATCTCAAGAGCACTTCTTCAGGTTGATTCAGACGAGTACCGTCCATCACTTAAGAAGGCTGGTTTCTTAACAAGAGATCCAAGAATGAAGGAAAGAAAGAAATACGGTCTCAAGGCTGCACGTCGTGCTCCACAGTTCTCAAAGAGATAATATTTACAATCCAAAGCGTCTTATGGCGTTTAAGAAAAGTATATTACACCTCGGAATTCCGGTTCCGGGGTGTTTTTTTAGTTTGTGAACTGTGGTATTATTATAATATAATGAAAAATATTATTTTGGATAGATGTTTATATGACAACTGCAATCACAAAGAGTGATAGAATTATAAAGGTTGTATCCAGAGAAGAATAGAAAAGTACAATAACAACTTTTTTGATAAAGTTGGCAGATATGATTGGAGAGCCATATATGATTAAAATAGCATTTTTCGATATAGATGGAACATTGTTGAAAATGGGATGTAAAGAACCGACAGATAAAACAGTTAAGGCGTTAAATTCTCTTCGCCAGAATGGGATATTGCTTTGTATGGCAACTGGCAGAGGCTATCTTTCAATCCCTAAATTCAAAGATATTACATTTGATGTGCTGCTTACATTTAATGGTTCATATGTAATGGCTGGAGAAAAGATTATTTTCAGAAATCCCCTGAATAATAATGATAAACATCAAATAATTCAAAATCTTAATAAAATGAACAGAGCAGCTGCAATCAGCAATGAGCATTTTATTGTTACTAATGGCACAGATGAGCATCTGGAAGAGTACTTTAAATTTGGAAATGAAACATTGACAATTGCAGATAATTTCGATGAGTTATGTAAAGAAGATATTTATCAGATTATGTGTGCTTGCAGAAAAGAAGAATACGCCCAGATACTGCAAGGAACTGAAAATACCCAGATAACTGCATGGTGGGATAAAGCAGCAGATATAATTCCATTGAATTGTGGTAAGGGAAATGCTGTAAATGCAGTGCTTAATTATTATGGATTATCGAAAGATGAGGCGATTGCTTTTGGTGATGGTAGAAATGATATTGAAATGCTAGAAGCTGTTGGTACAGGAGTGGCCATGGGGAATGCCATTGATGAAGTCAAAGCAAGAGCAGATGTCATATGTAAATCCGTTGAAGAAGACGGAGTGTATCATTACTGTCTGGAGAAAAAACTCATTAAATGTTGATGGACTTATTATACAGCAGGGTTGCAGAGTGTTATATACTCTGCAACCCTGTTAGTCATTTATAGTCTTAATTTTACCACCATTTCTCACGGTAAGAGTATTCACCGCGGTAATTAGAAGCATTATAATCAGGATACTTGAAAGGTGTATATACATCATCCTTAGGTGCATCATCCTGTGTATATATGTACATAGAATCATAATCCCATGTGACAATCTCATCACGGGCATCGCCGTAGAGGTTTACAGCTTCAGCACACATGGTAGGATGACCATCATCAGGGAATTTAACAACCTGGATACCATTGCCATCAATCATTCCTCCGCGCTCTATATCAGCATTAAGAAGGATGAAGTCCTGACCGTCACCAGTCCAGTTTACAGGAGTTAAGAGATTACCATTAAGCTCGTTCTCCATTTCCCATAACTGATTACCCTCGCTGTCATAGAAATATATAATTCCCTGGTGTCCCCAGAAATTAACAACAACCATTTCATAGCCCGGGCGGTTAGGAAGATAATTAGCAAGACTTACACGCTGTGCATGACCTATGCCGTCCTTCTTAAGAAGCTTTCCGTTAAAATCAGATATCAGGAAGCCTTCCTTTCCGGCAACACAGGCAAAGAATTTAGTACCTTTGTGTGGTCCTGACTCAAATCTGCCTGGAACAATCTCATCAATATGGTCTTCATTAACAGGCATAGTCCACATTTTATTACCGTGGCAGTCAAGCATGTTATAACCAACTAAAAGTTCATCATGTCCATCTCCGTTAATATCAATTGCAAAAGGAAAATGTCCGGTATTCTTATCACTCTGGAAATGCCACATAACCTCAAGGTCATCGTTAAGTGCATATACTCTGCAATAACGGTCCTTAATGAGAATATCGCGTGGCTTGTCAAGACCACGGAAATTACATATACGCATACCATCAGGATTAATTCTGTCAAATGCATAGATTTTATCAGGAACACCGATAATAGTTCCGTCCTCTTCTGGTGTAGAGAAAGGTGTTTTGGCACGTTTCTTCACTTCACCTGTTTTGCCATCAAGAATCAGCACTTCAAAATTCTTGGCTGTAATAACCTCATCAAAGCCATCACCGTCAATATCATATATCTGCATAGGCATATCTGCTGATATAGTTCCAATGTCGTGATTATCAGTAGGTTCACCATGCTGCCATAATATATTGCCATCAAGGTCAAATGCGGTGAGACAGCTGATTGTTCCATAAGCATCACGGTTTACTCTTTTCTGGCACTGAGCCATAACCATCTGATACTCGCCATTGCCAAGAAGATGACCGAAACGAAGCTGTCTTCCGGTGCCGCAGCCTTTGAGGTCAATTTTCTTAAGAAGCTTCATCTTAGGATAATGTGCCTGTGCATCTTCACATTCAGCTTTATAAGCATTTCTTGCAGCATCAATAGAAGCAGCAGTACTTTCAGAAGTAGTAACATTTACAAAACCAAACTGTGTAGGGATAGTTGCAGTAATGGCAACCTTGCCACCCTGCCTTGCATATTCAGTGTCAAGGTCAAAATAAACCTTATCATCAACACTGCATATAACATGGCTGCCTTTAATCTCAGCCTTAAGTACATAAGTATCATCACAGTTGTAATCAAAAGGTACAGAATCGAGTACAGTAACCTCCTCCTTATGACGATACTCAAGTCTTAACTCATGCTCTTCAAAAACAAGGACAAGAAGATTAGCAGAGTTCTGACAACAAAAACCAATGCCGGCATTGCCCCATTTGGTAGTAAACATACGCACACTTGCAGTTATAGTATAATCGCGCCAGAATCTGTCACCGCTTGTGAGCATAAGAGCAAAATAAAACTCATTCCAGGTGTTGATAAACTGCAGCAGTGCTATGGTCACAAGACCCGGTTTTGCCAGGGGGAGGATAATATGCAGAAATGTCTGCAGGAATGTAGCCCCGTCTATGTAAGCAGACTCTTCCAGCGCAGTGGAAATCGTCTCATAATAACTCACCATGACAAAGAAAGACATGGGGATCCCCATAGCCGAATAGACAAGGATCAGCCCCAGCTTTGTATCAAAGATCCCGAGTGCCTTGAAGATGGCAAAAAGCGGCTGGGATATGGCCTGTGCAGGCAGCATCAAGGAGGCTGAGATCATAAGCACAATAGCTGTCTTAAATTTAAACCGGAATCTGGAAACCACATAGGCGCACATAGCAACCACGCAGACGGTAACCAGCACGCTGATACCCACGATCAGCACACTGTTCAGAAAATATTTTGCAATAGGTGCATACTTAAAGGCATCTTTATAATTCTGCAGATTCAGGCTCTTTGGCAGCGCGATGGCTGATGAGTTAATTTCCGCATAGGATTTGAAGGAGCTTAAGAAGGCCCACACCATGGGACCTATGGCGATCAGAACAAAAAACAGCATAAAGATATACTTTGGTATGCCCAGAAGACTCTTTTTCACTTTTGATCCGTGATACATTTATTTCCCCTCCTGTTTCATTTTTTTCTCCCGGAACAAGGCCTGGATGAGAACCACCAGAACAAGTCCCAGGGCAATCTGGATCACGCCCACCGCATTTGCTTTGCCGTAGTTATTTTCCAGGGTTGCCACCTTGTACAGATAGGTGGGCAGGTTCAGGGTGGAGTTGCCCGGCCCGCCTTTTGTAGTCACATAGATGATATCGAACTGAGATACCATTGCCACAGACGCCAGCACAACGCAGGTGCCGAATATATTCTTCATGAGCGGAATGGTAATGTAGCGGTCCATCTGCCACGGTTTGGCCCCATCCACTCTGGCAGCTTCATAGATTGCCGTATCCACAGCCCCCATCTCCGCCAGGAATATGATCGTGTTGAATCCGGAATAGAGGATCCAGGTACATGTCACTGTCCAGAAGGCGAACTTGGAATTGCCGAACAGGTTGGGGATCTGAGCGGCATCCAGGCCGAAAATGCCGTATACGGATTTCAGCACGCCGAAGGTTGGGTTCAGAAGCAGTGTGAACATAACACCGGTGGCTGCTGTCGGTATTATATTGGGTATCATATAAGCGGTTCTGACAATCTTCCAGCCTTTTGGCTTTCTGCGCAGTACAAGTGCCATAATAAATCCCAGGGTTACGTGGAAGGTACTCTGCAGGACCACCCATACCAGGGTATTTATAATAGACTCCAGAAAATCCTTATCCCGGAAAATGGTTTTAAAGTTTTCCAGTCCTTTTAATACAGGACTTGTGGAAACTGTATACTCACATAAGGAGGTGTACAGGACCGTCACGATCGGCGCCGCGTAAATTAAGACGAATAAAATCATGCATGGCACAATAAACAGTGCGATCCATATTTTTTTATTCTTAGTGCTCATAGTTGTCCCCTTTCAAAAAATGGGGTTGCTGTACCTTGTGAGATTTCGTACAACAGCCCCAATTTTAAGCTATTTCCTGTTAATTTTTCTGTGCTGCTTCGGAAAGTTTTGTACAGAATTCTTCAGGGGTGATATTTGCATAGGCAAGCTCCGGAAGTTCTGTGGAGAATGTGTCGATGACATTCTGATACCAGTACGCCTGGTTCTGTCCGTATGTCCATTTTGCCTTGGGCTGGATTTCAAGGACCTCCGCCATAAGAGGATCGGAATCCTTCAGGGAATCCGGGATCTCAACCTGGCTGGATACAGGCT
>OMGQ01001769.1_pt1 | contig 11189 bp, 7 predicted proteins | sample 1646071 | NCBI WGS metagenome assembly OMGQ01 (sample SAMN05578585, study PRJEB25193) | human gut metagenome | biome: Human Microbiome; feature: human-associated habitat; material: feces | host: Homo sapiens | place: USA:Birmingham | reverse complement strand
AGATTATATCATTCTTTGAACTCAGACTACGAACAGAAAAACATAGATGTTTTTTGGCGTCTGTGGTGGAGCAACTAGAAGATATCTCCTTTGCTCTGAAGCAGTTGTTTTCAATATAAGTTATTTATCCAGAACCAGAACAGTCCTTTTAGCCTACTATTTAAAACAAGCAGTAGGCAATGGCTTTTCTTCCGCAAGAGGTAAATTGAGTCGACTGAATAATCCGGGATAAAATACATCACTTGTCCGGATGTTGGAAATTGCGTTTCCGTTATTGGAGAAATCACGATTCCGGTAAAAAGGTAATCATAGGAAACACCTATGAGTATCAGTATAGATTTCTGTTGCAGACAGGACTTAGAACCGGAGAAATGGTTGGTTTAAGGTGGTCTGATATTGATTTGGACAATCGTATCCTTACCGTTAATCGTACAATGGAGTATAGACATTCTACAAAAGAATGGCGAGTTGGTGAGCCGAAGAGTAAATCCGGTTATCGAACGATTCCTTTGACGGATGAAGCGGTGGAGATTCTTAAGCTACAGAAGCAGAAGAACCGTGGCTTCAAGGTTATTCCTATGTAATGGGCAGATATCGTTTTTGTATGCAAAAAGGGAACACCTGTTAAGAATAGTACATACGATACCATGCTTTTTAAGTTGTGCGATAAGGCTGGGATAGAACGGTTTTCTATGCATGTACTTAGACATACCTTTGCAACCAGATGCATTGAAGCAGGGATAAAACCTAAAACATTGCAGACCATACTTGGACATTCCAATATAGGAATTACAATGAATTTGTATGTTCATACCACAGAAGAACAGAAACATAAAGAAATAGACCTGATTGCGGATGTATTGAAAGTGATTTAGTCTTTATTTTTTTGCCCTTTAAAATTGGTACGTAAATTGGTACGTAACCAAATGGCTAAATCCAGAAAAGCCCGTAAAATCAAGGGCTTTTAAGGAGGAATATAGAAATATGAAACTAGATAAGTGTAATATTCGTTTTTGCCGGAATATTCTTTTCGGCAGATATCATGCGTGTTCTAGGAGCTGATGAACATATTGTAGCAGTTGGGAATAATTACACTAAGATATTCATGTGTTTTGCACCTATGTTTATGTGTAATTATGTGACTAATGCATTTGTAAGAAATGACGGAGCCCCGGGAATTGCTATGAGTGCAACACTTTTTAGCAGTCTGTTTAATATAGTATTTGACTATATTCTCATGTTCCCGATGAATCTGGGAATGGAAGGCGCAGCACTGGCAACAGCTTTGTCGCCGATTATAGGTATGGGAATATGCAGCATACATTTCTTCTCTAAGAAAAGCAGTGTCAGGCTTGTTGTGTGTAAGCCTTCAGTAAGAAAACTTGTGGCAGGAAGCCAGCTTGGTGTATCGGCATTTGTAGGAGAGATGTCGTCAGCGGTCATTACACTTGCTTTTAATTTCGTAATACTTAAGCTGGCTGGTAATGTCGGAGTAGCTGCATACGGAGTTGTGGCTAATATTGCAATTGTCACAACTGCGGTATTTAATGGTGTTGCACAGGGAAGTCAGCCACTTATAAGCAGTTGTTTCGGCAGGGGAGACAAGGATGGATGTACACAGTTAAAACGAATGGGATACACAACAGCATTTGTACTTGCAGCGGTTATGTATAGTATATTGTTTATATTTGCAGGACAGTTTGTCGCAGTGTTTAACAGTGAAGGTTCAGAAATGTTAAGGATTTACGCAACAGAAGGCGTTAAGTTATATTTTATTGGAATATTCTTTGCGGGAATTAATATTGTAGGTGGCGGTGCATTCAGTGCAACAGAGGATGCGTTTAAAGCGGCAGTTGTTTCTGTGGCAAGAGGATTTGTGCTGATTTTAGGTGCAGTTTTTGTAATGTCAGCACTTTTTGGAATGACAGGAGTATGGCTTGCGTATGCTGTTGCTGAGGGAATAACAACATTTATAATGCTTGTAATGGTGCTGAGAGTGTGATAGAATATTTGCGGACAAAATTATCCCAGAGATTGGGGAAATATGAAAGGAGTCTATATAATTATGAGCAATATTGCAGACAAATTTGAAGAACTTGGAGTAATTCCAGTAGTAGTATTGAATGATGCTAAAGATGCACTTCCATTAGCTAAGGCTTTAGTTGATGGTGGTCTTCCTTGTGCAGAGGTTACATTCCGTACAGCAGCAGCTGAGGAATCTATCCGTCTTATGCATGAAGCATATCCAGATATGGTACTTGCAGCAGGTACAGTACTTACAACAGAGCAGGTTGACAGAGCTGTAGCAGCTGGTGCTTCAGTTATCGTAAGCCCAGGATTTGATCCAGAAATCGTTGATTACTGTATTTCTAAGAACATTCCTGTTATGCCAGGTATCGTTACACCTTCAGAGCTTGCTCAGGCTGTTAAGAGAGGCCTTACAAGAGTTAAATTCTTCCCAGCTACAGCTGCAGGTGGAATTAAGATGATCAAGGCTATGTGCGCAGCTTACACTAATGTAAGAATCATGCCTACAGGTGGTATCAACACAGCTAACCTTGAGGAATTCTTATCATGCGATAAGATCTTCTGCTGTGGTGGATCATGGATGGTTAAGGGTGATATGATTAAGGCAGGAGAATTTGACAAGATTAAGGATATGACAGCAGAGGCTGTTGCTCTTGTTAAGAAGATCCGTGGCTAATCACCAGTGATTGTTAATATCAAAGATACATATAAACCCCGTATTCTGTTTTGCAGGATACGGGGTTTTGTACGTATATTATGTTTTTTAGTGAATTACAGATTAGAAAATATATTCTCAATTTCTTCATGGGGAAGTACAAGGGCAAATCTTACATGACCTTCTCCAAGGCTTCCGAAGCTGCTTCCAGGTGTACATAAAACGCCAGTCTTATTAAGAAGTTCCATAACATAATCAGCTGAACTGGTATAGCCGTCAGGAATGGCAGCCCATACAAACATTGTGCCTTTAACATCAGCAGGTTTAAGTCCAAGCTTTTTAATTCCGGCAACGAGAGCATTTCTTCTTAACTCATATTCAGCACGGTTGTCAGCGACATATCCTTGCGGACCGTTAAGTGCAGCAACAGCAGCTTTCTGATATATAAAACTTGTTCCATAGTCGAATTGTGAGCGGACAGTTTTGAATTTGCTTACGATTTCACGGTTTCCGATAAGAAATGAAAGGCGCAGACCAGTTGAATTCAACTCCGACTTCCATAGCACCTTCGTGGCTTAAGAAAGAGCCACCAATCTGTCCGTCATATATAATCTCAGAATATGCGTTGTCGTGAATAATAATGATGTTATATTTCTTGGCAAATGCGATGAGTTTATCGTAGAATTCATCAGGTGCAGTAGCGCATACAGGATTCAGAGGATAAGACACAACCATCATTTTGGCTTTTTTTGCAGTATCTTCATCGATAGAATCAAAATCTATAAGATAATCATTCTCTGGGAGAAGATTGTAATAAGCAATCTGTGCGTCACACAGGAATGGTCCAATCTCGAATATAGGATATCCCGGATTAGGAACTAAGCATAAATCACCAGGGTTGCACAAAGCAAGGGCAATATGAGCCATGCCTTCCTGGGTTCCGAATACAGAGGCGACTTCATCAGGTGTGATAACGGTGTTGTAACGGCGTTTGTACCATTTGCATACAGCGTCAAGCAATTCATCAGTATCACCAAGTGAGTACTTGTAATTCTCAGGGTCAAGTGCTGCCTCTGAAACAACCTTCATAACAGATTCATCAGGCTTGAAATCAGGAGTTCCTACAGTAAAGTTATATACCGGCTTTCCCTGTGCAAGTCTGTCATTCTTTTTCTGATTAAGTATATTAAAAATGTTGCTGCCAAAGCGGTCAGCTCTCTTAGAAAATTCAATATTCATATGTATACTCCATTTCTTTAAATGCGTATCTGCATGCATTTTATTCAGACCCGAAATATAGAAAAATTTCAAGCCTATCGAATAAGATACTAGCATAATTAACAAAAGTCAATTTTAAGGTGTATTTTTTGGTGAAAATGTGATAGTTTTATATATGTAAGTAGAAATAAATAAGATATGGCGGTCTGCAAATGTTACATACAGGAACATTAAAGGGTAGAATGCAGACAGAAAGGAAAGGTAGAAGATATGTCAGTACAGGATTATCTTAGTGCAGTAAAGATTGGTAAAAAAGAATATCATGCGTGTGTAAATAAGGGTACGTACCCATATCTTCCGGTTTTGGAGGATATTATTGATGAAAACAGTATTGACAGAGAAGTTAGTCTTGGAAGTGACCAGATTCCGTTAAGACTTGTGGTTGGAACATGTACAGCAGGTAGAACTACTGCATTTGCAGACAACTTCATGCCTATACTTGACTGGGGAACAGAATTTTCAGCAAAGTGGGCTTCGCTTAGCGACAGTCAGGTGAATGAAGGAATAAGAGACGATATTAAAGTATATGAGTACATGAATAAGTTCTATGTGCTTGAAGGAAATAAAAGAGTCAGTGTACTTAAATATTTTAAGGCGGTGACAGTAAGTGCACAGGTTATAAGAAAAATACCCAAATACAGTGATGATCCTGATGTTAAGATATATTATGAATTCATGGATTTTTATAAATCTACCAAGTTAAACGATATATATTTCAGCAAAGAGGGCAGTTTTACAACTCTTATGGAGCTGGTTGGAATTACACCAGGAGAACCAATGGATGAGGATGATAAGAAAGACCTTGTTTCGTGCTATCTTAATTTCAGGCTTGCTTATGAATCAAGAGGAGGGGACAAATTTGACTTTCCAACAGGTGATTCTTTCTTAAGGTTTATACATATCCACGGATATGATGCTGTTAAGAAGATGACTAAGTCTGAGATGGCAAAGAATGTCGCCAAGACATGGGCTGAATTCGAGCTTCTTGATGACAACAGCGAAGTGGAACTTAAGATGACGCCGGCAGCAGCACCTAAGAAGAATATATTAAGCTATCTGCTTCCAATGGGTGGAGGAGTTAAGAAACTTAAGGTTGGATTTGTGTATGAAAAGACTCCGCAGGATTCAGAGTGGTGTTATGCACATGAGCTTGGAAGACAGTATATTGATGATACATTTGGTGACCAGATAGAGACATATGTTGAGGAGAATGCAATACCGGAGCAGAATGATGAGGCGGCAATCAACAGACTTATAGAGAAAGGCTGTGACCTTATATTCCTTACATCTTCTGCAATGAATATGGCAGGGCTGAAGGCTGCGATAGCACATCCGTCAGTAAAGATTCTGGACTGTTCTCTTAACATTTCACATAAATACATCAGGTCATATTATGCGAGAATGTTTGAAGCAAAGTTTATAACAGGGATTATTGCAGGTTCACTGGCTGATGACGATAATGTTGGTTATATAGCTGATAATCCGGTTTATGGGGCATGTGCGAATATAAATGCATTTGCATTGGGAGTAAAGTTTGTTAATCCAAGAGCCAAGGTTTACCTTGAATGGAACAGTATTAAGGATAATGATTCAGAGGAAAATCTTGCTAAGAAGAATATAAGCATTATTTCTAATCAGGATATGATTACTCCGGGCAAGAGTAAGAGAAAGTTCGGGTTGTATAAAGCGAGTGATTCGGATAAGCACCTGGCTATGCCTGTATGGCACTGGGGAGTTTTTTATGAAAAGCTTATACAGAGCATTATGAGTGGTTCATGGAGTAAGGATGAGGACGGCGATAATGTAAAAGCACTTAATTACTGGTGGGGAATGTCGGCAGGAGTTGTTGATCTTATATATTCAGAGAGTCTGCCATCAGCAACTAAGAGACTTGTAAAGCTCTTTGAGAAAGAACTTAAGGAAGCAAGGTTCAGAGTGTTTGAGGGTGAATTAAAAGATCAGCAGGGTAATATAAGGGTTGAAGAAGGGAAGCTTATTGATCCGGAACATATAATTACTATGGACTGGCTGCTTGATAATGTGGTTGGCAGACTGCCTCGGTATGATGAACTTACAGATAATGCTAAATTAAAAATGGCACTTCAGGGTGTTGTCAAAGAAGAAGAATAGAAAGCATGCTGCCTGCAGTGGTGGCTGGGGAATTATTAATGAAAATACTGGTGTTAGCGGATGTTGAATCAAAGTACTTATGGGATTATTTCGAAAAGGAAAAATTGGAAGGTATAGATCTTATACTTTCAGCAGGGGATTTAAAGCCCCAGTATCTGTCGTTTCTTGCATCATTTTCAAAAGTACCTATTCTTTATGTGCATGGTAATCATGATGACTGTTATGATATACAGCCACCAGATGGATGCATTGATATAGAGAATAAGATATATGTGTATAAAGGTGTCCGTATTATGGGACTTGGTGGTTCTATACGCTATAAGAAGGGAAAGAACCAGTATACACAGAAAGAGATGAACCACAGAATTAATAAAATGTGGCTTTCAATAAAGAAGAACAGGGGCTTTGATATACTGCTTACACATTCACCGGCAGCGGGAATAGGTGACGGACCTGACGAACCGCATAAGGGTTTTGAGGGCTTTAATTATCTGTTGGAAAAATATAAGCCTAAGTATTTCATCCATGGTCATATCCACAAGACCTACCAGATGAAGTTTAAGCAGGAATATGAATATAATGAGAATACTAAGATAATTAATGGTTATGAGAGATATATATTGGAATATCCGTATGCTTAATCTGCACCGTGGCATATTAGCTTAATAGCAAATGTGCCACGGTGTTTTACATATTTTTGTCATATTTTCATATGAAATACTTAAAAATTATGAAAATGGTACCTATTTCCTACTTAACACACATGTACTTTTTGAGTAAAAGTTGCTAATATAACGACATAAACCCTTGCTGGTTAAAGCAAAATGCACAAAAAAATGTATTGAGGAGGAAAAGCAAAACATGAAAGCTATTATTAGCAAAGCAGCCCGTAGAAAATGGGCATGGGTACTTGCATTGGTTATGATTGTGAGTATCGTGATTCCTACATCACTTCTTACAGCGAAGGCGGATGTTGGAACAGTTAAATTTATTGATGGTGCGGCAGGATGGTTAGAGTCAGCATATGCACAGTGGACCATTGATAATCAGGCAGAAGGATATACAGCATATATCAAAAAAGCCAGCCAGTCAGATTCTGCTTATGCAAGAATCGACAATGAACTTATCAGAAAGTATAAGAACTACTACAGGGTTGATGCAGTAGGACTTGCGGCAGGTGACTATGTTATTAAGGTAGTTCCTGTAAAGAACGGAAAGGAAGTTACTGACAAAGCACAGGTTACTAAGACACTCAATGTAAGTTCTTATGACAGATCCGGATTTGCATTTTCATCTGAATCAAAATATAAAACAGGTTCAGGTGCTTACAATGAGAATGGAACACTTAAGGCAGATGCGATTGTTCTTTATGTTACTAACGATAATGCAAAGACAATTAAGGCATCAGTAAAAGAGGCAAAGGGAGAGAAGGAATATACAGGTCTTCAGACAATAATTGATGCATATACAAAGAGTGCTAGCAAGGGGATAGAAACAAGAGCACTTGATGTTCGTGTAATCGGATGTGTTACAGATACTGCAATGGATAAGTTTTCAAGTTCATCTGAGGGAGTACAGATTAAAGGAGCTAGTGCTTATTCAAATCTTAATATGACAATAGAGGGTATCGGAGATGATGCAACAATCAATGGATTCGGTTTCCTCTTAAGAAATGCAGGAAATGTTGAGATGAGAAATTTTTCAATTATTAATTTCATGGATGATGGTATTTCTCTCGATACAGCAAACTGCAATGTATGGATTCACAATGTTGATCTGTACTATGGTAAAGCAGGTGGGGATGCTGACCAGGCAAAGGGTGATGGTTCAATTGACATTAAAGGTAATTCACAGTATATAACAGTTTCATATGTACATTTTTATGACTCAGGTAAGTGCTCGTTATGTGGAATGAAGAGCGAGTCTGGTCCTAACTATATTACATATCATCATAACTGGTTTGATCATTCTGATTCAAGACATGCAAGAGTAAGAACAATGTCAGTGCATATGTATAACAACTACTATGATGGCAATGCAAAGTATGGTGCTGGTTCAACAATGGGTTCTTCATTATTCATACAGAATAACTATTTTAGAAACTGTAAGAATCCAATGCTTTCATCTAATCAGGGAACAGATGCACTTGGTGAGGGTACATTCTCAGGTGAGAACGGTGGTATCATTAAAGCATATGGAAATGTTATCGTAGGTGCACAGAAGATTATCTATGCAAATGCTGTTTCAGAAACAGGTGATTCTGCAAATGCGGAATCATTTGATGCATACCTTGCAAAGTCAGCAGATGAGAAAGTTCCATCTTCATATAAGACTGTAGCAGGTGCAACATCTTATGATAACTTTGATACAACTAAGGATCTCGGAGTTAAATCAGGAAGTCTTAATAATGCAGAAGATGTACCTTCAGTAGTAACATCTGCAAAGGGAGCAGGAAGCCTTGGTGGTGGAGTGATTTCATGGACATTCTCTGATAAAGATGATTCTGTATATGCCATAGATAAGGAATTAAAGGCAACAGTTACTAATTACAAGAATACAGACCTTGTTTCTGTAGGTGGTACTAATGCGAAGATTGTTTCACCAGATCCAACAACAGAAGAGACTAAGGCAACAGAGAGTACAACAAAAGCTACACAGGCAACAACTAAGGAAACACAGACAACAACAAAAGCAACACAGGCAACAACTAAATCAACAGAAAGCGCAACAAAGGCAACCGAAAAGGAAACAACGGGTTCAGATGCAACAACATCATATGATAAGACAAGCCTTTCTTATTCAGGTGCGTATACAGATATCAGTAAGAAGAAAGATGCAGATTTCAAGAATGCAAAGTATGTATCATCTTCAAATGAAATTCTTAATGCAATCAGTTCAGCTAAGGCTGGTGATGTAATTATTGTAAAAGAGGGAACATATAAGTTCTCTGATACAATTGTAATTAATAATGCCATGAATGGAAAATCAGGCTCTTATATTATTGTAAAGGCTGAAAGCGGCAAGGAAGTTAAGTTTGATTTCTCTGCACAGAAGCTTGACGGAGCTAACAGAGGTGTAGTTGTAGATGGAGATTACTGGTATTTCCAGGGAATTAATTTCTATGGTGCTGGAGATAACGGAGTATTACTTGCTGGTAATAACAACATTTTTGAAAAATGTGTATTTGAAGCAAACAGAGATTCAGGACTCCAGATTTCAAGATATGACACAACGGCTGCTACTAAAGATTTATGGCCATCAAATAACCTGATTATCAACTGTACATCACATGATAACTGTGATTTCCCTGACCAGGGCGGTACAGGTGAGAATGCAGATGGATTTGCTGCAAAGCTTACATGCGGTGAAGGTAATGTGTTTGACGGATGTATATCATATAGCAACTCAGATGATGGATGGGATTTATTTGCAAAGAGTGCAACAGGTCCTATCGGTGTAATTACAATTAGAAACTGTGTTGCATTTAATAATGGAACATTATCTAATGGTGTTCACTATGCTAACGGAGATATGAATGGATTCAAGCTTGGAGGTTCAGGTGTTGGAACTCCACATAATGTAATGAATTGTCTGTCATTTGACAATGGTGCAACAGGATTTACAGATAATAATAACCCAACAGGTCTTACAATTGTAAATGTTACAGCATGGGGCAATGGAAAGTATGCTAAGAAGGGTAACTTCTTATGTTACAGAACATCAAGTGCAGCAATATTTAAGGGACTTGTATCAGCAGGTGCAATCGATTCAGATAAGTTTACTGGTAAAATGGCTGATTCAATATATTACAACTCAGGTAAGTATTATAATCTTTCAGGTTCTTTGTTTACTTCTTTAGTAAGTGGAGATAAGAAGGGAACTGTTGTGACTGACCCTGCTAAGACAGCTGGAATGTTTAAGAACACTGTTAATGCAATCGATATGAGCAAAAATATAGATAAACAGCTTAGAAATTCTGATGGAACTGTTAATATGAACGGTCTCTATGAGACAATAGGAAGCTATGCTTCAATGGGAGCAAGATTCAATGTTGCTAATCAGATGATTAGTGTATCTTCAAAGAATTCATCATCTGAGGTAACTAAGCCAGAAGAGACAACAAAGGCTCAGGAAACAACAAAGGCGACAGAGGCAACAACAAAGGAGACACAGGCTCCAACAAAAGCAACAGAAGCATCTTCAGTATCAACAAAGGGTGAAAAATTAATTCTTAATGCTAATGATGTTTCAACAGGAAAGATTAAGAGTTCAACTGTAGTTGATGGTCTTAAGATTGTTGCAACAAGCAAAAAGACTGTAACAGTTGATAAGAGTGATAAGGATTACAAGAATATCAGCTTTACAAAGAGAATCAAGCTTAGCGGTGCAGGAAGCGAATCTGCAAGAGCAATTGCATTTAAGACAGCAGGTGAATCTAAGGTAAAGATATATGCAACAAGCTCAGATACAGATACAAGCAGACTTATTAAGATTATTGATAAGAACGGTAATGATGTAACAAGTACAGCTAAGATACCTGGTTCTTCACTTAAGTCAGTATCATTCAGATTAGATGAGGCAGGTGAATATTATATTGTATCAGAATCTGGTGGAGTTAATATTTATTATGTAGAAGTATCTAATGGTATAGCGTATTAATATTTTGTAAATTTCCCCGCACATAGTGCGGGGATTTTTTTGTAAAAACATTTTATGGTAAAATATACACAAAGACTTGACCTTGACATTGGTTCATGGTTTACAATTTGAACAAATGAAAGAAAGGAATGGTCTTTGTTATGAAAAACAAAAATAGAAGACGAATCAGTTGTCTGCTTAGTGCAATACTTTTGCTTGTTATGAGTTTTGGATTTGGCACATTTGCAGGAGCTGAGGAATCAGATTCATCAAAGCCTGTTGTCTGGATTGTGGGAGATTCGACAGTCAGTGCTTTCACAGACAATTATTATTATCCTAGATATGGATGGGGAACACAGATTGATAAGTATCTGGATGGAACTTTTGAGGTAAAGAATATTGCTTTATCAGGAAGAAGTTCAACAAGCTATACAGCAGATAAGGAGTATGGTGAGCTTAT
>OMGQ01001767.1_pt1 | contig 11208 bp, 8 predicted proteins | sample 1646071 | NCBI WGS metagenome assembly OMGQ01 (sample SAMN05578585, study PRJEB25193) | human gut metagenome | biome: Human Microbiome; feature: human-associated habitat; material: feces | host: Homo sapiens | place: USA:Birmingham | reverse complement strand
GTTGACGACGGTGCCGGCTTTAAAGCTGCGGATTTTTTTACCGACCGGGCCGGTCACGGCGAAGCGGAAGAGGCCCTTCTCGCAGTGGCACAGGCCGTAGCCGGCGTCGGGCGTGAAGCCCATCGTGGGCATCTGCTCCTTCGAGAAGTAGTGGGCCATGTCCTGCATGCCGATCTCCTCGGCGGAGCCGAGCACGACGCGCAGCTTGCGCTTGCCGACGACGCCCGCATCGCGCAAAGCGCGCAGGCAGTGCAGCGCGACGATCGCCGGACCCTTGTTGTCGGACACACCGCGGCCGTAGGCGTAGCCGCCTCGGATCGTCATGTCAAACGGGTCGCTATCCCAGCCCTCGCCGGCGGGCACCACGTCGAGATGCGCCATGACGACGGCGTTCTCCTCGCCCTCGCCGAGCTCGGCGTGCATCGCGTAGTAATCGCAGTTCTTCGCGGTCAGATCGTAGCGCGCGCAGAGCTCCATCGCCTTGTCGACGGCCGCGGCAGCGTCCTTGCCGAACGGGTACGGCCCTGCCTGCGGCACCGCGACGGAGGGCACCGCGATGATCTCCTTCAAATCGCGCAGTATATCGTCCCAGTAATCGAGAATCTTCTCACCAAACATACATAACTTCCTTTCCAATTGGATATATATCTATCATAATCCATCCGGGCGGCAAAATCAATGCAAAGTGCGAAAAATATAGTCCGCACAACGGCGTATTTATGCCGGAAATCCCGGAGAAAAGGCAGGCGGGGCATCGGTATGCTGAATTCCATCTGGGCGGTTCTCATCCTACTGGCCGTTCTCGGCGCGGCGGTGACGGGGAATCTCACTGTGCTTTCGAAGGCCGCGGCGGACGGCGCGCAGAGCGCCGTGGAGACTGCGCTGCTGCTCACGGGAGCGATGTGCCTTTGGCTCGGGCTGATGAATATCGCGTCGCACGCGGGGCTCACGGAAAAGCTCTCGCACTGTCTTTCCCCGCTGATCTGCCGCCTGTTCCCGGAGTATGCCGCGCACAGGGCGGTCGGCGAGAAGATCTCGATGAACATCGCGGCGAACATGCTCGGCATGGGGAACGCGGCGACGCCGCTCGGCCTCGCCGCGATGGATGAGATGCAGCGCCTTTCGGGCGGCGATACGCCGACGCGCGGCATGGTGCTGTTCGTCGTGATGAACACGGCGGCGTTCCAGCTGATCCCGTCCTCGGTCGTTACGCTGCGCGCGTCGTTCGGCAGTGCAAACCCGTACGACATCATGGTGCACATCTGGTTCGTATCGATCGGCAGCCTCTTGACCTGCATCTTCGTCTGCAAGCTGTTCGAGCGGCTGCAAAAGAAATAATATTGAAAAAAGCCGGCGCAGGCCGGTTTTTGTGCGGAAAGGGGGAGCGGCTGTGGCGCAAATCGGCGCGGCGGCGGTCTGCGCGGTGATCGCGGGGATCGTCGCCGTCGGGTACATAAAGGGACTGCCGGTGTTCGACCTCTTCATCGAGGGCGCGGCGCAGGGGCTGAAAACCGCCGTGAAGCTGCTGCCGACGCTCGTGGGGCTGATCGCGGCGATCTCGATGCTGCGCGCTTCGGGCGTGCTGGAGCTGCTGGCCGGCGCGCTGCGTCCGCTGACGGAATGGATCGGCCTCGATCCGGAGATCGTCCCGCTCGCCCTGCTGCGCCCGTTTTCCGGCAGCGGCTCCGTTTCCTATGTCACGGCGCTTTACGGCCGCTTCGGTGCGGACAGCGAGACGGCGCGGCTCGCGGCGATCCTCGCCTCCTCGACGGAGACGACGTTTTATGCGGCGGCGGTCTACTTCGGCGGCCGCGGCCTGCGCTCGACGCGGTACACGATTCCGGCGGCGCTCTGCGGCGACTGCATGGCGGTGGTGCTCTCGATCATTTCCATCCGGCTGTTCGGCTGAGATTTTTTTCTGTACGCGTGCGGGAAAATGTGGTATACTGATTTCATCAAAACAGTGCGGAGGAAACGGTATGCTGCTCACATTGGACGTCGGAAACACGAATATCACGCTCGGGGTGTACGCGGGCGACACACTGCGGTTTGTCTCGCGCATGGCGACGAACCCGCCGCGCATGGAGGACCAGTATGCGGCGGACCTGCTTGCGATTTTGAAGCTCTACGGCGTGGAGCCGGAGGAAATCACGGGCGTGATTATGAGCTCCGTCGTGCCGGGGCTGACGGCCCCGCTCACGCGGGCGGTGCGGCGCGTGCGCAATGTGGAGCCGTTCATCGTCAGCGCGGAGACGGTGCCGGACCTCAAGGTGCGCCGGGACATGCCCAACACGCTCGGCGCGGACCTGATCGTCGGCGCGGTTGCGGCAAAGGCGCTGTACAGCGGCCCGTGCATCGTGATCGATATGGGCACGGCCACAACGCTGACCGGCCTGAACGCCGAGGGCGAAGTCTGCGGCGTCGTCATCATTCCGGGCGTCGGCACATCGCTCGACGCTTTGACGAGCCGCGCGGCGCAGCTCTCCGCCGTGGGCTTACAGGCGCCGCCGCAGGTGCTCGGGCGCAACACGATGGAGTGCATCCAGTCCGGCATGGTGTTCGGTACGGCCTGCATGCTCGACGGCCTTTGCGACCGCATCGAGGAGGAGCTCGGCGAAAAATGCGCGGTGATCGCCACCGGCGGGCTGGCCGGCATGGTCGTTGCGCAGTGCCGGCGCGAGATCCGCCTCAGCGACACGCTGCTGCTCGACGGCCTCAAGCTGATCTGGGACCGCTGCGGCGCGTGACGCCCTGAAAAAATTGCCTGAGCGGCGCGCTTTTTGCGGAGAAAGCGCGCCGTTTCTTTCATCTTTATGAATTCCTGCAATCCCGGCTTGCCAGAGGGGCCGCGCATGTGCTATACTACATAGCGTGCCAAAATGCTTCAAAGGAGATTCATAATGAAGGAAAAAAAGAAGATCCCGTGGGGACTTTTATACGTGGCGCTGACCGTCGTCATCCTGCTTGTGTTCGGCCTTGTCAACCGGGAATTCCGAAGCATGCCCGCCGTGCTGGCAGGGCTTTCGCTCGGGTTCATCGTGCTCGCGGTGCTGATGACCGGCGTGTTCCTCGTCATAGAGGGCGAGATCATCCGCCTGCTGCTGTGGTGCCAAGGGGAGCGCGTCGGCTTTTGGACGACGCTGAAAATCGGCCTGATCGGCATCTACTATTCCTATATCACGCCGAGCTCCACGGGCGGCCAGCCGATGCAGGTCGTCTACCTGCTGCGCGATAAGGTTCCGGCCGGCAATTCCACGGCAGTGCTGTTCGTCAAATTCTTCGCCTATCAGCTCTCGTTCGTGCTCTGCACGGTGGCCTCGCTGATCTACATGTACCCGCAGCTCAAGGCGGAAAGCCCGCAGCTCATCCCGATCATCCTCGTCGGCATCGCGGTCAACGGGCTTTGGATCGTCGCGATCCCGCTGCTGTTCTGCGCGCCGGTGCTGCACGGGGTGATGCGGGGCATTGTCTGGCTGCTCGAGCGGTGCCGCTTTCTCAAAAAGCGCGCGCAGTACATCGAAAAGGTGCGCGGCTTCGAGAATGATTTCGCCTCCTACACGGAGAAATTCAGGCACAAGAAGCGCTACTATGTGTATGCGGTCCTGCTCTCGATTCCGCAGGTCATTTTGCAGATGAGCGTGCTCTATGTCGTGTTCCGCGCGTTCTCCTACGATCTGCCGTATCTCGAGCTGCTCTGCATGCAGACGATGCTGCAGGCCTCGGTCTGCTTTGTGCCGCTGCCCGGCGCCTCCGGCGCGCAGGAGCTCGGCTTCTCGATGTTCTTCAGCTCGTATTTTGCCTCCGGCGACGTGCTGTACACCGCGGTGCTCGTCTGGCGCTTCTTCACGTATTACATCGTCGTCATTCTCGGCGCGCTGCTCGTCGTGGCGGATCAGATCGTCTACGGCCGCCGCCGTCGCCTGAAGGCGGAAAACTGAATCAGCCGCCCCTACGGGCTGCTTGTCTGCCGCACACACCGTGCGCCGGACCGGCGGCGTGTAAGGGCGTTTTTTGTGCAGAAATATTGACAAAGACCCTTGGCGCGCGTATATTTGTAGTGCGGTTCGCCGCATAAACGGCAGATGGCCGCGAATTTATCTGTAGAGAAAAAGGAGAAAACAGAATGCTGAACATTCAAAACCTGACGAAGCGGTACGGCAGCAAGACGGCTGTCGACAACCTCAGCCTCCACATCGAGGCGGGGGAGATCTGCGCCTTTATCGGCCACAACGGCGCGGGAAAGACGACGACGCTCAAGGCCTGCTGCGGCCTGCTCACGCCGGACGGCGGCGCGATCACCGTAGACGGCATGCCGATCCGCGAAAGGCCGATCGACTGCAAGCGCGTGATGGCATACATACCCGACAACCCGGACATGTATGAGTTCCTGACGGGTTATGAGTACCTCAATTTTGTCGCCGACGTTTACGGCGTTTCAAAGGCCGACCGCGAGCGGCGCATCGCGGAGCTCGGCGAGCTGCTCGGCATCACCGAGGCGCTCGGCGGCGCGATCTCCGAGTGCTCGCACGGCATGAAGCAGAAGATCGCGATCATCTCGGCGCTGATTCATAAGCCCAAGCTGATTTTGATGGATGAGCCGTTCGTCGGGCTCGACCCGGTCGCGGCGCACCAGCTCAAAAACCTGATGGCGGAGCACTGCGCGGCGGGCGGCGCGATCTTCTTCTCCACACACGTGCTGGAGGTCGCCGAAAAGCTGTGCAACAAGGTCGCGATCATCCGGGGCGGCAAGCTGGTCGCCTACGGCGCGATGGACGAGGTGCGCGGCGATTCCTCGCTGGAGGAAATCTTCCTTGAGCTGGAGGAGGAAAAGGCGCAATGAAAAACCTGATGAAAATTCAGCTCAAAAGCATGCTCTTCCGCATGCGGCAGAGCGGCGGCAAGCGGATGTCCGGCGCGCTGATTCTCGGCCTTTTGATCTTTTCCCTCGCCTGCATCGAGCTGCTTTTGGTCCTTGTCTGGTCTCAGATGACGATGTTCTGCTCGATGGGGCTGACGTGGCTTTACTTTTCGATGGCGGGCATCATGGCGCTCGCGCTCGCCGTGTTCGGCAGCGTGTTTATGACGCAGACGCAGCTCTATGACGCCAAGGACAACGAGCTGCTGCTTTCGATGCCCATTCGCCCGCTCCATATCCTGATGAGCCGCATGGCGGTGCTGCTCGTGCTGACGGGCGTGTTTTCCCTTGCCGCGCTGCTGCCGGCCTACGCTGTGTACGCCGTGGCCTTCGGCGTGACGGCGCAGCTCGTTATCGGCTGGGTGCTTTCGGCCGCGGCGCTGATTCTGCTCGCGCAGGCCGTGTGCTGCGCGCTCGGCTGGGTGCTGCACTGGCTTTTGAGCCGCCTGCGGAACAAGGCGGCCGTTTCGCTGGCCTTTACAGTGCTGTTTCTGGTCCTCTACTTCTATTTCTACGCGAACGCGAACAATCTGCTGACACAGCTCATGCTGAGCGGCGAGCAGATCGCGGCGGCCGTGCAGGGCGCGGCGTGGCCGCTCTATGCGGTCGGCATGGGGATGAGCGGCTCGCTTCTCTACACGCTGTTCACGGCCGCGCTCGGCGCGGGTGCATTTGCGCTCGTGAGCCGGGTGCTTGCCGCCTCCTTTGCGCGCACGGTCGCCGCTGGGAACGGCGGCGGTGCGGCGCGCAGAAAGCGCGGCAAAAACGACACGCGCGTCCGGCAGCCGGTGCAGGCTGTTTGCCGCAAGGAGCTGCGCAAGTTCCTGACGAGCGCCGTTTACCTGACGAATTTTGGTCTCGGCCTCGTGCTGGTCGCCGCGCTGCCGATTGCGGCGCTGGTCTTTCGCGGTCAAATTCTGGAGATGATCGGCCTGCTCGACGGCTTCCGCCCGTTTATCGCCGGCGTTGTGGTGCTTGTGTCGGCGTTCTGCATTTCGACCTCGTGCATCTCTGCGCCCTCCGTATCGCTTGAGGGCAAGAGCCTCTGGGTGATACGCTCGCTGCCCGTCAGCGGCCGGACGGTTCTGCGCGGCAAGCTGCGGATGCACTGCATGCTGCTCGTGCCGCTCTCCGCTGTCTGCGTGCTGGCGCTCGCGCTGCTCGTGGGCTGCGGCATCGCCGACGCTTTGCTCGCCGCGGCGATCTGCGGCGTGTTCGGCTGGTTCGTCGGTGTGGCGGGGCTCGTGTGCAACCTGCTTTCGCCGCGCTTTGACTGGATCAACGAGGCGGGCCCCTGCAAGCAGTCCGCGGCCGTGTTTCTGACGATCTTCGGCTCGTACATCGTGATGGTCGCGTTCGGCGGCCTCTTCATGCTGCTGTATTCCGCAGGGCTGCCCTCGACGGCCTGCCTCGCGCTGTGCGCGGCGGTGCTGCTGCTTTTGACCGCCGGCTTTCACACGCTTCTGATGCGCTGGGGCGGCAGGCGCTTTGAAACGCTTTAAATATTACTGCTGATCCGGCTGTGCCGCGTATGGGGAGATCCTCCGTGCGCGGCATTTTGCGTTGAAAAATCCTGTATTTCAAAGATTTCTCCCCTTGTGCGGCGCGGTATGTTTCGTTTACAATATAAATAAATACAAATTGCGGTCAAGGAGAGATGAATTTATGAGCAAAATTCACGGCGTCAATCTCGGGAACTGGCTCGTGCTGGAGAAGTGGATGCACCCGGCGCTCTTTGAGGGTGTTGCGGCGGAGGATGAAACCGACCTGTGCCGGATGCTGCCGCGGGAAGAGCTTTTGGCACGGCTGAAAAAGCACCGCGACACATACGTCACGCTCGAGGATTTTAAGTGGATCAAGGCGCACGGGCTCGACACGGTGCGCATCCCGGTGCCGCACTTCATTTTCGGCGACGCCCCCGCGTTCTGCGACCCGTACGTGCCGTGCATCGAGTACCTCGACAAGGCGTTCGATTGGGCGGAGGAGACCGGGCTGAAAATTCTGATCGACCTGCATACCGCGCCGGACAGCCAGAACGGTTTCGATAACGGCGGCATCTGCGGCGTGTGCAAGTTCTGGCAGAAGCCGGAAAACGAGGCGCGCGTCATCAAGGTGCTCGGCATGCTTTCCGCGCGGTATGCGGACCGCCCGGCGCTTTTCGGCGTGCAGATTTTGAACGAGCCGATTTCCCCCGAGCTGTGGAAGCACATCGAGGGGCGCTACCCGCCCGCCGACCCCGAATATGCGGCGGGCAGCGGCCCGGTGCCGTTCGAGTTTCTCTGCTCGTTCTACAAAAAGGCGTACAAGGAGATCCGCCGGTATCTCGGCGAGGACAAGGTTGTCATGTTCCATGACGGCTTCCGCCTCAAGATGTGGAAGGAGTTCATGCAGACGGAGGAATTCAAAAACGTTTGGCTCGACACGCACATCTATATGATGCTGCCCGGCGAATTTGAGACGAAGGACATGGCGGGGCTCGTGCTCAGCCGCTTCCGCGACGACATCCGCGAGATGGCGCAGCACTTCCCGGTTGTCGTCGGCGAATGGTGTCTCTCGCACAATCCGAAGGGGATGGATGCGATGACGGACTGGGAGAAAAAGCTCTCCTACCGCATGTTGGCGGATGCGCAGCTCATGGCGTGGGACGAGAGCGCCGGGTTCTTCTTCTGGAGCTACAAACTGATGTCCGATCCCGCCGGCTGGGATTTCCGCAAATGCGTGGAAAACGGCTGGCTGCCGGAGATGATCGGCCAATAAGCGGAATATTTTTGTGGGGCGTCTCTGCGGAGACGCCCTTTTCCGCGTTTTCAGACCATGCGGCGCAGACGCATTGTATTGACAAAATGCACAAAACACATTATACTATGTTCATGTTTTATCGGAATATGTACGGGCCGGCAATGCCGGTCTTTGGGGAGAAATGCCGCCTGCACAGTGCGGCACGAGCCGGGTAAGGGAGTGAACGCGCGTATGATTAAGCTGCTGATCGTGGACGACGAGCGGACGATCCGCAACGGCCTTGCGAGGCATATGGACTGGGAAAAGCTCGGCATCGGCATGGTGGAGAGCGCGGGAAGCGCCGAGGAGGCGTTTGCACAGTGCGAGAAGATCCGCCCGGATATTCTGCTCTCCGATATCCGGATGCGCGGGATGGGCGGCGTGGAGATGTGCACGCAGATCCATGCGCAGTACCCGGAGTGCCAGATCATTTTTGTCAGCGGCTACGCGGACAAGGAATACCTGAAGGCGGCGATTTCGCTCGGCGCTGTGGATTATATCGAAAAGCCCGTCCGCCCCGAACTTTTGGCCGCGGCCGTCAAAAAGGCGCTCGCGGCGTGCGAGGAACAGCAGCGCAAGGCGGAAGCGGACGAGACGGTTGCAGAGAGCCGCGGCATGGTGGGGAAAATCGTGCTGCGCGCGCTGGCGCACAGCGATTATCCCGAGAATTTCGAGAAATGCCTTAAAATTTCAGGCCTGTTTCCGCGCGCCTATGAGACATACCGCTTCTGCCTGCTGCGCGCGGAAAGCCCCGTGGCAAATACCGGCGCGGCGGAAAAGGAGCTGCGGGCGTACTTGGCGCAGCTCGCCCCGGCCGGAGGCGGCGTGCAGTACGGCGCGTTTATCGACGACCGCGATTTTTTGATCCTGCTTTGCGGCAGTGCGGCGGATACCGGAGACGGCTGCGCACTTTTGGAGGGGCTGCGCCGCGGCATTTCCGCGCTCAGCGTGGATGGGTGCCGGTTCTTTCTGGCGTGCGGTCCCGCCGTGCACGACCGGATGGCGCTGCACCGTTCGTACGACGCGGCGCGCGGCGGCCTGCGCGAGCTCTTTTTCAAGGGCTGGGGACAGTATGCCGCGCAGACCGAGACGCGGCCGGTGGCGCCGGTCAGCTTCGATAAGGCGCTGATCCACGCGTTTGCGGCGGCGCTCAGCCGGCAGGACGGGGCGGAGATCGACCGCGTGCTCGAGGAGATCCGGCAGCGGCTTTCCGCGCAGACGGACGCGAACCCCGAGCAGATCCGAAACGTCTATTACTCGCTCGTGTACCTGATGAACACCGAGAACGACCGCAGGATACTGCCGGAGGGCGGGGAGAGCGGCGCGGCGCTCGGCGGCATCAGCCGGATGCAGGCGCTCGAGACGATCGACGCGCTGGGCGGCTTCGTGCGCGACTGCGCCCATGAGCTGACCGGACTGTGGCAGGCGGACGACGAGAACTGTCCCGCCGTATGGCAGGTGATCCGCATCATGCGCTCGAATTACGGCGATAAAAACCTTTCTGTCAAATCGCTTGCGGAGAGCGTCTATCTGACGCCGACGTATCTTTCCGGTCTCTTCAAAAAGCGCACGGGCAAGACGATCGGTCAGTATCTCACGGAAATCCGCATCGAGTACTCGATGAAGCTGCTTATGGATAAGCAGCTTAAACTCTACCATATAGCCGAACTGGTCGGGTACGAGGACCCGAACTATTTTGCGAAGATCTTCAAGCGCCATGTAGGCATGACACCCTCCGAATACAGGGAAAGGCAGCTGTCGTGAATAGGTTTCTGCTCCGCCGGCTGCCCCGGGGCGGCACGATGCGCACGCGGCTCATCCTTTCGTTTTCCGTGCCGGTTCTGGCGGTTATGCTGCTGGTTCTCGCCGGCGTGCACAGCATCCTGCTTTCCGGCAGCGAGTCGCAGGTGCTTTCCACTGCGCGCTCGAGCTACGACCAGGCCTACGAGCTTGCGACAAGCTATATCGAGCTGATGCTGTACGCCTCGGACAGCATCTATTATAACGGCGACCTGCAGCGGATTTTGAGCAGCCGCGATTACCTTGAGGAGATGCCCGCGGCAGACCGCTACCGCGAGTTTCTCGTGCTGGACGACGTGTTTTCGATGGCGGAGAATGTGGAGCTGATCTACCGCACAGGCATTTACCTGAATTCGGAAATTCCGTACACAAACAACCTCACGCATATCATGCCGCTGGAAACGCTTTTCGAGCGCGCGGATTATGCGCGGTATGTGTTCACGATGCAGCGCGACCGCTTCTATTTTTCGGCGCCCGTAAACCTCTATACGGCCGGCAGCGACACGCCGGTGCGCGCGGTGACGCTGCTGCGCCCGGTGCGTGCGACGGACGGCTCCGACCGGCAGCTCTGCGTCGAGCAGGTGAGCGTCGAGGTGGAATCGTTTTCGAGCGTGCTCGCCTATGCGCAGGCGACGGAGGGCTCGACCGTCTATCTCGTGAACGAATACGGGGAGCTGATCGCTGCGACGGACAGTGCTGCGTACCGGAAAATGGAGCGCGACGGCGCGCTGCCGGCAGACGGGGACGACGCCGAATGGACCCGGACGGCGCTCGGCGGCCGGGCGTATTACGTGCTGCGCCGCCATATCCCGAACGCGCGCTGGACGCTCACGGCGATGATCCCGGTGGAGGACGTCAGCGCGCAGAGCCGGTATGTGACGATCGTGCTCATCGCGCTTGCGGTCCTGATTCTGGCCGCGATCGTTTTTGTAGCGATCATGCTGGCGAACTCCTATACGCGCCGCCTGAAAAACCTGAATGCGCTGATCCAACGCGTCCGCTCCGGCGAGCTGAAGGCGGAGCGCGGCAGCGACCGGGACGAGGATGAAATCTCCGAGCTGTTTAACAGCTTCAGCGACATGACGGCGGAGCTGAAAAACCTGATGCGCGCGCAGTACCGCTCGGGCAAGGCGGTGAAGTCGGCCGAGCTGCGCGCCTTGCAGGCGCAGATCAACCCGCATTTCCTCTACAACACGCTGGACCTGATCAACTGGGAGGCCTTCGAGCACGACGCGCCGGAGATCTCTGAAATCGCGCAGAACCTCGCGAAATTCTACCGTATCAGCCTCAACAAGGGGCGGCAGATTTTGACGGTGCGCGAGGAGCTCGAGCACGTGCGCGCCTACGTGAGCATTGAAAACCGCCACTTTGACGACGCGATCTGCCTGCACATCGACGTGCCGGAGGATTTGCAGGCGCTGGCGTGCATCAACATCATCCTGCAGCCGTTTGTCGAGAATGCGATCGTGCACGGCTTTGCGGAAAACCCGGCGCGCGGCGTCTGCAATATCCGCATCGAGGCGTGGCGCGAAGCGGGGGACGTTGTTTTCATGGTTTCGGATGACGGCCCCGGTATGACGGAGGCGCAGACAAAGGCCATTTTCCGCAGAAACACGGCGCGGCAGGTTTCGGGCTACGGTGTGAAAAACATCCATTCACGCATCCAGCTCTCCTTCGGGGAGGCCTACGGCGTGACCTACAGAAACACAAAGGAA
>OMGQ01001766.1_pt1 | contig 11228 bp, 9 predicted proteins | sample 1646071 | NCBI WGS metagenome assembly OMGQ01 (sample SAMN05578585, study PRJEB25193) | human gut metagenome | biome: Human Microbiome; feature: human-associated habitat; material: feces | host: Homo sapiens | place: USA:Birmingham | reverse complement strand
TGTTTTCAAAATTTTCTATCCTGATTTTCAAAAGAAAAAGACTGCGTTCTGTTTGTCAGCTGAACCAAACAGGCGGCAGGCTTTTCTTCTGAACAGGCAAAATGATTTGTACTCTCCTCTCTATTTTTTCATAGCGAAAAAAATTTATTCCTCATCACTTCTTTGGTATCTCACAGCATCTTCCATGGTAAGGATGCCATTGATCTTTTTCACTTCGTTCACGCAGCGGATGTGAAGTCTGCGCATGGTTGCCTCGTCCATATCGTTGATGGCGGCAAGCATACTTTCCAGCTTTGCCATCTCCACGGCAATTTTGAAAAGTAAACGAGCCAAATGATTTTCTGAATTTTTCACGATACCCTTCATGGATTCCAACATCACTTCAGATAAAAAATCTTGATGGCTTTCCTGATAAAGATAACCTGAGTAAAAGTGAATGGCTCTTTCTATAAATACACTGCGGTTTGCGAAATCTTCCCTTGTTACTGCCGCATCGCTTTTCTGAATGGCGTCCTTAGACAGCCACACAGTATATCGTTGTTTCTGATATTCTTGTTTCATAAAAATGCTCCTTTCTCTCCATAGCGTCGGAACCAGCACACTTGGCAAAGCCGCTGGTTCCTAAGACAATCTTTTCTTTTTCTGTTTCACAACACGCAAATGAGCGCCAATCTTTTTTTACCAGTGCTGGCAAAAAATCTCCGCACTGCGGGGATTTGAGGGGATCTGCCGGCAGTTCAGCGCCGGCTTTTCACCTGCAAACATTTTTCGCATCTGTCAAAGCCCTCCCTTGCAGATATCTGCTCCAAGCATCCGCTTTTTTCCTTCGCCCAAAATCGGGGCAAATTCGCTCCAAACTACCTTGCCCTGCAACTACTCCACCTGTTTTGCAAAGCGGCACACAGGGGCAAAAAAGGCACAAAAAAAGGCGAACCTTTTGGCTCGCCTTTTCTTTGTTTTGCTTATTCTATTGTTCTGGATTAGAAAATCATATCATTTCCTTGTGAAATATCCTCTTTTATCGTGTGTTCGTTTGCAATTTCTCCCAGCAATTCTACTCTTTGGCAGAACGCATCGCATAAAACTGCCCTGCGTTCTCTGCTGATGTAAGGTGACTGGGATAAGATTTCTTCCATTTCTTCTTTTATGCCATCCAGTGCTTTGAGATCAATCCATGAAAAATCTTTTACCAGTTTGATCTGTTCCCTATGGGTTTTCTTGAAAGGCTTGGCTGGCAGATTGGGAGAAAGTGGCTTGATCAGACTTTCCTGTGTGTTATACCACAGTGATGTTCCACAGTCAAATATAGGTGCAACACCAATCCATTCCAATGTAACTGCATTCCGAATCAAGCCAAATTTATTGAAATGCCTGTCCGTATTTCCGATCAGAAAATCCAAAACAATCATTTTTTCTGTCTGCTCTCTTATGTTTTTTACGCCAAGTTGTTCCGCACAATTCAGATAAAATTCATAGTCCGAGAGATCATTTGGCTTCTTTCTGCTCTGCATAATATGGTAAGCGGATACCAATTCCGTTTCAGAAGTAATGAAATCCTGGCAGACAGAAAACGGTTTTTCATGCTCCCACAGCAATGTATATTCCGTATGTGGGATGCACAACCTTTCCGCAATCCCAGAAGCAATCACTTCACATAAAGGTTCCTGCCGGTATGGATTGCTTCCGCCTTTGATTAAAACTCGTTTGCTATCTCTTACTTTCCATGCCTTTGTCATCTGACCTTCCAGCACAACATCTGGTGTCATGGTATCAAAGCATTCTGTAATTTCCAAATTTCCCAGCATCATTTCTCCAAACTGTTCCGAGAAATCGTTGTCAAAAAACTGGATTTGCTCCCATGACAAAGAGGAATCTTTTGGTTTCAACCAATATTGATCTGATAAACTTAACCCAAAACTGTCTTTGAGCAATTCTTTTGATGTAAGAATATTTCTTATATCCAAGACCTCCTGCAGTCTTGTTCGACCTTTTGGTATGGTTCGTCTGCTCCACCACTTTGCCAGAGCCTGCTGATCTGCGTCTTGTTTTTGCATCGTTCCTACTGGCATATGTTCTGCTGTGTACATATTTTTTATGCTTTTGATGTGATAAAACGAATCCATTTCTACATCCGCGACTTTGATTTCTCTATGCATCAATGTAAATTCCACTATCCTCACCTCTGGCTTTTTTAGAATCATACCCATAAGTTCTGTGTCAGTCAAGAAATATACTGCTTTTTACTTGACACCTCCCTTCAATAGAGTTTATATACCACAAGCGGCTTTGCCGACTTTGGAAAAAAGGTGGCTTTTATTTATGGATATTTTTCAGCATTTTCTTTCGTATCATGACGAAAACATGTCAGCGTTCTCAGATGTTTTTCGCACCGCAAAAGAAATTCATCATCTTCTTGGTCAGAAAAGTTATCTTCTCAATCATTATTTGTCTATGTTTTTTCGTCTGATTACGGAAATGGATTTTTGTGCTTTGGAAGATGAAATTTATCAATCCATTTCGGATTTACAGAAGAAAATACATGATAATTTAGAAAACAATACTGACTCTGTTCCTGCATTCAACTGCCAAGAGCATTCCACACAAATGGACCTTTGCTGGACTGCACTTGCAGATTCTTTATTAGAACAAGCACTTACGGAATTTTATAACGAGTATACTCGTTCCTATCACCTCTCTGTTGACCTCATTGATATGAGGCAAACAGAACAAAAGCTCATTGAATTTCTCGGCAAGGATAGCTGGGAACAGTTCCAACAGAAGCTGATTCATTGTTTTCTGCCTTGTTCCTTGATGCAGTTATTTCGTCAGGGTATCATCGTAGAGATCACAAAACGTTTCCTGTCACGAGATTTGGAAACGGATCAGGAGATCTTTCGATTGTATCTCAAACGCTTTTTATCAGAAGATAGCAGCCAATAAACGGCTGCTTTTTTCTGATTTCTCTTACTTCACATTCTCATAAGCATCACTTCATTTCATATTTTTATAGTGAAAATAAAATAGAACTTGTAACAGGGGCAGCAGGGGCAGTTATTTTAGCAGTACCAGAAAAACCGTCACTACCGTCACTGTTTGCGTCATAACTGGAAATAAAACTACGAGTTTTTCTTGATTTCAAAGGCTTTTCTGCATATTGGTTTTTTATCATAACAGGGGCAGTAGACTTATATTTTTACGAATAACCGTCACTATCAGGGGCAGTAGAAATATTTTTCCATATATAACCGTCACTGTATATCTTGCCCCTACACTGCTTCTGGTTTAATTGCCTTTGTTCTTCTGAGATTCCTTATTGCAAATTCTCTTTTACATTTGATTTATTTTTCTTTTCAACCTCCTCACTTTGTTCCATATACCAATAGGCATCACCCCCTTTGCGGTTATACTTGAGTTCAGAAACGAAAAAAAGCAGTGAGATTTTTTTCTATCATCTCACTGCCCGAAAAGTGTTTTTTGACTCCAAAAACGCTATGTCATCTATAAAATTGGATTTTTGGGGGCTTTAAAAATCGCCCTCAAAAACCGCCGGCAGCCTTGATTTTACTTATCTTTCGGCTTTTGTCATCTATTTTGATCACTCATCCCAGTTATGATATACATTCTGTACATCATCGTCATCATCCAGCATATCCAGTAATTTGTTCATTTTCTTAATATCTTCATCAGATTTCAATTCTGTGTATGTCTGAGGAATCATTGTTACTTCTGCACTTGCCATAGGAATGCCTGCTGCTTCCAGTGCTTCACGTACTGCAGAGAAGTCATCGGGAGAAGTTGTGATTTCATAGCTGTCTTCTTCTGCAGCAAAGTCTTCTGCGCCTGCATCCAGAGCAGCCATCATCAGTTCCTCTTCATCCATTTCTACTTCTTCTTTATCAATGACGATCAGACCTTTCTGGTCGAACATGAAAGATACGCAACCATTGGTACCCATGTTGCCGCCACCTTTTGTAAAGGCATTTCTAACATTAGCAGCTGCACGGTTTCTGTTATCTGTCAGCGCTTCTACGATAACTGCTACACCGCTGGGACCATAGCCTTCATATGTTACCAATTCGTATTCTACGCCTTCTTCGTTACCAGCTGCTTTTTTGATACTTCTTTCGATAGTATCATTGGGCATATTGTTAGATTTACATTTTGCGATTACATCACGCAGTTTGCCATTGACTGCGGGATCAGGACCGCCAGCTTTTACTGCAACCTGAATTTCTCTACCCAACATGGTAAATACTTTACCTTTTGCAGCGTCATTTTTTTCCTTTTTATGTTTAATATTCGCAAACTTAGAATGTCCAGACATTCATAACCCTCCTTGAATAAATTTCACCAAAATATTTTATCATTTTTTTCAGGAAAAAACAAGAAAAACCCCTAAATAACATACAAAAATGTCATCATCTATCGTTATCAAATTTTTTTCCCTTATGTTTTTCATTATTTTCTTTTTCATCTAAAAATAATGATTCGATTTTCTGCATGAATTCAACTGCCAGTGCTGAATGATACGTATCCTTTCGATAGACCCAACCAATTTCAAAATCAAATGGCGCATCTTTAATAGGCAAAACCTGTGCATACGAAAAGAATGGAACATTTTTGTAAGCTGGTGTACAATTTACAACACAGGCATAAGCATTTTTATTTTGGATAAACTCATGAGCAGTTGTTCTGTCATTTACCTCAATCAATGTTTTTGCTCCCATAACTGTGCGCATTTTTTTATTCACAACATCCAAAATAGGAAATTTTTCAGCAATAATCGTTAAAGGGAATTCATGCAATTCTTTGATGCTTATTTCCTTTTGATCTCTTTCAACCTGATGATGAACAGAAAACATCGCTGCTGGTTTACTGCTGTAAATCGGTTCATAAATAATATCATCAATTTCCATTTTGGCAAGCCATTTTCTTTTATCAATGGTAGGTATTGAAATCAATCCTAGTTCCACTGAACGGTCATACACATCCATGAGAATTTCAGACACAGATGTCTGGTTATAACGAAAATTGACAGCTGAATTTTCGTAGCGTTCCATGAGATCCCGAAAAACCACTTGGGCAAACAGGAGATATGAAACTGATACAGAAAATGACAACGGAATTTGTGCTGAAGAAAAATCTTTCGCAGCATACTCTATCTGATCTGCATATTTCAACAATCCCTGCGCATTTTGGATAAATATTTTTCCAAACTCGGTCAGTTGGATTCCATTATAAGATCTGATAAATATTTTCTGCTGCAACTCATGCTCCAGCGACTTCAAAGAATTACTAATATATGGCTGTGATAGGAATAAATTTTGTGCCGCTTTGTTAATAGAACCTGACTGATAAATGCTTAATACCTGCCGTATCTGTTCAATCTTCATCACTCCACCTCCCGTTATATTATAACATATTTTTATAACCCGTGCCAGTTTTACATATTACCTTTTTTACCCTTGTTTCACATATAATAAACTTATCCAATCGGTTGGTGGCAATGAAGGATTATTTCAGAAAGGGTGTGTGATTATGACATCTTGGATTCAGGCAGACGATACTTTATACCTTTGGATGGTCGTTGTTCTGGTAACAGCCATAGCCATCACCATTGAGCAGAAATGGAAATGGGGCGCACGTATCAGCAGCTGTGTCATGTGTATTGCAGGCGGTATGATTCTGGCAAATTTAAAAATCATACCATTTACTTCCCCTGTTTATGACAGCATCGGAAATATATTATTATTACTTGCTATTCCTCTGCTGCTCTTCAAATCAGATATTCGAAAAATCTACAAATCCAGCGGTACCACATTTTTGATCTTTAATATCTGTGCAGTCAGTGCTTTTCTGGCATCCTGCCTGCTGCCTTTGATTTTCAGAAATGTAGACAATATCGCAAAATTCTCTGCTATGTACAGTGCTGCAGCCGTAGGCGGTACCGTTAATGCTGTTGCAGTTACACAGATTTTTGACGTACCTACAGACATGCTGAATGGTCTTGGATTGGTTGGTAATTTTACAGTTGCTATGATTGTATTCTTTTTCGGACAATTTTGCCGCACGCGCTTCTTCCGTACAAAATTCAACCATCCTCATATTGATGAATATGAACAAGAACTGGCAAAAGGCGGCAATCCTGACGGTACAACAGAAGCAGCCATGTACTGGAAAAGCAAAGGCATTTCTTTGAAAGACATCGCGCAGGCAATGGCAATCACATTTGTTATTGTCAGTGTCAGTCAACTGATTTCCGGCACCATCAACGCAAACAGCAGCAATTTTATCATCAAGCAGCTCTTTGGCAGCGTTTATCTGGTCATGACATTGCTGACTATCATCGTTGCAACGGTATTCCCCAAATTCATGTCCAATGTAAAAGGTTCTGATGAACTGGGGAACATCATGCTGCTTATGTGGTTTGTAACCATTGGCTGTTCTGCAAACCTTGTACAGATCATTCAATACGGCGGTCTGATTATCTGCGCATTCTGCATCGTATTCTCTGTCATGTGTCTGTTGGTATTCTCCATCGGCAAAATCTTTAAATTTGACTTGGAAGAAATGATGGTTGGCATTATTGCCGCCATTGGCGGTCCTCCTACTGCTGCTGCCCTTTCCATCAGCATGGGTTAGAAAAAAATGGTCGTTCCCGGTGTACTGGTAGGTCTTTACGGCTACATCATCGGTAATTATATCGGCGTGCTTATCGGAAATATTTTCGGCGCTTAAACAATGAAAGAAAAGAGGTTTCAACATGTTAGATATTCTGATTCAAAACGGTTCTATCATTGATGGAACAGGAAAAAAAGCATATATAGGTGATATTGGTGTTTCAGGCGGAAAGATTACATTTCATACAGACAAAGAATCTGCCGCTCGCATAATCAATGCTTCCGGTAAAATTGTCTGTCCTGGCTTCATTGATTTTCATTCCCATGGCGACATGGTGCTTGGTCAGGATTTCGCAAAATTATGCAAAGTTTCTCAAGGGATCACAACAGAAATCGCTGGTCAGTGCGGTTCTTCCATGTTTCCTGTAAGACCAGAAAAATTAGATTTATATCAAACACTGCTCTCTGTTGGAACAGCCACATATCCTGATGACATGCCAAACTGGACAACCTTTGCTCGCTATTTAGAATATGCCAAACAAGTTCCTCTTGCAGCAAACATTAAATTTTTGGTAGGTCACGGTTCTCTGCGCCTTGCAGTTATGGGATATGCATACAGAAAGCCTACAAAGGAAGAACTGGAGCAAATGAAAACATTACTGCGAGAATGTATGGAAAATGGTGCCCTTGGCATGAGTTCCGGCTTGATCTATACACCCAGTGCTTATGCAGAAACAGAAGAACTCATTGAACTTGCGAAAGTGGTTGCAGAATATGATGGACTGTATGCTACACATATGCGCAATGAATCTTATGATGTAGTCAATTCTGTAAAAGAAGCCATTGAAATTGGCAGACAAAGTGGTGTACGCGTCAGCATTTCTCACCACAAAGTCTGTGGTAAGCCAAATTGGGGATTGTCCCAAGAAACACTGAAACTGGTAGAAGATGCTATTGCAGAAGGCATTCGCATCACTTTGGATCAATATCCATATACCGCTTCCATGACCCATTTGAATGCCTGTATCCCCCCTTGGTATTTCACCGAAGGCATTCCAGCAATGGCAGAAAAGCTGAAAGACCCAGATATTCGAAAAAAATTAAAAGCTGAAATTGAATATCCAAAAACGCCTTTTGACAACTATGTTCAAAATTGTGGTGGATACGCAGGTGTTTTTATTTCCTCCTGCCCTGTAACCCATGAAGCAGAAGGCATGTTCCTGAGCGATTATGCGGCACAAAAAGGCATTGATCCTTTTGACGCCCTTTGTGACCTTCTGGTCATGAATGGCGGTGTAGGGACAGCCATTTACCATTGTATGTCTGAAGAAGACCTGAACCGGATATTCACCTTCCCCCATACTGTTGTAGGAACTGACGGCATTTGCCGTGCTATGGAAGAAAAAGCGCATCCCCGCTCTTTCGGTACGTTTGTCCGCGCTATTTGTCACTTCCATAAGGAAAAAAATCTCATGGCTCTGGAAGATGTTATCCGCAAAATGACTTCTCTGCCTGCCAGCCGTGCAATGCTTTCCAACAAAGGTATTCTGGCAGAAGGCTATGATGCCGACATCAATATTTTTGATCTGGAACAATTAGAAGATACTCCAAACTATGTACATTCTAATCAAGTATGCAAAGGTATGGAAACCGTCATTGTCAATGGGGTAGTGGTTTACGAAAACGGCAGCCTCACAGGGCAACACGGCGGAAAAATCCTACTGCATCATAACAAATAAAACGAAATAGCACATAACTTCCCATATTCGGATTACATATCCGAAATTCTCTCTCTGAAAAGCCCTTTATACTCCCCATAAAGGGCTTTTGACATTACGAAAAAGTCAGAATCTCCACATGAAAACAAAGAAAGCTGAAATCCTTATGCTACAAAGGATTCCAGCTTTCTTATTTTTGCAATGACTTTATCAGATATGTTTCTTCTGAAGAATGTTATCTTTAAGGGAAGCCTGCTTTTTTCATGCTGACTTCTTATTGACTTTACACTGCAAAAATAGATTCATACCATCTGCTCTGTCATTGTTCCATAAGCTGCAATGTTTCATTCTGCCAAACACCAAAGACTTCATCCATCTTTTCCGCAACCTGTTTGCCTTTCATGATATCCAGCATCTTCTTTTCAAAAGCTTCAGACTGTTCCGATTCTACCAGCACGCAAAACTGCACCTGATCGGTATACTGGGTATCATGAAGCACATGACCATCCTGCAAAATTTCATACTGTACTTTTCCAGAATCTGTGTAATCCACCGTCACAAAATAACGGCTATACAGCACCAATTCCGCAATACCAGCTGCCAACAATCCTTCTTTTGCAGCTTTGCCATAAGCACGCACCAGACCGCCGGTTCCAAGAAGAGTACCGCCAAAATATCTGGTTACCACAATGGCAGTATCTTTCACGTCTTCCCCTTTCAGAACATTCAACACCGGCATACCCGCTGTGCCCTGTGGTTCACCATCGTCACTAAAACGCTGGATTTCATTTCTTTCACCAATCTGATAGGCAAAAACATTATGGGTTGCATCCCAATATTTCTTTTTCAATTCATCGATAAAACTTCTGGCTTCTTCCTCTGTTTTGACTGGGCGAACAGTCGCAATAAAACGGGATTTCTTTTCCACAATTTCCGCTTCCGCCTGTGCCAGAATGGTTTTATATTTTTTCAACATAAGCAATCACCTTGCTTTAGTATACCAAAAAGCTGCAATCCACTCAAGAAAGAAACCGCATAAAAGCCATATTTTTTGCGCAGAATAATGCTGACAAACGAAAAGGAGGTATACAAACATGGCTGGACAAAAATATCAGGATCTCGCAGATTTACTGCTGCACAACGAACGGGCAAAACATTTTTACAAAGGCTTACCTGACACTACGCAAATCGCATTATCCAACAACAGCAGTTCCATCTGCTCCATGGAAGACCTGCGGAATTTTGTAAGTACCGTAGAACAGAAAAAGAAATAAGTTTTCCCTACAAAACAATAACCCCATGGAACAACAGTTTTCTGTCATTCCATGGGGTTTCTCTATTCTTTGGAGGTCATTGCAAAGAACAGATATTATTTTGCTGTAATGCTGTATTCACCGTTTTCTACATCTACAACCAAAGTTGTGCCCTGATCAATATCACCAGCAATGATCTTCCGTGCCAGCAGTGTTTCGATGTCACGCTGTACCAGACGTTTCAGCGGTCTTGCACCAAAGGCAGGGTCATAACCAGTTTCTACGATATAATCTTTCGCACGTTCTGTCAGTTCACATTTCAGCTGTTTATCTGCCAGACGTTTGTTCAGATCTTTCATAATCAGGTCAATGATATGGGTGATGTTATCCTTTGTCAAAGGTTTGTAGAATACGATTTCATCCAGTCTGTTCAGGAATTCAGGACGGAAGGAATGATGCAGCAATTCTTCGACCTGATTTCTTGCTTCCTGTGTGATTTCGCCGTTGGCATCAATGCCTTCCAGCAGATAATTAGAGCCCAGGTTGCTTGTCAGGATGATAACGGTATTCTTGAAGTCAACAGTTCTGCCCTGAGAGTCTGTGATTCGACCATCATCTAATACCTGCAGCAGAATATTGAACACATCGGGATGTGCTTTTTCCACTTCATCGAACAGGATGACGGAATAAGGTTTTCTCCGAACGGCTTCTGTCAGCTGACCGCCTTCTTCATAACCTACATATCCCGGAGGCGCACCAATCAGACGAGACACACTGAATTTTTCCATATATTCAGTCATATCGATTCTGACCATATTCTTTTCATCATCAAACAGGCATTCTGCCAATGTTTTTGCCAGTTCTGTTTTACCAACACCTGTGGGACCCAAGAACATGAAGGAACCAATAGGTCTGTTCGGGCTCTGGATACCAGCACGGCTTCTCAGGATTGCTTCCGCAACTTTCTGAACGGCTTCATCCTGCCCTACCACTCTTTCGTGGAGGATATCTTCCAGATGCAGCAGTTTTTCACGTTCGCCTTCCATCAGTTTGGCTACAGGAATACCTGTCCAACGTTCGATGATACGAGCGATTTCTTCTTCGGTTACTTTATCACGCAGCAATGTATTCTTATTGCCGTTTTCTTCAGCTTCCCGTTCTTTTTCTTCCAGTTCTTTCTGCAGCTGAGGCAGTTTGCCGTATTTCAGTTCTGCGGCTTTATTCAGATCGTATTTCCGTTCCGCAGCTTCGATTTCCGCATTGACATCTTCGATCTGTTCACGCAGTTTCTGAACAACACCAATGGCATCCTTTTCGTTTTCCCATTTTGCTTTCAAAGTTGCAAACTGGTCACGCATTTCTGCCAATTCTTTCTGGATTTCTTCCAGATGTTCTTTGGACAGTTTATCATCCTCTTTTTTCAGTGCTGCTTCTTCGATTTCATGCTGAATAATTTTTCTCTGGATAACATCCAGTTCTGTAGGCATAGAATCCATTTCTGTACGAATCATAGCACAAGCTTCATCCACCAGGTCGATGGCTTTATCAGGCAAGAATCTGTCAGAGATATAACGATTAGACAATGTTGCAGCCGCGATCATTGCCTGGTCCTGAATTTTAACACCATGATATACTTC
>OMGQ01001763.1_pt1 | contig 11239 bp, 7 predicted proteins | sample 1646071 | NCBI WGS metagenome assembly OMGQ01 (sample SAMN05578585, study PRJEB25193) | human gut metagenome | biome: Human Microbiome; feature: human-associated habitat; material: feces | host: Homo sapiens | place: USA:Birmingham | reverse complement strand
AAGCACAATATTAACTATACAGCCTGTCATAAGACAGACCATAGAAGCATTCATTCTTCCAACTGCCTGAAACACCTTCTCAAACATAAGCTCAATTCCAAGCATTATTGAAAATGCAAATGCAATATTGGAATATTTAAGTCCCAGTGAAACTATCTCTGCGTCCTTTGTAAACATTTTTAAAAATACCGGCATGCCTGCTATGCATATCACAGTAAGCACAACAGCGTGTATGCAGCTTAAGAGCATGCCCTGACTGGCTGCCTTGTCTGCCTGCTTCTGATTCTGTGCACCCATAAAAAATGATATGACTGCATTAATTCCTATTGCAAATCCTATCATAACCGAGCTTATAAGATTCTGTACTGGAAAGACGAGTGACAGAGCTGTCATCGCATTTTCACTTATCTTGGCAACAAAGAAGCTGTCAACAATGTTGTACAATGAATTAACCATCATTGAGATTACCATTGGAAGCGACATTTTTAATAACAATGGGAGTATCTTCTGCTCCTTCATATATGTCTGATTCATATTAACTACCTGTCCTTTTCGTAAAAAAAGAGCCAATGATTGGCTCTTTTCTAATGATACACGATAATATTTTATTATTCAACCAGATTCTTTCTCGTTATGAATGGATTGAAGATATCTTACTTCTTCCCCTTCTGTGTCAGCAGAACTGACATTATCAATGAAGTTATCGGCACTGTAAGTATTATGCCCATTGTTCCTGATATTCCACGCATTATCTCGATTGCAACCGAGTACATGTTAAGAATCTGGTGCATCTGGTATGAATATGCGTATATTATCATGACAAGTCCCAGACTTCCTCCTGCATAAGCAAGAATAAGTGTGTTAGACATTGTTCCTATCATATCACGTCCAATATTAATTCCTGAACGGAATATTTCCTTTGCTGATATGTCAGGTCTGTTTTCTTTAATCTCATGTAATGATGATGAAACTGACATTGCAACATCCATTACTGCTCCTAACGATGCAATCAGTATTCCTGAAAACAGCATACCGCCTATGTCAAGCTTTGAATTCTGACCTACATATATTAGATTCTCTATATCATCAACATTATATCCTGTTACATGTCCAAAATGTCCGAAAACAAGTGCTATAAGACCTGATACAACCACTCCGGCTATTGTACCAAGCATAGCGCCAATTGATTTCTTCTGAAAATCTGCCAGCAGGATAAATGTTATTAGCGTAATTATGACAACTGATAATGTAGCTGCAATAAATGGTGAAACACCTATATACATCATCGGAATATACATCATTACTACAACTGCAAATGTGAATATAAGCGCGAGTACTGAATTGAAACCTTTCTTTCCGCCAACCAGCCACATAAGTCCGAAAAATGCTGCTAATAACACAATTATCTCCGGTTCACGGTCATAATTATATACATTGGCTGAGAGGTTTCCATTATATTCACTTATATTAGCTATTACCCTTGTTCCAACCTTACAGTTGGCTCCGTACAGATATCCGTTAAGACTGTACGCTTTTACTTCTTCTCCCTTGTGGCTTCCTGATTTAATACGTAAAACAACCTCCTGGCTGTCGCCGCTTTCTAAGTCAGCGGCAGCCTGAAGGTCTTCATTATCATTCTGTATAACCACTGCCTTAACAAACTTAGTATTGTCTTTGGCAAGCAGTGGTTTTCTTTCTACACTTGTGTAGAATAGAAACATCGCAATCATAATAAGTGCCACAACAAGGTATTTACCAAATGTGTCTATTATCTTTCGCAAATGTCTTCCTTCTTTCTGATTCCAACTATAAAAGCGCCGATACCTGCTGCGGCGGCAGCCATACAAGCATATACTCTTGCAAGCATGTTATCTCCTGTCTGTGGAGCTTTGCCATTATCGGCCGATGAATTGGTTGAAGTATTATCTGCCGGTGCAGATGGTTCTGTTACAGTATTGTTATCTTCCTGTACAGTAAGTGCATTAATTGCATTAACAACTGCAGTTTTTGCATCCTCTAATGCCTTGGCATCAATCTTAGGTGCATTCTCAGACTTATAATCCGCAAGCTGTGCCTGTGCACCTTCCTGTGTCTGAATGTATATAGTCTTGTCCAGAAGTGTCGATACACCCTTCTTAAATCTGTTAACACTCTTTCCACTTTCAGATGTTGATTTATCTGCTGCATTCTTTACAGAACCATATCCTGACACTCTGTCAGTATCCTTACCATAATTATTTACGATATCTGCAAGCATTGGATCCTTGTCTGTTGTATATGTTGCCTTAATCTTCTTTAATGCTGAAAGAGCATCTTTAAGAGAATTCATGCTGGCTTCTGTATAATTAACCTCTGTGCCGTTAATTAAAGCTTCTGCATTATTAATAACCTCATCCACTGACATATCTGTATTAGTCTTATTGATTGTAAAATCATCAGCATATTTATTACCATTGTAGTCATATGTCTTGATGGTAAGTGAGCCGCTCGAAAAATCAATTGTTGAGAATGATGGGAGACATGCATTAGTTCTCTCTGCAATGTAGTATGGTGTGTAGTTAAGCAGATTGTAGTACTTAGAACCTGAGCCTGAACCTGTTGTTATATAAAGAGTTCCATCCGGATTAGTTACTGAACCGCTGCTTATATCATAGTCAACTACATTTCCATCAAGAATCTGATAACTTCTTGAAAATGTGTGGTCATGTCCTGTAAGACATATATCAATGTTAAATTCGTCCATTAATGGTGCAAATACAATTCTGTTAGTAGCAGCATCTGTATCTGCATGTGGCTGTCCTGAACCATAGATATCGCTATGGAATATTACAACCTTCCACTTAGCATCAGGATTGCTTGCAACAGCCCTTTTCATAAATGTTCTGTGCTCCTCCTGATTACGGTTGTTGCTGTTTAATGAAATGAATAATACATCTCCATAGTTGAAATAGAAATCACTTCCTGCTGCTGTGCTTCCTAACTTATCCTCTGAATTAGGATTGTTAAAATGTGCTGAGTAATCTGAACCTGCCATATCGTGGTTACCGATTGTTGCAGCGATTGGAAGGCTTCTGAATACTGATGGATAAAGATATCCTGCATACTCGCTCTCTCTTGTCTTTTTATCATTATCCTTAGTTGCTCCAGACTGGTTAATCTGATCACCTGCTGATAAAAGAAACGATGCATCAGGACATGTCTTTAATGCCTGTTGCATTGTCTTGTTCCAGTTGTATGCATCTCTTGCAACACTGGCATCATTAGCTGAATAATCTGAACTGCTTCCTGAAGCACCAACCTGTGGGTCACCGGTAAGAATAACTGAAAACTTATCCGTTGCCTTAGTTGTATAATCATACTCAGCAGACCATATACTGTCATCTCCTGTGTAATTGTCTGTATACTGGTAATGATACTGTGTGCTCTCTTCAAAGTAATCCGCTATGTTTACCTTATTGGCTGCACTGTATAACTTCCCCTGCCAGTTCTCTGCACTGATAGCCTCTGCATTACCTGTTACAACCTTGGCTGATGACTTTGAACCATCCTTCCATACCTTTACTGCTGGTGTTCCTTTTCCAGCTGAATACCATGAAAAATTAAGATCTGCCGCATCTGAGCCTGGAGTTAAAGCTACATTTTCAGTCTGTGCATAAGCTTTTTCTCCTCCCTGCCATACATTAGAAAGCCAGTTCTGGAAATCAGCAGAATTATCTGTATCCTGTTTGAAGGTACTCTGACTTACATCCGCCTCACCATATGCAAATGCATTAATAAGTGGTGCCTGACTTACAAGAACTGTTGACATTGCAGCAAGTGCTGCACCTTTTCTTAATAAATTCTTACTTCTCTTCATTTTTTCCTCCACATAATGAGATATATTTATTCGTATACTGTTGTGCAACGAATTGTCATTACTATATCCTTATGTGGTAAACTTACAATAATTGTCTTGTAAATCTTGTGTAAAATTCTTGTTATAAGCAAAAAAACAGACACAGATGTTAATGTCTGTGTCCGATTTTTTCAATTTATTTATTTTCAAGCTTTGTAATACATTTATCCAGAGATGTTGCAAACCAGTCAATATCGTTCTCTGAAAATACCATTGGTGGACGAAGCTTTAAGATATTTCCGTAATGGCCTATAACTGATGTAAGAATATGCTCATCTCTTAACATCTCTATTACATTCAACGCCATATCCTTATCAGGTGTCTTATTACCATCATTCTTTACGAATTCAAATCCTAAAAACAAACCTGCACCTCTTACATCACCTACTGATTCAGGGTGTCTCTCCTGTACCTCTTTAAGTGCCTTAAGAAGTGCCGCACCTGCTTTCTTACAGTGTTCCTGAAGATTCTCTTCCTTAATATATTTAAGAACAGCCTGAGCTGCAGCTATTGATACAGGATTACCACCAAATGTATTAAAGTAAGGAAGCTTGTCGCTGAAGGCTGCAAGCACATCCTCCTTTGCAGCAAGTCCTGAGATTGGAATTCCGTTACCCATAGGCTTACCCATTGTTATCATATCAGGAACAATTCCGTGTCTCGCAAATCCAAAGAATGCCTGTCCGGTTCTTGCAAATCCCGGCTGAACCTCATCTGCTATAAATACTCCGCCATTCTTATGTACAACATCTACTGTTGCTTTTAAGAATCCTACAGGGTCAGGATATATACCATCTGATGAGAATATTGAATCAGCAAGGAAACAAGAAAACTTATATCCTGCCTCATTTAATTCATCTATAGTCTTTTGCATCTCTGACGCATACCATACTGTGAATTCTTCTGGTGTTCCACCATGACGGTAATAATCTGGTGCTGTTATAAGCCTTACATTAGGAAGTAATGGCTGACCGGCTCCAAGTGAAGGTGAACAGCCTGATGTTAATGCACTTGTTCCGTGGTAGGCTTCCTGTGTGATAATTATACCGGTACCACCCGTATAGGCTTCTGCCACACGAAGTGCAAGGTCATTAGCTTCTGAACCTGTACACATATACATTATCTTATTAATCTCATCAGGCATAAGTTCAAGCAGTTCTTCACTATAATCAAGAATCTTTTCATGAAGATATCTTGTATGCGTATTAAGAGTTTTCATCTGCTCTGTAACAGCCTCTACAACAGCCGGGTTACAATGTCCGACGCCTGCTACATTGTTATACATATCAAGATATTTATTGCCTTCACCATCCCACAGATAATCTCCTTCTCCACGGACAATGTTAAGTGGCTTTCTATAAAAAAGTCTGTAAGCACCTCCAAGGTATTTTTCTCTCTTACTAATCATTTCCCTTGTTTTAGGACTTAACATAGATGCATATTCTTCCTTAAAACTGTTAGAGTCCATAATACTTGATTCTGTTGCCATAATTTCCTCCATTCTGCCGGATGCCCCGGCTCATCTTGCGTTACTTGAAGTATACAGCTATAATATAGGTTGATAAATGGAAATTACACGCAAAATATTGAGGAAAACACGCATTATGGAACAAATCATTACATTCCTCCCGGGCCAGCTGCCGGGAGAGCCGGTTTTTCAGATTGAGATGACGGGAATTACCTATCCTGACAGCCATTATCATATAGAAAGGGAGAATTCCTCCATCTATATCCTTGAGTATATTATGGAAGGGGAAGGCCTGCTTAGGATTGGGGAGGAAACCTACCGTCCGGCAAAGGGGGACGTTTATCTGCTTCCCCGGGGAAAAAGCCATTTTTACCAGGCCGATGCGGCCAATCCATGGAAAAAAATATGGATGAACGTAAAAGGAAGCCTGTGCGACACCCTTGTGGAAGGCTTCGGCCTGGGGGAGACGGTCCTTTTCCGGGACTGCCCGGTCTATCCCTTATTCCGGGAGTTCCTTCATGTCTGTGAAAAAAAGGAGGGCAGTGGGACCGAGGTGGCCCGCAGGACCTCCCTCCTTTTCCATGAAATCCTTCTTCAGCTGGCCGCCCATGCGGCGGCGGGAGCGGAGCCGGAAATACGGCTTCCGGAGACTGCGGTTGCAGTTAGGAAATATGTGGATGAGCATATTTATGAACGCCTGAGTATTGAACAGCTGGCAAAGGAAGCCAGCCTTTCCCCTTCCCAGCTGACACGGGTTTTCCGGAAGGCATATGGCCAGACACCCTATGAATATGTGCTGTCCCGGAAAATAGACACGGCCTGCCTGCTTTTGAGAAACACAGGGATGACAGTGAAGGAGGTTGCTTACCGGCTGCAGTTTTCGGATGAGCACTATTTTGCCAACATATTCCGGCAGAAAAAAGGACTGCCGCCGGGAAAATACAGGATTACCGGGGACATTGGAACATAACCGTTACAGTCCGGGCAGGTCTGGGAAGCGGCGGTTCAGACCAGGCTGAACCGTAATATATAACCCGGAAAAACCGGATCCGAAAACACTGTAATAAAGTCTTGTTTTTCATTCTTCGGGATGCTATGATGATAAAAAATAAAGCTTTACGGCTGGACGATAAAATATAATCAGGCGGAACCGGTAATGAAGGAAGGCAAGTTTTCATTTTCGAATAAAAAGCAGACCAGTGTGATGGCAGCGGCGGCAGTGTTGGGACTGCTCATTTTTTCGCTTCTGGTCTGGATGGTACGGGCGGACAGACAGGAAACAAGGCGAACGATTCTGGATATCAGCGACATTTATCTGGCGGAGATGGCAGATCAGATGGCGGGACATTTTGATACTACAATGAACAGCCAGTTTATCCGGGTCAGCAGCATTACGGCGAACATAACGGAGGCGGATCTGGAAAGCATGGAAATGCTTCAGGCTTTTATCCGGGACAGGACTGTGAAGAACGCTTATGCCTTTGTAGCTTTTCTGGAGGATAATGGGGATTATTATACGTCGGAAGGGCATTTTTCTGCAGATGGACGTATAGAAGGCGCAAAGGCGTTGCTTGAAGGACAGGATAAATATCTTGAGGTAAACAGTGTGCTCACTGGAAATACGATGATTTTGCTGTCCTCGGAAATTCCTTCTGTCATGTTTGGTGAGCACCGTCTGATTGCGGCAGTGGTGGGAATGACTCCTTCGTATCTGGGGGAAAGGCTGTCGCTTTACAGAGAAGGCGCCAACGCTTATGGAAACATTATTGACACAAACGGGAATTATATCATAAGACATGACGGGGATGATGGTGCAGTGGGCAGGAACCTGTTCGATTACCTGGAGGAGCAGGCGGAATTTGATGAAGGATATGCTTCTTCCATGCTGCGGGACAATGTGGGACAGGGCGGAACAGGCGTCACTGCATTTACGCTGGAGGGTATCCATAAATATCTTTATTATATACCGCTGTCCGTCAATGACTGGTACATCTGCGTGAGTATGCCTTATGGTAAGCTGGATGAGAGGATAGGGGAACTGAGCAGCAGCATGACAAGGGTTGCCATGACGGTTATACTGCTCACTGCGGTAAGTATTCTTGGGATAGCGCTTCTGTATTCCATGGTCATCTGGCAGAAGAACCGTCTCCTGGCCCGGGAAAAGGAATCAACGGAACAGGCTCTGAAGCTGGCAGAAAGCGCCAGCATGGCGAAAAGTGAATTCCTCTCCCGTATGTCCCATGAAATCCGCACGCCGCTTAATGGCATTATTGGGATGAACCATATTGCCATGCATCATCTGGAGGATCCGGAGCGGGTATCCGACTGCCTGAATAAGATCGACATGTCTTCCAGGCATCTTCTTGCCCTGCTCAATGATGTGCTGGATATGTCAAAGGTGGAAAGCGGCAAAATTGAGCTGTGCCCGGAAAAAATAAGCATGAAAATGATACTGGAGCAGATGATGGTCATAGCTTCCTCCCAGGCCGCGGATAAGAATATCGCATTTCATGTGGAGTCATCCGTTGACGACAGCCTTGTTGTGCTGGGTGATTCGCTGCGTATCAGCCAGATTATTAGCAATCTTTTTTCCAATGCCTTTAAATTCACGGAAGCGGGCGGACAGGTTTGGTTCCGGATCCGGGAAGAAAAAGTGCAGGACGGCAGACACTGGCTGCATTTTGAAGTGGAGGATACCGGCTGCGGCATCGCGCCGGAAAACCTGGATAAAATTTTCAGCCCCTTTGAGCAGGAGGGTAGCAATGTGGCCCGCAAGTATGGCGGGACAGGCCTTGGCCTTGCGATTACCAGGCGCTTCGTTGAGCTGATGGGCGGCAGCATAGCCGTCAGAAGTGAGCCTGGCAGAGGCAGTTTATTTCTTCTGGATATTCCTTTTCCCGAAGCCGACGGGGCCGGCGAAGCGGATTCAGCCGATTGTGGCGGACAGTCTGAAAATGAAGAAAACGAAGAAATCTGTCTGGAACAGAAGCAGTTTGCAGGTAAACGCGTCCTGATTGTGGAAGATAACGAACTGAACCGGGAAATTACCGCCGAAATAGTTCAGGCAGCCGGCGCATGGACAGATATGGCTGAGAACGGAAAAATTGCCGTGGAGAAATTTGCCGCTTCCCCGGAGGGCTTCTATGATTATATTCTGATGGATATTCTCATGCCGGAAATGGATGGTTACGAGGCCACGAAGAAAATCAGATCTCTGGACCGCAGTGACGCCGGGACGGTTCCTGTTTTTGCAATGACTGCCAATGCCTTTGCGGAGGATGTGGAGAAAAGCCGCAGGGCGGGAATGAATGCACATATCAGCAAGCCGGTTTCGGCGGGGGAACTCTATAAACAAATGAAAAATTTCAGTGCGCGCTAGGGGGGGACGGAGAACCGCATCCACCCCAGTCCCTTCGCTCTTTCGTTGGGGCGGCGGGAGCCTGTTTTTTTTCTTCCGGGCAGTTGTGGGGTATTTCCGGCACCAGCCTCAAAAACGGTGGTGTTTCTAACTGTTCCTGCCTGCCAGAATTTTGCCAACGCAGCCAAAACTCCTCACACAGCGACTTTCAGTCGGCTGTGTTCGTCAGACAGGCTGCTAAGGGCGGCAAAATTCTGGCAGGCAGGAGCAGTAAGAAACATCATCGTTTTTTCCTATGGTGCCGGAAATACCCCACAACCGTCCGGAAGAAGAAAAACAGGCCCCCACCGCCCCAACGAAAGGGAAGGGACTGGGGCGGATGCGGTTCTCCTGGCCTTGGCAAACAGGTAGATAAAGAGGAAATGTAGTGGATGTAGGGGTAATGTGTAAATGTACTGAAGTATAAAGATATTTTGGTTCGAACAGAGAGCTATGAATATAAGATTAGTGGGCTGTAATTATTGTAGCAGTTATGTATGGCATGTGTCGCTTACAAGCCATGTTTTGGCTTCTTCCATGTCGGTGGAAAAATATAGTTGTGATTGTGGGAGTGAGGTTTTTCTGGTAAGGGCTTTGTGGAGTTTGTGAAGGTTTTTGGGGGTGGCGGTGATTGCCAGTTTTACGATGTTGGGGCGCAGGCGGTTGATATGTTCTGTAATTTTTTCGGTCAGTGCTTTGGTTAGAGTCGTTTGGTAGAGATCAATTAGGATTCTGCGTTTTTCCGGTGATTTTAGAATGAACTCTTCTTCTTTTTTCATCATGGAAAGTAATGCGTCTGAATCGTCAAAGTAGCTGCCATAATGGATTCCATGGAAATAGCCGCCTTTGTAGTAGTATGGGCTGAGGGCGCCGCTGGGGGATTTTGTTATCATAATTTTTACCTTTGGCTGTTGATAAAGTCATCCTTTCGCTGGTTTATGATTTTTTATCCTGTATTAAGTCGGAGAGTGGTTTTTGCATGCGGATGTGCTGGCACCATTGAATTGTTTTTTGGGTAATGCAGATGCCGTAGTAAAGGGTGGATAGTTTGTAGTAAAAACATTCTTTGTTTTCCATTTTATTATACTTATTTTCTAAATCATTCAGTTTTCTCAGATAATTTCTGTTGTTAATTTCATATTCCAATAGCTGTTGCTCACGGATTTCGGGGGACAGGTTATCAAAGAAATAAATTTTTGCCAGATGGGTATTCGTGCCTTCGGTTATATCAGTGGGTGAAACCAGCCAGTCGAAAAACTGTTTTTGTCCCTCTTCTGTGATGTGGTAGAAAATTTTTTTCCTGCCGCCCTGGGGTTTTTCGTAGGTTGTTAAACAGCCTTTGTCTGTTAATCGTTTTAAGGCCGGATACAGGCTTCCATAGCTCGCTTTATAAAAAACTCCGATGCCGTTTTCTATCAGCTTTTTGATGTCGTAGCCGGTGAAATCATTGTCTGATACCATGCCTAAAATAATAGATTCTAACATAAATCCTCCATTTAAATATATCTTATAGATATATAATAACGCTATATGTAAGTTTTGTAAAGAAGCGGATACAAATAATTGTAACTGTTGGGCAGGCAGGCCTTTTTCTTTGGAAGTTGTATTGCCTGTGTGGAAGAATTATAATATGCTGGAAGGAAACAGGATTGAAAATATGGCTAAAAAACAGGCGCAGGATGAGGTGGCATAATGATGGGTAAAGGTAAAATATTATTGGCGGAGGACAATCGGGGCGCGGTAAGGCGGATTGTTGAGTATATTGGGAAAATATCAGGAGAGCTGGAAGTGATTTCTTTTGCCGGAGCGGGGGAGGCGCTGCGGTATGCAAGGGAGAATGAGATTGCGCTTTTTATTATTGATATTCAGTTGGAGGATTATAAGGGGACTGATTTGGCGAAGCAATTGCGCGGGCTGCCGGAGTATAGGTATACACCGATTATATTTGAAACGGGGCTGGCGGGGGAGGAGCTTTCGGCTTATCGTGATGTGAAGTGTTATAGTTTCCTTGTAAAACCGTTTGGGGAGAACAGGCGGGAGGGGAGGAGAATCCAGCTTGAGCAAAAGCAGTTTATTCTGGAGTATGCGGCGGAGGATATTGTGTATATTGAAGCTTTTGGGAAGAAACTGGTTATTCATACGGATAACCGTTTGTCCGGAAGAAAAGAGGATACTGTTTCCGGGTATACGTTAGCCGGAATGTTGGCGCTGCTGGAGGGCGGTCCTTTTGTACAGTGTCATAAGAGTTATATTGTGAATAGGGATTATATTGACAGGATTGATAAGGCCGGGCGGAAAATCTATTTAAAGGGGTTTACGGAGGTGGTGCCTGTGGGCAATAAGTATCAGGACGGGCTGTGGGGGGAAGCATGAATGTTTTGTGTATTTTGGCGCAGTCAGGGCTGGATGCGGGCGCGTTGGCAGTTTGCTGTGAAGGCGTTTTTCAGAAAAGGTCGGAGGCAAGGGGGAAGGATACTCT
>OMGQ01001756.1_pt1 | contig 11283 bp, 12 predicted proteins | sample 1646071 | NCBI WGS metagenome assembly OMGQ01 (sample SAMN05578585, study PRJEB25193) | human gut metagenome | biome: Human Microbiome; feature: human-associated habitat; material: feces | host: Homo sapiens | place: USA:Birmingham | reverse complement strand
GTTATTCGTAATCTTCGATGCGCTTGTAGGCCTCGGCGAGCGATTCCACGCGGATGCCGGCGGTGAGCAGCGTGCGGTCGGCGTCTGTCAGCCGGGAGAGCGGCGTGTCGATGGAATACACCGGGTTCGGCTCGCCGTTTTTGAAAATGGCGACGCTGTCCTCAAAGGCACGGATTGTATAGAAATCCTCGGATTTCTTAATATTTCTTGAATTTGCCGCATCCGCCGTGCTGTTTCCTTGACTTGCCATTTCGTTTGAGCTATAATGAACGGGTGAATTTATGTCGACGTCCGTGTGTACGGCGTCGGGGACGGACTCGCGCACGGCGAGCGCCGCAGCGGTGAACAGCAATGCAAGCGCCGTGATGAGCGCCGCCCACTGCGTATATCTCCGGAATGCGTCCGGCTGAATGGGTTTCAATTCGATTTTCATAAAAAACCGTCCTTTCGCATGGCTTTCAAACTTTTTCTGCTGTGCATAGTATCGGCGAAAACTGGCAAAAATATACATGCCCGCCGCTCGTGCACAAAAATGGTTTCAGGAGGTTCATCGTGCTCAATAAAGAAGATATCAATAAGTACAACACGACGCAGATGACCGGCAGGCCGATGGGGCGCACCGACGGCGAAATGGCCCGCTCTGCGGGCGCCACGGCGCAGACGGTGCTTTCGATGTTCGGAAAGTTTTTAAAGACTGTCCTTTTCATCGGCATCATCTCCGGCGGCCTCGTCGGCCTCAGCGTTCTTTCGGTTATTTGGAGCTACCACGATTCTAAACTCACGGCGAGCCTCTCGTCGTTCAAGCTCAACGAATCGAGCTACGCCTATGTGACGGATTCCCTGCACATCGACAGCGTGGACTCGGCGGAGTGGACCGAGCACATGCGCTACAACGGCACGGAGATCCGCACGCGCGTCGATTTCAACCAGATCCCGCAGATTATGAAGGATGCGATGGTCGCCATTGAGGACAAGCGCTTCTACCAGCACAACGGCGTGGACTGGTACCGCACGCTCGGCGCGGTGTACGGCCTTGTGACAGGCTCGGACAGCGCCGGCGGCTCCACGATTACCCAGCAGCTCATCAAGAACCTGACGGGTGAAAATCAGGTCAGCATCACGCGAAAGGTCAAGGAGATCTTCATGGCGCTGAACCTCGAAAAGGAATACACGAAGGATGAGATCCTCGAAGCATACCTGAACCTCGTCAACTACGGCAACGGCTACTACGGCGTGCAGGCGGCGGCGCGGGGCTACTTCGGCAAGGACATCGGAGAGTGCAGCATCGCGGAATGCGCGACGATCGCGGCGACGACCCAGAACCCCGCGCAGCTCTGCGTCTTTTACTACCCGGAGGAGAACAAGGAGCGCCGCGACACGGTTATCGAGGAGATGTACAATCAGGGGATGATCACGAAGGCAGAACGCGATGCGGCCTTCGAGGAATCCGACAACCTGAAGCTCCGCGGCATCGATTTTGACGCTGACCCGAACGATGATGCGGACGGCGAGGACGACGGGGATGCGTCGGTCCAAAACGACGTCTGGAACTGGTACGACGAGGAGGTCTTTGAGGACGCGATCGACATCCTGATGGAATACTCGAACGTGGACGAGGACAACGCGATCGATATGATCTACAACAGCGGCCTGAAGATCTACACGGCGCAGTATGTGCCGCTGCAGGAGGGCTTCGAGGAGCTGCTGAGAAATAACTGGCGGAGCTTTACAGACGACAACGACGTCTGGTCCGGCGCCTGCCTGATGGAGTATGACGGGCGTATTCTGGCCGTGAACTCCAACAAGGTGGACACAGAGGGCAACTATATCGAAAAAGACGGAAACCGCGGCTGGAACAACGTCTCCACGACGACCAACTCGCCCGGCTCCGCGATCAAGCCGATCGGCGTTTACGCGCCGGCGCTCGAGAACAATTTCATCACCTACGGCTCCGTCGTCAAGGACGAGCCGCTGCCGAACTATTTCCCCGACGGCTCGGCCGGCCCGAGCAATTTCTCGCCCGGCTACGTGGGCAACACGAATGTGGACCGCGCGCTGACGGAATCGCTGAACGCGCCGGTGGTGCAGCTCGTCAACCAGATGACGCCGATGGTCAGCTTCCAGTTTTTGACCGAGAAGCTGCATATCTCGTCGCTCACGGAGAATGACGCCTACAACCTCGGCGGCGTTTCGCTCGGCGGCCTCGACAAGGGCATCAGCGTCCGCGAAATGACCGCGGCCTATCAGGTGTTCGGCAACGGCGGCAAGTATTACGAGCCGTACACGATCTACCGCATCGAGGATCACGACGGCAACGTGATCTACGATTACCAGCAGCGCGAGGCCGAGCAGGCGATGTCGTTCGACAACGCGACGATTATGAACAAGCTCCTGCACCTGCCGATCGAGGGCACGAGCGGCGCCTACGCCACGGCGAATCAGGTTTACCGCAGCGACCTCGACCAGATCGGCAAGACCGGTACGTCTGAGGATGTCAACAACCTTTGGTACATGGGCGGCACGCCGTCGTTCGTCTGCGGCATCTGGTACGGCCACGAGAACCTCGAGGAGATCTACGACTCGAACGGCGCGAAAAAGATGTACAACGGCATCATCGACTGGCTCGAGGAAAACTACTACGATTTCCTGCACAGCGGCAGCTATGTGCTGAGCGACAACGTGGTGCAGATGTCCTACTGCCGCAGCAGCGGCAAGCGCCCGGGCTCCGGGTGCTATGACATCGCGACCGGCTGGTACTCGCAGGACAATGTGCCGGGCACCTGCAACGGCGGCTCGGATCACATCGCGGGCAAGAAGGTGAGCCCCTCGGCGACTGCCGAACCCTCGCCGAGCCCGTCCGTGAGCCCGTCGCCGAGCGTATCGCCCACGCCGTCTCCGTCTCCCACGCCGACCGCGCCGCCGGTGACGCAGGCGCCTACGCCCGTCCCGACGCCGGAGCCGACACCGGTTCCCACGGCGGAGCCTACGCCGGTTCCCACCCCGGAACCGACAGCTGAGCCGACGCCGGAGATCACACCGGAGCCGCCGCCCGCGACGGATGCGCCGACAGTGGCGAGCGCGGCCTAGCCGTTTCAAAGCGCTTATACGATCTTTATACAAGCTGCAAAAAAATCCGCCCTATACTGGGGCGGATTTTTTGGGGTTTGGGGTTGCTTTTTTCCGCGGAATGTGGTAAACTGTATGTCGTTGCAATACAAACGTATTCAGGTGGTGGACAATGAACAACACATCCTATCTGCTGATCGACGAGAGCGTTCTGCCCGAGGTTTACCAGAAGGTCGTGCGTGTAAACCAGCTTTTGGAAACCGGCGAGGCCTCCAATACCTCGGAGGCCGTGAAGCTGGCCGGCATCTCGCGCAGCGTCTATTATAAGTATAAGAACGCCGTTTTTCCGTACACGAAAAAGGAAACGGGCGCAATCATGACCGTGCAGGTCGTGCTGATCGATAAGCCCGGCGTGCTCGTGAACCTGCTCACGGTGTTTTACCGGGCGAACGCGAATATTTTGACGATCAACCAGAATATTCCGGTGAAGGGCAAGGCGTTCGTCTCCGTTTCCGCGCGCAGCGAAAACATGAGCATCGAGGTTGACGAGCTTTTGAAGCGGCTTTTCGAGGTGCAGGGCGTCATCAAGATCGACAGCATCGTCGGTTAAAACAGGGAAAGGAAGAGGAAAATGGCATATATCGCAGTTCTTGGACACGGCGTCGTCGGCTCCGGCGTGCTGGAGGTGCTCACCACGCATGCGGAGAGCATCCGAAAGCGCGCCAAGGAGGCCATCGAGGTCAAATATATTCTCGATTTGAAGGAGTTTCCCGGCCTGCCGTACAGCGACCGGTTCGTGAAGGATTTCAATGTGATCCTGAACGACCCCGAGGTGCGCATCGTCGTGGAGGTCATGGGCGGCCTCAGCCCGGCGTATGATTTCGTGAAGGCCTGCTTTGAAAACGGCAAGAGCGTCGTCACTTCCAACAAGGAGCTTGTGGCGAAGAAGGGCGCCGAGCTGCTGCACATCGCGCAGGAAAACAACCTGAATTTCCTGTTTGAGGCGAGCGTGGGCGGCGGCATCCCGATCATTCGGCCGATCAGCCAGTGCCTCGCCGCGAACGTGGTAACGGAGATCGCCGGCATTCTGAACGGCACGACGAATTTCATTTTGACGAAGATGATCCGCGAGCAGATGAACTTTGCAGACGCGCTGGCGCTGGCCCAGAAGCTCGGCTATGCGGAGCGCGACCCGCGCGCGGATGTGGAGGGCGACGACGCCTGCCGCAAGATCTGCATCCTCGCGTCGCTCGCATTCGGCACGCACGTGTATCCCGAATCGGTGCATACGGAGGGCGTCACGAAAATCACGCTCGAGGATGTCGATTTTGCCGATGTCTGGGGCGGCGTCATCAAGCTGATCGGCTCCGTGAAAATGCTCGAAAACGGGCAGGTGCATATTATGGTTTGCCCCATGCTCGTGCAGCGCGGCAGCCAGCTTGCAAGCGTGGACGACGTGTTTAACGGCATCATGGTGCGCGGCGATGCGACCGGCGACGTCGTGTTCTACGGCAAGGGCGCCGGCAAGCTGCCCACGGCGAGCGCCGTCGTGGCGGATGTGATCGACTGCGTGAAGCATTTCAAGGCCCGCAAATACCTCTACTGGGAGGACGCAAAGCCCGGCTATGTGGCGGATTTCGGCGCGATGGACACGAGCGCTTACGTGCACGCGGCGGCGGAAAGCGGCGATAAGGCGTTTGAGGCGGCATGCGCGGTGTTTGAAAACCCGACGCGTCTGCTCGCGAAAAAACCGGTCAAGGGCGAAGCGGGCTTCACCGTCTCCGGCCTGACCGAGGCCGCGCTTGAGGAAAAACTCCGGGCGCTTGAGGCGCGCGGCGTCCGGGTTCTCAACCGCATCCGGATTTCCGATTATTGAGAGAAAGGACGAACCCGATGATTCGAATCGATATTCCGGCCACCAGCGCCAACCTCGGCTCCGGCTTCGACGCGCTCGGCATTGCGCTCACGATGCACAACCGCGTCTGGATGGAGGAGGCCGACGCGCTCGAAATCGCCGCGACGGACGGTGTGCGGGTGCCCACCGATGAATCCAACCTGATCTACTGGGCGGCAAAGCACCTCTACGAGATCTGCGGCAAGCAGCTTCCGGGCCTTAGAATCCGGCAGGAAAACAACATCCCGATGCCCCGCGGCCTCGGCAGCAGCTCGGCCTGCATCGTCGCCGGCATCCTCGGCGCGAACCGCATGCTCGGCTCGCCGCTCTCGCAGGCCGACCTTATCAACCTTGCGGCGCAGATCGAGGGCCACCCCGACAACACAAGCCCTGCGATCTCAGGCGGCCTCGTCGCTTCGGCGATGGAGGGGCGGCGCGTGTACAGCGTGAGCGTGCCGGTTTCCGAAAAGATCAGCTTTGCCGTTATGATCCCGCCCTTTGAGCTGAAAACCGAAAAGGCCCGCGGCGTGCTGCCTGCGTCCTACTCCCGCGAGGACACGGTCTACAACCTTTCGCGCTCGGCGCTGATGACGGCCTCGCTCTTCTCGGGCGATTTGCAGAACCTGCGCGTCGCCGTGCAGGACCGCATCCACCAGCCGTACCGCTCCGGCCTCATCGACCATTACGACAGTGTTTTCCGCATGAGCTACGAGCTCGGCTCGCTCGGTACCTATGTAAGCGGCGCAGGCCCCACGATCATCTCGATGATCGATACCGCCGGCGCCGAGGCATTCGGCAGAAACTGCGCCTCGCACCTTGAGGAGCGCGGCGTCAGCGGCTGGCGCGTCGAGATTCTGCACGCCGACCCCGAGGGCGCAAAGATCATCATCGAATAAATTTCACCGCGGCGCTGCCGCGCGGGCGCGCTCTGTGCCCGGCAGAAAGGAATGTGTTATCCTATGGCATTGATCGTTCAGAAGTTCGGCGGTTCCTCCGTGCGCGACGCCGAGCGGCTGTTCAACGTCGCCGACATCGTCACCTCGACCTACCGCGCGGGCAACGACGTTGTGGTTGTCGTCTCCGCGCAGGGCGATACGACGGACGACCTCATCGAAAAGGCGAAAGAAATCAACAAGAACCCCTCGAAGCGCGAGATGGACCAGCTCATGACGGCGGGCGAGCAGATCTCGGCCTCGCTGCTCGCGATGGCGATCGAGCAGCTTGGCTACCCGGTTGTCTCCCTGCTCGGCTGGCAGGCGGGCTTTTCCACCTCCACGGCGTACGGCAGCGCGCGCATCAAGCGCGTCAACCCGGAGCGCATCCGTGCGGAAATCTCCCGGCGCAACATCGTCGTCGTCACGGGCTTTCAGGGCATCAACAAGTACGACGATATGACGACGCTGGGCCGCGGCGGCAGCGACACGAGCGCGGTGGCGATCGCGGCTTCGATGCACGCCGACCTGTGCCAGATTTACACCGATGTGGACGGCGTCTACACGGCCGACCCGCGGAAGATTCCGGCGGCCAGAAAGCTCGACGTCATCTCCTACGACGAGATGCTGGAGCTTGCGACGCTCGGTGCGCAGGTGCTCAACAACCGCTCGGTTGAAATGGCGAAAAAATATCACATTGAGTTAGAGGTTCTTTCCAGCCTGACGCGGGCGAAGGGAACGATTGTCAAGGAGGTCATCAACGTGGAAAAAATGCTCATCAGCGGCGTCGCCAAGGACGACAACATCGCCAGAATCTCGATCATCGGCGTTCCGGATAAGCCGGGCCTTGCGTTCCGCATTTTCTCGAAGCTCTCGCAGAAGAACATCAACGTCGATATCATCCTCCAGTCCATCGGCCGCAACGGCACGAAGGACATCAGCTTCACGGTCGAAAAGGATAAGATGGATACGGCGATCGAGGAGCTCGAATCGTACACCGAGCTGCTCGGCGCGAGCAGCGTCGTGTTTGACGACAACGTCGCGAAGGTCTCGATCGTCGGCTCCGGCATGGAGTCGCACCCCGGCGTCGCCTCCGATATGTTCGAGGCGCTGTTCGACGCGAACGTCAATATCCAGATGATTTCGACGAGTGAGATTAAGATTTCGGTTTTGATCGAAAAGCAGGATGCGGCGAAGGCTGTCGCGGCGATTCACGCGAAGTTCTTCGAGCAGGCGGGCAGAAATCTTTGACAGGTATCTTTTCACCCCCGGCGCCCACAATAGCGTCGGGGGTGAATTTTTATGTTTCCGAACAGCTACAACGGCGGCCAGTTCTGGGGGCCGGAGAATTTCGCGCTCGGCGCGGCGGTCTTTGACTGGCGCCCGCGTTTTTCCGACCTGCCGGAGGAAGTGAAGGCCTATCTCTCCGAGCACGAGAATGAGATCCGCACCGAGGCGGATGTGGAGCGGCTTGTCCGCACGTACGACATGAAAAAGTGACGAGAAGGCGCGCTTTCCAATGGGAAGGCCGCCTTTTCTATTCTGCGCCGCCGCGCGCGGCGTATGCGGCGGTGCGTTTACATAACGCTGCACAATCCTAACTGCCGGGTCAGGGCAGCCCGGCTCCGCGTCCCGGGGCGGTGTGGGACAAAGCCGCCCCAGCCGAACACGGTTGCAGACGCGTTTTTTTTCGCCGCCGTTGCACTGCGGGCTTTTTTGTGCTATCATGGAAAAAACGGGCGCGTTCGGCGCGCCCCATTAGAAGCGGCCCCGGAACCGGCGCCGCAGGAGGTAAGCTGTATGACGGATTATGAAATCAAGGTGCAGAATTTCCGCTGCCTGAACGCGGCGGCGAAAAAGGGGGAGACGGTGTTTGTCGGCTCGTCGCTGTGCGAGCTGTTCCCAATCAGCGAGATGCTGCAAAATGTGGAGCCGCGCATCCGCGTCTACAACCGCGGCATCGGCGGCGATGTGACAGACGGCCTGCTGCAGCGCATGGAGGAGTCGGTCTTTGCGCTCGAGCCGAAAAAGGTGTTCATCAATATCGGCACGAACGACATCAGCCGCCCCGGCTACACGCGTGCGCGCCTGCTCGCGCAATACCGAAAGATTCTGGAGCAGATCAAGGTGCGGCTGCCCGAAACCAAAATCTATGTGCTGAGCTACTACCCGGTGAACCGCGCGCTGCCCGGCACAGACCCCGCGCAGGTTGAAGCGATGTTCGGCGCGCGCACGAATGCGGAGCTGCGCGCCGTAAACGCAGAGCTGGAGGCGCTCGCCGCGTCGCTCGGCTGCGCGTATATCGACGTGTTCGACTGCCTGACCGACGAAAGCGGCAATCTGCGCGCCGAATACACGATCGAGGGCATGCACATGTACGCAAACGGCTATGCGGTGGTGCTCGAACGGCTGCTGCCGTATCTTCTGGAAAACATCTGATGGGAGGAACGGAAAGTGAAAACAATTGAACTGAAGGCCGAGGGCCGCTGTCTGAACGCCGCGCTCTACGAGCCGGCCTGCGCGGCGGGGGAGAAATACCCGCTCGTGCTCTTTCTGCACGGTGCGGGCGAGCGCGGAGACGACATCGAAAAGGTGCTCGATTTCACGCCGGGCGTGGACGCCTTCACTGCGCCTGCGTGGCAGGCGGAGCACCCGTGCTTTGTGCTGGCGCCGCAGTGCCCCGCGGGGCAGAGCTGGGTGCCGTACATCGGCCTGCTGGCCCGCATGCTGTACGCGCTGCCGCGCGAATACGCGATCGACGAGTGCCGCATCTACGTGACCGGCGTTTCGATGGGCGGCGCCGGCACATGGGCGCTGCTCACGGCCTGCCCGCAGAAAATCGCCGCCGCCATGCCGGTCTGCGGCTATGCGGCGCCGTTTGCGGTGCGCGCGGCGCGCCATGTGCCGGTTTGGGCCTTCCACGCGGCCGACGACCCGGTCGTGCCGGTGACCGGCGAATACCATTCGCCGCACGGCGCCGTCGGCGTCGGCACGCGCATGGCGGTTTCGAGCCTGCGCTCCGCCGGCAACCGCGATGTGCACTACACCGAATACCCCGCGGGCTGCATGGAAAAGGACTGGGGCGTGCACCCGCATGCTTCTTGGGCAGCGGCCTACCGCGACGGGCGGGCACTCGCGTGGCTGTTCGAGAAGTCGCGCCGCGGCCGCTATGAGGCGGAGCTGATCTGCCCCGGCGTGTTCTACATCGAGGACTTCAACGACGACTCGATGTACCTCGTCGAGGGCCGGGAAAAGGCGCTTCTGATCGACACCGGTCTCGGCAGCGGCGACCCGCTGGCGTTTGCAAAGACGCTGACCGCGCAGCCTGTGGAGCTCGCCGTCACGCATGCGCACCTCGACCATATGCGCCACAGCTACCGCTTCGAGCGGTTCTACATGTCGAAAAAGGATCTGCCGCTGCTGCCGCGCGTACAGGATTCGTTCCCGGAGAACACCTCCGCGCCGGAGCAGGTTGTGGACATACGTGCCGGCGACGTGATCGACCTCGACCGCGTGGAGATCGAGGTGTTTGAGCTCGGCGGCCACACACCCGGCTCGGTCGTGTTCATCGACCGCACGCACAAGTGCCTCTTTACCGGCGACGCGCTCGGCCTGTGGATGCAGGTGCCGATGGCCCTGCCGGTCAGCGCCTATCGGGAAAACCTGCTGCGGCTCAGGGAAAAGCTCGCGCAGCCCGGGTACGACGAGCTTGCGTTTCTCGGCGGCCACCGCCGGCAGGAGGGCGGCGTGCACCCCGGCGAGCCGTATGTGCCGAACAGCTACGAAAAGCTCGAGGACATGCTCGCGCTCTGTGAGAAGCTGCTCGCGGGTGAAATCGAAGCGGAGCCGTACCCGATCGATTTCGGCGAGCCGGCCTTTGCGGTGTCCTACAAAACCGCCAGCATGGTGTATAAGGAATCCGTCCGCCGCTGAGCGTTCTGCCTGATCCTTGGTCAGTTCCGGCACTGATAGCGCCATATGGGGCTGATCTGCGGATTCCTCGCCGAAGACACCGGGAAATGGCCGTATGCGCCGAATATGCAGGGAGCCTATCCGGAGGCCCCGGTGCCGAATTACTACGACTGAAAAGAGTGGGATTACGATGAAAATTTACGGCACGATGCTGTGCAAGGACTGCGTCGCGTTCTGCGCGGCGCTGGATCAGGCCGGCGTCCCCTACACATTTCTGAGCATCACGGAGGATTTGCAGAATCTGAAGGATTTTCTGCGCCTGCGCGACGGTGACCCGGCGTTTGCCGCCGTGCGCGCCGAGGGACGTATCGGCGTCCCGTATACGGTTTTGGAGGACGGCGCTGCGACACTCGACTGGGAAATGCTGCTGCCGCGGGAGGCGCGCGATGAAAAAGCAGACTGAGGTGGTCGCCGCGCTGATCTGGGACGGCGGGCGGTTCATGATCTGCCAGCGCCCCGCGCACAAGGCCCGCGGCCTTTTGTGGGAGTTCGTCGGCGGCAAGGTGGAGCCGGGCGAGACGAAGCCCGCGGCGCTCGTGCGCGAATGCCGCGAGGAGCTGGACGTCGAGGTCGCCCCCGGCGCGGTGTTTATGGAGGTCACGCACGATTATCCCGACCTGCTTGTGCACCTGACGCTGTTCAGCGCGTTCATCCGCGCCGGCACGCCGAAAAAGCTCGAGCACAACGACATCCGCTGGATCACGCCGGCGGAGATCCCGCAGTACGATTTCTGCCCGGCGGATGAGGAAATCCTCCGGCGCATCCGCGCGGCAGCCGAATAAAAGCACAGCACAGCACCCCAGCCCCGCAGCAGGAAAGCGGCGGGCATGGGGTGCTGTCCGCGTTTTGCGGAAAAATAGAAGGCGCCGTGGGTTTGAACAGAGATATAAACTCCCGGCTATAAGCGCAAGCGCGAAACCATGGGCAAAGAAAAAAGCCCCGCACGCGGATTGCGTGCCGAGGCTCTCGGTATGGGCGTTACGCTGCAAAAAGAACGCCAGAAAGGGACCGCGGCACCAACCCGCAAAACGCCCACAGCAAGCCGAAGCGCTGAGCGCGCGTTTACAAGCGAACAGCGCAGGCACAGCGTGATTTTTTGCGCAGGAGGAGCGGCAGTCCGAACGGCGAACTCTAGGATCCACCGCGGCATGGCTTGTGTTGGCTAAAAAATATTTTCGAATAATCAAATTACTCTTGACTTTTCTGAAAGGGTACGCTATATTAATAACAGAGAGTAATACAATTATTTGTGAAATTGAGGTTCAGGCATATGTCATCTGTTCATACAGACCCCATTCGGGAGATACTTAATCAAACCCGTGGTAAAGATTGTTCCATGGTTGACCTGTTGATCCAATCTATATCTCTTTGCATTGGATTTTATTTTTTGGACGAAGGTGCCATTCGGAGTTTGCAGAG